>Ga0187894_10004477_pt1 | contig 14952 bp, 16 predicted proteins | sample GBC1701081metaG_FD_136650 | JGI IMG/M metagenome (GOLD analysis project Ga0187894, IMG submission 136650) | White microbial mat communities from a lava cave in the Kipuka Kanohina Cave System on the Island of Hawaii, USA - GBC170108-1 metaG ...
ACGACAATGCGCGGTCGCGCGGGATCATAGATTTCGTCACGCGCGTGACGAAAGAAGGCGGCCCGGATTTCGTCCCCGTCGCCGATCGCATCGCCGTATTCGACAACGACGGCACGCTCTGGGTCGAGAAACCGTTGCCGGTGGAGGTCTACTTCACGCTCGCGCGCGTCAGGGAACTCGCCGCCAAAGACCCTTCGCTCAAAGAGCGGCAGCCGTTCAAGGCCGCGCTCGAAGGCGACGCGGCATACTTTCACGAAGCGGGAGCGAAAGCGGTCTTGGAACTGCTTCTGGCCGCATACGCCGGGATGACACAGGAGCAGTTCGCGTCCGAAGCTCGCCAGTTCATGGAGAAGGCGCGGCATCCCAAACTGGATCGCCCTTTCACTGAGATCGCCTATCAGCCGATGATCGAATTGCTCGCCTACCTGCGCCGGAACGGCTTTCAGATCTGGCTCTGTTCGGGCGGCACGATTGATTTCATGCGCGTCTTCGCGCCGCAAATTTACGGCGTCCCGGTTGAACAGATCATCGGCAGCGAATTAAAACGCGAGTCGCGGATGCAAGACGGCCGGCTTGTGGTCTGGCGTTTGCCTGAGATCGACGCGATTAACGACAAAGAGGGCAAGCCTGTCGGCATTGACCGGCATATCGGCAAACGCCCCATCTTCGTCGCCGGAAATGTATTTTCGGGCGGCGACATCGCAATGATGCAATATTCAAAGGGACGCGCGGGGCCGTCGTTTCAACTGCTGATTAATCACGACGACGCGGCGCGCGAGTTCGCTTACGCCGAGAAGGACAACGCGTCGCTCAACGCGGCAAAGAAGTACGGGTTCAATGTTGTAAACATCAAGAGCGATTGGAAGACGGTCTTTGGCTCCGGGCAGGCCGCGTCGGCAAAATGAGGGATTGAATGTAATCCTCGCGCCGCGTACGCATGGTTGTGAAAACAGCAAGGCGCTTATTCGAGCCTCTCCCTCGAATAAGCGCCGTGCCGTTTTCATATCTCTTCCTCCCTCCGCATGCGTGGAAGTGGAATACAAAATGCTGAGTTGAAAGCTCCGGGCGTAGGGCATGGGGGAATGAAGCTGTACTGGTGGTAGATCACGAATCAGGGAGGAAGAGCGTTTTCCATTTGTCATTTGAGATTTGAGATTTGAGATTGCTCGCGGGCCAGCTCGGTCGATGCCTGATGAACCCCGAAGAATACGGATCGATCTCCGGGGCAATGACCAATCTCAAATCTCAAATGACAAATGGAAAATGAAACTCTTCGCCCTGTTCGTGACCTACTGACTGTGCCGGCTGTTGTGGCTACTCAAGTAAAAGGAGTCTGATTTATGACACTGATGAAAAAAGCGATGGCGGAATTTTTAGGGACTTTCTGGCTGGTTTTGGGAGGCTGCGGGAGCGCGGTGCTCGCGGCGAAATTCCCCGAGACGGGCATCGGTTTTTTGGGCGTCGCGCTGGCTTTCGGTCTTACAGTGCTGACGATGGCCTACGCCGTCGGGCACATCTCGGGCGGGCACTTCAACCCGGCTGTCACACTCGGACTATTTACGGCCAGACGCCTTCCCGCCGCCGATGTGGCGCCTTATATCATCGCGCAAGTTTTGGGAGCCATCGCGGGCGCGGGCGTCTTGTACGTCATCGCGAGCGGGAAGGCCGGATTCAGCCTGGCAAACGGTTTTGCGTCGAACGGGTACGCCGCGCACTCGCCCGGAGGCTACTCCACAGTCGCTTGTCTGGTCGCCGAGGTCGTTCTCACCTTTATGTTCCTGATGGTCATCCTGGGTGTAACGGACAGTCGCGCGCCGCAAGGGTTTGCGCCGCTCGCGATTGGTTTGGCGCTGGCTGTAATTCATCTGATGAGCATTCCGGTGACGAACACATCAGTCAATCCGGCGCGCAGCACTGGTACGGCCATGTTTGCCGGCGGTTGGGCGATTTCGCAGTTGTGGCTCTTCTGGTTGGCGCCGCTGATTGGCGCTATTTTGGCGGGACTGATTTACCCGGTGCTCTCGGGCGAAGCCAGGCGCGTCGCTCCGGGGCGTTTCGGCGAAGGCGTCACCGCATAACTGAATAGCGCTCCCGCCCGCTGGCGCGTGTCAGCGCCTTCATCTCCGTCTCCCTTGCTGGCGCGTTCAGCGACTCTCCATTTGAACGCGAATATTCACGAAGAAATTCTTTTTCTTGAAATCTGATGGATTGTCATGACGCCGGACATTCGTTCGTTCGGCGTTTGAACAGCTTCCACGCTTCGGCTTCGCGCTTTTTCGATCCGCGCTTAGGGCGGCGCTCATTCATCGGACTATAAAGATGAGATTGATGAATGTAAGAACACGAGATGGGGAGATGAATCCCGAGACCACCGGCCATGAACTGGATTTGATGTCGGCCGAGCTTTCTTCGCGCCGCACCGCGCTTTCCTTCCAGCGCACGCGCATGAGCGCCGACCGCACGCTGATGTCCATCATCCGCACGTCTCTGGCGCTGATCGGTTTCGGCTTCACGATCTTTCAGTTCTTTCGCTACCTGCGCGAGTCGGCTGGAGCGGCGCAGGTAGTCCGAAGTTCCGCGCCGCGCAACTTCGGTCTGGCATTGGTGTTGCTCGGCGTCGGGATGCTCTTTCTGGGCATCTGGAGACATGTCGCCTTCATGCTCGAGCTGCGCGCCGAAAGGAAGGCGTTTGCGGGCCGCGGGCTCATCCCGGGCGACGACCGGTTCCCGGTTTCGACGACGCTCCTCGTGGCGGTGTTGTTACTGGCGATCGGGCTGGTCGCGATTGTCGGTATGGTGATGCGCGCCGGACCATTTCATTAGTTCATCGGGGAGAAAGTATGAATGCGTTTGTCAGCATCGCTTCGTCAAAGCAAATAAAAGAGAGAATCAAGCCGTCCGGGCCCGCGCCGTCTGAAAACATGGCGTGGATACCAGGCGGAACTTTTCTCATGGGATCAAACGATCACTACCCTGAGGAAGCGCCAGCTCATTACGTGACCGTCGGAGGATTCTGGATGGATAAGCGCACGGTCACCAACGAACAGTTCAGCCGCTTTGTCGAGGCGACAGGTTACGTCACGGTCGCTGAGCGTCCGCTGAATCCCGAAGACTATCCTGGGGCGTCGCCGGAAATGCTCGCGCCCGGCGCGGTTGTTTTCAAGAAACCGCGGGGCCGCGTTGACCTGCGCAATCACTATAACTGGTGGACGTATGCGCTCGGGGCGAGCTGGCGACACCCGCTGGGGCCGGGCAGTTTCCTGAAGAAAGGTCTCGCCAGGTATCCGGTCGTGCAGATCTCGTATGAAGACGCCGAAGCCTATGCGAAATGGGCGGGCAAGGAACTGCCGACTGAAGCCGAATGGGAATTCGCCGCGCGCGGAGGGCTCGAAGGCGCAATCTATCCCTGGGGAGATGAGTTCGCTCCCAAGGGCAAGATGATGGCCAATACCTGGCAGGGCGAATTCCCGGTCGAGAACCTGGTGACCGATGGCTACGAACGGACATCGCCAGTCGGGTCGTTTCCGCCGAACGGTTATGGGCTTTTTGACATGGCCGGCAACGTCTGGGAATGGACCACGGATTGGTATCAGGACCACGGCAAGATCGCCAACGCTTGTTGCGCAAGCTTCAACCCGAAAGGCGGAGAGAAAGAAGCAAGCTACGACCCGCGGACGCCGGAGATACGCATTCCGAGGAAGGTGTTAAAGGGCGGCTCGTATCTGTGCGCGCCGAACTATTGTTTACGCTACAGACCGGCCGCGCGCATCTCGCAGCAAACTGACACCGGGACTTGTCATCAGGGGTTCCGCTGCATCGTTCGAGTATAGGCGAGTAAATGGAGGAACTATTCAAGGGGATCGCGGGCCGTATCGCGCTCGGCGTGGAAGCGATTGCGGCTTTGATTATCGCCTATGGGGCGCTGGAAGCGGTGACCGCCCTGCTCCACCCGAGACACGACGATTCGCTCGGTAAGAGGAAGCGCGTCTGGCATCGTTTCGGCTTGTGGTTGATCCTGGGGCTGGAGTTCATGCTGGCGGCCGACATTGTGCGGACGACGATCTCGCCATCCTGGCAGCAGATCGGTCAACTGGCCGCCATCGCGGTGATCCGGACTTTCCTGAACTTCTTCCTGGAAAGAGACGTCGAAAAGTACGCCGAGCCTGCGCGAGTTTCCAGTGACTAAGACAGGTAAGTAAGGCAGCGGAGGGAGGCGGGAAATGGCGAACGAGTTATACCAAGATGAGGCGCCAGAAGATCGCCCCGCGGAATGGGCCGGGACGGATACGGCGGCGAGGCGCGATTCGTCCCTCATGCAAAGCGGGCTCTTCAACCGGTTCCAGCAGACGCTCCGGTTGGCTGACGCGCGCAATCCGAGGACGGCGAGTCGCGCTTTCCTGTTCGCGCTTGTTTCGTGGCTGCCGCTCGTAGCGCTCGCCGCTGTTCAGGGACTTGCCATAAATGACGACCCGCGCCGATCGTTGCTCCTGGATTTCACCGTTTACGCGCGCTTTCTGGTAGCCATCCCGCTTTTCATCCTTGGCGAAAGCGTCGCCGGCAAAAGATACTCGATGATCGTGGATTACTTCGTCCGCTCCGGCATTGTCGCCGGCTCGGAGCGGAAAGCTTACGATGACCTGCTCTCCGACACGCAGCGGCTTCGGGGTTCGCGATTGGCCGAACTTCTCTTTGGGATATTGGCATACGTCAGCGCCGCCCTTTCAGTCTTTTACCAGGCGGTGTCCGAACAATCTACGTGGTTAGCGGCTGGCGTCGCGGGAGCGGGACCGCTGTCGTGGGCCGGCAGTTGGTACGCCGCGGTAAGCCTGCCTCTGTTCCTGTTTCTGCTCTACCGCTATGTTTGGAGCTGGTTTGTCTGGTTCCTGTTCCTCTGGGGTCTGTCCCGACTCAAGCTCCGGCTGACGCCCGCGCATCCGGACGTGGCTGGCGGCCTGAACATCCTGGGCGACTCGCCATACGCCATGGCGGTCTTCGTATTCGCCATCGGCGCGGTGTTATCCGCCAGATGGGCCATGCAGGTTGTTTACGATGGGGCCTCGGTCGCCAGCTTAAATAGGGTTTTCATTGGTTACCTGCTGCTCGCCTTGTTGATCTCGTTCGGCCCATTGCTGGTCTTCACCGGCAAACTCAACCGCCTGCGGTTGCGGGGGCTGCGCGATTACGGGGCGCTGGCGAGCCAGCACGCTCAGCTCTTCGACGAGAAGTGGATAAAGAAAACCGGGGCCGCCGAAGACATAGTCGAGACCCCGCTTGGCAGTCCTGATATTTCGTCGCTCGCCGACTTGAACATCAGCTATGAAGTGGTGAAGAAGATCAAGTTTTTCCCCGTTGGAGTGAGGGCTCTCGTCGCCCTCGCGGCCGCGGCGCTGATCCCCATGCTTCCATTGATCCTGATGGAGTTCCCCTTGTGGGAAATCTTGAAGGCAATTGCCGGCGCTATATTCTGATGAGGAATGAAAAAGTCGAACGGATTTTACACGTTATGTTACCTGATAGGCCGGTGGCGCCTCCTGATCGCTTTCCTCGCAATTCTACTCATGGCCGGCGCGGCTCGGGGACAGAACGAGACGCCGAGGGACAGCCAATTCTGGTTCGATTATGACCCGACGTGGCGTCTGAGCAGGCGGTGGACCCTGGATGTGGACGCCGCTACGCGCTTCGTCAACTCCGACCCGTCCCTGTGGCAAATACGTCTTCAACCCACGCTGGAATTCAGCCCGTGGAAATGGATTGATCTGACCGGGGGAGTCTGGTTCATTTACACCAATCGGTTCGAGATGTCCGACCTCTTCGAGACGCGGCCGACCGTGGGGATAAGGGTCAAGCGGGACGTTTGGCGCGGCGTCAGACTGAGTAACTACCTTCGCGCGGAGTACCGAATCCAGCATGACCTCGACACCGGTCAAACGCTATCAGCCGGGAGATTAAGGAACAGGATTCAAGCTATGATTCCGATCAATCACAGGAGTCTATCCGAAGACAACACCTGGTACGCGTTCGTTGATGCGGAGTGGTTTTGGCAGCGAGACGATGAAGTGGATGACGGGTTCAACAGCCGGCGAAGATACAGGGCGGGGATCGCTTGGAGAAAGAATTCGACCTGGACTTATCAATTTTTCTACGGGTTTCAACGGTCGAGAAACACCATCAACCAACCCTTTTCGGTTGACGATATCTTCAGTTTCAGCCTGATCCAAACTTTCAAATGACAAATGACAAATGACAAATGACGATAGGGAAATCCCCTACCACGAAATACGACCTTTGCCTGATTTACCGGGGATGCCAGGACGTCCTACTCTTGAACTAGGCATGTTTTAAAAAGAAGATTTAAACATAACAAAGACGGCGAAGGATGAGGATCGCCTGCCTTTGCAATTTCTTTTTCTTCGCCTTCTGCTGAGGCGCATTATGAAAAGAAGAGCAAACAAATCCATTGCAACTTTACTCATCCTGAGTCTGACGGTTTATGGCCCATTGTGGGCCGCGACGGGAACGGGAGCGATAGATCCGGCGGGCGGTTCCAACCTCGCGCTCGCCCAGGAGAATTTCTCCGAGGATGAGTTGAATGAATTGCTGGCGCCGATCGCGCTTTATCCTGACCCGCTGCTGGCCCAGGTTCTGCCGGCATCCACTTTTGTCGAGCAGTTGGACGAGGCGTCACGGATGCTCGGCGGAAAGGTGGATGAGAATCTGATTGACAGGCAGAACTGGGACGTAAGCGTCAAATCCGTTGCGCATTATCCGCCAGTGCTTCAGATGATGACGCAGAATAAAGACTGGACGATTGCGCTAGGCCAGGCCGTAGTCGCTCAATCCACCGATGTCATGAAGGCGGTTCAACGTCTGCGAGCGGAGGCCAAAGCGGCCGGTAATCTGGTCAGCGATGACAAGATGACAGTCGCGGAACAATCACAGGAGGGACGGCAGGTGATCGCGATTGAGCCTGCGCAGCCGCAGATGATCTACGTCCCGCAATATAACCCGTCGGTCGTTTATGTGGATCGTGGGGTTTCCACCGGCGGCGTAATCGCTTCCAGCCTTATCTCTTTCGGAGCCGGGTTTGCGATTGGCGCCTGGCTCAATCGCGGTTTCAATTGGTGGGGATGGGGCTTCCCGTATCACGGATGGGTCGGTGGTGGATGGATCGCCCGCAGCCGTCCGTTTGTCAACACCCGCAACAATTTTTACGTCAACAACCGCTATCGGAATCTCAATCTCAACCGCAATGTGCTCAGGCGAGACATCTCGGGCTATCGCGGCGAATTGCGGCGCGATGCGGTCTCCCACCGCCAACGGTACTCTCGCGGGCCTGTGGGCAGGCCATCAGATATCAGGCGTCCGGCTATGGGCGCGCGGGATCTGAAACGGCCTATGGGCAGGCCATCAGATATCAGGCGGCCGGCTACGGATATGCGGGATTTGAAACGACCCATGGGCAGGCCATCAGACGTCAAGCGGCCGGTTATGGATACGCGAGATCTGAAACGGCCCATGGGTAGGCCATCAGACATCAAGCGTCCTGGCCGTCCTGGCATGGGCGCGCGGGATATACCGCGGCCGTCTGCCGGTACCAGGGATGTGAGGATACATCGTGATCGCGGCGCCGGCAGCCATATGCGAATGAATAGAGGCGGCTTTGGCGGCGCGCGAATTGGCAAAGGCGGTCATAGCGGTGTGAGCAGAGGCGGCTTTGGCGGCGGCGGCAGGAGAGGCGGTTTCGGAGGAGGCCGCGGTCGCAGGCACTGATGAAAATGTCGGAGGTTTTTACAAACCTCCCCTAATCAAAGACGGCGAAGGGGAAGAGGCGCCTGCCGTTGCGAATTCTTTTTCTTCGCCTTCTGTTCGGAGGGCCATATGAAAAGAGTAGCGATTGGATTCATCACAACTTTATTCGCCGTATGTTTGGCGATCTACAGTCCGGCGTGGGCCGGCGCCGGATCGGGAAAAATAGATTCAGCCGGAGGCTTCGACAACCAACGTCCGGATCCCCAAGACGTTAAACGCCCAACCATTGACCAGAAAATGAAAGAAGCCATTGACAGGAAAACGAAAGACGTAAAACGTCCAGCCACGGATACGCAAGACGCCAAACCTCCGGCCACTGACACGAAAACGAAAGAGGCCGTTGACGACAAAACGAAAGATATGAAACGTCCGGCCACGGACACGCAAGACGTCAAACAACCGGAAACCGGCGCGAAAGATGTCAAACAGCCAGCCACGGACACAAAAGATGTCAAACGGCCAACCATTGACACGAAGGACGTCAAACGGCCGCCCATTGACACGAAAAGCATCAAACGGCCGGTCACGAACGCGTAGGGGCGACGCGGCCATATGCCATATGCCATATGTAATATTCAATATTACATATGGCATATGCCCCGCCTTTGTTTCCGGTTTGTGGTTGTGCCATCCTTTGGGCGAGCCGAGTTCCTCGGCATCTTCTATAGCATTCAAGATAATGTTTGTTTGGAGTTCCGGCTTCAGCCGGTCTGTTCCGCACGCCAAACCCACCGGCTGAAGCCGGAACTCCAAACTTCTTTTTCTTGAAGTCTATATTTACGGATAATACTCGGAATATGAATGTGAACTTTGGACTGAGTAGCCGGGAACTCTCGGTTATCAAGCGGCTGTCCAAGCCTGAAAAGATTCAGTATTTTCTCGATTACGATGTCGGGTATAACAAAGAAGTAGACGGCGAGACCTGTCGTTCGCCGCGCCGCGTGTTGCGTGACCGGCTGGCGCATTGCGCCGAAGGAGCGTTCTTCGCCGCCGCCGCGTTGCGCGTCCACGGTCACGAGCCGTTGATCGCTGATCTGGAAGCCGTACGCGACGACGACCATCTATTGGCCGTTTTCAAAGAGCACGGGCGCTGGGGCGCGATTGCGAAATCGAATTACGCCGGATTGCGTTACCGTGAGCCGGTCTACCGCACGATCCGCGAACTGGTCATGAGCTATTACGAACATTACTACAACCCGGCGGGCGAAAAGACGCTGCGCGCCTATTCGACGCGGCCCGTGAATTTGAAACGGTTTGATCGAATGAACTGGATGACCGCGGAAGAAGATTTGTGGGAGGTCTGCGAATACTTCTGCATCGTTCCGCATTCGCGCGTGATGCCGCCACAGGCTGAACGAAAGCGCCGGCGCATGGATCGCAGGCTGTATGAGGCCGGAATGGTCGGGGCGGTGAAATGAAAAGCGCCGTTATGGTATTCCGTACTCTCTCTTCTTGAATTCATTCGGAGCAGCAATGCAAAAATACCAGGAGATTGTTTCAACAGAATCGCTCGCCGAGGCTATAAAATCGAGTGAGCGGGAGACGGTCCTGTTTTTTAAACACAGCGTCACTTGCGGGATCAGCGTCCGCGCGTTCAACGAATTTCAGAAATACCTTGAATCGCCGGAAGCTTCGGCGGCGCGCAACTACGTAATCATCGTGCAGAAATCACGTGAGGCGAGCAATGAGCTTGCCCGTTTGGTCGAGGTCGAGCACGAATCGCCGCAGGCGATCATCGTACGTAACGGGCGCGCAGTTTGGAACGATTCTCATCTGGCGATCAAAAGCGAGAAACTGGCGGATGCGGTGAGAGTGAAGAATTGATTTATTGCCGCAGCGGTGGGTTTTCCTGGCATTGCTGAAGAGGGCGCTTCGCGCGAGCAGGTCATCCGGCAAATTCAGGCCAGGATTGTCGAAATCCTGCGGCATTCAGAGATCGTGACTCTGACCGTGCCGGCGTTACCATCGCAGGCGGTTACCCAAGGTGAGGATGAGTTGCTGGCGCAAGGGTGGGACGACCATGGATTGTTCAAAGACGACCCGGAAGCCTTGAAGTTGTTTGATGAAATTGAAGAGGAGCGCGACCGCCATCTGGTCGGAAGTGAATGAGCTTTCTTTGGGACTCCAACATCCTGCGCCATTATCTCGACGACCATCCGCTGCTTATGGAGAATCTGAAAAAGGTTCCGCGGCGCGATGTCATGCTTCCTAATTCTCGTCACCAGGAACACCACCGACTTTCGCGATTTACTACCCGCGCAGCAACTGCAAAACTGGATTGACGAAAAAATCAGTTGAACCTCACCGAGCCGCTAGCCGCTTACTGACAATCCCGCGCCTCCTCCATAAACTTCGGATCAAGCAACCCGGTCGGCTTCGTGCGATGTTCGGTGTAAACCTGTTGAATCAATTTGGCCGCCAGTCCTGTCCATCCTGTCTGATGGCTCGCGCCAAGCCCGGCGCCGTTGTCACCGTGGAAGTATTCGTAAAACAGAATCAGGTCGCGCCAGTCGCTCGCGCCCTGAAACTTTTCGACCGCGCCGTAAACCGGCCTGCGCCCGTTTTCATCAAGCAGAAAGATCTTGATCAACCGCCGCGACAGTTCCTGGCTGACATCCCACAGATTCATCATCTTTCCCGACCCCGTCGGGCATTCGACCTCGAAGTCGTCGTGGTCGCAATCGTGCGAGAAGAACTCGTGATACTTCTGCAACGATTCGATGATCAGGAAGTTGACGGGAAACCACACCGGACCGCGCCAATTGGAATTGCCACCGAATAGCCCGGTCTGCGATTCCGCCGGCTCGTAATCAACCCTGTGCTCGACGCCCTCGACAGGGTATCGATACGGATTGGCCTGATGAAAACGCGAAAGCGAGCGGATGCCGTAAGGCGACAGAAATTCGCTCTCGTCCAGCATCACTTTCAACACTTGCTTCAAACGATTGCGATTGACCAGCGACAGGAATCGCTGAGTGCCGGTCGGCGTGGTCATCGTCTCGATGGAGGCGCCGAATTCCGGCAGGTTGTCGGTGAACCACTGCATCCGCCGTTTGAATCCGGGCAGGTGATCAACCACTTCGGATCTCAGGTTCTCAACCCCGAAGAGCGGGATCAGTCCGACCAGTGAACGCACCCGCATGTGGAAATTGCGGCCATCCGGCAATTGCAATACGTCGTAATAAAACCCGTCGCGACGGTCCCAGAGTTCAATGCCCCGGCCTCCGATATTATTCATCGCGCGTGAAATGTAGACGAAATGCTCGAGGAATTTCGACGCGACATCTTCGTAAGCCCTGTTCTCCTTGGCCAACTCCAGCGCGATCACCAACATGTTCAGACAGTACATTCCCATCCAGCTTGTCGCGTCCGATTGTTCAATGCTCCCGCCGGTCGGAAGCTTCGCGCTGCGGTCGAAGACGCCGATGTTATCCAGGCCGAGAAATCCGCCTTCAAAAACGTTGTTGCCTTCGGCGTCCTTGCGATTGACCCACCAGGTGAAGTTCAGAAGCAGTTTGTGAAAGACGCGTTCGAGGAAAGCGTGGTCGGCTTTGCCCCAATGCTTCTGCTCGATCTTGTAAACGCGCCACGCCGCCCACGCGTGAACCGGCGGATTGACGTCTCCGAACGCCCATTCGTAAGCCGGTATCTGCCCGTTCGGATGCATATACCATTCGCGCAGCGTCAGGATCAGTTGCTCTTTCGCGAAGTCCGGGTCAACGAGCGCCAGCGGCAGGCAGTGAAAAGCCAGATCCCACGCCGCGTACCACGGATACTCCCACTTATCCGGCATCGAGATAATGTCCTCGTTGTGCAGATGCCTCCATTCGTGGTTCCGGCCTTTTCGTCTTGATTGCGGCGGATCGGGCTGAGCCGGATCGCCGCGCAGCCATCGCCGCACGTCGTAGTAGTAATACTGCTTGCTCCACAACATCCCCGCGAACGCCTGCCTCTGAACATTCTTCGCGTCTGCGCTCGCCTCGTGAGGTTGAATCTTCTCGTAAAACTCATCGGCCTCGCGACGGCGCTCTGCGAATATCTCGTCGAACTGCTCGCCCAGCATTTCGGCCTTAGGCTCATCCGTGGTCAACCGCAACTTGACCATGGCTGGGCGATGAGCGCCGATGTCGAGTTGATAACGAGCCGAAGCTTTAGTCCCCATCCACTGCGGATTGACAGCCTTAGTTACATCCTTAACTACGTAATCGTTGATGCCGTCCTTGACGTACTGTGTCGGGTTTTCGGTGTCGAAAATCCTTTTGAAGTTGGTTTCGTTTTCGGTGAAGAGCAATTCCGGAGAGCTATCAGGCGATTGGGCGCAGATCAACCATCGCAGCGGCTGATCGAAATGGCGCAATCGAATGACGGGAAGATTCGGCGTGGCGTCTTCGCGTCGCAATCGCGGACGCCGTTCGTCAACGCCCCACGACCACGTGTTGCGGAACCAGATCGTCGGCAGCAGATCGAGTCGCGCCTCTTCCGGCCCGCGATTGACGGCGGTGATGCGAATCAGAATGTCTTCGATATCGGCCTTGGCGTATTCGACAAAAACGTCAAAATAACAATCCTTATCGAACACGCCAGTATCGAGCAGTTCGTATTCCAGAGCTTTGCGCCCGCGCTTGCGAGCCTCTTCGACAAGCTGTTCGTAGGGAAATCGCGCCTGCGGATATTTGTACAGAAACTTCATGTACGAATGCGTCGGCGTCGAATCGAGGTAGAAGTAATACTCCTTCACATCCTCGCCGTGGTTGCCTTGCGGGCCGGTCAACCCGAACAACCGTTCTTTCAAAAACGGATCGCGCCCGTTCCACAGCGCGACGGCGAAACAGATCACCTGATGGCGATCGCAAATGCCCGCGATGCCGTCTTCGTTCCATCGGTAAGCCCGCGACCGCGCATGATCGTGCGGGAAATAGTCCCAGGCTGCGCCGTCAGCGGAATAGTCTTCACGCACTGTGCCCCAGGCGCGTTCGCTCAGGTAAGGGCCCCAGCGTTTCCAATGTTTTTCGCGGGCGCGGGATTGTTGCAGGCGTTTCTCTTCTTGTGTCATAGCGGTTTAAGTGAGTTGAATGGTTGCCGAAGCAGGACAGGAAAGAAATATCGATCATGACGAGACGAAGAGTAGTATCACGCGATGAATCATCCGGTTCAATAAAATTGATGAATCGTCTGGTTCAACAAAATTTTGGCTGGCACGAAACTTGCCCCATCGTATTTGAATAGTTGATGGTTTACGGTCCACCCGCTCAGTTCAATTAATAACAGATACTCGAAAATTATCGGCAAGTTTTCTTCGCCTTTGCGCCTGAAATCGCTGTTGCCCCACGGCGTAGATGTGACGTAGTAACCTGAGACGAACTTGGTCAGCGCCCCTCAATCAGGACGCCGCTCTTCTTCCTCAATCAGGACGCCCCTCTTTGAGGTAGCATCCGATTTTTTGTCAAAGCAAAAGCGGACAAATTCACTCTCGGTTTGGTCGCCAGATGAATTCGTCCGCCTTCACAACAATCCCTAACCAATTTGGAGGAAATGTCATGCGGATAATAAATTTGCCCATCAACTTCGTCAAGTTTTCAATCAAACCGAAACAAGCTCTGCTTCTGGCGGTAGTAGTTGTGAGCGTAACAGCGTTGATATGGACAGTTCCGAACTTCATCTCGCGACGCTCTTCGGCGCACGGCGTCAACACTTCATCTCGCGACGCTCTTCGGCGCACGGCGTCAACTCCGCTAAAAAGAAACAGCAAGGGTGCTGCGCGAACCAGCCTGCAATCTTGCGCCGGATGATCGGCGCGTACTACACGACTGAAGGCGCATTCAAATCCACCCTCATTCTCAACAACAAAGGCCCGAACCAAATCGTAGTCACTCCCATTCTGCACGGTCAGAACGGCCAGACGTTCACTGCTTCGCCGATTGCCGTTGGCGGTCAATCATCATCTGAAGTGGACCTGAACTTGCTGGCGTCAATCGCCGGATCGCAATTTCGTTCCGGCAGCTTTGAATTCACCTACGAAGGGCGGTTATTGGAAATAGGCGGTGGGTTGAGAATCGTGGCCGTGATCGTCGTTTCGGCCATCCAATCCAGCGGAAAGGAAAATGTAGGAAAGGAAAATAACAAATCCTCTATTTTCCTTTCCTGCATTTTCCTTTCCGCTGGCCGAAACGATGATCACGGCCGGCGCGGCTACTAACAAAACACTAATCGGACGGGCGCAAACGGTGAATTTCAAGAAAGGGATAACTTCGACCTATGAGTGTCAGTGCCCCTGCCCTGCAACCTATAGCAACGCTCGGCTGGTTCCTTCAAGTGTAGCGGGCGTTCCCGGAGATACGCAGCAATTCTTCGCCCAACAGCAAAATATGAACTGCTTGGGTAATTTAACTGAGTGGTTTGATGTCGGAGCCAAATTTTCATCAGATAACCCAAGTGTGGCGACGATCAATGCGTCAGGCCAACTGGGATTATTGCCGGTCTAAATGGCGCAGACCCGGCAATTACTGTCGCTGAAACAAGGGCAAACATAGCGATCATTACCAATCCGCCTACCGCGGGGCTGTCTGTTTCACTGTCAGTTGTGGCGAATCAGGCAAATGCTTATTTAGCAGGAGGGCACGTCAATCATACGGGGGCTCGGCCTGTTGGAACACTCAGCAACGCATCAGGAACAACGGACCAAAATGGCAGATTTTCTACCGTTTACACATCTCCGCCATTTGGAGGGGGAGTAATAATCAGGGCCACAATGAATAGTATGACCAAAGAATCCTATCTCGTTGTTTACATCGTCGGGTTACAGCAACTCCAAGCGGGAAATGAATACGTATTGACAGGTGGCACGGCTACTCATCCTGGCGATTTTAACCACTACGGAACCGCTATTGCTGTCGCAAACTTGCCACTGATTTGCAATGACTATGAAGCACTGTATCCAGGGTCGACTAACCCGGAGATCAATGACATGAGCCTGCCTTTTGGAGGTAAGTTCGATTTGGGTAATAACTGGAGTAATGCCGGGGTAATTGCTCACGACTTTGAGGTATTGAACCACAAAATCTTGTAACGAAATATTTGCGAGTCCCATATAATGTTGTATCTGACCGAGAAGCGATGAAGCGGTCTCGGACCAAAGGGACATTC
>Ga0187894_10004478_pt1 | contig 14946 bp, 15 predicted proteins | sample GBC1701081metaG_FD_136650 | JGI IMG/M metagenome (GOLD analysis project Ga0187894, IMG submission 136650) | White microbial mat communities from a lava cave in the Kipuka Kanohina Cave System on the Island of Hawaii, USA - GBC170108-1 metaG ...
CCCCTCCGCCCCTTCGAGGCACCTCCCCAACTTCGTTGGGGAGGATGTTGACGCCAGGCTGTGGCCAGAGTCCGCATCCTCCATGTGGCAGGCGGCGGCATGCGTGTCGCTGGTCATGGCCTGGGGCAGCGACGGCGCGCGTTCGGCGCAGACGGCCTCGGCGTGCGGACAGCGCGTGCGGAAGCGGCAGCCGCTGGGCGGGTTGATCGGGTTGGGCGGATCGCCGGTGAGCGGCGGATCCTCGACCCGCTCGGCCGGATCGAACGACAGCCGCGATGCCAGGAGCGCGCGCGTATAGGGATGCTTGGGCGCGGCGTAGATCGCATCGACAGGCCCGATCTCGACGATCTCGCCCAGATACATCACCAGCACGCGGTCGGAAATGTACTGCACGACATTGAGGTCGTGCGAGATGAAGACGTAGGTGAGGTTGAAGTGCCGCTTGAGCTGGCGCAGCAGGTTCAGCACCTGCGCCTCGACCGACTTGTCGAGCGCCGACACCGCCTCGTCCAGGATCAGCATGCGCGGCTCCAGCGCCAGCGCGCGGGCGATGTTGACGCGCTGCTTCTGGCCGCCGGAGAGCTCATGCGGATAGCGCGGGCCGAAGATCTCGGGATTCAGCCCGACCTTGGCCAGCAGCTCGCGCGCCTTCGCACGGGCCGCCGCGCGTGAGGCGCCGTGCACGCGCGGGCCGTACGCCACCGAGTCCTCGACCGGCAGACGCGGGTTGAGCGAGGAGTAGCTGTCCTGGAACACCATCTGCAGGCTGCGGCGCAGGTCGCGCAGCGAGATGCCGTGCGTGCTGCGGCCCACCACCTCGCCGTCGAACACGACCTCGCCGCTGTCGTGCGGGATGAGGTGCATCAACAGGCGCGCCAGGGTCGACTTGCCACAGCCCGATTCACCCACGATACCCAGGGTCTCGCCCTTCAGCACGGCGAAGGAGACGTCGTCGACGGCGCGCACATGGCCGATCGTGCGGCCCAGCACGCCGCCCTTGATCGCAAAGTGGCGCTTCAGGTTGGCGACGGTGAGCAGCGGCTGCGCCGGGCCACCACGATCGCGCGGATCGCCCTCCGGCACCGGCGCCAGGGATGGGCGGATGGTGGTGCTCGCCGCTGCGGTCATGATGGATCCTCCGGCGGACTCACAGGCGCACGTCCATGGCCTGGCGCAGGCCGTCGCTCACCAGGTTGAACGACAGCGAGGTGATGAAGATCATGACGCCGGGCAGCGCGCAGACCAGCGGCTGTACGTAGATCGCCTGGCGCAGGGTGGAGAGCATCAGGCCCCAGTCGGGCGTCGGCGGCTCGACGCCCAGCCCGAGGAACGACAAGCCGGCGCCCAGCAGGATGGAGACCGAGAACAGGCTCGAGGCGTAGATGAAGATCGGTCCCAGCACGTTGCCCAGCACATGATGCACGATCAGAGACCAGGTCGGCGCACCGCTGGCGCGCGCGGCCTCGACGAAATCGAGGTTGCGCACCTGGGTGGTGGCAGTCTCGGCGACGCGGCAGAGCGGCGGGATGAATACCAGGGTCAGCGCCAACAGGCCGTTCAGCATGCCGCCGCCCATCATGCCCGAGATCGCCACCGCCAGCAGCACCGAGGGGAAGGCGTAGAAGATGTCCATGACGCGCATGATCAGCATGTTCAGCCGGCCGCCGACGAAGCCCGCCACGACGCCGAACGTGCCGCCGATCACGACCGCGAACAGCACCGGCAGCAGGCCCATCATCAGCGACATGCGGCCGCCATGGAGCAGGCGTGAGAGCATGTCGCGGCCCAGTTCGTCGGTGCCCAGCAGGAAGTTGCGGAAGCCGATCGGCTTGAGGCGAAAAGCCATGCTGGTCTTGTTGGGGTCGAACGGCGCGATCAGCGGCGCGGCGATCGCCGACAACGCGATGACGACAACGACCAGCGCGAAGAACAGCGTCACGTAGTCGTAGCGCAGTCGGTAGGCGACGGTGCCCCAGTAGCCGCGCACCTTGGCGGCCGGGGCCTCGTCGTCAGCCGCGGCCGTCAGCGCCGACCCGATGGTGATATCCGTCATCCGCTACGCTCCGCCGATCAGGCGCGTTTGATGCGCGGGTCGATCGCCGTCTGCAGCAGGTCGACGACCAGGTTGGTGGCGACGAAGCACAGTGCCAGGACCAGGATCGAACCCTGCAGCACCGGAATGTCGCGCGTGAGGATCGCCTTGCTGAGCAGGAAGCCGGTGCCCGGCCAGGTGAAGACGGTCTCGATCAGGATCGAGCCACCGACGAGATAGCCGAACTGCAGGCCCATCACGGCCAGGATCTGCGGCAGCGCGTTGCGCACCGCATGGCGCAGCACGGCCGTCTCGCCCAGACCCTTGGCCCGCAAGGTCTGCACGAAATCATGCGCCAGCACCTCGGCCACGGCCGAGCGCGTGGTGCGCATGATGATGCCCAGCGGCACCATCGACAGGGTGGCGATCGGCAGGATGGCGTACTTGACCTGATCCCAGCTGGTGATGTCGAAGCTGTCGGAGCCCTTGGAGCCCATGCCGGTGGCCGGCAGCCAGCCGAGATCGACCGAGAAGACGATGATCAGCACGATGCCCAGCCAGTAGTTCGGCACGCTGACGCCCAGCACCGAGATCGCTGTGACGATGCGATCGACCGGCCGCCCGACGGCGTAGGCGGCGATGGTGCCCAGTACGAAGGCGAGCGTGAAGGCGACCACCACGGCACCGGCCGAGACGATGATGGTGTTGCTGAGCGCCCGCGAGACCTCGCCGATCACCGGCCGGCTGGTCTGCAGCGACACGCCGAGATCGCCGGTGACGGCGCGGCCCAGCCATTTCAGGTACTGGATGGGAATCGGCTGGTCGAAGCCGTAGAGCTTCTTCAGGTATTCGACATCCTGCTGCGAGGCGTCGGGCGGCAGCAGCAACGAGACCGGATCACCCGGCGCCAGGAAGACGAGGCCGAAACAGATCACCGTGACGCCGATGGCGATCGGCACGGCGTAGAGCAATCGCCTCGCGATATAGAGCCACATGCGGGTGCCTCCCTCTGACTACCTTCCCCCGCTTGCGGGGGAAGGTAGTCAGTCAATTCCCCACCGCGATCGGGGTCAGGTCCTGGAACCAGCTCTGCGCCTGCACGAAGCCCTTGAGCTTGGGCGACAGCGCGCGCGGGTTGAGGTCGTGCACGACGAAGATCATGGCGGCGTCGCGGCTGGCGATCTCGTGCACCTTGGCCAACAGCTCGGCGCGCTTCTCCTCGTCGAACTCTTTCATCGCCTGCGCCACCAGGGTCTCGATCTCGGGCTCGCTGTACCAGCCCCAGTTGCCGCCGGCCGGGGCGAACTGCTGCTTCATGACGAAGCGCAGCAGCGCGTTGGGCGGGTCCTGCGTGGCGCGACTGATGTTGATGGCGCTGTATTGCGGGAACTTCTCGCGCCCCCTCAGGCCGACATCAAGCAGCGCGTTCCAGTCCATGACCTCGAGCTTGACCTTGAAGCCGACCGCCTCGAGGTGCGCCTTCACCAGCTCGTTCATCGGCAGTGGCTGCATCTGACCCGAGCCCGAGGTCGAGATCGCCAAGGTCACCTGGCAGGGATAGCAGCCGGCTTCCTTCAGCAGCGCCGTCGCCTTCTTGCCATCGAATTCGTATTTCACCGGCTTGCCATAGAACGGCGAGCTCGGCGGATAGATGGCGTAGCCGGGCTGCGCCACGCCGCCCAGCATCTCGACCACCTCGTCGCGGTTGATGGCGTGGTTGGCGGCGCGCCGCACGCGCACGTCGTTGAACGGCGGCTCGACGAAATTGAGCTGGTAATGCCAGTTGTGCGGGTAGGGTCGCGTGATGACCGTCATACCGGCCTGCTTCAGGCGCGGGATGGTGTCGGGCGACGGCGCCTCGATGAGATCGACCTGGCCCGCGATCAGGGCCGCGGCGCGCGTCGTGGCCTCCGGCATCGGCAGCAGCACCAGGCGATCGTGCTTGGGCACGCGCTTGGGGTTCCAGTAGGTCGGGTTCTTCACCAGCTCGAGCCGCTCGCGCGGCACGACCTTGTCGAACTTGTAGGGACCGGTGCCGGCCGGCGCCTTGGCGTAGGCACTGTAGTCGTAGTTCGCCTTCTCCACCGCGCACTTGGAGATCATGTACCAGACGCTGATATTGTACGGCGTGAAGGAGTCCTCGGACTTGGTGTAGATCGCGACCTTGAGATCATCGATCTTCTCGGCCTTCAGGATGTTGACCGAGCGCCCGCGCTGGCGTGCGTACTGCACGGGATGGAAGCCCGGCGCCTTGTCGTCGATCAGGCGCTGGATGTTCCACACCACGAGATCGGCATTGAGCGGGCAGCCGTCGTGGAACGTCACGCCCGGGCGCAGCTCGAAGATCCACCTTTTGTGGTCGTTGGGATCGATCGACCACGCCGTCGCCAGGCCCGGCGTCAGGCCGGCTTCGACGTCGGGCCGCGACAGGTCCCAGTTGATCAGCGCGTCGTAGAGGTTCCAGCCCACGAAGCGGTAGCCCTCGAAGCCCTGGTCGGGCTGGCCGGTCCAGTCCGGGATGTCGCCCGCCGTCATGGCGACGCGCAGCACGGACTCGGCGGCGGCCGGGGCTGCGGCCTGCAGGCCGAGCGCGAGCCCTAGCGCCAGGATAGAACGCTTCATGGTGAGCTTGTCGAACCATGAAGCGTCTCGCACCGACGATCGAGCCACGCCTTCATGGTTCGACAAGCTCACCATGAAGGCTTTTGCCAGTGCGCTGCAGGTCGTCATCGATCTCTCCATGGCTCAGTTGCTGGGCGACACGACCACGATCGGCGTCAGGTCCTGGAACCAGCTCTGCGCCTGCACGAAGCCCTTGAGGCGCGGCGACAGCGCGCGCGGGTTGAGGTCGTGCGCAATAAAGACGCGCGCTGCGTCCTCGTTGACCAGCTCATGCGCGCGGATCAGCAGCCTGGACTGCTCGGCCTCGTCGAACGTCGCCAGTGCCGCGTCGGCCAGGCGGTCGAGCTCCTTGTTCTCGTACCAGCCCCAGTTCAGGCCGGCCGGCCCCCGGTTCGACGTGGTGTAGTGCTTGAGGAAACCCGACACCGGATCCAAGGTCGACAGGCTGACATTGATGGCGTCGAGCTGCGGCGTCTTCTCCCAGCCCGACCAGAAGGTGTTGAGCAGCGCGTTCCAGTCCATCACCTCGAGCTTTACCTTGAAGCCGGCGGCCTCGAGCTGGGCCTTGATCAGCTCGTTCATCGGCAATGGCTGCATCTGGCCCGAGCCCGAGGTCGAGATGCCAACGGTGATGCTGCAGGGGTAGCAACCCGCCTCCTTCAGCAGCGCCGTGGCCTTGGCGGTGTCGAATTCGTAGCGGAAGGGTTTGCCGTAGTATTTCTGGCTCGGCGTAAACGTGGCGTAGCCTTCCATCGCCACGCCGCCCAGCATGTCGACGATCTCGGCGCGGTTGATCGCGTAGTTGGCGGCGCGCCGCACCCGCACGTCCTTGAAGGCGCCGCGCTGGAAATTGAGCTGGTAGTCCCAGTTGTGCGGATAGGGCAGCGTGACGATGGTCATGCCACCCTGCCTCAGCCGCGGGATGGTATCGGGCGACGGCGCCTCGACGAAATCGACCTGGCCGGCCAGCAGGGCGGCGGCACGCGTCGTGGCCTCGGGTATCGGCAGCAGCACCAGCCGGTCATGCCTGGGCACGCGCTGCGGGTTCCAGTAACCCGGGTTCTTCACCAGCTCCAGCCGCTCGCGCGGCACCACCGCAGCGAACTTGTAGGGGCCGGTGCCGGATGGCGCCTTGGCATAGACCTTGTAGTCGTTGCCGGCGGCCTCCAGTGCGCACTTGGAGATCATGAAGATGACGCTGAGATTGTAGGGAAACAGCGACTCCACCGTCTTCGACGTGATCGCGATCTTGTGGTCGTCGATCTTCTCGACTTTCTCGATGTTGTTGGTGCGCGAACGCACGCGCGCGTAATGCAGCGGGTTGAACTGCGGCACCTTGTCGAGCGTCAGCCGCTCGATGTTCCAGACCGCGACATCAGCATTCCAGTCGCAGCCGTCGTGGAACTTCACGCCCTGGCGCAGCTCGAAAATCCACTTCTTCTTGTTGTCGGCGTCGACGGCCCACCTGGTGGCCAGGCCCGGCGTCAGCGGCGCCTCGACGTCGGAGCGCGACAGATCCCAGTTGATCAGCGCGTCGTAGAGGTTCCAGCCGACGAAGCGCGAGCCTTCGAAGCCCTGGTCGGGCTGGCCGGTCCAGTCCGGGATATCGCCCGCCGTCATCGCCACGCGCAGCACGCTTTCGGCGCGCGCGGCCAGCATTGGCGGCGCCATGAGACTCACGCCAATGGCTGCCACAGCCAGCAGACGGTTCCACCGCCTCACCATCATGATCGCCCCCACTGTTGTGACAGCGGCCGCGGCCAGAGTTCGGCGCGGCGCCCGCCCGTCATGCTGCGCTTGCTTCATTGTCGTGATGCGCTGCAACAGGCATGCCATTGCACAGCGATCGTTCGGACAGCGCGATGATTGTGCAGAGCGGCAAGAGCGCATGCTTTGGCTGGCGTTTGGGCGTTTCGCAGTGGTTACAACCATGCAGGCGCTGCAAGGCCGATGGCATGTGCATTGCGTTCACCGTTCCTTTTGCATTGCCGCCGCGCATGCAACTATCCCGACCATCACGTTCGCCATGCCGACACACAGGAGCCATCCGCCATGCCAGCCCCGCCGTCTGACGATGATCTCAAGCTGGAGCTCGACGCTGCCGCCAAGAAAGCCGGCGTGGTCATCCAGGCCGAACGCCACGACGCGATCCTGACCAGCTACAAGGATCTCAAGCGCATGATGGCGTTGCTGCGCCAGCAGCCGCTCAGCGCGGCGGTGGAGCCGTCCAACATCCATTCGCTGGCGCCGCGGCGCTGAGGGAGAACCGAGATGGCTGCACCCTCACCGCTGCACACGCTGTCGATCGCCGAAGCCGGCGCGAAACTGCGCGCCGGTACCGTGACGTCGACGGCGTTGACCCGCGCCGCGCTCGAGCGCATCGCCGCGCTCGACGGCGGGCTTGATAGTTTCGTGCTGGTCACCAACGAACGGGCGCTGGCCGATGCCGCCGCGGCCGACACCGAGCTGAAGGCCGGCATCGACAAGGGGCCGATGCACGGCATCCCCTACGGTCTGAAAGATATCTACGACACTGCCGGCATCCGCACGACGTGCCACTCCAAGCTGCGGATCGACAACGTACCGTCGGCCGACTCGGTGGTCGCGGCGCGGCTCAAGGACGGCGGCGGCGTGCTGCTGGGCAAGCTCGCGACACACGAGTTCGCCATCGGCGGCCCCAGCTTCGATCTGCCGTTTCCGCCGGCGCGCAATCCGTGGAACCGCGACCACATTCCCGGCGGCTCGTCATCCGGTTCCGGCGCCGCCGTAGCAGCCGGCCTGTGCCGCATGGCCATGGGATCGGATACCGGCGGCTCGATCCGGGGACCGGCGGCCTATTGCGGCGTCGTCGGCCTGAAGCCGACCTACGGGCTGGTGTCGCGCCGCGGCGTCTTTCCGCTGTCCTATACGCTGGATCACTGCGGGCCGCTGACGCGCACGGTCGAGGACTGCGCGCTCACCATGCAGGTGATCACGGGCTACGACTCCCACGATCCGGCCAGCGCCGACGTGCCCACGCCCGACTTCGCGCGCGGGCTGGACTGGGGCGTCCATGGCCTGAAGATCGCCGTGCCGCGGCATTTCTATGCCAGGGCCGACGGCATTTCGCCCGAGACCGTCGCGGCCATCGACAGCACTGCCGAAACGCTGGCCAAGCTGGGCGCCAAGGTCGAGGAGATCACGCTGCCGGACTACGACCTCTTCAACGCCTGCGGCCGCATTATCTTGAACTCGGAAGCCTATGCGATCCACGAGCAGGACCTGCAGACGCGGCCGCTCGACTATGGCCGCATGACCCATACCCGCCTCATCATGGGTGCTTTCCTTTCGGCGGCCGACCTGATGCAGGCGCTGCGCCTGCGTCGCGAGCTGGTAGCGGCGGTCAACGGGGTCCTGCAGCGCTACGATGCCGTCATCACGGCCTCGTCACTGGCCCAGGCGCCGCGCTTCAGCGACTACCGCGACGGCTACCCGGTGGCGTGGCCGGTGCAGACCATGCCGTTCAACGTCACCGGCCATCCGGCGATGTCGGTGCCGAGCGGCTTCTCGAGCGAGGGCCTGCCGCTGTCGCTGCAGATCGTGGGCCGTCCGTTCGACGAACCGATGGTGCTGCGCGTCGGCGCCGCGCTCGAGCGCGCACTCGGCCTTGCCGACCGCTGGCCTGCGCTGGCGCCGGGCGAGGAGATACGGGCGGCGGCGGGATAGACCGCCGTTCTCGAATTTTCACGCCGGGCGCGGCGAGGACTCTTCTGGCGACGGAAGGTCCCTCGCTGCGCCCTCCAGAAGCAATGTTTCGGTCACTTCCTTCGCAGCGAGCAACGATTCCTCGTCCAGCACAAACTCGAAGCCGTCTGCACCCAAACGCTGCTGCAGGCGCTCGACCCGACGCCGAACATCCGATGGAGTGTCGGTGGGGCCGGGCATATAACGGGGCTTGCCCTTGTGGCCGAACGAGAAGGTGGCGTCACAAGTGTCGGGATCGTTGTCACCGAAAATGCGCATGGCGACGTCATAGTCGCGCGCCGGCGAGAAGCCGATCGCTTCGGCCCAGGACGCCAAATCGCGCAGCAGCTTGCACGCATACGCCGGTTCAACGCTCTTCATCGGCGCAGCGTCACCGTACGCGTCGAGGAAAAACTCTGCCTCCCCCATGGTCACTGGCCGCACGTCGGTGCCCTTGATGCCCAGGCAGAACACGTCGAGCAGAAACCCGCACATGACCGTATCGCCCGGTGTCCCGCGCACCACGATGAGCATGCCCATCCCGCTTTCGAATAGATCCTCGTGCATCTTGCAGTGAACGATCGGACCGCCAGCCGCGCGCAACATCTGGGCCAAGACCGTGTTGCCCGAGATTTCAGCCTTGCGCTTTTCTACCAACACCGCTTTGCGGCGCGCGGCTTTCTTGGACCGGCGTTGCGCGTTGCTCATCGCCATGGGCTTGCCTCGTTAGAAGAGTAGGCCACCCTACGGAGGGACATAGGCGGCCGTCCACCTGCGACAGACTGAAACCTGAGGAAAACGAGGGCCGACGTAAGGCCGTGCATGCACAACTCGTCAAACGCCGAGCGTTCGCTTCGGCCTCGCCGATAGCTGGCCGACGCTGGAGCCCGCCGCAGCAGCGAAGGTAGCGGCATCGTAGTCGCCAAGCCCTTCTGACTGGCGTTGCGCTACGCTGCCACCGTCGCGAACGGTTTAGCTCTAAGCGCCGCGATAGTGCAGGAAGTCGTGGCGACCTGAGAGGATCGTGGTTAGGTGAGCGAAGGGCCTCCAGCCTTCACGTCCCCGGCCCATCGGCCAAGGATCAAGCACGTACACCATTTCGGGAGAGTCGGAATGACTCACACCGGCAACAACCACTGCGTGGCCCGGACCCACTTGATGGCCAGCCCAATCGACTGCAATGCCGCCAGTCCATAGCGGGCCGTATTGCCGCAACCACTCCTCAAGTCGATGCGGATAGGGCACCGGGGTCGACGTCGGGACCGGCACGAGATTGAGCTCGAATGCGATCCGTCGCACGGCTTCCCAAGGGAGAGCGTCGTTTCTGCGGTGGCGCTGTGCCTCCGAATCCAGGTCGTTTGGGACAACCGCACCGCGGCCACGCGCCCGCCGCCATGCCACAAGCATGAGGAAACCGGCGTACCAGCAGGCATTGTTATTGTCCTGAAAAATCAACGGCACATCATTGATGACGTAGCTCGTCATACCCCACCTCCATGACCCGACCGCTCGCAATCTGCCTCCTCGGGGAGCGGGCGAATGCCCCCATTTGGGGGTCAGCCAAAACGCCCTGCTTTGCCAGGCGCGCGGCGCCTGCCAACGACTGCACTTGGAGGTCCCACTTAACCTGGCTCGAGTTGCCCGCAGAGGCAGACCTGATTAGCCAGCAACCCGAGGCCGGCGGCCTATTACGGAGTGGTCGGCCTGAAGCCGACCGGCGCTCACCATGCAGGTGGCGTCGCAGGTCTCGTCCTCGGCCGCCCGAGATCCCCTGTGACGGGGCGTTGACTGGTCGGCGTCGCCTTTAACCTCGAAACCCCTGACCGGGAGTATGCTTCAGGAAGCCTGGACGTGCGTCCGGTCAACCTGCGCGAGGTCGCAACCGCGGGTAGCCGATGGTGCCGGCGGCGCCCGTAGGGTTGCATCGTGAATTCGCAATGCATGCGTCAGCAGACCGATCACGGTTGCCGCGAACGCCGTGAGCCAAGGTCATGAGCGCGATGGGCGCATCATCCCGGCGGTGAGAACGCGATGAACGCACCGCCAGCCTGGAACGCGGTCTTCAGAAGACCGAACTGGCTTCTGGTGGCTTGCTTGAATAGGAAGAAGTAGAAGGTACTGCATGTTTCGCCCGTCACCGTGTAGTGCCCGTGAAATAGAGCTATCGGTGCAGTTCACGTGGTCATGGGGATGCGCCGCATTGTAGGCGACCTGCAGGGCGGCGATGCGCGGTGTTTTCGCGACCGTCCGTCAGATGAATCGAAACTGGCGCAGGATCCGACGCCGCAACCCAATGTCCAGGCCGGTTAGTGAACGTATTTCAGCTTGTCGCCGCGCGAGGCGTTGCAATGTGGACAGGAGAGCCTGAGGTTGGTCAGGCCGTGCAGGCATCTGGTACGCACTTCATCGGCTCTCTTTGCGAACTTGATGATGCTATAGAGTACCGCCCCCTTGTCGGTGAGCGTATAGCGATCGTCGCGGCTGCCGGCGGGTAGCGGAGCACGATCAGGTTGCGTGGATACGGCAGGCGCGCTTGCCAGGGAATTGATGTGGGTCAGGATGGTCGAGTTTTTGGGCCCGTGCGCAACCCCCTTGGTCAATCCCATGGCCCTGAACGCTCGCAGCAGCGCCTCGTCCCCGCCGCCCCTGACACCCTTCGCGGCCTGGTGGTCGACCTGCATCGCCCGCACCGGCAGGACGACGCCGCAGATCATGCACGGTCCGGTCGATTCGTTCTTGGTGCTGCTCACGCCGTTCTTGATGTACGACACGGGGCGGTTCGAAATGTTGTACAGCTCCTTGAACAGAGTGTCGTTGTGCAGCACAGAGCTGTACGTGTTCACCGTGTTACGGAAACAGAGGACTTCCACCTTGCAGATAAAATCCAGGAAGTTGGTATACTTCCATATTGGCCCGGCATTCGCGCCGTTCAGGACGGTCACCCTCAAGTGTGAGTCCTTGATTTCTAGTCGGAACGACTTCGTCGCGTCTTGTTTTTCCAGGGCATTCTCGTACGTCCAATAGGGGATGTTGGTGGGTCCCGACTGCTTAATGCTGCTGGTGACATTAATCACGCTGTAGTACATCGCCTCCTCCCATGATCTGCCGACACGCAACCGTATCGGCGGCGGCACTTATCCTCCCAGCAACGGCGGACGTGAATGGCTGGCGCATGGAAACCCGCTGGATTTCCGCAATCTTCCGCTGGAAATCCCGGTGGAAATCGCGGGTCCGGCGCCCGAACGGGAAGAGACGACCGCAAGGCCGCTTCCATCAGCGGCCTGGTGCACCGAGCCCGGCGCGTCAGAGCGCGTCAAACGAGCCGCAGATCGACGCGGTGGCGGATGAAGGGACTGTGGACCGGGGCGTCCGGCCGGAGCTTGCGCCGGGCATCCCAGTCTTCGTCGGTGTTGAAAGGGATCGCCGGCAGGGCATCCGGCCTGGACAGCCGGGCGACATGGGCCTGCATTTGCTGATCGAGGTAGCGATCCTGCTCGGCAACTGCGTGGTCGGCAAGGCCGCCGCGCACACCAGCGATGATCGCGGGTTCCAACACGGTGAAACCGACATAGTGCAGCGCGTAGTGGATCGGCCACAGGATCAGGCGGGTATCGCCTTCCTGGCCGTCGTGCCTGCAGGCCTCGGGTGATGACCCGGCCGTGACCGACAGCATGGCGCGTTTACCGCGGCACACGCCGGTGTGGAAGCGTGCCCCGCCGCTGTACAGCGTGCCATAGGCGAAGACGCGGTCCATCCAGCCCTTGAGGATGGCCGGCATGCCGAACCACCAGAGCGGGAACTGAAGCAGCACGAAGTCGGCCCACAGAAGATTGTCGATCTCGCGCCCGACATCGGCCGGCAGCGTCCGCTGCGCGCCGTTGAAGCGCTGCTCGGTCTGGGCATCGAATCGCGTCGGATTCTTGCGCTGGGGGAAATGCCGCGCATGTTCGTCGGGATCGAACGTCTGGGCGTAGAGATCCGACATCCGCACGGCATTGTCTTGTGACGCCAAGGTCTTTGCCGCCACGTGCGCCAGCGCGGCATTGTAGGATTGCGGCTCCGGATGGGCGAGGACGATCAGGCTGTTCATGCGCTGCCCCGGCTGATGCATGTCGACAACGGCGCGCATGTTGGCGTTTACGCACCTTTGATCAAGTACGTACCTTTTGGTACCTGTACCGCATGACCGCGACACACAAACTCGGCGACGTTTACGACCCTTCCTGTTCGGCGCGCGATGTCCTCGGACTGATCGCCAGCAAGTGGGCCATGCTGATCCTGCCGGCGCTCGACGGCGGGCCGATGCGCAATGGCGCGCTGCTGCGCCGGATCGGCGGCATCTCGCAGAAGATGCTGACCCAGACGTTGCGCGAGCTGGAGCGAAACGGCGTCGTCATCCGCCGCGACATGGGCAGCGTGCCGCCGCACGTCGAATACCGCCTGAGCCCGCTGGGCGCCTCCCTCAGCAAGGCGCTGGTCGGGCTGAACCGCTGGGCCGAACGCCACTTCTCCGCTGTGGACGCAGCGCGCGAGCGTTGGGATCGTGCAACCCACCAGCGGCGAGCCGGCGGTTAACGCGCCCGTCAGATGAAACGAAACCGGCGCAGGATCCACCAGCACGCCATCGACGCGCAGAGGCCTGTCGCGACCAGGGCGATACTGAATTCGTCGACGTAGGACTTGGTCGTCCCGCGACCGATCAGTGAGGCGACGCTGGCGACGATGCCCGAGAGGGCGGCTACCCACAGCGGCAACGCGCGCTTCCAGGCGTAGTAGACACCGCAGAAGAGCCCCGCGAGTCCGGCCGCCACGCCGCCGAAATAGTAGTACGACATGAGGGCGGCAGCGCCTGTCATCAGGAAGAGATCGAGAATACTGTCGGCAAAGCGTTCGACCGTCAGCGCCGCCCCCACCATCAGACACGTTGCGCCGATGGGCGGCCCCAGAAGCAGAAACACCACAAAGACAACGAAGGATTTGCCGACGGGCGGCCCTGTCGGGGGAGACTGTGATGCCTCGGGGTACATGACGGGTGTCTCGCTCGCTACGAGAAGTAGCATATCACGGCCCGCGGACCCGTGGCCGCGACGTTCAAGCACAGCAGAATGACTTACCAAAGGGAGACCGATCCCGGAGATCCGCCGCTACCGAATCCCGGCCGTGGCCCGGTTGTCCGAGAAGGCAAAATCTGATACCTCCGCGGCACAGGTGGCATTGTCCCCGTAGCTCAGCCGGATAGAGCGGCGGTTTCCTAAACCGTAGGCCGGAGGTTCGAATCCTCTCGGGGACGCCAACTCTCGCCAGACTGTGCCACAGCACGCCACAGCAACCTGGAACTCTCCAAGCTACGGGCTCTCTATTCTTGGCATTGCTGGCGGTGGTCGCGCGCCCGCGCAGGCTCGGCGGTAGCGGCGTCGAAACGACGGTCTTGTCCCAACGTGGCGGGCAAGCGTCGATACGATGCGGTGATCTCGGACCATGCTATGGTCCATATGGCGCTTTCAGGAGAGGGACACATGTTCATCGCTATGAACCGTTTCCAGGTCATCCGAGGGCAGGAGGAATCGTTCGAGCAGGTCTGGCTGTCGCGCGACACCCATCTTGGCGGGGTACCGGGATTTATCGAGTTCCACTTGTTGCGTGGGCCGTCGCAGGAGGATCATACGCTGTTCTCGTCCCACACTGTCTGGCAATCGCGCGAGGATTTCGAGGCGTGGACGCGCTCGGAGGCATTCCGCCAGGCACACCGCAATGCCGGCGACAACAAGCCGCTCTATCTCGGCCATCCTCACTTCGAGGGCTTTGAGGTCATCCAGACGGTAAAGCGCGACGCGGCCTCGGTAACGGCACCGGCGTGAATCGCCACCGGTCCCCTGGCGATCTGCTCGACGATGCCGCGCACGACCTCGAGGTCGGGCCGCGGATTGTCGATCATCCACTGCGCCAGCGTCTTGCCCTCGACGTCAGGCGGCTTTCCCGGCGACGGCGGCGAGCGCGATGAACAGGTGCCCGCCCTCGAGGCGGACCGGGATCGTGCGGACAGCGCCCTCGTCGGCACCGAGCGCCTGGCCGGTCTCCAGCGAGATCACCCAGTTGTGCAGCGGGCAGGTCACCGACGTGCCGTGCACGATGCCCTGCGACAGCGGTCCGTGCTTGTGCGGGCAATGATCCTCGACGGCGAAGACCTGGTCCTGGGCGGTGCGGAACACGCCGACCCGGCCCTGCGGCGTCTCCACGCAGCGTGCGCCGCGCACGGGGATGTCGTCGATCGAACCGATGGCGATCCAGCTCATGCCCCTCACTCCGCCGCCTGGGCAAAGCCTATGCGCGCCATCGGACGGAACTCGTGCTTGTGCTTGCCTAATGCGCGCTCCGACCACGGATCGACCTGGGCGAAGGTCTGCGAGAAGACGAAGCGGTCCCAGTAGGCGCGGCGCTTGTCGCCGTCCTGCATGATCTGGCGCCGGATCTCCTCGACGCCGACGCGCTTGGCCCACTTGTAGATGCGCTCCAGGTAGCGGCCCTGCTCGCGGTACATCTGGACCAGCGCGACGATGTGCTCGAGCGCC
>Ga0187894_10004479_pt1 | contig 14942 bp, 13 predicted proteins | sample GBC1701081metaG_FD_136650 | JGI IMG/M metagenome (GOLD analysis project Ga0187894, IMG submission 136650) | White microbial mat communities from a lava cave in the Kipuka Kanohina Cave System on the Island of Hawaii, USA - GBC170108-1 metaG ...
AATGCCCAGTACCAAAGAGATCCGCCGGCGCATCCGCACCGTCCAGAAGACGAAGCAGATCACGAGCGCGATGCGCATGGTGTCGGCGGCGAAGCTGCGCCGCGCGCAGGACGCGATCCTCGCGGCGCGGCCGTACGCGAAGAAGATGTACGCCGTGCTGGGCGAGATCGGGCGCCGGCACAAGGACGCCGAGCATCCGCTGCTGAAAGCGCACCCGCAGCAGCGCGTGCACGAGCTGATCGTGGTCACCTCGGACCGCGGGCTGTGCGGCGCGTTCAACGCGAACGTGCTGAAGCGCGCGCAGGCGACGGCGCGCGACCTCGGCGCGAAGGGGCTCTCGCTCGCGATCACGCCGGTCGGCCGCAAGGCGGACGAGTTCTTCCGGCGCCGGAAGCTCGGGCAGATCTCGCGCGTGTGGAGCGGGCTCGGCACGGTCGGCATTCGCCACGCCGCGGAGATCGCCGAGCATCTCGCGAAGCGATACGAGAGCGGCGAGATCGATGGCGCGACGCTCGTCTACTCCGAGTTCGTCTCGGCGCTGACGCAGACGCCGCACGCCGACCCGCTGCTGCCGCTCGCGCCGGCGGAGGAGATCGCGGAGGCCGGGCGCGCGACGCTGCCGTTCGAGATCGAGCCCGACCCGGCCGCGCTGCTGCGCGTGCTCGTCCCGCAAGCGCTCGAGTTCACGCTCTATCGCGCGCTGCTCGAGAACCAGGCCGGCGAGCACGCGGCGCGCATGGCCGCGATGGAGAGCGCGACGCGCAATACGGAAGAGCTGATCGGCAGCCTCACGCTGCAGTACAACCGCGCGCGCCAGGCGGCGATCACCAAGGAGCTGATGGAGATCGTCTCGGGCGCGGAGGCGCTCAAATAACAACTCGCGCGCGAACGGCGCGCGCGACCGAAGCACTGCGAGAAGGAATCCAGCGATGGCGACGAAGGCAGGCGCGAACGGCAAGGTGACGCAGGTGATGGGTCCGGTGGTGGACGTCGAGTTCCCGCCCGGCGCGCTGCCGGAGATCATGACCGCGCTGCGCACGACCAATCAGAACATCGACGCGCGCGAGAACAATCTCGTGCTCGAGGTCGCGCAGCACCTCGGCGAGAACTCGGTGCGCACGATCGCGATGGACGCGACCGACGGCCTGCGCCGCGACCAGCCGGTCGTCAACACCGGCGATGTGATCAAGGTCCCGGTCGGGCCCGGCACGCTGGGCCGCATCATCAACGTGATCGGCGAGCCAGTGGACGAGCGCGGCCCGGTCGAGGCGGAGAAGCTCTGGCCGATCCACCGGCCGGCGCCCGAGTTCATCGACCAGTCGGTGACGGTCGAGCCGCTCGAGACGGGTATCAAGGTGATCGACCTGATCGCGCCGTATCCGAAGGGCGGCAAGGTCGGCCTGTTCGGCGGCGCCGGCGTCGGCAAGACGGTCGTGCTGCTCGAGCTGATCAACAACATCGCGAAGCAGCACGGCGGCTACTCGGTGTTCGGCGGCGTCGGCGAGCGCACGCGCGAAGGCAACGACCTCTGGCACGACATGATGGATTCGAAGCTCGCCGACGGCACGACGGTGCTCGACAAGTGCGCGCTCGTGTACGGGCAGATGAACGAGCCGCCGGGCGCGCGGGCGCGCGTCGGCCTCTCGGCGCTGACCTGCGCCGAGTACTTCCGCGACGAAGAGGGCAAGGACGTGCTGCTCTTCATCGACAACATCTTCCGCTTCACGCAGGCGGGCTCGGAAGTGTCGGCGTTATTAGGGCGCATCCCGAGCGCGGTCGGCTACCAGCCGACGCTCTCGACCGACATGGGCGCGCTGCAGGAGCGCATCACCTCGACGACGAAGGGCTCGATCACGTCGGTCCAGGCGATCTACGTGCCCGCCGACGACCTGACCGATCCCGCGCCGGCAACCGCGTTCACTCACCTCGACGCGACGACCGTGCTCTCGCGCGCGATCTCCGAGAAGGGCATCTACCCCGCGGTCGATCCGCTCGACTCGACGAGCCGCATCCTCGACCCGCTCGTCGTGGGTGAGGAGCACTACCGCGTCGCGCGCGCCGTGCAGCAGACGCTGCAGAAGTACAAGGACCTGCAGGACATCATCGCGATCCTCGGCATGGACGAGCTCAGCGAGGACGATCGCTTGACGGTCGCGCGCGCGCGCAAGCTCGAGCGCTTCCTGTCGCAGCCGTTCAATGTGGCCGAGGGCTTCACCGGAACGCCCGGCGTCTACGTGCGCCTCGAAGACACGATCCGCTCGTTCAAGGAGATCCTCGAGGGCAAGTGCGACGACCTGCCCGAGCAGGCGTTCTTCATGGTCGGCACGATCGAGTCCGCGCGCGAGAAGGCAAAGACGCTCGCGTAGTTCGCTCGTGCGAGCTGGAGCTGACCCCGTATGCCGTTTCACCTGACCGTCGTGACGCCCGAGGGCGAGGCCTTCGACAAGCCGGTCGACAGCGTCGTGCTGCCCGGCGCCGAGGGCGAGTTCGGCGTGTTGGCTGGCCACGAGCCATTCATGACGGGGCTCAAGGCGGGAACGCTGCAGATCGCCGCAGGCGCGGAGCGGCTCTACGCCGCAGTCGGCCGCGGCTTCGCCGAGGTCCACGAGGATCAGGTGAGCGTTCTCGTCGGGAGCTGCGAGTTCGCGCACGAGATCGATCGCTCGCGTGCCGAGATCGCGCGCGACCGCGCGCGCGCGCAGCTCGCCGAGATGCGCGCGTCCGCCGAGGGCGAGGCGGCCTACCAAGAGCTCCAGGACGCCTACTCGCGCGCCGTCGCGCGCGTCGCCGCCTCCGAGAAGTTCAAGGCGTAGGGCAACAGTTCGGGAGCGTTCCTCCTTTCTCGCGGAAAGGAGGAACGTCCCCGCGTTGTCGCCTTTCGGAGCGCCGCGGCCGCGCGCTTGCGGGGGCGGACGCCTCGGCCCGCTCGCGTCTTCGGGGTTTGCCTAAGGCAACCCCGCGGATCGCCCGAAACGTGTTCCTGCGACTTCGCAGCGGGGGTGAAGTGCAGGCCGAACACGGAAGTCGAGCGAGCGGCGCCGCGCTGATCCTCGTTCCGGAGACGGGGCTCGCCCGCGCGCTCGGCCGTGTCGTCGAGAGCGCGGGGCTGACGCCGCTGTTCGTTTCGGCCGCCGAAGCCGCGGCGCTCGTCGACCGAGAGAAGCCGGTGATCGCGCTGGTCGACCTGGACGGCGACGAGGCGCCGCTCGCCGCATGCCGCAATCTGCGCCGCGAGTCGCAGCTGCCGATCCTCGCGATCACGTCGAGCCCACGACTGCCATCGGGCTGTCGCGAGGCCGGCGTGACCGACTTCGTGACGAAGCCGATCGATCGCGAGCTGCTCGCGACGCGCATCGCGTTCCATCTCGAGGCGCCCGCAGCGCCGCGCAGCGGCGCCGAGGTCGAGCGCCGGCTGCAGCGCCTCGAGAGCGCGCAGGCGCTCGCGGGCATCGGCTACTGGGAGTGGGACATCGAGAGCGACGAGGTGCGGCTCGGCCCAGGCGCCGCCGCCGTGCTGCAGCTGCGCGACCCGCTGCCCACGCAGCTCGCCGACCTGCTCGACGCGTGCGTCGAGGTCAGTGATCAGGCGCGTTTCGTCGCCGGCCTGCGCGATGCGGTCGCTGGCGAGCCGCTGCTCGACGGCCTGCTCTCGCGCCAGCCGCACGCGAGCGAGCCGCGCTTCTTCAAGCACTTCGTCTCGGCGAATCGCGCCGCGCTCGCGGCCGAGCGCCTGATCACCGTCACCGTCCGCGACGTCACGAACGAGCGCCGCGCAGAAGAAGGCGCGCGCCGCATCGCGTTCTTCGACTCCCTAACAGGCCTGCCGAACCGCCGGCTGTTCGAGAAGCGCCTCGCCGCCGCGCTGCGGCGCTTCGAGGCGCAGCTCGACGCCGTCGCGCTGCTCTTCCTCGACCTCGACGGCTTCAAGCAGGTGAACGACCGCTTCGGCCACGCGGCCGGCGACGAGGTGCTGCGCATCGTCGGCCAGCGCCTGCTCGAGTGCACGCGCGCCGGCGACGAGATCGCGCGCGTCGACGCGCAGGCGAGCATCTCACGCTTCGGCGGCGACGAGTTCGCGGTGCTGCTGACGGGCCTGCGCGATCCCGAGGACGCCGCCGAATGCGCGCGCCGCGTGCACGCGAGCCTCTCCGCGCCGATCGAGATCGACGGCGCCGAGACGCGCATCGGCGCGAGCGTCGGCATCGCGATCTACCCGCGCGACGGCACGAACCCGGAGATGCTGCTCAGCGCCGCCGACGCCGCGATGTATGCCGCGAAGTCCGACGCGAGCGCGATCTACGCGTTCTACCACGCGGACCTGCACGCCGGCCCCGCGCGCAAGCGGCTGATGATCGAGCAGCTGAACGGCGCGGAAGCGCGCGGGGAGCTCTCGCTGCTCTGGCAGCCGAAGTTCGATCTCGCGACCGGGCGCATCACCGGCGCCGAGGCGCTCGCGCGTTGGCAGAACCCGCTGCTCGGCAGCGTGCTGCCCTCGGACTTCGTCCCCGTGGCCGAGGAGACCGGCCTGATCCTGAAGATCGGGCAGTGGGTGCTCGAAGCCGCGTGTCACGAGGCGGGCCGCTGGTCGGAAGGCATGATCGATCCGCCCGCGGTCGCGGTGAACGTCTCGCGCGTGCAGCTCGTGCACGGCGATCTCGAGCGCGTCGTCTACGACGCGCTGATGCGCAGCGCGCTCGATCCGCGCCGGCTCGAGCTCGAGATCACCGAGAGCCTGATGATCGAGGGCGAGAACGCGATCGCGCCGCTGCGCGATCTCGGCGCGATCGGCCTCACGCTCGCGCTCGACGACTTCGGCAGCGGCTACTCGACGCTCGCCTCGCTCGTGCGCTTCCCGGTCAACACGCTGAAGCTCGACCGCGCACTCATCAGGGACATCGACTCGAACCCCGACGCCGCGCGCGTCGTGCGCGCAGTCATTCGGATGGCGCACGACCTCGGCCGCCGCGTGGTCGCCGAAGGCGTCGACAACCACGCCGCGCTGCGCTTCCTGCGCGAGTTCGACTGCGACGAGGCGCAGGGCTTCCTGCTCGCGAAGCCGATGACCGCGCACGAGTTCCGCAACCTGCTCGCGAGCTGGCGGCCGAGCGAGGCGGTGGCGCGGTGGCGGTGACGGCGCTGCGCGCCGTCAGCTACCAACTTGTTGGGCTTCGCTCGCCTTCGGCTCGCTGCGCGCGACGCTTCGCTTGCGGCCGCGTACTCGGGGCGAGGAGGCCGACGCTCCCTAGAGGACTACGCCTTCACCGGCGTCGCCTTCAGCTTCGCCTTCCCGGCTTCGACCACGACGCGGAAGTTCACCTTGGCGGCGCCGAACTTCGCGCGGATCGCCTCTTCTTGCTGGCGCAAGAGTGCGGCGAACTTCTCGCGCGTGAGGCCGGCGGCGCCTTGGCCGGTGTCGCTGCGCGCGCCGACGTACTCGGCGAAGAGCTTGTCCTCGCCGCTCGCGGGCGCCTCCGCGGCAGCGGTCGCCTTCCCCGGCATCTTCTTCTCCGCGCGCTCGCGCTCGTGCAGATTGGCTTGGAACAGGTGCCGCTGGTAGGTGCCGTCTTCGATCTTGCGGCAGGTCTCGTCCCAGAGGCGCTTGTGCGTGAAGTAGCGCGCTCGCAAGTTGTTGAAGAGAAAGCGCAGCGCGGTGTTGCGGATCGGCGCGTTCGCGTAATAAGCGACGACCTTGTTCACCTCGCCGCGCAGCAGCGAGGGCTCGCGCTTGCGGGCGCCGAGGAAGTACTGCTCGTACTCCATGCGCAGCTGCTTCAGCTTCACGTCGAGCAGCTGGAGATCGGTTTCGGTGTCGGCGCCGAGCTCGGCCATCGCGGACTGATCGGCCCCGGCGCGCGCGCGCTTTACGCGCGGGAGCACCCGCCCGCGGTTGGGGCGCAGCGTTGCCGATAGAATGCGCGCCGATGGACCGTCTCGTGCTCGAGCCCGCGGCGCTGCTCGACCCGGACGCGGAGCAGCCGAGCGCCGGCGCGTTGCTCCTCGAGGACGGTCGGATCGCGGCGCGGCTCGCCGCGGGCGAGCGGTCTCCCGAGAACGCTCGCCGCGTCGCGCTGCCGGGGCTCGCGCTCGCGCCCGGCTTCATCGACGTGCATTACCACGGCGCGCTGATCTTCACGCCGCCGCGCGAGGTCGCGGCCGCGCTCCGCGCGGCCGGCGAGGCGCTGCTCGCGACGGGCGTGACGGGGTTTCTGCCGACCACGGTCGCGTGGCCTGCCGCGCAGCTCGAGGACGCGGTGACCGAATGGGCGATCGCGGTCGCAGGGCAACGGGAGCCGGGGTCCGGCGCCGCCGCGCTGGGCCTCCATCTCGAGGGCCCGTGGATTCGCCCGGAGGCCGCGGGCGCGCAGCCGAAGGCGGGCATCCGTCCCTATCGCGCCGGGGATGCCGAGCTGTTCGCGCGCGCGGAAAGGTCGATCCGGCTCTTGACGTTCGCGCCCGAGGCCGAGGGCGCCGCCGCGCTGCTCGCCGAGCTCGGCCGGCGCGGCATCGCCGCATCGCTCGGACATAGCCTGGCTGATGCGGACGCATGCGAACGCGCGGTCGCCGCGGGCGCGCGCCACGTCACCCATCTCTTCAACGCGATGGGGGCGTTCCATCACCGAAAGCCAGGGTTGATCGGCACCGCGCTCGCGGACGATCGCGTCAGCTGCGACCTGATCTGCGACGGCGTGCACGTCCACCCGAGCGCCGTCCGGCTAGCGGCGCGCGCAAAAGGCGCGCAGCTGGCGTTGATCACCGACAACGTCGCGCCGCCGGCGCAATCGCAGAATGCGAACGTGTCCTCGAGCTACGGCGCGGGCGCCGTGCGCAACGACGGCACTGCATGGCGTCTCGCCGACGGCACGCTCGCCGGCTCGCGCCTCACGCTCGACCGCGCGCTCGCGAATGCCGAGGCGTTCGGTGCGCTGACCCGCCTCGGCGCGGTGCGCGCGCTGACGCTCGCCCCCGCGCGCCTGCTCGGCATCGAGCGCGAGCGCGGCACGCTCCGCCCCGGCGCGCGCGCCGACTTCGCGCTGCTCGATCCCAACGGCCGCGTGCGCGAGACCTGGCTCGCCGGCCGCCGCGCGTGGCCCTCCGCGCCAGACAAGTCACCAGACGGGGACGTTCATACCTAGCGGTGACTTTGGGGACAGTCTTTCCGATTCGGCCGCCAAGGGTGGCACGCAAGTCACCACGAAGTATGAACGTCCCCGATTGGTGACTTGTGCGCGCCGCGGCGGTCAGCTTCGGACGGCTACGCCCTGAATCATTTCCGCCATGATGCTCGGGTAGCGCTCGAGCCGGAAACGCTCGCAACTCACGAGCGAGAAGCCGCCCGCCCGGATGATCTCCGCCATGTCGCGGTTCACGTTGCAGCCGCACGCGAAGAAGCGCTGGAACGGGTTCCAGCGATTCTGCCAGCGCGCGACGCGCGGATTCTCACTGCGCGTGTGCTCGAGGAAGTGGAGCGTGCCGCGCGGCCGCAGCACGCGGTGCACTTCGCGCAGCGCCGCGACCGGGTCGGGGATGCTGCACAGCGTCCAGGTGAACGCCGCGCAGTCGAAGCGCCCCACGTCGAACGGCAGCTCGCCGTCCGCGCGCAGGTGGTGGACCTCGACCGGGAACGGCGCCCGGTCGATGCGCGCCTGAACGCGGCGCGGCAGCGAATCCATCGGGTCGACTGTCGTCACGCGCCGAACCGCCGGCGGATAGTGCGGGAGGTTCAGCCCCGTACCGAAGCCCAGCTCCAGTACCTCGCCGTGCGTCTCCGCGAGCGCTTCCGTCCGTAGCGCACCGAGCCGGCGCAGCACGAAATCGAGCGCGCGCGGGAACACGCGCTGCTCGTAGATTGCGTAGAGCGCGCCCATCGATGTCCAAGGTTTGCGCATTGCCCTCGCCGCAGCGCGGACTCAGCCCGAAACACCAACACCCCGGTACATCTCGCCGAACAGCCGCGGCATGTGGTCGGGCACGAAACGGTCGAGCTTCTCGAGGCGGAAGCCGGCGCTCTCGACGATCTCGTCGATGCGGCGGTTCACGTTGCAGCCGCAGCCGATCACCTTCTGGATGGGGTTCCAGCGGTCTTGCCAGCGCGCGACCTTCGGATCGTCGCTGCGCCCGTGCTCGATGAAGTGCAGCGACGCGCCCGGCTTCAACACGCGCCGCACCTCGCGCAGCGCGGCGATGGGGTCGGGGATCGTGCAGAGCGTCCACGTGACCGCCGCGGAGTCGAAGCGTGCGGCGTCGAACGGCAGCCGCCCATCCGCGCGCAGCTGGTGAATCGCCACCGGGAAGACCACTGCGGCGATGCGCGCCTGCACCTTCTTCGGAGGCGCCTCGATCGGGTCGATGCCTGTGACCCGCGCGACGGCCGGCGGGTAGTGGCGCAGGTTGAGTCCCGTCCCGAAGCCGATCTCGAGCACGTCGCCGTGCACGCCGGCGAGCGCGTCCCCGCGCAGCTCGTTCATGCCGCGCATGGTGAGATCCATGAGGCGCGGGAAGACGCGCCGCTCGTAGAAGTCGTAGAGCCAGCCCATCGGGCACCTCACGTGGCGCGCGACTAGTATGCGCCAGCCCAGCGTCCCGAAGGCAGTTGTTAATGGCGAAGCCCAGATCGGTGTTCGTGTGCAACGAGTGCGGGACGCAGCAGCCGCGCTGGCTCGGGCGCTGCCCCGGCTGCGGCACGTGGGATTCGCTCGCGGAAGAGAGCGTTGGCGGCCCGCAGCCGCAGGCGGCGAGCCTCGTCGCGCCGCCGGCGTCGACCCCGGGCCGCGCGCGGCCGCTCGCCGAGATCGACGCGGAGGCGCAGCCGCGCCTCGCCACCGGGATCGCGGAGCTCGATCGCGTGCTCGGCGGCGGCCTCGTGCCCGGCAGCGTCGTCCTGTTGGGCGGCGAGCCGGGCATCGGGAAGAGCACGCTCTGCCTCCAGCTCGCGGCGAACGTCGCGGCCGCGCACGGGCCGGTGCTCTACGTGAGCGGCGAGGAGAGCCTCGAGCAGGTGCGGCTGCGTGCGGCGCGCATTGGTGCGCTGCCGAAGGCGCTGCTCGCGATCGCCGAGACGCGCGTCGAGGCGCTCGCGGCGCCGTGGCAGGACGCGCGCCCGCGCCTCGTGCTCGTCGACTCGGTGCAGACGCTGCGCACGGAGCGCGTCGAGTCGGCGCCGGGCTCCGTCACGCAGGTGCGCGAGAGCGCAGCGCTGCTCGCCGCCACCGCGAAGGCGCACGGGACGCCGCTCGTGCTGGTCGGCCACGTCACGAAGGACGGCGCGCTCGCGGGCCCGCGCGTGCTCGAGCACTTGGTCGACGTCGTGCTCACGTTCGAGGGCGACCGCGGCCACCCGTACCGAATTCTGCGGGCGACGAAGAATCGCTACGGCGCGACCGACGAGCTCGGCGTGTTCACGCACGAGGAGAAGGGGCTCGTCGCGGTCGAGAACCCGAGCGAGCTGTTCCTCGCCGAACGCCAGGCCGGCGCGCCCGGTTCGTGCGTGATGCCGGTGATCGAAGGCACGCGCCCGTTGTTATTGGAAGTGCAGGCGCTGGTGGCGCCCGCCGGCTACGGCACCGCGCGCCGCACCTGCCTCGGCGTCGACGACGGCCGCGTCGCGCTCTTGCTCGCGGTGCTCGATCGGCGCACGGACGTCGACCTGCTCTCGCGCGACGTGTTCGTGAACGTCACCGGCGGCATGCGCATCTCGGAGCCCGCCGCCGATCTCGCGGTTGCGCTCGCGATCGCGTCGAGCCGGCTCGATCTGCCGCTGCCGGCCGACGTCGCCGCGTGCGGCGAGATCGGCCTCGGCGGCGAGGTGCGCCGCGTCGGCCGCATCGAGCAGCGCCTTCGCGAAGCGGCGCGGCTCGGATTTCGCCGCGTGCTCGTGCCCGCGCAGCTCGCCGGCGCGTCGCTCGGCGCGAGCAGCGCCGAGGCGATTGGCGTGCCGGATCTCGCGCTCGCGCTCGCGTGGCTGCGCTCACAGCGCGCGGCAGGAGCGACAGAGAACGGGGCGTGAACGAGTCGAGCTCACGCCGCGTGAACTGCAGTTAACCGCCCGTCCCTGTTGGATTTTTTCGGACTTCCCCGTTGCGCGCGTCGCCTGCCGCGGGTTAGCCTCGGCTCCCTAATGACCGACCGCACCGCACCGCCTTCGGCAGCGCTCGCGAGCGCGCTCGCGCGGACCGCGCCGGCGCTCGCGCAGGTCGAGCACACGATGCGCGAGGCGCTCGTCGGCGATCACGCGCTGATCGGCGCGGTCGGCGAGCACGTGCTCGCGTCGGGCGGCAAGCGCCTGCGCCCGCTGCTCGTGATGCTCTCCGCCGAGCTGTGCGGCTACGACGGCCCGCGCCGCGTGCAGATCGCCGCCGCGATCGAGCTGCTCCACACCGCGACGCTGCTGCACGACGACGTCGTCGACCTCGCGACGCTGCGCCGAGGCAAGGAAGCCGCGCGCGCGATCTGGGGCAACCGGCGCGCGGTGCTGGTCGGCGATTACTTCTACGCGCGCGCGTCCTCGATGATCGTCGAGGACGGCAACATGGACATCCTGTCGATCTTCTCCGAGACGATCCGGCGCATGTCGGAAGGCGAGCTGATCCAGCTCGAGCGCAGCTTCGATCCCGAAGTGACCGAGGCGCACTACTACGCGGTGATCGATCGCAAGAGCGCGTCGTTGATCGCCGCGGCGGCCGAAGCCGGCGCGATCCTCGCGGGCGTGACGCGCGCCGAGCGCCGCCGCCTCTCGCAGTACGGCCGCGAGTTCGGCCTCGCGTTCCAGCTGCGCGACGACGCGCTCGATTTCGCCGGCGCCGAAGCGGAGCTCGGCAAGCATCCGTACACGGACGTACGCGAAGGCAAGGTGACGCTGCCGCTGCTGCTCGCGCTGAAGCGCGCGAGCAGCAGCGAGCGCGACGCGATCGCAGCGGTGCTGAAGACCGCCGCGCGGCGCGCCGCCGAGCTGCAGGCCGAGGGCGTCGTAGCGGTCGAGCAGGTGCTCGACGCGCGCGAGCTCGCGCCGGTCGTCGAGCTGGTCGAGCGCCACCACGGCGTCGCCGACACGAATCGCCGCGCGCGCGAGCACGTCGCGCGCGCCGCCGAGGCGATCGCGCCGTTCCCCGACGGCCCGGTGAAAGGCGCGCTGCTCGCCGCCGCAGACTTCGCGGTAAGGCGCGAGAGCTGAGCGCCGCGCCAGCCCCAACCGATCTCGTTCGATCTCCCCCCGCGGTCCCGCGGAAGCAAGACCATGAACCGCAACTCCGTACGCGGGCGCTCGCGCGCCCTGCTCTCGGCCCTCGCGCTGGGCCTCGCGCTCGCGACCACGTCGGTCGCGGCGCCGGCGCTCGCCGCCGCCAAGCTCTCCGGCGTCGTGAACGTGAATACCGCGAGCGCCGAGCAGCTCTCGCTGCTGCCCGGCGTTGGCGAATCGCGCGCGCGCGAGATCATCGCCGCGCGCCAGAAGCAGGGCGGCTTCAAGCGCGTCGAGGACCTGCTCGCGATCAAGGGCATCGGCGAGGCGAGCCTCGCGAAGCTGCGCCCGTACGTCTCGCTCTCGGGCGAGACGACGCTGCGGGCTCAATAACAACGAGTCGGCCCGAGCGTCGCAGCGCATCGCCGCTGGGCGTGGCGGCGGCGCTCGGGCGTAGCGACGCGCTCGCGCAGGAGCTATGCCGGCGCGCCGTGCGTCGCCGCGCCGCCATCTTCGTTGCGCTCGCGCTCTCGGCTGCGGCGCTGCGCGCGAGCGCGGAGCCGGCGCCGCAGCGCGTCGTCTCGCTGAACCCGTCGCTGACCGCGATGGCGCTCGCGCTCGGCGCGGGCGACCAGCTGGTCGGCGTCGACGATTTCTCCGCCCGCCAGGAGCCGGCCGTCGCGCAGCTGCCGCGTGTCGGCGGTCTCTACGACCCGAGCCTCGAGGCCGTGGTCGCGCTGCGTCCCGATCTCGTGATGCTCGTGCCGAGCGCGGAGCAGCGCGGCTTCCAAGAGCAGCTCGCCGCGCTCGGCATTGCGCGCTTCGTCGCGAATCCGGTCAGCTACGACGAAGTGCTCGCGACGATCGGCGCGCTCGGCGTGCGGCTGGGCCGCGCGCGCGAGGCCGAGGCGCGCGTCGCGAAGCTGCGCCAAGCGCGCGAGCGCGCCGCGGCCGCAAGCGCCGGCCGCGCACGCGTGCGCGCGCTGCTCGTGATCCAGCGTGATCCGCTCTTCGTCGCCGGCCCGGGCACGTTCGTCGACGACATGCTGCGCGCCGCCGGCGCGACGAACGTCGCCGCCGATCTCTCCGGCCCGTGGCCGCGCGCGTCGCGCGAATGGCTGCTCGCCGCGCAGCCCGAGCTGATCCTCGATTCGACCGACGAGCCCGAGCCCGCGCGCGAGTTCTGGGCGCGCTGGCCCGCGCTGCGCGGGCGCGTCGTCTCGTTGCCGGCGGGGCTCGTCACGCTGCCCGGCCCGCAGCTCGACCGCGCGCTCGCGCGGCTCGAAGCCGCCATGCGCCCGGCGCTTGGCCAATCGGGGTCAGACCCCGATTGGCCAAGTCCCGCCGGCAGCGAGCCATGAGCGCGTCGCTGACGGCGGGGCGGCTCGCGCGCGTGCTCACCGCGCTCGCGCTCGTGCTCGCGGCCGCGCTGGCATTCGGCGTCGCGGTCGGGCCTGCGGGCCTCGCGTTGGGCGAGGTCTGGGACGCACTCGTGGGCCGCGCCGAGCCGGTCGCGCGCGACATCGTGCTGCGCGTGCGGCTCCCGCGCGTGCTGCTCGCCGCCGGCGTCGGCGCGTCGCTCGCGGTCGCAGGCACCGCGTTCCAAGCGCTGCTGCGCAATCCGCTCGCGGATCCGTTCATCCTCGGCGTCTCCGGCGGCGCCGCGCTCGGAGCGATTCTCGTGATCGCGCTCGGCGCGCTGGTCGGCCTCGGCGCGAGCGCGGCGCCGCCTGCCGCGTTCGCCGGCGCCGCGCTCGCGATCGCGCTCTTGCTCGCGGTCGCCGGGCCGCGCGGCCGGCTCGACGCGACGCGCTTGCTACTGATCGGTGTCGTCTTCAACGCGCTCGCGTCCGCGCTGATCGTGTTCCTCGCGTCGCTCGCCGGCCTCGCCGAGGGGAGCCGCATCTTCCTCTATCTGATCGGGAACCTGTCCGACGCGCAGCCGGCCTACACCGGCTGGATCGCCGCGCTGCTCGCGCTCGGGCTCGCCGGCGCGCTGCCGCTCGCGCGCGCGCTGAACGCGCTCGCGCTCGGCGACGATTCCGCCGCGCTGCTCGGCTTCGAGCCGGCGCGCGTGAAGCTCGCGCTGCTGCTGACGACCTCGCTGCTGGTCGGCGCCGCCGTCGCGGTCGCCGGCCTCGTCGGCTTCGTCGGGCTGATCGTTCCGCACGCGCTGCGGCTCGTGCTCGGCGCGGATCATCGCTTGTTATTGCCGGCCGCCGCGCTCGGCGGCGCGAGCTTCCTCGTGCTGTGCGACGCCGCGGCGCGCACCGTGCTCGGCGGCCCCGAGCTCCCGGTCGGCGCGATCACCGCGCTCGCCGGCGGCCCGCTGTTTCTGGTGTTGCTACGGCGCCGCGCGGGGCTCTTGCGATGAGCGCGGCGCTGGCGCTCGAGGGCGTCTCGGTCGCGCAAGGCGAGCGCACCGTGCTGCGCGGCGCGAGCCTCGCGCTCGCGCTCGGCGAAGTGCTCGTGCTCGCCGGCCGCAACGGCGCGGGCAAGACGACGCTGCTGCGCACCGCGACCGGCCTGCTCGCCCCGAGCGCCGGCCGCGTGCTGCTGAACGGCCGCGAGCTCGGCTCGTACGCGCGCCGCGAGATCGCGCGCCGCGTCGCGCTCGTTGCGCAGGACACGACCGTTCCGTTTCCATTCACGGTCGAGGAGATCGTGCTGCTCGGCCGCGCGCCGCACCTCGGCGCGTTCGGCTTCGAGTCGCGCGAGGATCGCCGCATCGCGGGCGCGTGCCTCGAGCGGCTCGGCATCGCGGCGCTCGCGCCGCGCAGCATCCTCGAGCTGTCCGGCGGCGAGCGGCAGCTCGCGATGATCGCGCGCGCGCTCGCGCAGACGCCGCAGATCCTGCTGCTCGACGAGCCGGTCGCGCACCTCGATCTCGCGCACCGGCTCGCGCTCGAGGAGCTGCTGCGCTCGCTCGCGCAAGAGGGGAAAGCCGCGCTGCTCGTCTCGCACGATCTCGCCGGCGCCGCGCGCGTCGCCGACCGGCTCGCGCTGCTCGCGGAGGGCCGCGTGCTCGCGTGCGGCACGCCGCGCGAGGTACTGCGCGCGGACCTGATGCGCGAGGCGTTCGGCGTCGAGGCGCAGCTCGTCGAGACGAGCGAAGGCCCCGTGATCGTGCCGCGCCGCGCGCTCGCGCATCCCGAATCGACGCCTTAGCTTGCGCGCCCTCGATCGGGGAGCGCGGCGAAATGGCGGCGAAGCGGAAGCAGGCGAAGCGGGCGGCGAAGGCGCGGAAGGCCGCCCCTGAGAAGCGCACGCCCGCGGCGAAGCGCGCGTCGCTGCAGATCGCGAAGATCGCCGCGTTCGAGATCCTCGACTCTCGCGGCAACCCGACGCTCTCGGTCGAGGTGACGACCTCGGGCGGCCACGTCGGGCGCGCCGCGGTGCCGTCCGGCGCGTCGACCGGCTCGCGCGAGGCGCTCGAGCTGCGCGACAAGGATCCGGCGCGCTACCTCGGCAGGGGCGTCACGCGCGCGGTCGCGAACGTGAATGGCGAGATCGCGAAGAAGCTGCGCGGCTCGCCGCTCGGCGGCGTGCGCGAGCAGAGCGCGCTCGACGCGGCGCTGTGCGCGCTCGACGGCACCGAGTCGAAAGCGCGGCTCGGCGCGAACGCGACGCTCGGCGTCTCGCTCGCTGCGGCGCACGCGGCCGCCGCGGCGGCCGGCGTGCCGCTCTACCGCTGGGCCGGCGGCGCGAAGGCGAACCTGTTGCCCGCGCCGATGATGAACGTCGTGAACGGCGGCGCGCACGCGGATAA
>Ga0187894_10004480_pt1 | contig 14941 bp, 10 predicted proteins | sample GBC1701081metaG_FD_136650 | JGI IMG/M metagenome (GOLD analysis project Ga0187894, IMG submission 136650) | White microbial mat communities from a lava cave in the Kipuka Kanohina Cave System on the Island of Hawaii, USA - GBC170108-1 metaG ...
CCGCAAGGATCAGAGAAGAGACGCGTCTAGCCACGGGAGGCCTGCTCGTTGCTGGTGGGAGCACTGCCCCCAATCACCACTTCCTGCCGCGCATCGTCGAACGTGACGCGCTGGCCGGATTGCATCGCCGCAATCGTCATGCAGAGCGCGACGGAGTGGCTGTAACCCGCCTCGATGTCCGCGTTCGGCTTCTGCCGGCTGCGCACGCACTCCATCCAGTTCCGCATGTTCGCTGTCGTCGAGCTGTCCGCGCCGGTGCTCGCGCCCGTCTGCGTCGCGGCCGGGGCTTCGGCCGGCTTCTCGTCGGACAACGAGACCGCCGTCAGCAGGTTCGCCGGCATGTTCATCGCCTTCGCCGGACCTTCCTTCAGGCCGCCCGTGTCGCTGACCGTGTTCTTGTCGAGATCGAGCATGCCGCCGTTCGAGTAGTACAGCTCCTTCACGTCGCCCGCGGCGTTCGTCTGACGGGACGAGTACACGACCTGGAAGCCCTTCGTCGGATCGTTCAATGGGCCGTAATCGTACACGCCCGTGAACGTGTCCCAATTGCGGCGGCCGTCCTTCCACAGGTAGATGCCGCCGTTGGCGACGACGCTGCGCGGACGGGGGTAGCCGGTGAACCAGTGGACGGTGTCGATCTGGTGGACGAGCCACTGATCGGGAATGCCGGAGGAGTACGGCCAGAACAGGCGGAACTCGAGATACTTGCGCGGGTCCCACTCTTCCTTCGGACGATTGAGGAGGAAGCGATCCCAATCCGTATCTTCCTGCCGCAGCTCGTTGACCAGTTGCGGACGGCGCCAGCGGCCCGGCTGATTGACGTTCCACGTCATCTCGACCATGACGATGTCGCCGAACTTGCCGGATTGGAGGTACTCGTACGCGCGCTGGTAATTCTGCGCGCTGCGGCGCTGCGTGCCGATCTGGACGATCTTCCCAGTCTCCTTCACGGCCTGGCGGATGGCGCGTGCGTCGGCCATCGTGTTGGCCATCGGCTTCTCGACGTAGGCGTCGCGGCCGGCGCGGACGGCTTCGACGCCGTGCAGCGCGTGCTGGAAGTCGGCGGTCGCGATGATCACGGCGTCGACGTCCTTGCGGTCGTACAGCTCTTCGTTATTGCGGCACTGGATCGCCTTGTGGCCGCTGACCTTCTCGATGTGGGCCGCGCCGGCTTCGCGTCGCTTGTTCCAGATGTCGGAGACGGCGACGAGCTCGAAGTTCAGGTCCTTGGCGACGCGCGTGAAGGCGGGGATGAGGTCGCTGCGGCAGCGGTCGGAGAAGCCGACGATGCCGACGCGCACGCGGTCGTTCGCGCCGAGAATGCGGGCGTAACTCGAAGCGGGCGTGAGGGTCAGGCCGGCGGCGCCGGCTGACGCGACTTTCAGGAACGTGCGTCGTGTTGAATCATGAACGGACATGGCGTCTCCTTGCGGCCTGGGCACTACGATGAGCGATCCTTGGCGAAGAAGCCGGGGGTCGCTCATGCTACTCACTACCTGCGGGAGAGGTCCCGCGTTTCACGTCGAGCCATCTCGTCAGCGCGTGCCGCGAGGGCTGACGGGCTCACATGTACACGATTACAATTTCTGCGTCATCAAGATCTGCGTTCGTCTCGGGATGGGTTATCGCAGGAGCGCGTTCGCGCTCGTGCCGGTGTCGACGCCGGCCTTGGCCAGGGCCTCCTTCAAGCCGGCCATGCTCAAGCGCGAGGATGCTTCGGGCGTGAGGCGCTGGCCAGGATCGGTGCCGCGCCAGTGCGTCTCCAGGACGATCGCGCCCTTGTAGCCGTCCTTCGCGAGCGCGCGGAACTGGCCGGCGAAGTCGATGAAGCCGCCGCCGATGCGCATCCACTGGAACGTGCCGTCCGGGCCCTTCGTGACGTCCTTGCAATGGACGTGGCCGATGCGATCCTTCGGGAGCTGGTTGTACGCGTCGGGGAAGGCCGTCTCGCCGCGGAAGGCGGAATTGCCCGGATCCCAGTTCAGCGTGAACCAGCGGCTCGGGACGTGCTGCAGCGTGCGGACGGCTTCAGCCGCCGTCGCCGTGTTGCACGCGTACTCGTTCTCCATCACGAGCGTCACCTTGCGCTTGCCCGCCTTCTCCGCGGCGGCCTGCAGGCGGGCGTCGATCGCGGCGCGATACGGCGTCTGATCGTCGAGGCGCCAGAAGTCGAAACAACGGACGCGGTCCGTGTTGAACGCGCGCGCCAATTCCAGGCTGCGGTCGAGGACATCGTCCTGCTGCTCGTACGTGAAGTCCGCGCCGAACTGATCGCGCGGCGGGCTGAAGGTGGACACGGGCGCGCCCGGCCAGTCGACTTTGAACAGCGGGCCGGCAATCGACGTCACGCGAAGCTGATACTTCTCGAGCAGGCGCCGCGCCTCGCCGACGTCCTTCGTGTCGAGGCGGAGGAGGTTCTTGCCCCAGAGGCCGCGCAGCTCGACGTGTTTCAGGCCGAAGTCCTTCGACGCGACGTGGAGGGCGTGCTCGAAGTCGTGGGAGATCTCGTCGGAGAAGATCGACAGATACATGGTTGACGTCCTGAGTGGTCAGTTATCAGCTATCAGTCTTCAGTTTGGAGACTGACGACTGACAACTGATGACTGACAACTAGACTTTCAGCTTCAACGTGTCTTCGACGTACTGCTTGTTGATCGCCAGGCACTCTTTCGGCGTGCGGGCCGGATCGGGCACGGCGTCGAGCTCGATGACGCCCCAGCCGCGGAACCGGACCTGCCGCAGCGCCTGGACGACGCCGGTGATGTTCACCTTGCCGCGTCCCAGCTCCACGAACCTGTACGAGCGCATCGGCTCCTTCGTATCGCCGGGGAGCGGGCTGATGACGTCCTTCAGGTGGATCACGGCGGTGCGCTGATGGTACGCCTGGACGGCCTTCACCGGATCGCCGCCGGACTGCGTGTAATGCGCGATGTCGAGCAGCAGCTTGACGAAGCGCGGGTCCGCGGCGGCGAGGACGGCGTCGACTTCCTCGGGCCGTTCGCCGAGGGCGTTCATGTGGTTGTGGTAGACCAGCGTCACGCCCATGTCGGTGCAGCGCGTCCCGAGCTTCGTCAGCAGCGCGCCCATCCGCTTGTAATCGTCCGGCGTCGCCGCGCGGCCCTTCGGGCGCTCGTCGATCACCTGGAGATAGAGTCCGCCCAGATCCTTCACGAACTGCGCGTGCTTCATGTGGCGCGTGATCTCGTCCGCTTCGACCTTGGGATCGCCGTTCACGTTGCCGCTGGACAGGACGACGAGCGAGACCTTGTGCTTCGTCAGGATGGCCTTCAGCTCGGCCGGCTTGCTGCCGTACTCGGCGAAGATGGGCGAGCGGAGCTGGATGCCCTTGAAACCGCCGGCGCCGATCTCCTCGATGGCCTGCAGATCCTTCCCGCCCCAGGTGATGGCCTGGTAGGCGAGCGGCATCGCGAAGGGCTGTACGCCGCCGATGGGGCGGTCGAACATCGAGAGGTCGGTGGGTGGATAGAGCGGCGTGCGAGCGGCGGGTGATTGCGCGGCGGACGGCCACGGCGCGAGCGACGCGGCGGACGCGAGACCGATCGTGGTGAGGAAGTGGCGCCGTGTGGTCATGGGACTTGTCCGAGAGAACCGGAACCGGTATCGTCCCCACGTGCCGGCGCCGGGACGCAGGCGTCACGCCGTATGAGACCGGCGGCTGGCGACGCGGGCGATCGATGGAGAGGTCTTACCACTTGAGCGTTGAAAGCCCTTCAGACGTTCCGGTGTGAGTACCACGAAACGGCCGTGCGACGCAAGAAAAAGTTGCGCGAAAGCGTCGATAGGACGCGGATTTTACCCTTTGGACCGCGAAGACGCCGGCGGCGGCGCGAGGCGATCCGGGTGGAGCGGCAAGGCCGGTCAGTGGTTAACGTTTGAATGCGCTGTCAGGCGCATTGGTCTCACCAGTCGTGCTCGCAGCAGCACTCATCCCGGTGTCCGGCCTCTCCCGCCGCCACCGGCGACTCCAAGGCAGTCGTCCCTTCAAGGAATCAGCCATGCACGGAAAGACGTCGAGACGCCAGTTCATCAAAACGACGGCGGGCACCGCCGCGATTGCCGGCGCCGCCGGCCTCGTGCGCGCCCACGCGTCGGAGCTGCAGCAGACGCAGACACCCGTTTCGCCCAACGACAGGGTCCAGATCGCGCTCATCGGCGCCGGCGGCCAGGGCATGGGCGACACGAACTGGGCGCTGCGCGTGCCCGGCGTCGAGCTCGTCGCCGTGGCGGACATCTACGACGGCCGCCTGACGCGGTCGAAGGAACTGTGGGGCGATCAGCTCTTCACGTCGCGTGATTATCGCGAGGTCCTCGCGCGGCCCGATGTCGACGCCGTGATCATCGCCACGCCCGATCACTGGCACCAGCAGATGGCGATCGACGCGATGAAGGCCGGCAAGGACGTCTATCTCGAAAAGCCGATGATCCAGCACGCCGAGGAAGGCCCCGCGCTGATCCAGGCGGCCGGGCAAACGAAGCGCATCATCCAGATCGGCAGCCAGCGCGTCAGCTCGATCATCTACGAGAAGGCGCGGCAGCTCGTGTCCGCCGGCGCCGTCGGCCAGTTGAACCTCGTCGAGGCCTACGTCAACCGCAATTCCGCGATGGGCGCGTGGCAGTATACGCTGCCGCCGGACGCGTCGCCGCAGACCGTCGACTGGGACCGCTTCATCGGTCACGCGCCGAAACGGCCGTTCGAACCGATTCGCCTGTTCCGCTGGCGCAATTACCAGGACTACGGCACGGGTGTCGGCGGCGACCTCTTCGTTCATCTCTTCTCGGGCATCCACTACATCCTCAACTCGCACGGACCGACGCGCATTCTCGCGACCGGCGGCACGCGGTTCTGGAAGGACGGGCGCGACGTGCCGGACGTCATGCTCGCGATCTTCGACTATCCGCAGACGCCGAGCCATCCCGCGTTCAACCTGTTCCTCAAGATCAACTTCGCCGCGGGCGGCGGCGAGGGGCAGCAGTTCCAGTTCGTGGGAGACGAGGGGACGCTGACGCTGAGCGGGCAGGGCGTGACCGTCGACAGGAAGCCGCGCGCGAAGGATCCCGGTTATACGATCGACACGTTCCCGAAGGCGATCCAGGAGCAGTATCTCGCCGAGCACCGCCAGAAGTATCCGGACCAGAGCCGCGAGCTGCCGCCCAGCGGCTCCGAGTTCTTCGCGGCGCCCCGCGGCTACAACGATTCGTACGATCACATGGTCAGCTTCTTCAACGGCGTCCGCACGCGGAAGCCGGTCGTCGAGGACGCGGTCTTCGGACTGCGCGCCGCCGGGCCGGCCGTGCTCGCGAACGTCAGCTATTTCGAGAACAAGAGCGTCTTCTGGAATCCCGACACGATGCGGGTGGAGAACGGACCGGGCGGACGGAGCGCTTCGCGCGGCGAGTAGAGACGCCTGCGCAGACGTGAACCGGCGCCTCGGGCTCTTGCCCGGCCGCGGCTGGCGGTCCAGCTCGGGCGCCGGTTGGAAAAACCAACGAAGCCATCGCACCGGAGAACTGCACATGGGGACCACGGTGCATGACCTCGCGGGCGGCCTGACGAGGCGGCAATTCCAGGCGCGCGTCGGCTGGTGGGCGCGGGCGCGCCGGACGCTCGTCCTGCTGGCAGAGAAAGAGAAGTTCAAGGTCGGCGTCCACAATCATTCCCGTCTGGACCCGAACGAGATCGTCACGCTCGAGCAATTCGAGAAGGCGATGGCCGACTATCCGGCGCTGTTTGTGAACCTGGACATCGGCCACTACACGGCGGCGGACCAGGATCCGGTGCGGTTTCTCGACAAGCACCACGCCCGCGCGTCACGCTCCACATCAACGACCGGACGCGGAACCAGGAACCGAACCAGCCGTTTGGTGAAGGGGATACGCCGATTGGTCCCGTCCTTCGCGATAAGGGCTGGTCAATTCCTGCCAATATCGAGTATGAATATGGCGGACAAGACACCATCGCAGAGGTTACGAAGTGCCTGGCTAGTTGCCGCCAGACGCTGAACGCGTAACGAAGCGCTTCACCAAGGTGCTAATACGAATGAGCGGGTTCGCGTGGAGGCGGGCCCGCCGACGTCATTCGCGGGCCGGGTTTTACTGTCGGAGTGGGTTCGAGGAGGTCAGGAGGACGATGATGCGCGGGTCAGAAAGCCAACACAATTGTCGCATCCGCCAATGGGGCGCGCTGCTGTGCGCGGCCCTCGTGGCGGTGGCGCTGTCCGCCGTTCCGGCCTGGGCGCAGTTCGAGCGCGCGCAGATTTCCGGCACGGTCAAGGATCAGCAAGGCGGCGTGATGCCAGGCGTCACGGTCACCGCCACCAACACGCAGACGGCGGTCGCCCGATCCGTGGTCACGGACGACACCGGGTTCTACACCTTCCCCACGCTCGCGCCGGGCGTGTATGACGTCACCGCGGAGCTCCAGGGCTTCCGCAAGGTCGTCCGCAACGGCCTGCAGCTCGACGCCGCCGGCCAGATCCGGTTCGACATCACCCTCGAAGCCGGCAACCTCACCGAAGAAGTCACGGTCACCGTCGAAGCCGCGCCGCTCCAGACCGATGTCGCCGTCCGCAAGACCGTCGAGTCGAAGGACATCGAACAGTTGATGCTGAACGGCCGCAACCCGATCAACCTCGCGATGCTCAAGGCGGGCGTCCGCGGCGGCGAGTTCAACAGCTTCAACTTCGACTCGCTCACCAACGGCGGCTTCAACATCAACGGCAGCCGCTCGGACGAGAACCTGATCACGGTCGACGGCGCCATCTCGACGCGCACCCGGTCCGCCGGCGCGAACATCGGCGTCCTCAACATCGACGCGCTCCAGGAAGTCCAGGTCCTCACGGCGAACTACATGCCGGAGTTCGGCCGGTCGTCCGGCGGGCAGATCCGCATGGTCACGAAGAGCGGCGGCAGCCAGTTCCACGGCAGCCTCTACGAGTACTACCGCGACGAAGGGCTCGACGCGAATTCCTGGTCGCGCAACCGCAGCACGGACGTGCGCCAGAGCGCCGGCCCGGCGCCGTTCTCGTTCAATCAGTGGGGCTTCACCCTCGGCGGACCGGTCACGATTCCGGGCAAGTTCAATACCCAGCGCAATAAGCTCTTTTTCTTCTGGGGCGAGGAGTGGATCCGCTATCGGCAGACGCAGACCGAAGTGATCACGGTGCCGACCGAGCGCATGCGCAACGGCGACTTCGGCGAGCTGCTCGATCCGAACAACGGCTTCTACACCGGCGCGCGCACGATCATCGATCCGCGGACCGGCCAGCCGTTCCCGGGCAACGTCATCCCGCAGGACCGGCTGTCGCCGAACGGCCTCGCGTTCCTGCGTGCGTATCCGTCCCCGACGCCGGGCTTCCGCCAGGGCGCCGCGAACGCGATCATCGAAAGCGACAACCCGCGTGACACGCGCAAGGATCACCTCCGCGTGGACTGGGCGGTGAACGCGGGGAACCAGATCACCGGCCGCTGGTCGAAGTTCAACTGGAAGGCCGTCGACGCGTTCCGCGATCGCCTGCCCTACGCGCGCACGGACTGGGATCGGCCGAACACGACGTCGACGCTGTCCTGGACGAGCACGCTGACGAACAGCCTGATCAACGAGTTCACGTTCACGTACTCGCTGGACGAGGTCTTCATCAACGTCTTCCAGGACACCGGCCTGTTTCAGCGCAGCCGCTACGGCATCAACTATCCGTACATCTTCCCGGGCAAGGAGATCGACGACAAGATTCCGACCGTGTCGATCTCGCAGTTCCAGACGATGGACGGCGGACCGTATCCGGCCTCGTCGCGCGGTCCCATCTACACGTGGGGCAACACGTCCACGTGGGTGAAGGGGCGCCACACGCTGAAGGGCGGCGTGTTCATCGAATACTCCGGGCAGGACGACTTCGACCAGATCAACGTCCAGCCGGTGCCGGGCGCGACGAACAACCAGAACGGCCGGTTCGAGTTCACGGACGACCGCGCGGGCGGCGCGAACGTCGCGGCCGCGAACGCGGCGCTCGGGCTGTTCACGAACTACGGCGAGCTGGGACAGCGCGCGCTGACCAAGTGGCGCTCGCTCTCGACGGATCTCTTCATCCAGGATTCGTGGAAGCCGACCAACAAGCTGACCGTTGAAGGCGGCGTCCGCTGGTCCTACTGGCCGCCGTGGTACGCGCAGTTGAACAACGCGGCGTCGTTCGACCCGCGGTTCTACAACGCGAACAACGCGGTCCGGGTCGATCCCACGACGGGCACGGTCATTCCGGGCAGCGGCGATCGCTACAACGGCATCACGCTGCCGGGCGACGGCTTCTCGGACGAGGCGCTCCGCACGATCGCGGTGGCGAACGATCCGGCGGTGCAGGCGCTGTTCCGCGGCGTCCCGCGCGGCTTCAGCGAGACGCACGCGAACGTGTTCGAGCCGCGCCTCGGCGCGTCGTACGCCTTCAACGAGAAGACGATCTTCCGCCTCAGCGGCGGCATCTTCCACAACCGCACGACGCTGAACGACTCGATGCTGCTCGGCGGCAACGCGCCGTTCCAGCCGCAGGTGCAGGTGTCCAGCGGTCTGGCGGACAATCCGGGCGGCACGACGCTGAACCAGCCGACGCTGCTGATGACGGCGCAGGATCCGATCTTCAAGCATCCGACCGCCTACGAATGGGCGGCCGGCATCCAGCGCGAGCTGCCGGGCGGTATCGTCGCCGACATCACCTACGTCGGACGCCGCGGGCTGTATCTCCAGCGCGAGCGCAACCTGAACCAGTTGGACGCGGGCGAGCTGCAGGCGAATCCGGGGATCAACGCGAATGCGTTGCGGCCGTATCTGGGCTACAGCAGCATCCGCTTGTCCGAGAACGCGGGCCAGTCGAAGTACAACAGCCTGCAGGTCAGCCTCGATCGCCGGTATCGCAACGGGCTGAAGCTCGGGCTGGCGTATACGTACTCGCGCCTGACGAGCAACACGGACGACAAGCGCGACGTGATGCCGTCGACGTTCGACGACACGCTGTACGACGGGATCTCGCGGAACGATCGGCCGCACATCCTCAGCGTCCACTACATCTACGACCTGCCGTTCTGGCGCGAGCAGGACACGTTGATGAAGAACCTCCTCGGCGGCTGGCAGGTGTCCGGCGTGACGTTTCTGCAGTCCGGCATCTCGCTGTCGGTGTTCCGCAACTTCGACGGCGCCGGCGTCGGCGACACGTTCCCGAAGCCGTACGACCTCGTGGGCGACCCGAACGTGGACAACCCGCGCTTCTCGAACGGCAGCGATCAGAACTTCTGGTTCAACACCGCGGCGTTCCGCGAACCGGCGCCCGGCACGTTCGGCCGTCAGGAGCGTGGATCGATCCGCGGGCCGAAGTTCCAGAGCTGGGACATCGCGCTGTTCAAGAACTTCCGCCTGGCGGGCTCGCAGCGCCTGCAGTTCCGCGCGGAAGCGTTCAACTTCCCGAACCATCCGAACCTCGGATGGGCCAACTCCGACGATGCGACCAACGCCGGGTTCATCAACCCGACGAGCGCGAACTTCGGCCGCATGACGAACAAGTTCGGTCAGCGCAACGTGCAGTTGAGCCTGAAGTATCTGTTTTAGAGTGATCAGTTGTCAGTGATCAGTTGTCAGTTGTCAGGGGAGCGGGTAGCCGCCGACCTCTGATGACTGATGGCTGACGACTGAATACTGACGACTGAATACTGACGACTGACGACTGACGACTTCTTCTGACGTAAGATAGGACGCGTGGATCGGCGGCCCGCGCCGGCGCTCCGCACGGCCGACACGATCGTTCTCATCAATCCACGGATCATCCGGGATCTCCCGGCGCCGCCCGCCCCTCGGCCGGCCGGTCGGAGCGCCTGACCTCCCGGCCATCGCTCGATGCGTCAGCTACTCCCCATTCTTGCTCTCGCCGCCCTCGGATCGTTTGCGGGGTCGTCCGCGTTCGTCTCCGCCACCGCGCCGGACCGGCAAGCCGCCGCGCCCGCCGCGCCCGCCGCGCCGCCGCCGGCGGCTCCCGCGCCCGCGCAGGCCGCCGCGCCGGCGGACTTCGCCGCGTACACCGAGCCGATCCCGGACACGAAGGTCAGCTTCGACATGGTCCCGATCGCCGGCGGCACGTTCCAGATGGGCAGCCCGGACAACGAGCCGGGACGCCAGGCGGACGAGGGCCCGCAGGTCAGCGTCACCGTCAAGCCGTTCTGGATGGGCAAACACGAGGTGACGTGGGAAGAGTTCGACCTCTTCGCCTTCGGCAAGAAGCGGCCCACGCCGCCCGGCGGCACGCCGTCGCCTGCGGACGCGGTCACCCGGCCGACGCCGCCGTACGCGGACGAGAGCTGGGGTTTCGGCAAGGGGAAGCAGCCCGCGCTCGGCATGACGTGGCACGCCGCGGCCGAGTACTGCCGCTGGATCTCCGCGAAGACGGGGAAGACGTACCGCCTCGCGACCGAGGCCGAGTGGGAATTCGCCGCGCGCGCCGGGACGAAGACGCCCTGGTCCTCCGGCGCCGGCGAGGCCTCGCTGGCGGACGTCGCCTGGTACGCGAAGAACGCGAAGGAGATCCCGCACCTGGTCGGCGCGAAGAAGCCGAACGCGCTGGGCCTCCACGACATGCACGGCAACGTCGCCGAATGGGTGCTCGACCAGTTCGACGCCAGGCGCTACGCCACGCTGGCGGGCCAGTCCTCGCTGATCGACCCGGTCCTGCTGCCGAACGCGAACCGGTACCCGCACGTCGTGCGCGGCGGGTCGTATGAAGATGATGCGGCCAAGCTGCGGAGCGCGGCGCGCCGGGCGTCCGCGCCGGAGTGGAGCCGCCGCGATCCGCAGATTCCGCAGAGCATCTGGTGGCACACGGACGCCATCTTCGTCGGCTTCCGGATCGTCCGCGCGGTGGAGGAGCCGGTGGCGCTCAAGGGCTTCAAATCGACGATCACCCGGGAAAGCCCGGACCTGTGACGCGGCGTGTGATTTTTTGTAAAGGCCGCGGGACTGAAAGCGGTATCTAATAGGCAGAACAGGCCACCAGAACGGGCCGGCGCCCAGGCAGGGGAGAGAGGCACCGGACAGGGTATTTGGACAGGGCACGACCATCGGCCGGCCGCGCGCGGCGCGGGGCGGCCGCAGACAGGCAAGGCGGAGATTTTCCTGGCGGGACTACTATGAGTCAACACGACGATCCCAAAGCTGACCGCTCACGACGCAGCTTTCTGAAGACCGCCACCGTGGCGGCCGTCGGTACCACCGTCGCGACGAAGCTCGATTTCTTCAGCGGCGCTTACGCGGCCGGGAGCGACGAGATTCGCGTCGGCTTGATTGGATGCGGCGGCCGCGGCAGCGGCGCGGCGCGCAACGTCCTCGCGTCGGCGAAGGGCGTGAAGATCGTCGCGATGGGCGACGCGTTCCAGGACCGCCTCGATCAGAGCCGCAAGGTGCTGACGGAGAAGTTCGGCGACGCGGTCGACGTGCCGGACGAGCGCGCTTTTGTCGGCCTCGACGCGTTCCAGAAGGTCATCGCCACCGACGCGAACTACATCATCCTCGCGACGCCGCCCGGCTTCCGGCCGCAGCACCTGAAGGCCGCCGTCGACGCCGGCAAGCACATCTTCACGGAGAAGCCGGTCGCGGTGGACGGCCCCGGCATCCGCGACGTCCTCGCGACGTACGAGGCGGCGAAGACGAAGAACCTCGGCATCGCCGCCGGCACGCAGCGCCGCCACCAGGCGGGCTACCTGGAGACGATGAAGCGGATCCACGATGGCGCGATTGGCGAGATCGTCGGGGCGCGCTGCTATTGGAACCAGGGCGGCCTCTGGAAGAAGGACCGGCAACCGGGCTGGTCCGATCTCGAGTGGCAGATGCGCAACTGGCTCTACTTCACCTGGCTCTCCGGCGACCACATCGTCGAACAGCACGTCCACAACATCGATGTGGTGAACTGGGCGATGCAGGCGCATCCGATCCGCGCCACCGGCCTCGGCGGACGCCAGACGCGCACGAGCCCCGAGTACGGCCACATCTTCGACCATTTCGCCATCGACTTCGAATACGAGAACGGCGTCCACCTCATGAGCTTCTGCCGGCAGCAGGAAGGCACGACCGGCAATGTCTCCGAAGCGCTGGCCGGATCGCTGGGCCGCGCGCAGGTGGACAAGTACACGATCACCGGCAAGAAGGCGTGGAAGCGGAACGTGGCGAAGAACAAGGACACGGATCCCTACGTCCAGGAGCACACGGATCTGATCGCGAGCATCCGCGCCGGCAAGCCGATCAACGAGCTGAAGCAGGTCGCGGAGAGCACGCTGACGGCCATCCTGGGGCGCACGTCCGCGTACACGGGCAAGGTCGTGACGTGGGACGAGGTGCTGAACGCGCAGGAGACGACCGTGCCGGCGACGCTCACGTGGGGCGACCTGCCGGTGCCGCCGGTGCCGATGCCGGGCCTCGCCGGGGCGACGAACACCAGCCAGGCGTAGGCGCGGAACAGGCGAACAGGCAGACAGACAGCGAAGTCATCGATCGACCATCGACCAGTGCGGGACGCGCGTGCGGCGCGCGTCCGCGCCGGCGGCCGGTCAGGGCAAGACGCGCGCGTCCTGACGCGCGTTCTCACGGAGTGCGGGCGATGAGCAACGAACCACAATCGAACGGAGCGGCAGGCGTCGGAAGCACGGTCGCGGCGGTCGCGGGCGTCAGCGCGCTATCGCAGATGGCGACCATCCCGGGCGCGTACGCGGCGGGGAGCGACGAGATTCGCGTCGGCCTCGTCGGCTGCGGCGGACGCGGATCCGGCGCCGCGATGAACGCGCTGAAATCCGCCGAGGGCGTGCGGCTCGTCGCGATGGCCGACGCGTTCAAGGATCGCCTCGACTCGTCCCGCCAGCAGCTCACGCAGCGCGGCGGCGAGGCCGTGCAGGTGACGGACGACAAGTGCTTCGTCGGCCTCGACGCCGTCGACAAGCTGCTGCAGACCGACGTCAACTACGTCATCCTCGCCTCGCCACCCGGCTTCCGCCCCGGCCACATCAAGGCCGCCGTCGCCGCCGGCAAGCACATCTTCGCGGAGAAGCCCGTCGCGGTCGACGGCGCCGGCGTCCGCCAGTGCTTCGAACTGGCGCCCGAGATCACGCAGAAGAAGCTGGCGCTCGTCGCTGGCACGCAGTACCGCCATTTCATTCCGTATCTGGAATCGATGAAGCGCATCCACGGCGGCGAGATCGGCGATCTCGTCGAAGGACGCTGCTACTACAACACGACGGAGCTGTGGAAGCGCGACCGGCAGCCCGAGTGGTCCGATCTCGAGAACCAGATGCGCAACTGGCTCTATTACACCTGGCTCTCGGGCGACCACATCGTCGAACAGGCGATCCACAACGTCGACGCGATGAACTGGGCGTACGGCGCGAATCCGGTCCGCGCGATGGCCCTCGGCGGCCGGCAGACGCGCATCCAGCCGGAGTTCGGCAACATCTACGATCACTTCACCGTCGAGTACGAATTCCCGAACGGCGCGCGCTGCGTGCTGATGTGCCGCCAGCAGGAAGGTTGCGACAAGAAGGTCGCGAACGAGTTCGTCGGGACGAAGGGGACCGCGTTCGTGCTGCCGCAGTACTACATCACCGGCAAGAACGAGTGGAAGCTGGATGATACGACGAGCACGGACCTGGGCAACGCGTACGTGCAGGAGCACACCGACGCGATCGCCAGCATCCGCGCGGGCAAGCCGCTGAACGAGCTGAAGCAGGTCGCCGAAAGCTCGCTGAGCGCGATCCTGGGACGCCACGCCGCGTACACGGGGCAGGTCGTGACGTGGGAAGAAGCGCTGAACACGCCGAGCCTGTTCCCGCAGACGCTGACGTGGGGCCCGATGCCAGTGCCGCCCGTGCCGATGCCGGGACAGCCGACCGCCTAGCGCGCGGCGATCATCAGGGAGCAGGAGCAGCCGCCGCATCATGAGCGCACACATCACCACTCGCGCGGGACGCGCGTTCCGTCGATTCGTCGGAATGGCTGCCACGCTCGCGCTCGTGGGCGTGGTGTCCGCGGCGGCCGGCGCGCAGACGCCGCGCAAGCACGTACTGTATGTGACGCATTCCGCGGGGTTCGTCCATGATGTGCTGCCGTTCTCCGAAACGATGATGAAAGAGCTGGCGGCAAAGGCCGGCTGGTTCGACGTCACCGTGACGAAGGACGTGGCGCTGCTGACGGGCGATCGCCTGAAGGACTACGACGCCGTCATGTTCTACACGACGGGCGAGCTGCCGATCAGCGACGCGCAGAAGGCCGACCTGCTCGCCTTCGTGCGCAACGGCAAGGGCTTCGTCGGCGTCCACAGCGCCACGGACACGTTCTACAAGTGGCCGGAGTACGGCGAGCTGATCGGCGGCTACTTCGACGAGCACCCGTGGCATCAGATGGTCACGATCACGGTGGACGATCCGCGGCATCCGTCCACGAAGCACCTCGGCGCGTCCTTCCAGATCGAGGACGAGATCTATCAGTTCAAGAACTGGTCGCGCCAGTCCTCGCACGTCCTCCTCAGCCTGGATCCGTCCTCCGTCGATCTCGCCAGGAAAGGCGTGCACCGCACGGACAAGGACTTCGGCATCTCGTGGACGCGGACGTCCGGCAAGGGCCGCGTCTTCTACACCGCGCTCGGTCACCGCGAAGCCGTCTGGAAGGATCCCCGTTTTCAGCAACATCTCGTCGAGGGCCTCCGCTGGGCCATCGGGAACTAGCGGAGCGCCGGACACCAGCCTGCCGGAGCCCATCATGCGACGCCTCTCGCTGCCCGCGGTCCTCGCGACGGTTCTCGTGACCGGTGTGATGCTGGCGTCGCTGAGCGCGTGGCCGCCGGAGGTGTCGGCCAGCAACCTGCTGCGCCGCTTTGAATTTTCCGAACCGCACATGGGCACGACGGTGCGGATC
>Ga0187894_10004481_pt1 | contig 14939 bp, 12 predicted proteins | sample GBC1701081metaG_FD_136650 | JGI IMG/M metagenome (GOLD analysis project Ga0187894, IMG submission 136650) | White microbial mat communities from a lava cave in the Kipuka Kanohina Cave System on the Island of Hawaii, USA - GBC170108-1 metaG ...
GCTCGATGCAATCCTGGACGAGATCGTCCGCCAGCGCCGGATCACCCGTGAGAGCCCGGGCAAAACGGCGCAGATACGGTATCTCGGCAGTGAGATCAGCGCGGAAATTCATCTCGACCTTTAATCCCAGATACAGCGGCAAAAGGCAGTTTATTCCATGGCCCCGGCGGGGGCATCTTCACCGTGCCGGCGCCTGATCCTGAGAACGATGAGAGTTATGGCCGCGACGACGGCCATAATCATGACGGCCTTGACGTATTTCATGTCGATGCCCAGCGCCTCCTTGGGGGGTGTCGAGCAGGTAGCTCAGAAGGCCAGCGACATAGTAGCTGATGGCGGCGATCGAAAGCCCTTCCACCGTCTGCTGCAGGCGGAGCTGCAACCGCGTGCGTTCGCTCATCGCCTTCAAGAGATTGCCGTTCTGCTCCTCGACATCGATGTCGACACGGGTGCGCAGGAGATTGGCGGCGTGCATGAGCTTGTAGGACAGGTCGGTCTGGCGGTCCTGCATGCTGAAGCAGGTGCGCATCGCCGGCATCAGGCGCCGGTCCATGAAGGCGGTCATGGTCTGGAGGCCGTCGATCGGCCGCTCGCGCAAGGAGGCGAGCCGGGCGCGCACGATCTCGGAATAGGCGCGCGTGGCGCCGAAGCGGAACTGCGACTGGCTGGCGCCGGCCTCGAGCTCGCCCGCGACCGCCATCAGACGGTTGAGCAACGCCTTGTTGGCGGCGAGGCCTTCGCTCCGGGTCATCTCGGCGGTGATCTCGCCCAGCGACTGCTCGATGCGGCGCACGACCGGCTGCAGCCTTTGCGCTTCCGGAAGGCCCAAGAGGCAGAAGGTGCGGTAGGTCTCGAGCTCGAGAAGCTGCTGCACGAAGATGCCCGCGCGCAAGGGCGACATGCCGCGGTCGAGGACGAGGATGCGCACGAAGCCGTCATGGGCGACATGGAAATCCGTCGCCACCAGAGCATCGCCCGCCTCGGTCTCGCAGGCGACGAGGCCTGCGGGATCGAAGACCTTGCGCCATTCGTCGCCTTCCGCTTGCGCGAGCAAATGGAGATCGACCGCGACCATCAAAGGCCCGGGTTGCGGTAATTGCAGCATGGCCTTCTGCAGATCAGCCGCCGGACGGGCGAAGGGTGTCGTGTCGAGGCTCGTCAGCTCCCAGGTATAGGTCGTGAACTCGGCATGCTGCTCCCAGCGCACCGCCGAATCGGCAAAGGCGACCCGGTAATGCTTCGATGAGGCATCGGGGCCCCGGTGGCCGCGCGCCGCGACGAATTCGCCAAAGGCGGCACGATCACGCTGGGCAAGCTCGGCATCGGTCATGAACGCGAAATGCAGGAGACGCAGCGGCGGTGAAATGGCCGCAAAAGGGCGCGCATGCACCTCGCCCAGAACGGCGCCGCGCAACGGATGCGGTTCGAGGGTCATTGGCGAAGCATAATGGGATGACGCCGCGGCGGCATGTGTCGCCGGGTCGCAGCCGAGGCCTGGAGCATCGGCCCGAAAAGTGTGCGCGGTTTTCGGGCAAGCCGATGCGCAAGATATGTCAGCCGATCCATTTCTGGCGCATGGTGACCAGTTCCTCGCCGGCGGTCGGATGCAGCGCCATGGTGGCGTCGAAATCGGCCTTGGTCGCCCCCATCTTGACGGCGATGCCGAGAAGCTGCGCCATCTCGGCGGCATCCGGCCCGACGATATGGCAGCCGAGCACCTTGTCGGTTCCGCCATCGACCACGAGCTTCATCAGCATGCGCTCGTCGCGCCCCGTGATCGTATGGCGCATGGGGCGGAACGACGTCTTGTAGATGTCGATCTTGGGACTGGCCGCGCGGGCTTGCGCCTCGGTCATGCCCACGGTGCCGATCTCGGGCTGCGAGAAGACGGCGGTCGGCACATTGCTGTGGTCGACCTTGATGTCGCGGCCGCCGAAGACCGTGTCGGCGAAAGCGTGGCCCTCGCGGATCGCGACCGGCGTCAGGTTGAGCCGGTTGGTCACATCGCCGACGGCATAGATGTTGTCGACGCTCGAGCGCGAATAGTCGTCCACCTTCACCGCATAATGCGGGGTGAGCTCGACGCCGATCTTCTCCAGCTCGAGCCCCATGACATTGGGAATGCGCCCCGTCGCATACATGATCTGGCCGGCGCCGAACACCGCATCGTCATTGCAGGTGACGCGCACCCCGGTGCCCGAGCGCTCGACCCTGGCGACGTCGCAGGAGAGGCGGAATTCGATGCCCTTCTTCTTCATCTCGCTGGTGAGATGGTCGCGCAGGTCCTCGTCGAAGCCGCGCAGGATCTTCTCGCCGCGATGGATGAGCACGGTCTCGACGCCGAGATTGTTGAAGATGCCGGCGAATTCGACCGCGATATAGCCACCGCCGACGATGCAGATGCGCTGCGGCAGGCTCTCCAGATGGAAGGCCTCGTTCGAGGTGATGGCGAGCTCGCGTCCGGGCAGATGCTGAGGCACGAAAGGTGTGGCGCCGGTGGCGATGAGCGCATATTTGGCGGTGACGCGGCGGCCGTCGGAAAGTGCTATCGTGTGGCGGTCCTCGAAGGCGGCGCTGGCCATGATGAGCTCGGCCCCCGCCCCTTCCAGATTGCGGATATAGGCCTTGTTGAGCCGGTCGATCTCCTTGTCCTTGTTGGCCACCAAGGTCGGCCAGTCGAAGGTGACCTTCTCGGTCGTCCAGCCGAAGTTCACCGCATCCTCGAAGGCTTCCGCATAGTGGCTCGCATAGACGAAGAGCTTCTTCGGCACGCAGCCGCGGATGACGCAGGTGCCGCCGACGCGATATTCCTCGGCGACCGCCACCTTGGCGCCATGCTGGGCGGCGATGCGCGCCGCCCGGACGCCGCCCGAGCCCGCGCCGATGACGAAGAGGTCGTAATCGAACTTCGTCATCGCTCGAGCGTCTCGACGCCCGCAGGACCGGCGATGATCGCGAGCGACGCCATGCCGATGAAGAGCCCGTGATCGACGACGCCCGGAATGGAGGAAAGGGCCGCGGCGAGCTTGTCGGCATTCTCGATGCGGCCCAGCGCGCAATCGAGAATGACATTGCCATTGTCGGTGACGAAGGACTTGCCGTCGCGCATGCGCAAGGTCACCGGTCCCTCATTGCGGGTCCAGGCGAAAGCCTGATCGATCTTGATCGCCGTCGCCTTGAGGCCGAAGGGCACGACCTCGACCGGCAAAGGGAATTTGCCGAGCACTTCGACCTTCTTGCTCGCATCGGCGATGACGATCATCTTGCGCGAGGACGAGGCGACGATCTTCTCGCGCAGCAGCGCGCCGCCGCCGCCCTTGATGAGGCGCAACTGGCCATCGAGCTCATCGGCGCCGTCGACGGTGACATCGAGCACCGGCGTCTCGTCGAGCGTCGTGAGCTTTATGCCGAGGCCTTCCGCCTGCTTGCGGGTGGCTTCCGACGTCGGCACGCAGAGGAGGTCCCAGCCTTCCTTGACCTTCGCGCCGACCCCATCGACGAAATGCTTCGCCGTCGAGCCGGTGCCGAGGCCGAGCTTCATGCCGGATTTGATGTGAGCGAGGGCGGCAAGTGCCGCCGCCTTTTTCAACTCATCGGGAGTCATGGAATTACCCTCGCCCCCAACGGGGAGAGGGAGGGGCCCAATGCGCAGCATTGGGAGGGTGAGGGGGAACGGACGGTGATATTTGTCTATATGCCATTGAATTGCTCCGCCGGTTCCCCCTCACCCTAGCCCTCTCCCCCGCCGGGGAGAGGGGATTTTCAACTACGAACCGAGGCCGCCCATCAGCATGTATTTGATCTCGGTGAATTCCTCGATGCCGTGATGCGAGCCCTCGCGGCCGATGCCTGATTCCTTGACACCGCCGAAGGGCGCCACCTCGGTCGAGATGATGCCTTCATTGATGCCGACAATGCCATATTCGAGGCCCTCGGCGACGCGCCAGATGCGGCCGATGTCGCGGGCATAGAAATAGCAGGCGAGGCCGAATTCGGTGTCGTTGGCCATCCTGATGGCCTCCTCTTCCGTCTTGAAGCGGAAGAGCGGGGCCACGGGACCGAAGGTCTCCTCGCGCGCCACCGCCATCTCGGTCGTCACATCGCGCAGGATCGTGGGCTCGAAGAAATTGCCGCCGAGCTCCTTGCCGCCCGCCACGAGCTTGGCGCCCTTCTTCACTGCATCATCGATATGCTCGCGCACCTTCTTCACCGCCGCGGGATTGATCAGGGGGCCGGTGGTGACGCCCTGCTCGGCGCCATTGCCCACTTTCAGCTTCTTCACCGCTTCGGCGAACTTCTCGGTGAATTTGTCATAGACCTTGTCCTGCACCAGGATGCGGTTGGCGCACACACAGGTCTGGCCGGCATTGCGGTATTTGGACGCCATGGCGCCCTGGACCGCGGCATCGAGATCGGCATCGTCGAAGACGATGAAGGGCGCGTTGCCGCCGAGCTCCATGCCGACCTTCTTCACCGTCGAGGCGCATTGCTGCATCAGGAGCTTGCCGATCTCGGTCGAGCCGGTGAAGGTCAGGAGGCGCACCAGGGGGTTGGAGGTCAGCTCGCCGCCGATCGGCTTGGCCGAGCCCGTGACGACATTGAAGACGCCCGCCGGGATGCCGGCGCGCTCGGCGAGCTCACCGAGCGCCAGGGCCGAGAGCGGCGTCTCGCTGGCGGGCTTGCAGACGAAGCTGCAGCCGGCGGCCAGCGCCGGCCCCGCCTTGCGGGTGATCATGGCATTGGGAAAGTTCCACGGCGTGATGGCGCCGACGACGCCGATGGGCTGGCGGATGGTGACGATACGGGACGTCGGCCAGGGCGAAGGTATGGTCTCGCCATAGATGCGCTTGGCCTCCTCGGCGAAGAACTCGATGAAGGAGGCGCCATAGACCACTTCACCGCGCGATTCGGCCAAGGGCTTGCCCTGCTCGGCGGTCATGATCTGGGCCAGGTCCTCCTGGTTTTCCAGCATCAGATTGTACCATTTGCGCAAGATCGCCGTGCGTTCCTTGGCGGGCTTCAAGCCCCAGGCCTTCTGGGCCTTGGCAGCCGCCTCGATGGCGCTCTTGGTCTCGGCCGCACCCAGATTGGGCACGGAGGCGATCACGTCCTCGTTCACCGGATTGGTGACGTCGATCACAGCCTTGCCCGAAACCCATTTGCCGTCGATGTAGCATTTCTCCTTGAGGAGCGACTTGTCCTTGAGGATGTCGCGCAGTGCCTGGGTCTTGTGAATATCCATGGGTCCTCTCTCCTGTCCGTTGGAGCCTTCCCGGCCTGTCAATGCGATGCCGCGCGGGAAAGTTCGGTAAATTGTGAAGCGCCTGACGCTTTCGCCGGCGGCGTCTTAGCACAGGCGCCCGAAACCGCAAAAAGGCGGTTTTCATGGCTGCCGTGCGAGCCAGTCTTGCCGGAACCGGGAGAGCACGGCTATATCCGGGGCCGCCCAGACCGATCATGACCCACAAAGCCGTTATCTTCGACCTCGACGGGACGCTCGTCGACACCGCTCCCGATCTGTGGCGCGCCACGAATCATGTCCTCACCAGCTCCGGCCGCGGCGAAGTGACCCTCGACCAGGTGCGCGCTTTCGTGGGCTATGGCGCCCGCAAGCTCATCGCCCGCGGCTTCACGGCGACGGGAGGCCCGCTCGACCCTGAGAATATCGAGCCCCTCTATGAGAAATTCGTCGCCTATTACGGCGCCCATATCGCGAGGGAAAGCGTGCCTTTTCCGGGCTGCGTCGCGCTCTTGGACCGGCTCAAGGCGGACGGCATCGGCCTCGGTATCTGCACCAACAAGCTCGAAGGCCTGTCGGTCAAGCTGATCGATGCCCTGGGTCTCGGCGCCTATTTCAGCGCCATCGTCGGTCCCGACACGATCGGCATCGCCAAGCCAGATCCCGCCCCCTATCGCGAGGCGCTGCGCCGGATGGGGGCCGAGACGGCGCGTTCCGTCCTCATCGGCGACAGCGAGACCGACGTGCTGACGGCAAGGGCCGCCGGCGTTCCGGTCATCGGGGTGACCTTCGGCTACACCGCCGAGCCCATCCAGAGCTTCAAGCCCGACGCCCTCATCAGCCACTTTTCCAATGCCTACGAGCCGATTCGGGCCGCGCTTGCCGAGCCAAAGCTCGTGAAAACGGGCGTAACTTCATAAACATAGGCCAATTGAATCTCAGGGATGGCTTGCTGAGCCGTAGCTCGCGGCAACCTTCGGGCCGCGGCGCCTCAGCCTCTCGGGAACCTGTGGAACGCATCAGGTTCGCGATCCACCGAACCTTGGCTGGCTCGATTCTTGACTTTGCCGGGGCCAGGACCCTATATCGCGGCACTCCTGAATAAGGGCGATTAGCTCAGTTGGTAGAGCACTGTGTTCACATCGCAGGGGTCACTGGTTCGAGTCCAGTATCGCCCACCAGCCTTCGCTCGCGAAGCGTGCGAAGGCTGCCGCGCCGGAGCCCGAAGGGCGAAGGCGGGCCTCTTTCCGCGAGCTACGGCTCGGCAAGCCATCCTGCTTCGCGCCAAGGCGCTTCGCAGGATTGGCTGCAAGACCCTCCGAAGCTTTAGCGAAGGAGGGTTCCCGCCTCCGACGCTGTTTCCTCATAGTTAAATTCGCTATTTCTTAAGCCTGACAAGGGCTGGGAGCGTTGCCCCGATCTGGAACAAATACGGAATCTCCTGCCGGCCACCCACTCACATATGTGGCAAACCGGCAACACCTGTCGAGATTCTGCCATAGTGCGGCCCAGGTTACTTGACGCTGGAGACTGGCGAGAAGAATGTAGCGCCATGCACGATTCAGTCGTGCAGCCTTCCAAGCCAGTTTCTGTAGGGGATCGGGGGGCCGCTTTGAACACTCCAAGAAGTGGGAGAAACATAATGAAGATGATGAAGTGGGCGCTTCTCGGTAGTGCGGCTCTGGCCGTGACTGCCACTGCTGCCCGAGCCGACGATCTCGCCGATCTCAAGGCGCAGATCGAGGCTCTGCAGACGCGGGTGTCTCAGCTCGAGGCCCAGCCGCAGGCGGCGATGCCGTCTGGCTACAGCCTGATGTCGATCCGTGACGGCCAGGGAACGTTCGAGGGCGTTCTTCCTGAGAAATATGGCGATCGCGTGCGTGACGATCAGGGCTTCACGCTTTCGGTCCTGCCGACGGCTGACGCGGCTCCGGTCGCGGAAGTGTCGGTCAGCGGCGAAATCCGCACCTCCTTGATCTATACCGATATCGACGACAAGTTCAGTGACGATACGCTCGATCTGAATAATCGCGGCCGTATCTTCATCAAGGGCAAGGTCGACACGGCGGTCGGCGAAGTCGGCGGCTACTTCCGTCTCGAAGCCTCGGGCGGCGGTAACTTCAACGACTACTCCGAATCCGTGAATATGAACAAGGCCTATGGCTGGTGGAAGTTCGCTCCGGAATGGGAGCTGATGGCCGGCTATAACGACAACACCGGTGCTCTCCAGACCTCTTATGACTGGCTGGTGAGCTCGATCCCGATCCGTACGGTCGGTCCGTCGAACATCAACAACGAGCAGTTCCGCCTCACCTTCACGAGCGGCCCGCTGGCGTTCGCGATCTCCGTCGAAGATCCGGACAATATCGACGTGGTGACGTTCGGCACGGATACTGTACAGTATGTCACCACCTTCGGCGGCATCGGCACGCTGACGCTGTTGACGACATCGACAGCAACGCAGGACAAGTCGGACATACCGAATCTCCAGGCTTATTTGATGTACTCGTCTGACGCCTTCACGGCTCAGATCGTCGGCCTCGTCCAGGACGACGAATTCGGGTCGACCGACTGGGCGATCGGCGGCGGCGCCACGGTCGGCATCGCCGACAGCTTCACCTTCCTCGCGGCTGCGGTGGTTGGCGAAGGCACGTCGTCCTATGCGAACAACGTTTCGCCGATCACGACGGACGAAGAGTTCTGGGGCGGCAGCATCGGCGTGATTGCCAATCTGTCCGAGGACACCCGGTTGGAGTTGGGCGCCGGCTACGAAGACTATGACGTCGGCGGCCAGGCCACGGCCTTCAACGGCGGCATCTTCTGGGATCCGGTCAGCCAGGTCACGTTGGGCTTCGGCGCCACCTATGTGGAGTTCGAAGACTTCGTGAATTCCGGCAGCTCCGGGATCGAGGATGACGGCGAAAGCCTGCAGGTGTGGTTCGGCACCTTCTTGCGGTTCCCATAATAACGAATTGAGGATTGCGGGCTCAGGAGTGGTTGTTCCTGCTTCTCATTCCTGAGTTCCGATCTCCTACCAGAGGCCCCTGCAGCTGATCGCTGCAGGGGCCTCTGGCTTTTCTGAATTGGACGGCGCCGCCGCTCCTGCTAAAGCAGGATGGCTTAATGGCGTGGGCATAACGCTTATCCTTTGGTTACGCATGACCTTTTCGGAAACCGGCATCCCCTTTTCCGGATCATGCGCCAGGGTTTCGGATTGGTCTCTGATGAAGATGAAATTAGGTTCGCAGTTTTCCTATAAGAAGCCGGATCCGGTTGCGGCCGAGATCAGGCGGATCGGTTCGCTGATCGAGCGCAACGATCTTGCGGCCGCGGAGACCGAGGCCCTCAAGCTCCTGAAGGCCAATCCTCAGAGGCCTGATGTCCATAACATGCTGGGCGTCGCCTTTGTTCGCCAGAACAAAGGAAAACTGGCTGTTCCCCATCTCGAATTCGCCGTCAAGGCGGAGCCGGACAATGCTCATTATCTGAACAATCTCGGCCGTCTCTATATCGATCTGCATCTCATCGAGCTGGCCCTGCCCTTCCTTCACAAGGCGCTGGCGATCAAGCCCGATCTCGCATCGGCTCTTCTCGCTCTCGGCAAATACTATAATGAGATCGGCAAGGCCGAACGGGCGCTGCCCTATCTCGAGCGCCTGCACAAGCTCATGCCGCAGGACACAGGCGTGAAGCGGGAGCTTGCCGAGAGTCTCGATGCCCACGGCAAGAGTGATGCGGCGAGCGCGCTGCACCAGGAGCTGCGGCAGACAGGATCCGTTATCGGATCGCTTTACTATTTCTCGCAAAACCCTCCTCCCGAAGGGGATGCCGCCCTGATCACCGAGATCGAGCAGTTTTTGGCAGACGACAAGCTCACGGATCGGGCACGCCGCCAGCTTCACGCCGCCCTCGGCTTCATTCATGAGAGGGGACGCAACTATCCCTTGGCTTTTTCCCATTTCGACCAAGCCAATCGATCGTCCACGATCGATTTCGACGTTGGGAAATATCGCGAATGGGTGGACGGGCTCATCAAGGTCTTCACCCCCGAAGTTTTTTGCGAACGTCCCGCCGTTGGAAGTCCGAGCCCGCTTCCTGTCCTTGTCGTGGGCATGCCGCGCTCGGGCACCACGCTCACCGAACAGATCATCGCCAGCCATGGCCGGGCGGGTGGGGCTGGAGAGCTTTCGCGTATAGGGCTGTTCGCCCAGAGGCTCAGTTACGCTCCCCGCCGCAACATTGGCAAGTTCATGGCGTCGCTCGATGTCCTTGGAGACAAGGGCTTGCGCGAGATGGGCGACAATTATGTCGACCTGCTCAAGTTCCATGCCCCCAAGGCGGAGCGCGTCGTCGACAAGCTGCCGCATAATTTCCAGTTTCTCGGATTGGCCGCCCTGATGTGTCCAGGGGCGCGTGTCATTCACTGTTCGCGCAATCCGGTCGATACATGCTTGTCCTGCTTCCAGAATCCGCTCAATGACAATCACAGCTACAGCAGGAACCTCACCGACCTCGGCCTCTACTATCGCGAATACAAGCGGCTCATGGATCATTGGAAGGCGGTGCTGCCGCTGAAGATCTATGAGCTGAGTTACGAGCGGCTCACGGCGGATTTCGAGAACGAAGCCAGGAAGCTCATCGACTTCATCGGGCTGCCGTGGGACGACGCCTGCCTCAAATTCCATGAAGCGGGACGAACAGTCCGCACCTTCAGCCGCCAGCAGGTCAGGAATCCGATCTACAGCAGCTCGGTCGAGCGCTGGCGGCGCTATGAGACGGAGCTCGCCCCGCTCCTGACCGCCCTTGGCGACCTCGTTCAAAGCAAACCCCAATGACCCCCGGAAAATACTTCTCCGCACTCGGCGGCCACCCGGCGCAGTCCGAGCTTCTGACCGGCCGCGCCGCCTTCACCGAAGCCTATGCCGTCATCCCGAAAGGCGTGATGCGCGATATCGTGGCGAGCGCCTTGCCCTTCTGGGAAAAGACCCGCGCCTGGATCATCGCGCGGCCGCTCTCGGGCTTCGCCGAGACCTTCTCGCAATACATCATGGAAGTAGGCCCCGGCGGGGGCAGCACGCGGCCCGAAACCGACAGCAATGCGGAAGCGGGATTGTTCGTCGTCGAGGGCAGCCTGGCGCTGACGATCGAAGGAAAGCGTCATGAGATGACGCCCGGTTTCTTTGCCTTCATTCCGCCGGGCGCCCGTTGGTCGCTCCGCAACGAGGCCTCAAGCCCCGCCAAATTCCACTGGATCCGCAAATCATACGAGGCGGTCGAGGGTCTGGAAAAGCCGGAGGCCCTTGTCGTCAATGAGAGCGACATCAAGCCTGATCCCATGCCCGGCACCGACGGTCGATGGGCGACCACGCGCTTTGTCGATCCTCAGGATCTCAGGCACGACATGCATGTCACGATCGTCACTCTCGAGCCGGGTGCGGTGATCCCCTTCGCCGAAACCCATGTGATGGAGCACGGCCTCTATGTGCTCGAAGGCAAGGCGTCTATCGGCTTAACCAGGACTGGGTGGAAGTCGAGGCCGGCGATTTCATGTGGCTCAGGGCCTTCTGCCCGCAAGCCTGCTATGCCGGCGGACCGGGACGCTTCCGCTACCTGCTCTACAAGGATGTGAACCGCCATGCGCGGCTGGCGGCCTTCAGATAGAGTCCCTTCCGACAGAATCAGAACGGGCGCTCTTTCTCTTTGATTTTGCGCATCGGCTTATCCGAAAACCGCACGCACTTTTCGGGCCGATGCTCTAGACGTCATCAAAGCGCCTTGCTTTTTTCAGGCTTCCCCTTCCCCCGCGCATGAGCGTGGGGGAAGGTGGCCGAAGGCCGGATGAGGGCTCTTTCGCGCAATGGGCACTGATCTCAACAAGCATTCCTTGTTGAGACAAAGAGCCCTCACCCGCCCTTCGGGCACCCTCTCCCATGCTTGCGCACGGGAGAGGGGAAACGTGGGTTCAAGTTGGGTCAAAGATGAGGTGTGACCTACATCGGCTCGAAGGTGGCGCTGCCCGCCGAATAGGCCCCTTGCGCGGTCTGCTTGAAAGGATGGCATTCGGTGCGGGTTCCCCTGGGCAGGAAGCTCGTGGGATTGAACGCCTCGCATAGCGATCCATCGCTCGCCTGCCAGATGCCGGTCCCCTCGCCTTTGCCGCTCTCCTGATAGCTGAAGGTCCCGTCGCTGTTGAAGGTCGTCGTTCCGGTGCGGTTGATGGGGCGGTTGTAGCGGAAGCTGTTGCCCGACAGGACACGCATAATGTCGCCGGCCTTCATCGGGCCTGTGGTGACGGGCGGCGGCGGCGGCGGCTGGGTGACGGTCGGCCCGGTGTCGACACTCTTGTCGGAAGAGCTGCAGGCGGCAAGCAGACCCGCGGCCAAGACGACCACGGCCCAGCCGGGAACTGCACTCAAGCGCTTCCGCATCACCAGCCCTCCGCCATGACGACGACCCGGCTGCCGACGGGTGCCCGGCGATAGACCTCGATGATGTCCTGGTTGAGCATGCGGATGCAACCGGAAGAGGCATTCTTGCCGATCGACATCGGCTCGTTGGTGCCGTGGATGCGGTAGAGCGTATCGTTGCCGTTCTGGAACAGATAGAGCGCCCTGGCGCCCAGCGGGTTTTCGGGGCCGCCCGGCATGCCGTTCTTCCATTTCGCCTTTTCCGGGCTCCGCTCGATCATGTCCTTGGGTGGCGTCCAGCGCGGCCACATCACCTTGCGGCCGACATCGGCGAGGCCCGCCCAGCGGAAGCCGTCGCGGCCGACGGCGCAGCCGAAGCGCAAAGCCTGCTGGCCTTCGAGGATGATGAAAAGCTGGCGGCTGCCGGTATTGATGATCACCGTGCCCGGCCAATGCCGGGTCTTATATGGAACGACGGCCCGGCGAAATTCCTTGGGCAGCTTCTTTTCGTCAAAAGGCGGCAGCGGATAGGGGTCGTCCAGATCCTGGTCGGCCCAGGCGGCTGTGGAGGAAAGGCTCACCGGCACGGACGCACAGCTCGCCAGGGCTCCGCCGACAAAATGACGGCGCGTCAAACCTGATCCAGACACGGTTTCTCCTCCTCACTTTTTCCAAGCACTGCATGCGCACATGGCAACACTGCGGCGCCCAGACTATGGCCTTTCCCCTCCGGTGGGAATGAGCCGAAAGGTGTGAGACCCGCAAGTGGAGCGTTTCGGGGCCAAGGCTGCCCGAGCGCACCATCCCGCCTGGTTAAAATCGCATGTAATATGTTAACAACCCATCAAGGCTAACGGCTGATTAACGTGAATCACCCGTCATGAAATGGTACGTTGCCGATCGAGATGGGACGGCCGGTCGACCCCCCGCTATTTCTCTCCCCGTCTCCTGACAGCACCTGACTTTTCATTGCCCCGCGCTTCGCGGGGCTTTCTTTTGGCGGCCCGGCGCTTCCGCCGTTAAGACCGTTTGAACCATCTGAGCCGCAGGCGCTCGCCGCTGCGCTAAGCTTTACCTCGGCTTATTTTTCGTCGTGATATGGCGCGTATCCCCTCTCCCCCTGCGGGTCCCCCTGCGGGGGAGAGGGCTAGGGTGAGGGGGAACCAGTGGTAAGAATCGTCTCGGTTGCAAAAACGCTCCACCGTCAGTTCCCCCTCACCCTCCCATTGCTGCGCAATGGGCCCCTCCCTCTCCCCCGTTGGGGGCGAGGGTAAATGGAGGGGCATCACATGATCGAAAGACCGGGGGCGATGCGCTCGCCCTATATCGATGTGGAAGTGGCGCAACGCCTGCTCAAGGCGTTCGACTTCATCATCCTCGGCCTCGGCACGCTCGCCATCACGTTCGACACCGCGCGTCTCACTTCTACGCCCGACAATGCCGCGCTTGTCGGCTTCTTCTGCCTCGAGCTGGTGCTGCTCAGCATGCTCGCCTTGCGCAGCCTCGGTCTCTACGGGATCGCCTCGTTGCGCAACGGCTTCAGATCCATCGCCCTTTCGCTCGCCGTCTGTCTCGTCTGCGGCGCATTCAATCATCTTGCGGCGAGGATGACGGGGCTTCTCGATCTGCCCATGCAATGGTTTACCGCCTGGGCCCTCTTCACCGCGCTCTACCTTGCCGCGACTCGCGGCATTGCCGCTTTGTGGGCGGCACCACTCGATCGCGCCGGCCGCTTCCGCCGGCGCATCGCCATTGTCGGCGGCGGCAAAGCGGCCGAGGAGGCTATCGCCACTCTCGAAGCCTCGCCTGATCTCGACATCGACATCGTCGGGCTCTTCGACGACCGTTTCGATGACCGGAGTCCGCAATCGATCGGCACCCACAAGAAGCTAGGCTCGATCGGCGAGCTCGCCTCCTTCGCGCGCGAGCACCGGGTCGATCTGATCATCGTCGCCATCCCGCTCTCCGCCGAAGCGAGACTCCTGCAGATCCTGAAACGGCTGTGGGAGCTTCCCGTCGACATCCGAATCAGTGGCCAGGCCTCCAAGCTCAAATTGAGCCCGCGCGCCTATACCCATCTCGGAAACCTGCCCTTGCTCGCGGTCTTCGACCGTCCCCTCACCGGCTGGGGATCGTTCCTCAAATCGACGATGGACCGCGGCCTCGCCCTCCTCCTCATCGCCGCCCTGTCACCGATCCTCGCCCTAACGGCGCTCGCGGTCAGGCTCGACAGCAAGGGACCGATCCTGTTCAAGCAGCGCCGCTACGGCTTCAACAACGAGCTCATCGAGGTCTATAAATTCCGCTCGATGTATGCCGATCGAAGCGATGCCAACGCCATCCGGCTGGTGAGCAAAGGCGACGCGCGCGTGACCCCCGTCGGGCGCTTCATCCGCAAGACCTCGATTGACGAATTACCTCAGCTTTTCAATGTATTAACCGGGCAGCTCTCGCTCGTCGGGCCACGCCCGCATGCCACCCAGGCCAAGGCCCAAGACGCCCTCTACGAGCAGGTCGTCGACGGCTATTTCGCCCGCCATCGGGTGAAGCCCGGCATCACCGGCTGGGCCCAGATCAATGGCTGGCGCGGCGAGACCGATACCAGGGAAAAGATCGAGCAGCGCGTGCTGCACGATCTCGACTATATCGACCAGTGGTCGCTCGGCTTCGATCTTTACATCCTCGCCAAGACGCCGCTGGCGCTGCTCAAGACCCAGAACGCCTATTGAGGTTTTTGGCCCGTCATGCACAGGCCGATATTCGCTCTTTACCCCGGGCGGGAGAGGTATAGACTCCCATCAGCTGCGGTGACGCAGCTCTGGGCAACTATTAGAGGGGTCAAGTCATGGATTGGATCGGCCTTATCATTCAGTTGGTTTTGGGTGCGGTGGGTGGCAATGTCGGCGGAGCCGTGGTCAAAAATTCAAGCCTCGGCTCGACGGGCAACTCGGTCGTCGGCGCCATCGGCGGCATCGTTCTCGGTCAGATTCTGAGCTCGCTTACCGGGGGTGCTGTCCCACCCGCTGATCCGGCGGCGGCAGCGGCGGCTACGGGCGGCATCGGCGCCATCATTCAGAATGTGATCGGCGGCGGTGTCGGCGGCGCCGTCCTCCAGGTGATCGCGGGCCTCATCAAGAATTCGATGAGCAAAGCCTGATCGAGCCTCCATCAAATCGGGATAGGGGGGAGCGTTAAGCTCCTCCCCTCCCACACCACCGGACATACGGGTCCGTATCCGGCGGTTCGTTAGATTATGCGGTTTGTGATCCGGCAACGGAGGCCAAGCCGAGTGA
>Ga0187894_10004482_pt1 | contig 14938 bp, 15 predicted proteins | sample GBC1701081metaG_FD_136650 | JGI IMG/M metagenome (GOLD analysis project Ga0187894, IMG submission 136650) | White microbial mat communities from a lava cave in the Kipuka Kanohina Cave System on the Island of Hawaii, USA - GBC170108-1 metaG ...
GGCAGAAGGTGGAACTGCGCGATCTGCTCGACGGCCTGACGCCGATGGAGTTCATCTTGCGCTTCACGTTCACGCATCCCGACCTGGACACGAACATCGTGGGGACGATCAACCCCGAGCACCTGCGGCACAACGTGGAGGTGCTCGAGCAGGGGCCGCTCCCGGCCGAGGTCTACGCTGAGGCCAAGCGCCGCCTCAGAGCGGCGGGCTCGTGCTCCGTGGCCAGTAGAGCAGCTTCGACGTCGACGAGTGGAAGGGAACCCTGGCCTTCAAGTTGACGCCGACCAGGTATCCGTGCCCTCGCTGTTCCGAACCTCTCGCTCGCTTCAAGTACCGCGCGTTCCGTCTCGAGCTCGAATGCTGCCGCCATCTGCATGGCTACTGGCTGGACGCCGGAGAGGACGAGCGGATTCTGGCGCTGATGCGAAAGACCGAGGTGGCCGCGCTGCGGAAGCTCGACGCGGAGGCGCGGTGGCGACATTTCCGAACGCACTTGCGATCGCGCTCGATCCTCACCTATCTCCGGAAACTGTTCTCGAGGTCCTGAGCGACACGGGCGTGGGCGAGGTGCCGGCGGCCGTCTCCGAGCTACGGGGCCCTCGCTCCCGTGTCTTCCTGTGGTGCAGCCGCCACGCGCTCGACGATCGGCGCCAACTCGGGTGCGGCTGCGGCGGCTCGCCCGGCGGGAACCATCGGATAGGCTGTCTTCATCGGTTCCAGGAATAGCCTTCGAAGCTCGCCGAGGTACTGTCCAGCCCGCTTCCCAAAAACCCGTTGAATCTTGTCGGGGCGAAATCTGAGCGTGCCATCGAGATACAGTTCGATGAGCCCGCTGCCGTCCTGCTTCAGGGTGATCGAGCCCGTATTCCCGGTGCCAGGCGAGAGCACGAGTCGATCGCGATGCTTGTCAGCGAGTTCACGAACACGGTTCGCGAGGTCCTTGAATCGCGCGTCAACCGAGCTGGCCGCCGCCAGCTCAGCGAAGAACCGCTCTTCGCTCCACCGTTGACGCGGCGAGCCTGTCGGCGCAGGGGGCACCTGCTCCGCCTTCACCTGAGGTGAACGGCCATCCGCGGAGACCGCGATTCGGACGACGTTGCGCGTCTCGGTGATGACCATCCCGCGGACTTGAGGGACGATCAGGTGCGACGGGCCCTCGCCGGCGGTGCGCTCGTACGCGCTCACGTCCACGAGCGCCAGGTCCCATTCGTTGACCATGTGGTCGCCAACGATGGCCTTGCCGAGGTTCACCGCCCTGGTGTCGAGCCGGTCGCCAGCGATGATGAGCAGGAAATCGCCGCGGGCCAGGTGTTACGCCATGTCGTTTGGCGGAGATCCGTGCATCAGGGGGGATTGGCGGCATCCGATCGGCGGGAAGCTCGGGGAGGGGGACCGCGTAATCAAAGACCTGCGCGAGCACGCCTCTCCGACTCCCAGGGCTGTACGCCAACTTCGTTTCGACGATTCCAATACGGCAGACGAGGAGATCAATAGGAGAGCGATGGCGCCGACACTACTCCCTCCCGATTCTTCGACGCCAAACTCCGTCTTCCACAGGTACCAGTCGTCGTCAGTGAGGTCATGTTCCCGGGAGGGTTCGATCACGAGCGCCGGGTTTGCGGCAGTCGCATCGCGGAACCACCGTTCATACAGCTTTGATCTCGTTGCGTCGAGCAGGAGCTCGTCGGCGAGAACGCGCCGATAGGCGGAAGCGGTCGCCACCTGCCGCGAGGGAGTGGCGGCGTAGAGATGGAGCGGCAGCGGTACGGGCATGGCTCCTCCAGTTGCTCTTGCATGATGAGCGCGTCCGTGCGCAGATCCCGAGGAGGATCCCCCAGCCTCGGATGGCGGAGTGGCACCATAGCGAGGGACAGCGCGTTCCGCAAGCCCACGGTTTCATCGTCCTGATCGTCACGCGCGCCTCCGGCCTTCTGCGCGGCGACAAGACTGATCCGAGCGCGACGGCCTCACACGTCGCTGAGCCCACCGGGATCCGACCCTGTCCTTGGCGCCGCACCACACGAGGAGGCCATCAGCGATGAGAGCGCCGCCGATGATCGCGTCGACCCGCCCGGTCATCGGTGTCGCTGACCGCGCGCATCTCACACTTCGCGCTTGCCCGGCTGGCCCCGGGCGGCGAAGATCGCCGCATGCGAGCAGCCGTGTTCCATGGCCCCCGCGACGTGCGCGTGACCGACGTGCCGGACCCTCGCGCCGGTGCGGGCGAGGCGATCGTGAAGGTGTCGGTCGCCGGGATCTGCGGCAGCGACGTCAACCGGTTCCGCTACGGCTCGCACCCGTGGCCGCCCGGGTTCATCATGGGCCACGAGTTCACGGGCGAGGTCGCCGACGTCGGACCCGGCGTCACCGGCTGGGCGGCCGGCGCGCCGGTCATCGTGGAGCCGACGCTCATGTGCGGCGTCTGCTTCTACTGCCGCGCCGGCGATCCGAATCGCTGCGTGGAGTTCGTCCGCCGCGGTCTCACGGGATCCGGCACCGATGGCGGCTTCGCCGAGTACGTGCGCGCGCCGGCCTACCAGCTGCATGCGCGACCGGCCGTGCTGTCGGCCGAGCTGGCGGCGCTCGTGGAACCGGCGGCGGTGAGCGCCCACGGCTGGCGGCTCGCCGGGCTCGCGCGGCCCGACAGCGTGGTCGTGGTCGGGCTCGGCAACATCGGGCTGCTCGCGGTCGCCGTCGCGCGCGCCAAGGGCGCGGGCGACATCATCGCCGTCGGCAAGTACCCGCCGCGCCAGGAGCTCGCCCGCGTGTACGGCGCCGCCGTGGTCCTCGAGCCGGACGACCCGCGCCTGGTCGCTCGCATCCAGGAGCGCACCGGCGGACTCGGCGCGGCTCTCGTCTTCGAGGCGGCGGGCACGGCCACGAGCCTGCTGACCGCCGTCGACGCCACGCGCAAGGGCGGCAAGGTCGTCCTGCTCGGTGTGCACCACGAGGCGGTGGCCCTCGACTGGCGTCGCGTCCTGATGAACGAGCAGCACATCATCGGCTCGATCATCTATCGGCGCGACGACTTCGCGGAGGCCATTGAGATCCTCGGAGCCGGCCTCATCGACCTGCACCGCCACGTCACCGCAACGATCCCGCTCGCCGATATCGTGCCGCGCGGGTTCGTCGACCTGATCGACCGCCGGGCCGAGCACGTCAAGATCCAGGTCCACCCCGCCTGAGCGGAGGCAGATCGATCACGGGCTTCGAGCACATCATCGGTCGTCGCGCGTGCGCAGCGTGCGCATCGTGGAACGCCGGGGCTGAATTGCTCGGCAGCTGGCTCACGCGCGAGTGGCTCGCGCGCTGACGGCGCGAGGAGGAGGAGGAGGATCTATGGCGTTCGGATGGGGCATCGTGAGCACGGGACGGCACCCCGACGTGAAGGTGGCGCCCGCGATCAGCGCGGCGACGGGCGGCGACCTGGTGGCGGTGTACAGCCGGGATCAAGGCCGCGCGGAAGCGTTCGCGCAGCGCCACCGCGCGCCCGCCGCGTACAGCAAGCTGGAAGATCTGATCAATGACTCCCGTGTCGACGGCGTGGTCATCTGCTCGCCGAATGTGCTGCACGCCGAGCACGTGATCCAGGCCGCGCGGGCTGGCAAGCACGTGCTCTGCGAGAAGCCGATGGCCACCACGATCGCGGACGCCGGGCGCATGGTGCAGGCCTGCCGGAGCGCCCGGGTGAAGCTCGGCGTCGCCTTCAACCTGCGGCAGCATCCGGCTCACATCCGTGCGCGGGAGATCGTGGCCGCGGGCGCACTCGGCCGCGTGGTGCTCCTGCAGGGCCAGTGGGCGTTCGGCTGTGCGCGGCAGGGACGGCTCGCCGCCGCGGAACGCGCTCAACCAGTGGTGGGACGCGCCGGAGCTCATCGGCGGCGCCTCGACCATGATGGGCACGGGTGTCCACGTCGTCGATCTCATGCGGTTCGTGCTGGGCCAGGAGATCACCGAGGTGACCGCGGTCACCGACGGGCAGACGGCGGAGAAGCCCCTCGAGCAGATCGCGTGCCTGACGCTGCGCTTCTCCGGCGGCACGCTGGGCCAGGTGACGGCCAGCCGCCTGCTGCCCGACTCCCGCAACGACTTCCGGCTGTACGGCATTCTCGGGCGCTTCGAAGGACACCACTCGCTGTGGGAGGCGCGCACCGGCCGCTTCGAGACCGTCAGCGAGACCGTGAACGAGACGAGCGAGTACCCGGAGGAGCTGCTGCCGAACTACGTGGCGGAGATCGAGGACTTCCAGCAGGCGGTCGCGAGCGACCGAGAGCCGGCGGCGACGGGCGTGGACGGCTTGCGCGTCGTGGAGGTCACGATTGCGATGATCGAGTCGGCGCGAACCGGCCGGAGCGTGAAGCCCCAGCGCACGGAGCTGTAGACCGCGATCGGGACGGGGCCTGCGAGCAGCGGCTCGGCGCGCCGGACCGCGTGGATGGGGCCCGCGCGCTTAAAGGACCGCCCGGGGCTCTGACGGCCGCGCTCCTGCGGGGGCGTCATCGGCGCGTAGAGGCGCTACTGCTGCGGCGTCATCCGGGCGTTGAACGGCAACCACCGATCGTCCATGACGAGCGTCTTTCGGCCCCCGTCGACGTAGAGGACCAGGGTGCCCTCGTACTCGAGCGGCTCCATCTGGTAGGTCGCCGTGCCGTTCTCGATCGTCACGGTGCCCCACGTCGTGTTCGGCCCCCACGCCGCGGTCAGCTTGCGATCCGGCGTGATCGTGACGTAGATGGCTTCCTGCCCGGCGCCCGCCGGCGTGACGGTGCCGGCCCACTTCCCGGCGAGCTGGTTGATGTCCGTGATCGGCACACCCTGCGCCGCCTGCATGGACGCAGCGCACCCGGCCAGCGCTGCGAGCGCGGTCACCAACAGAATTCCGCCGGTCCATCGCCTCATCGAAGCTGTACGCCTCATCGACCTGTCCCTCTTTCGATCCGTGTTGGTCACCGCTCGTCCCGACACGAGAACGCCTGACTCACCCGAGATTCCACGGCTGAAACGTCGGAGCGGCCAGCGCGGTCGGCAACGTGCGCGAGCCCTTCGATCGAGCCGAGCGCGGCGGCCAGTGCCAGGCGCATATCGAGTCCGCGAGACACAGTAGGACTGAGCGACAGTGGCGCGAGGATAACTCCTGACCCGATAGGTCAAATGCCCGATGTTGTGAGGGGAGATGTTGGCGGCGGGCGTCAGGAGCGTGGAGGCGCCGGACGTTCGCCGCGGTTCAGCCGGTCCTCCAGCTCGCCGAAGTGGGCCGCGAGGGCGTTGCCGCTCCGCTCGATCTCGGTCCGGAGTTGTTGCTCGACCCGGTCCACGCGGGCGGCGAGGTCGCGCGAGGTGCTTTCCGGGAGCGCACGCAACGCCGCCAGCTCGGCCTGCAGGTACGCCCTCAGCTCCGTGTAGCGCGACGCCTCCGCGCTCTCGGCGAGCTGTCGCTGCGCCTGTAGATCACGCGCGTAGCGGCGCGCCTCGAGGAGGGCCGAGGTCTCGATCCAGGCGAGGAACACCGCGTAGAGCAGCGTGACGCCGGCCGTGACGGCGAGCAGGATGAGGCCGAGCGGGGCCTGGACGCGGCTGAACACGAGATGGATCTCGGTCGGCGCGGTGATGACGCTCCAGTTGAGCACGGCGAAGATGCCGAGCGCGACGAGGATCAGCAGCAGAACAGCGGTGCGTGCGCGCATGGGGCCGTTCCAGGGAACGGATCGGTGCGGCGATCCACCGCCGCAGGCCGGATCCTACCATGACCGGCGCAGCCGCTCGAGAACGGTCCGCGGACCGTGCCTCGCGCGACCAACGCCGCGGCGTTGTCCACGAGGCGGCGGCGCAGCGCGGGCCGCTCCATCAGCTCCGTACAGCGTGCGGCAAAATCGGCGGGAGTATCCGCCAGCAGCAGCTCCACACCGTGCCGGATCTCGATCCCCTCGGCCCCCAGCGTTGTGGCGACGACTGGCCGGCGGTAGCTGAAGGCTTCCAGCAGCTTGATGCGCGTGCCTCCTCCGGCCCGCACCGGCACGACGACGACGTCGGCGTCGCGGTAATACGGAGCCACACTCGGCGCCGATCCCGTGACGATCACATCCGAGTCCGCCGTGAGCGCCCTCACCCGCCGGGACGGGTTCGATCCGACGAGCATCACTCGAACCGCTTGCCGCGTGTTCGCCCGGAGTCGAGGCAAGACCTCGGCGCAGAAGAACGCCGCCGCATCGTCGTTCGGATAGTAGCCGAAGCTCCCGACGAAGAGGAGGGTGAACGGGCGGCCCGGACGCTTCGCCGGCACCCGAGCCGGGATGCGCACGCCGTTGGGGACCACGACGAGGTTGCTGCACCCGCACTGCTGGGCGACCTCCACGCCGTCTGCCTCCGAGCCCACATAGACGTGGTCGAAGCGGGGGAGATATTCGCGCTCCATCACCGCGTACTTGTCCGCCTCGGAACGTTCGATCGCGGCGCGCATCTCGTCACCGGCAGCCTCGTACAGGGCGGCAACGCGTCGTGCCCTTCGAGATTCGTGGTCGTCCAGGTCGAGTGCGCAGATCGGGCGCATCTCCCGACCCGCGCGAAGGTACGGCTCCACGAAGGGCGCCAGGTACAGCCGAAACACATGAACTGCCGAGAATGTGACGGCCGGAAACGCCCGGATGACTTTGCCAACCGTGCCGGGCGTCGCGAAGCGGCAGAGCGATGGGCGCGCGTAGGCTCGATAGCCCGCCAGCCTCTCACGAGGATCCTTGGACCGAGCGATGAGGCGAAAGAGCGGATGCTCGTGATCTCTCAATTCCAGGACGGCGGCGCCGGCCGACCAACGCGAGATGATCTCGGGGGCCGTCTCTGGGGGCCCGGACGGCCGGTGGACGGGGATCACCAGCAGGTGCACGTTGTGATCGACCGCCAACGCCTCGAGCACCATTCCCGCCCGCATCGCGAGCCCGTTGCCGGCTACCGCTGGCATGACCGGACTCACATAGAGCAGGTCTCGTCGGGACACCGGCTGAGGGTAGCACTCCAAGCCGGCCGAGCGCCGAGGGCGTGCTGGAACACGACGGGCGCCGAGGGCCGCTCGGGTGTTAGATTGCGGACATGATCACAGGCCCTATCATCGCCGAGGTCGCGGCGCTGGTCGGAGACCCCGCGAGAGCTACGATGATGTCGGCGCTTCTCGATGGCCGTGCCCTGACCGCGAGCGAGCTCGCCTCGGCGGCGCGAATCACGCCTCAAACTGCCAGCGCCCATCTCGCAAAGCTGACAGAGGCCGGCATGCTCTCGGTGGTTCGAAGTGGGCGGCATCGCCATTTCCGGCTCGCCTCGCCCGCAGTCGCCGAGATGATCGACGGGATCGTCGCCGTCGCTCTCGAGAAGAGACCGCGATATCGCCCGCTATCCCGCCAAGCCCGCGCACTCAGTGCGGCCCGGATGTGCTACGACCACCTTGCGGGTCGCCTCAGCGTCGATCTCACCGACGCGTTCGTCGCCCGCGAATACGTCGTGCCCGACGACGAAGCCGCTGAAATCACGACAGCCGGCGCGCGGTTCTTCACCGAGTTCGGAGTCGAGCTTCCTACACTCCGTTCGACCCGTCGCCACTCTTGCCGACTCTGCCTCGATTGGACGGAACGACGCCCACACATCGCGGGTGCGATAGGGGTCGCGCTCACCAAGCGCTACTTCGATCTCGGCTGGGTGGAACGGACGAAGCGCAGCCACGCCGTAGTCGTGACGCCGTTGGGGTGGCGAGGCTTCCGGGAGACCTTCGGCGTCGACGCGTCCGAAGCAGGGGACCAGAGGAAACGGTAGTCGCGGCAGCCCGAGAGGCACCGCCGAGCGAGGGCAGCGAGCAACGAGGTCCTCGGCGTTCTGGTACGATTCATCCGGGATTCTCCCGTGTTTGCCGATGGAGGGCTCTTGGCCATCGAGTCCGTCTCGCGACCAGGCAGGGCGTCCGGTGACGCCAGGGAAGGAGGTCTCATGCTAGCAAGCCGTGTCTTTCTCTTCGCGCTCCTCGTGGCGGCGGCGTTCACCGCCTGCACCGCCAACCCGGCCGCAACGCCCACGACCCCTGCGACGATCGTGCCCATTACCAGCTATGGGATGGTCGCCGGCCAATGGCAGGGGCTCGTGAGCGGGATCTCCACGCGACGTGCCGACGAAAGCGACTCCGTTCAAGTGACGATCGGCGGGGACGGCGGCTACAAGTTCGCGACCTATCGCACGATCGGCGCCTTCGAGGGCAGTGGCACGTTTGCTCTTCGCGATGGCAAGCTCGTCACCGAGCACGAAGGGCGTCCAACCACGTTGACGTTCTACGAACGGGATGGTCGGCGCTGGCTGAAGGGTGACGGCGTGATGAGGAACGGGGTCCCGATCACCGTCGATCTCAGGCCGGCACGCTGAGAATGCTTCTCGTAGCAGCGCGTGCCGCGCGAGCGCGCGCTGAAGAATATCGCTCTCAGGAGGATACGATGCTCGGACTACTCGTCGGCTTGGTCGCGGGTGGTGCAGCGATGTGGATGTGGCGGGGCCGACTGGAGCGGATGGTCCAGGACCGGTCACCGGAGTTCCGGAGCAGGCTCGCGGACCAGCTCGGGCGGCTCGAAGTGAGGGCCGAGGGGGCCATGGACACGGTGAGGGAGCAGATGCGGAGCAAGGTGCGCGCTGGCCAGGACTATCTGCGCTCGGGCCAGCCTGGACCCGATCCGGAAGCGCCTCACCAGGCGCCGTAGCGAGGCCAGAGCGCGCAGCCCTCAGTGCTGGCTCTCTGCGCCGCGAAGCGCCGAGATCACGGCGCCGAGCAATCCGAGCGCGGCAGCCAGCCGAAAGGCGAACTGCTGCGACGCTAGGAAAGCCTCGAGGTGCTGCCCGCCAAGCCGCGCGCCGGCAGGTCCCGCGAGCGCCTCCACCGACCCCCCTGGTCCGAGTCCCTCGGCGAGGAACGTCGCCGCGAGCGCCGCCCCGATCGCCTGTCCGAGGTTTCGCGCTGTCGACAGGAAGCCGTTGGCGACGCTGAGGTGCTCCGGTGGCACGGTGTTGAGCGTGGCGCTGTTGTTGGGTGGGTGGAACAGTCCGCCGCCCAACCCCAGGACGACCAGCGGCAAGACGATCTGAGCGTAGGAAGCATTGGGGCCGAGCAAGGACAGCCCGAGCACGGCGATGCTGACACAGAGCATGCCCGCGGTACTGAGGACGCGGGCGCCAAGCCGACCACCCAGGCGCCCGACCGCCAGGCTCGAGGCCGTCAGCACCAGCGAGAGAGGGACGACGAGCACACCCGCCATCGCGGGCGACAGACCCATCACGACCTGAGCGTACAGGGGCAGCAGGAAGTAGCAGGATACCGCCGCAACGAAGTAGAAGGCGGCCGCCACCGAGCCGCACGTGAACGGCCGCGATCGGAACAGGCTGAGGTCCAGCAGCGGCCGCGGCACGCGCCGCTCCACGACCACGAACAGGGCGAGCACCGCCACCCCGGCTGCCATGAGCGCCAGGCCGCTCGACTTCCGCCAGTTGCCGGAGAGTTGCTCGATGAAGAGGAAGGGCGCGCCCACGGCCCCAATCGCGAGGATGGCACCCGCCCAGTCGAGCGATGCCCGTTCCGTTGTCCGGGGACCGGATTCCAGGATCACCAGGCTCAAGATCAGTCCGAGCAGGCTGACCGCGAGCATGATGAAGAAGAGCGACCGCCAGCCGAAGTGGCCAATCAGCAGTCCGCCGACGACCAGACCCGTGACCTGGGCAAGGGCAAGGACCGAGGCGTTGACAGCCATCGCTGAGCGCCGCTGTTTCGTCGGGAAGTCGGCCGTGATTTCGGCCATGACGTTGGCGAGCACCAGGCCGCCGCCGATTCCCTGCAACACCCGCGAGGCGATCAGCGCCTCGACGGTCGACGCCAGCGCGCACAGCACCGAACTCAGGGGGAGCACCGCCATGCCGATGACCACGATGCGCCTTCGCCCCCAGATGTCGGCCAGTCTGCCGGCCGGCAGCAGCGTCACCGTCACGGTGAGGAGATACGCGACGATCACCCATTTGAGGACGGAGAGGCCGGCGCCGAACTGTCGCGCCATCATGGGCAGGGCGAGCGTGACGATGAACGCATCCATGTACACCACGAAGGTGCCGCACTCGACCGCGGCCAGTGCCCACCAACGGTGAGCATCCCCCCGCGTCACTTCTCGAACGGCCTCGACGTGTGGCGTGGGCATTGCGGCCCATTCTATTCCGGCAGGCGGTCGACCCAGTCGTACAATTGTCACCGTCGCTATTCCGCCAACGTCCTCTATCCGCTCGAGAGAGGGAGGCGATGCCATGGACACCGTCGGCAGCTATCTCGGAGCCCGACTGTCGCAGATCGGATTGAAGCATCTCTTCGCGGTTGCGGGCGATTTCAACCTGGCGTTGCTCGACGAGCTGTTGAAGCATCCGGACCTGACGCAGGTCTACTGTTCCAACGAGCTGAATTGCGGTTTCAGCGCGGAAGGCTACGCCCGCGCGAATGGCGCGGCTGCAGCCGTGGTCACCTTCAGCGTCGGCGCGCTCTCAGCCTTCAGTGCGCTCGGCGGCGCCTATGCCGAGAATCTGCCGGTCGTTCTGATTTCGGGCGCCCCTAACACCAACGATCGGGCGACCCAGCACCTCCTGCACCACACGCTCGGCACGCACGACGTCAGCTACCAACTCGAGATCGCGAAGAAGCTCACCTGTGCGGCCGTGTCCATCACGTCGCCCGAGGATGCCCCCAGCCAGATTGACCGTGCGATCCGCACGGCCTTGCGCGAGAAGAAGCCGGCCTACATCGATATCGCCTGCAACATTGCTGGGGCGCCGTGCGCACCGCCCGGACCGATCACTGCGGTCATCAACGAGGAACCGAGCGACCCCGATACGCTCCGGGCTGCGGTCGGTGCGGCAGCAGAGTTCCTGCGCAGCAGGCGGAAGCCCGTGATCCTGGTCGGCAGCAAGCTCCGCGCTGCCGGCGCGGAGAAGGCGGCGGTTGAGCTTGCTGACGCGCTGGGTTGTTCCGTCGCCGTCATGGCTGCGGCCAAGAGCTTCTTCCCGGAAGACCATCCGCAGTTCGCCGGCATCTACTGGGGCGAGATCAGCACACCGGGCGCGCGCGAGATCGTCGACTGGTCCGACGGCGTCGTTTGCCTCGGCGCCCTGTTCAACGACTATTCGACGGTCGGCTGGACGGCGGTGCTGAAGGACTCGGACGTGCTCACCGCGGATCCGGACCGGGTGCGGCTGGACGGCCATGACTTCGGCCGAATCCATCTGCGCGACTTCCTCGCCGCGCTCGCGCGCAAGGTCGAAAAGCGGATCGCGACGATGGTCGAGTATCGGCGTATCTGCCCCGAGGTTCCGGCCGAGACGCCCGCCGCGCCCGACGCGGAGCTGATGCGTGCCGAGATCGTCCGCCAGCTCCGGCCGATCGTCGGCGCCGACACCACGGTCATTGCCGAGACCGGCGACTCCTGGTTCAACGGCATGAAGCTCAGGCTGCCCGGTGGCGCGCGCTTCGAGGTCGAGATGCAGTGGGGCAGTATCGGCTGGTCGGTGCCGGCCGCCTTCGGCTATGCCATGGCGGCACCGGAGCGGCGCGTGATGTTGCTGGTCGGCGACGGCTCCTTCCAGCTCACTGCGCAGGAGGTGGCGCAGATGATCCGATGGAAGCTTCCCGTCATCATCTTCCTGATGAACAACCGCGGGTACACGATCGAGGTGGAGATCCACGACGGCCCGTACAACAACATCAAGAGCTGGGATCACGTCAGGCTGATCGACGCCTTCAACGCCGAGGATGGCCGTGGACGCGGCCTGCGCGCCACGACGGGCGGCGAGCTCGCCAAGGCGATCGAGGTCGCGCTCGCCAACCGTCAGGGGCCGACGCTGATCGAATGCGTGATCGACCGCGACGATTGCACCTCCGACCTGATTTCCTGGGGGCGTCGGGTGGCGACCGCCAACGCCCGGCCGCCACGACGGGAATAACCGCGCGCACGTCGCCCGGAGTTACGGCTGCGTGGGGAAGCTTCCTGTGAACGGGGGCTGGGTGGCCCACAGCGCGGCGCAGTTGGACGCCGCGAGGGGGTCCAAAGGCACCGGGAGGGCGCCGGTGGGGCTGTCGGTGCTCAGGATCTTGATGTTCCTGCCGCCGGGTGCCGAGGTGGCTCGGTAAGGTCGCCAGTTCAAGCCGTGGTCGAGGCTGCGGGCGAAGTGGGTCCAGAAGCGGGCGATCCGGCGGGCCAGGCGCGCATTGGCCGCCGGGATCTGCGTAGCGTTGGTCGCGGATAAGGTGTTGGCTGGTGCCTCGATCGCCAGCCCACAGACCTTGCCCGCCGGGGCGTCGACCGTACCGACGCAGGCCTGCGCCGCAGCCGGCGTCATCGACAACGCGCCGCCGACCAGCCAGATCGCCAAGGCAAATCCGAGGCCCAGCAGAGCCGCCGGGTGCCTCACGACACGGCTATTCGTCATCGCCGAAGGCCCCGCTCCAAAGCGGACGATGGGCCGCACGTCATCGCAGCGTCTCCCTCGGGAGGTCGACGATGCGCTCGGCCACGGTGTGGAGCATCTGCCAGCCGATCGCGGGATCACGCGTGGCTTCGGGATCGTCGTAGTACGTGTCAAGCAGCACCGACGCGGCGCCGAGCGCCTCCAGGGCCGCGAGATCGGCGCGCACCTGATCGATCGCTCCCTCTCCGGCCACGCGCTCGCCCTCGGGCATCGCCGTGTCCATCAAGCGCAAGCGAATGCGCGGGCAAATAGCCGGGAGCGGCCGGCCGAGGCTCTCCGCGATCTTGCGAAGCCGCGGCAGCCCCGTATCCCGGAGCCAGTCCACGCGAATGCGGATCGGATGCCACGCGTCGCCGTGAAGCACCGCGCGACGCAAGGCGGCATCGCTCGCGCCGCCAACCCAGATCGGCGGATGGGGACGCCGCACGGGCGCCGGCGCGGTGCGCACCTCGCGAAACGACACGAAGCGGCCTTCGTACGTGGCGATCTCGTTCGTCCACACCGTCTTGATCGCCGCGAGGTAGTCGTCCGTCATCGCGCCGCGGTGGTGAAATGGCACGCCGAGCGCGTCGAACTCCTGGCGCGCCCAGCCCACGCCGACGCCCAGGATGAAGCGCCCACCGCTCAGTCGATCGAGATCGGCCGACATTCGCGCCGTCTCGAGCGGGTGGCGATACGGGATGATGATCACCGTCGTGCCGAGCTCGACCCGTCGGGTGAGCGCGGCGATCCACGCGAGCGCGGTGAAGGGATCGTAGAGCGGCGCGGGGTAGCGGGCGTGCACGTCGGGCGTCATCGCGACGTGGTCGGAGATCATCACGAGATGGTAGCCGAGGGTCTCGGCGAGCTCGGCCGAGCGTGCCAGCGACTCCGGGCTCACACCGGGACCGAAATTGATCAGGTTGATGCCGACCCGCATGAGCGCCCCCTGGAGACGTGCGAATGATCCGGGTCGTCGGGATCGAGAGGAAGGACCGGCCGGCCTACGACGTGCGTCAGTCCTGCTCGATCATCACCCTGGCCGACACCCGCCGCTTCTGCGCTTCGGGCACCCCGCGATCGCTGAGGGCCCCGAGGCCGACGGCCTGGATCCGGCTGGCCTGAACGCCCTTCTCCACGAGGAACCGGCGCACCGCATCGACCCGACGCTGGCTCAGGTTGTAGTTGTACTCGCGCCCGCCCTTCGTGTCCGTGTAGCCCACGAGCTCGACGATCAGATTCGGGTTTGCCTTCAGCTCTTTCACCAGCTCCAGCAAGGTCGTCTGGGCGCCGTCGTCCAGATCGGATCGATCGAAGCCGAACTGCACGTTCAGGGTGTCGACCGTCTTCGTGCTGTGTCGATTCTGCTTGGTGTTCTGCTGATTGGCCAACAGCTTGGCGACGCGACTGTCCACCCCTTCAGCCTTGGTCATCGCGGCGCCCGCGTACTCGCGCGCGCCTCTCACGGCTTCGCTGGTCGACGTCACCGACGACTCGAGAGCGCCGACTCGGGCGCTGGTGCTTTCCGCCTGCTGGGCCGCGTGGCTCAACCGGCCGTCGACGCCGTCCACCCGCTTGTTGATGCGCTGCGTCTCCGAGCCGACCTGCTCGATGCGCTGGCTCATCTCGGCCTGCTGGGTGCGAGTCTCGGCCTGCTGTTTGTTGATTTCCTCGAGGACCCAGCCCTTCGTGGCGCACCCCGAAGCGGCGATGAGGAGGAGCGTGGGCAGCAGGACACCCATCGGCGACCCGTGTCTCATCTGTCCGTTCTCCTTTCAGCAGGGAGCGAAGTCCGAGGTCCAACCCTGGCTGGTCGGCAAGAAATGTGCCCTGACCTCCCGGCCGACGGCGGCTCCAAGCCGCAGAAATGAGGGCTCCGGCGCGTGACGGTGGGCCGCGACATCGCTGCGACGTGTAAGCTTTACACGGTGGCGTCGGGCGGGGAGTGTAAAGCTGCCACGCGGGGTTGCGGGATCTGGGGAACGACCGAGCTCCTCACCCGGCCCGGCAGATTGACACCTTTCTCGAGAGAGTCCAGAATCGGCGCGTCACCCCCCGGCCGTATGTCGGGAGTGAATCATGTGGCTGTGTCTGGCCCCTGTCACCCGGGCTCGAGTTCGACGCTGACCATGCCGTCTGCCGTTAGCGCCCTGCCGCGCTCCCCCACCGGTCGCGTCCAGCGCCACGAGTGTCGGCCCCCGGAGTGACCATCGCGCAATCGTGACGGCGGATGGGAGCGACCCATGCCCCTCAATGCTGAAGCCCAAGCCGTGTTGGATCAGATGGCGTCGTCCGGCGTGCCCCCGCTTCACACGATGTCGGTGGACGCTGCGCGCCAGCTGATGATCGACCTGTTCACCACGAAGGGAGACCGGGAGCCCGTCGCGAAGGTGGAGGACCGCCGAATCACCATCCCGGGAGGCTCGATCGGCGTGCGCATCTACACGCC
>Ga0187894_10004483_pt1 | contig 14934 bp, 14 predicted proteins | sample GBC1701081metaG_FD_136650 | JGI IMG/M metagenome (GOLD analysis project Ga0187894, IMG submission 136650) | White microbial mat communities from a lava cave in the Kipuka Kanohina Cave System on the Island of Hawaii, USA - GBC170108-1 metaG ...
CTGATGCCGGACCCAGAAAAGGCTGTTTTAAAAAGGATTCTTGAAGAGCTTTTCGGGGAAGAAAAGCACCATTTGTTCGTTGACGCCCAATAGGGCTTTTTAAACCTCGCAAAAAGTTTATAAATCATAGACGCCAAACTCTGTGTATAACACTCATTTCGGAGGTGGGGTTAATATGGCAAAAGAAAAATTAAAGTTCTTTGATGTGAAGAGTAAGGAAAAGTTCGACAGCGCAGAATACCGTATTGAAGAGAGAAGCGGAAAGTTCTTCGCGGTAGCAAAGTCAAAGACCGGTCCACACGAGTGCTGGAGAGTAGTCGGAAAGGAATTTGCGGCTAAGAACAAGTAGTTTTTTTCTTTATTCTTTTTCTTTTATTTTTGTATGTGTTTTCTGGTTGTTTCATAATGTTTAAATAGTTAAAAAACATGTTTTCTCGCTGGGGTGATTGGAATGTATGCGCCGGAAAAACAGGTGAAGCTAATCGACCAGATTTCAAGCAACATTATGCGAAAGACCGGAATGACTAGTAGTCTTGCGCGTGAGATTGCGAGAAAATGGGTGAAGGGAGGGGTAAAATGAAGTACTTGGCCGAGAATTACGACGAGGAGTTTGAGGACTTAGACGAAGACGACGAGTAAGTCGTCGTTTTTTAGTTGTTTAAGTTCGTGTTAGTGTACGTCCAAAACTTTAAATAGCTATGAGAGTTGTTTTCTTTTTGAAAAGGTGATATTATGCGTCATGTTCCTGTAAGTATTTTGGCGATTGTTGCGATAGTTGGTGTCGCGGTCATGATGTTCTCATTTTCTTCCTTTGATGTTCCTGTTCCTTTTGCTGTTCAATATGCTGTGCCTTCTCAAACAGCGGGCAATACTGTTGTTGCGCGTCTTGAGATTGGTGAATTTTTGTCAAACAAGGTTGTGGGACTCTCTGACGCTCAGTTTCCAGGGCTTGCGAGTACTACTATTCAAACCAAAGAGTCAAAGGCGAGCGCTTATCAGTCATTAAGATTCGCAGAGTCTGGTTTGTTTAACGGCGGTCAGGTTTTGTTTGGAAGAACTGAAGATGGAACAACTTCTGATTTTTTGCAGTTTACTGATGCGATTTTCAAGTATGAAATTGATTTTTCTCCGGGGCTTTCAAGTAAAGTTGAAGGTTCAAGTCTTCCTGATTTGTTTGATGAGGATATTTTCATTCTTGGTGAAACTTTTACTATAGTTGGCGGGTCAACTTCTGGCGGGAGCGGCGTTACTTTGCGTTTGTTTGGCGGTTATGGCAGTATTGATTTGACCGATAACAATTATGCCGATGATATGTATCAGGAGTTTGGCGCGAAAGTTAATGGCGAGTCCGTTAACGCGAGAGTTAAGATTAAGGCTCAGCTTTCAGGCGGTGTTCTTCAGATTTATTCTATTCAGTATGTTTTGAACGCGGACGCAAAGCAAGGCGGTAAAGTTCAGGTTCTTCCTCTTCACTGCACAAGGGAATATTTGAGGTACCCTCTAGGTTTGATTTCTCCGCAGTTTGATATTTGCTACAAGGGAACGAGCGGTGCTGTCGCTCCAACAAATAAGGGAATTTCTGGCAACAAAGCAATTATGAAGCCAAGAGGCGATGATGAGTATGCGTTTATCGCGTCAAATGTTAGAGGTCAGGTTTATGAGATTCCTCTTGCGCAAGACCCTGGAATGTACGGCAATAACGGTCGTGACTTTATTTTCGTTGAAGCTCCAAATTCTGGCGCGCCAAATATTCAAGTTGGTGATTATTTCTTGGTTAGCAGCAAAAACGCGATTCCGGATATCGCCGCTGTTTCAAATGTTTTGCGTTACAATACTATTCAGAATAATGTTGTTTACTTTGAGGATTTAGGCGGCGGTTCTCGTCAGGCAACGTTTGATAGCAATACGGGTCAAGGAACTTTAAACGTTGGCGAGGGTTCTTACACTTTCTTTGTTGGTGCGGGTAACGCTTTGGCGATGGACCAAACTAACGATGGAAACATTAACGGCGCTGAAGCAAGGTGGCGTTTCCCTGGTGGAACGCTGGCTGACTTTGGTCCTGGATTTAACATTAAAATTATCACGCCAAGAAGATTGTTTGATGATTTTAATTCCGATGAGACAACTCAGTTTAACATTGTGTTTGGTCCAAATATTGATTTGAATATTCCAAGTCCTCAGGCGCCAATTTTCAATTTGGTGAGTGAAGGCGGCGGAATTAGGCAGGGTTTGACCAAGTATGGTATTTTGTTTACTTTGGATGATAATTCAAAGAGCGATAAGCTTGAGTTAACGATTCCTGGCTCTTATAGTGTTGTTAAGGGAGGAGCCGGCGCTGAAGTTTTCATTACGTTAGATAGGCCTGCTCTTGTAAAAGAAGTTCCAGGACCTGTTGTTGCTGTTTGTGGTGATAGAATTATTTCTCCTGGCGAGTATTGCGACCCTCCAGGTTCTGCTTGCGCAGGAACTGGGCCATTTGAGCGCGGTGTTTGCGCAGCTGACTGTAAAACTTGCGCGATTCAGCCAAGGTCTGTTTGCGGCAATGGCTTAATAGAGTCTACTGAAACTTGTGAGTCTAACGCTGATTGTGGCGCGGGAAAATGGTGTGATAGCTGTCAGTGTGTCGGAAAGCCTGTTTGCGGAAATGGTGTGAAAGAGTCCGGTGAGATGTGCGAGACTAACGCTGAGTGTGGCGCAGGTCTTGAATGTTACAGTTGTTTGTGCGTTCCTCCGCCAACTTGCGGCAATAATTTGATTGAGCAGACAGAAATGTGCGAGTCTAATGCTGATTGTTTGAACGGCCAAGTGTGTGGTGGCTGTCAGTGCTTTTATCCAAATGGTGCGGGCAAAGCCCCTTCAATGCAGTATCCAGAAGGTTCACAGCCCAATATCTTCGCGAGATTTTGGAATTGGCTCACAGGATTGTTTGGAAGGGCGTAAGAATTTATTTTGTTTTTAGAATTTTTTAATTGATTTTCTTTACTTTATTACCCCAAACCCAATCAGTCTCCATCTTTGTCCTAGATTGCGGCTAATTGCGACTTTGGCGCCAACGTCTGCGCAGATTGGTCTTTTGAGTAGGCATTTGAATGTGTTTTTTCCAAGTTCTGAGACTACGCCCACTGTTGGCGCCGCGTTCACATTAAGTAACAAAGATTCTCCTTTTTTGATTGGCTCGACCACTAGTTTGTCTTTTGCTCCAACTACTCTTTCAAGCAGGTGTGTTTCTAATTGTAATTCGTATCGTACTGGGGGTGTTTTTCCTTCAATGCCAACGAGACTTCCCATTAGTTTGTCTGATTTTACTATGCTTGGGTCAAGGGTTGTCATGAACGCCATGCTTCCCCCTGGGTGTATTTCGTGAACTTTTTGTCCGCCGCTCATTAGTGAGACAATTGTTGTGTGTAGTGGTTTCCAGATTTTTTGGTTTCTCTCTAGTACTTCGTATCCTGGAACTATTACTACTTCCATTCCTTCGATTAGTTTTCCTTGTTTTAGTTCTCCGCCGATTACTCCGCCAACCATTTTGTCGGGTGTCGAGCCGGGTTTATTGATGTCGAATGATCTTGCGACGAACATTAGTGGTGTTTGGTTTTCGTTTCTTTTTGGTGTTGGGAATTCTTTTTGGATTGTTTCGAGTAGTGTGTCGATGTTTATGTTGTGAAATGCGCTTATTGGAACTATTGGCGCGTCTTTGTATTTTGTTTCTGCTAAAAACGCTTTGATTTCGTTGTAGTTTTTTATCGCCTGTTCTTCAGGGACCAAATCGATTTTGTTTTGTATTACTATTATTTTTGGGATTCCGATTATTTCGAGGGCTTGCACGTGTTCTCTTGTTTGCGCTTGCGGACATGTTTCGTTTGCGCCGATAAGCAGCAAAGCTCCGTCCATTATGTTCGCGCCTGATAGCATTGTTGCCATTAGGCTTTCGTGTCCTGGCGCGTCAACTAGTGATATTTTTCTTAAAAATTCTCCTGTTGTTCCTGTTTTTGGGTCTTTTTCTTTTGTTCCGTATGCTTCTGCGCCTTTAACTCCTGGATATTTGTAAATTGAAACGTCAGCGTAGCCGAGTCTTATTGTGATTCCTCGTTTCATTTCTTCAGAATGCGTGTCTGTCCATTTTCCGCTAAGGACTTGTACGAGTGTTGTTTTTCCGTGGTCTACGTGTCCTATGAGTCCGATGTTCAATTCTGGCTGTGTTATTTGAGGCTTCGCTTCTGTTTTTTTGTGCTTTTTTTCAGCGTGCTCTTCCTTAGAATGTGTTTCTGTTGTTTCTTTCTTCTTTCGTGGAGCCATTAAGTCGTGAAGGATTTGGTTGGTTTATAAATCTTGCCCGTTTATAGCGAGATGACTCTGTTTCTTCCGCTTGATTTTGCTTTATAAAGGCGTGCGTCCGCTGTATTGATTATTTCGTCAGCTGTGACCCCATCTTCTGGGTATGTTGAGACTCCTGTGCTGATTGTGATTTCGTTTCGCGGGTTTTGAACGCTTAGTTGTGAGTTTATTCCATCAAGCAGCCCTTTGCTTGAGATTTGTATTGCGTTTCTAACTTTTTCGGCAACTCTTGTCGCGCCTTCTTTGTCTGTGTCTGGCATGAATACGCAAAATTCTTCGCCTCCTAATCTTCCGACAAAATCAGATGCTCGAACGTTTCTTTGCATTATGTTTGTGACGTGTCTAAGTACTGCGTCTCCTGTCGCGTGTCCGTATGTGTCGTTGAATATTTTGAAGTGGTCTATGTCCATGTAAAGAACGCTGAATAGTTTTGGTGTTCTTTTTGCTTTTGAGATTTCTTTTTCTATTAGGTCTTGTATTGCTCGTCTGTTTAGGGCTCCTGTTAGTGAGTCTCTTGTCGCAAGTTGGGTTAGTTTTTGTTCTTTTTGTTCCGCTTCTCTTGCTTTTATTTCTCCTTGAACGCTTAGGTATTTTCGAGCTTCAGGAGTTAGGTTGTGCGCTTCTTGTGTCATTGCTGCGACGTATTTGTGTATTTCCGCGTGTGTTGTTAGTGTTTCGAGGTCTTGGGCGATGTCCGCTTGTGTTATTCTTGTCGCGACTGCGCTGATTTCTTCGTGTGTTGGTCTTTTTTGTCCTATCCAGCGAAGGCTTTCGAGGCGTTGTTTTATTTTGCTTGAAACGCTGTGGTCTTCTTGGAACAAAAAGTCTATTTGTTTTATTATTGAGTCGTTTTCTTCTTTTAGTAGGCTGTCGAGTTCTTCTATGAATATTTTCCAATCGTGGGCGAGCTGGTCGTATTGGCGCTCGCTTTGTGCTGCTGGCAGTTTTTCTGTGTTTTTTATTAGTTCGTATTCGCGTGAAATTAATTCCTGTTGTTTTTTGGCGTGTTCGTTCGCGAGAGTGATTACGTTTTTGATGTGTTCTGTGAATGTGATGTCTTTTCCTATTTTTTTGATGTGGTCGTTGAATTTTTTGTTTAGTTCGTTCAGTCTTTTTTTAGCGAGTTCTGACGCTATTCCTTTTGTCGCTTGGCTTATTTGTTCTATGTCGATTATTTCTTCTTCTTGAACTTTTCTTAAGGTGTATGTTATCATGTCCGCTATTTTTGGGTTAACTAGCGCGAATGGTGATAGGATGTCGTTTTTTATTCTTGAGAGTATGAGTCGCACTAAATTGTTGTCTGCTTTGCTGTTTGGGTCTTCTTTTAGTCGAAGTATTGCGCTGTGAAGTTCAGAGACGAGTTGTTTGTGTTCTGCAAGGGTTCGTATTCTTGCGTTAAATGTTGTTAGCATTTTTCTCGCGCTTGAAGTTAAGTTTGCAAGTTCTGAGCCTGCCATTTTTGTTTCTTCAAGTGTGTCTGTGCTCATTTTATGTGCCTCATAATTTCTTTTATTCCTTTTGCGAGATTTTTTTTGTTTTTTGCTTCAACAACTAGGCGAACTACTGGTTCTGTTTTGCTTATTCTGAAGTTAAACCAGTAGTTTCCCATATTTGCCGCGAATCCGTCGACGCATTTAACTCTGTATTTTTTGAATTCTTTTTCGATTTTTCTGATTGTTTTGTTTCGGTCTTTTACTTCTGTGTTTATTTCTTCAGTTTTAACATATTTTTCAAATGGAGCGTAAAGAGCGCTCATTTTTTTGCCGCTCTTTGATAAGATTGAAAGCATGGTGAGGGCTGCGATGTCTCCTGAGTCTGCGTATTTGAATTTTTTGAAATAAAAGTGTCCTGATAGTTCTCCTCCAAGAGTTCCGCGGTGTTTTTTCATTGAGATTGGAACTTCTGTGTGTCCTATTTTGCACTGGACTGCTTTCCATTTGTTTTCTTTGGAAATGTCTTCAATTATTCTGCTGCTGTTTGATGTATAAGATAGGCTGCCTCCTTTTTTCATTAGTTCTTTTGCGAAAAGAAGCAAAGAGTATTCGGGCCAGACTCTTCTTCCTTTTTCGTCGATGAAAAATACCCGATCGCAGTCGCCATCGTACGCGATTCCCAAATCGTATTTTCCTTTTTTGACTTGTTTTTGTAATTCGAGAGTGTTTTCGGCTATTGCGGGATTTGGCGTGTGGTTTGGGTATGTTCCGTCAAGTTTTCCGTATAGCAAATCATATTTTATTGGAAGTCCTTTGAGTAGTGTTGGAACGACGTGTCCTGCCATTCCGTTTCCGCAGTCAATTAGAACTTTCAGTGGTTTGTATTTTCCGTTTACGAGTTTTCGGGTGTATTTTACGTAATTAAGAAGAATGTCTTGTTGTGCTAAGGTTCCTTTTTTGTTTGGTGTTTTGAAGTGTTCTTTTTCGGTTAGTTTTTCGATTTGTTTGAGTCCGTTGGTCTCGCCGATTTGTTCAACTCCTTTTCTTGTTATTTTGATTCCGTTGTATTTTGCGGGGTTGTGGCTTGCCGTTATCATTATTGTGTCGTATTTTTGCGCGCAGTAGTATCCCATTGGTGTGTTGCAAAGTCCGATGTCAATGACGTTCGCTCCTTGGTCTAGTATTCCGTATTCTGCTGATTTTTTTAGCGCAAGGGACGATGTTCTGCAGTCTCTTCCGACGATTATTTTTTTGGATCGAAGAAATGTTGTTATTGCTCTTGCGGCTTTGTACGCGAGTGTTTCGTCTATTTCGTTTGGATAAACTCCTCTTATGTCAAATGAGCGAAACGCGGGTATCATGATTTGAATTTTCGCTCTCCGTTGTATAGTCCTATTGTTTTTGCGCCGCTTGGAACTTTTTTGTCGGATGTTATTAGGGAATACTTTTTGTTTTTATGCGCGCAAAGTATCATGCAGTTGCTTTCAACTCCGAGTATGTTGATTGGTTTTATGTTCGCCATTACAACCACTTGTTTTCCTAAAAGGTTCGCCATGCTGTAAGATTTTGCAAGAGGCGCGCATGTTTGATATTCTTCGTCTTGCGCGAGGCAGTCTATTTCTAAGATGTAGTGTAGTTTTGACGCTGGATGGTTTTTTATGTCAGCTATTGTTCCTACAAACAGCGCTATTTTTTCAAAATCGTTAACGTTGATTTTTTTGTAAGGACTAGTGTCAATTCGTGGCATCTCTATCACCTTTTTTAAGTTATAATTTATTTTCCGCTTTATATATCTCTCGGTATGTCCTTGGCTTGAACTGCCTCGTATCCGTGGTCTCTGAACGCGGTTATGTACGCGTATCCGCTGATTGGGTCTTTAGGATTGTGTTCAATTTTGACTTTTTGAAGATAATCTGCGGTTCTTTGTTTAAATCTCGGAAAAGAAAAAAATCTGCCCATTTTCTCGGACAAAACAAATCCTCCGAAAGGTCCGCAGCCTATTCTTTGTTTTTGTTCAAATGATATCTCATATTCCACAACGCTGAATTCGTCTGTTTCAAGTTTTTTGTATGTTCCTTCAATTTTTGTTTGAAGTTCATTTAAAATTTCTTCAAGTTCTTTTTTTGTTCTTATTTTTTGTTCAATTTTTTCTTCAATGAGATTTACCGGATGCTGTGGAGATGGCAGTTTGACTTCCATGTTTTTTCTTTATAAGAATAAGTTTAAATATCTATTCGGTCTATACGTTTTTAAAATGGAAAAGAGGAAATTTTTGTTTGTTTCTGAGGAAGCTCTAATAGGCGATCTTGCATGGCAGGTAAAAAAGGAAGGTCATGAAGTTAAATATTGTATTGGCGAAAAGGCGAGCAAGGATATTTGCGAAGGTTTTGTTGAGAAGTGTGATGATTGGAAAAAAGAAGTTGATTGGGCGGATGTTATTGTTTTTGATGATGTGTTTTTTGGTTCCGATGCTGATAAATTAAGAAAGCAGGGAAAAGCTGTTATCGGCGGTTCTTCTTATACTGACAAATTGGAAGAAGATAGGGAGTTTGGTCAGGCGGAATTAAAAAGTGTCGGTGTTAATGTTTTGCCTCATTGGGATTTTACAGAGTTTGATGAGGCTATCGAGTTTGTTCAAAAAAATCCAGCGAGATATGTTGTGAAGCCGACTTCAAAGGGCGGTGAGAAGGAGCTTTTGTATGTTGGTCAGGAAGAGGACGGAAAGGATGTTCTTCAGGTTCTTGAGCTCTACAAAAAGTCTTGGGCGAAAAAGATTACGAGTTTTCAGCTTCAAAAGTACGCCTCGGGTGTTGAAGTCGCTGTTGGCGCTTTTTTTAATGGTTCTGAGTTCATAACTCCTATTAATGTTAATTTTGAGCATAAAAAAATGTTTCCTGGAAATATTGGTCCGTCAACCGGAGAGATGGGAACGTCAATGTTTTGGGCGCCTCCAAATCGTATTTTTAACGAGACTTTGGCGAAGATGAAAGAAAAGCTAGCGGAGTCCGGCTATGTTGGTTATGTTGACCTTAACTGCATTGTGAACAATAAAGGTATTCATCCTCTTGAGTTCACGACTCGTTTTGGTTATCCTACAATTAGTATTCAAATGGAAGGTGTTAATTCTAATTGGGGCGAGTTTTTTCACGCGCTTGCGAACAATAAGTCTTTTGATTTGAAAACAAAGAGGGGTTTTCAGGTTGGTGTTGTTATCGCCGTTCCTCCTTTTCCGTTTTATGACGTTGCCGCGTTCAAGAAATATTCTGAAGATGCTACTATTATGTTTAAGAAAAAAGTGGAGGATGGCGTTCACCTTGGCGATGTTAAGTTAGTTGAGGGTGATTGGCGATTGGCGGGCTATTCTGGTTATTCTTTGATTATTACAGGTTCTGGTCAGACGATGGAAGATGCGAGAAAGCAGGCGTATGCGAGAATCGGCAATATTATGATTCCAAATATGTTTTATCGAACTGATATTGGCGAGCGCTGGACCCACGATTCTGACAGGCTTCTTATGTGGGGGTTCTTAGTTTAATGGCGTCTTATACTAGAATGGAAGGCGAGCTTATTAGTTTTGAGACAAAAGATAAGCTCGAGCTTGAAGGTCTTCTTGTTGCGCCTGTTAGGAGCAAAACTTGTCTTGTTCACGTTCACGGTATGGCGGATAATTTTTACGGTTTAAGTCTTGTTGATAATTTGATGCACGCGGCGCTAAGAAATGAGATGGGCTTTTTTTCGTTCAATAACAGGGGTCATGGCTCAATTACTATTTTTACAAAACTTCGTCATCATTTGCTGTTCCGTTCGATTGGGACAACGCTTGAAAATTTCAAGGAGTGTGTTTATGATATTGATGGCGCTCTAAAAATGCTTCGAGAGCGAGGCTATGAAAATTTTATTCTTTCAGGTCATAGCACGGGTTGTCAAAAGATTACTTACTATCAGTACAAGCGTAAAGCGCGAAGTGTTAAGGGTTTGATTCTTCTTGCGCCGTCAGACGATTTGAACAGTCAAATTAAGTTAATTGGTTCCAAAAAATTTAAGGAGTCGCTAAAAGAGGCCAAAAAAATGATTCGTGCTGGTAAAGGAAAGGATATTCTTCACGTTGAGCATGACCCGCCGTATTTTAGCGCGAAGCGTTATTATGAATTGTATCGTCCTGGAAGCGCTGAAGGTCGTTTGTTTAATTATTTTGGTCCTATGAGGGAGGTTTCTGTTATTAAAACTCCAATTCTTGCGTTTTTTGGAACTAAAGAAGATTTTGCTGTTATGCCTCCGAGAAAGATGCTCAAAATTTTGAACAATAAGTTTCAAAATGATTATTCAAAAACTGTTTTGGTTGATGGTGCGGATCATTGTTTTTGCGATTATGAAGATGATGTCGAGTCCAGTATTTCTAAGTGGATGAGAAATTTGCTTTGGTAGTTTTAGATAATTTCGCCAACTAAATAAGAATATTCTGCTTTCACGATTTTAACTCTAACTTTGCTCCCGAGCGGCAAATCTTTTCGAACAATGATTTGTTTGTAGGCGTAATTGTGCGCGCCCATGCCATCTTTTGCTTTTTCATCAATGATGGCATCGCCCTCCCAGTTTAGCCATTTGTTGTTTTGAGCGTGTGATACTTTTTTGTAAACTTCAGTTAGTTTTCGGCTTCGCTCTTTGCTTTCGTTTCCATGCACTTGATTTTCCATTCTTGCGGCAAAAGTTCCAGGCCTTGGTTGAAATCTTGCCGTGTTTATGTTGTTAATTTTTAAATCCTCTACCAATTTCAAGGTTTTTTCAAATTCTTCGTTCGTCTCTCCCGGGTGTCCGACTATTATGTCTGTGCTGATTGTGATTTTTGGAATCGCCTCGCGTAGTTTGTTCACGATGTTCACAAATGTCGCGACATCGTGTCCGCGTCTCATGTGTTTTAATGTTTCATCGCTTCCTGCTTGAACTGGCAGGTGAACGAACTTGAAAATTTTTGGATGTTTCATTATTTCAACAAATTCTTCGAGATATTTTGGCAAGTGTCTTGGGTTTCCCATTCCGATTCGAACCAAAAAGTCTCCTTCAACTTTTACAACTTCTTGCATTAATTTTGCGAGGTTGGTTTTCCGGTCAAATCCGTAGCAGCAGGTGTCCTGTCCTGTTATCCAAATTTCCTTGCACCCATCGTTTACGCAATTTTTTACTTCCTCAACTATTTGTTCTATTGGAAAAGAAAATAGTCTGCCTTTGACAAGTCTTGTGCTGCAAAAAGCGCAAGCGTCCATACAGCCTGATGATATTGGAACGATGCCAACGACTGGGTTCATTCGAACTCTTGGTTTTAAAATTTTTATTGGCTGGGCGTAACTTAGTGAGTCTTGTCTTGCGCGTTCAAGTGTTTTGAATTCGTTAATGTGGTGAGTGTTGATTAGTGTCGCGTTTGGGTCGATGTTTTTTATTGGTTCAACGATGCTAGGCGTTATGCATCCTGTTATCGCGATTTTTTTGTTTGGGTGATTTTTTTTGACGACTTTTATTTCATCAAGCGCGCCTTTGTCTCCCTTTACTGTGCAGATATTTAGAACGATTAAGTCGGCGTTTTCTTCAGAATTTGTGTGTTCGCCGTATTGGCCTTTGATTATTTCCGCTTCCGCGTGATTCGCCGAGCATCCGAAACTTTTTACGTGGACTTTGAGATTTTTTTCTGCCATGTTGTTATCTTTGTGTGATTAGAATAAAAATCTTAAGAATCGTCTTTTCTCGCTTTCGCCTGTTCAAGTGAGACAACGCGTCTGCAGTCAACGCACCATTTTCGCATCGGGCTAAATGTTGGAACGTCTGTGCCGCATCGTTGACATTGAATCATTCCTTTATGGGACAATAGAACCTTTAAAAACCTTTCGAAAATGAAGCTACTAATCAGTAATAACAGGAAGTCGTGAGCTTGCCTCTTTCATGTTCTTTGGCTGTTTTTCAAAGAGAATGGCGTATTCTGCAACTTTTTGTTCAATGAATTTTTTGTAATGATGGGGGGCTTTTCCTTCGTCAATAACGTCAACTTCATCGCTTATTGCGCCCTGAATAATTGCTTCAAGCTCGTATTTTGGGAACTCTTTTAGTTCAAATTGTTTTTTTGTAGAATCAACGCACGCCGCGACGTACTTAATTTCAGTTCTTGCGCAGTAAATTAGCGCCTTGCCAAGAGGCTTTTCTTTGTTTCCAAATTTCCACTCACTCATTCTATCACTCAAAGATTCAAAAAAGTCCCGATTCTTATTTAAGCGTTTGGTTTTGAGTAATGTTTATATAATGAGTGACCAAAAAAGAGGCTTATGTTTGAGGAACAAATTATTGCGGCGCTTCAAAAGCATGTTTCAAATCCTGTGCTAGAAGTTCCTCCTGATTCTAAAATGGGGGATTTCGCGTTTCCTTGTTTCGCGCTTTCAAAAGAGCAAAAGAAAAGTCCTGTTGTTATAGCAAAAGAGCTTGCGTCTACAATAAAAAAACCAAAATGTGTTGAGAAAATTATCTCCATTGGTCCTTACGTTAATTTTTTTGTGGATAAATCGTCCCTTGGAAAGTTTGTTTTGTCCGATGTTTTGAAGCAAAAAAAGAAGTACGGTAAGTCAGATGATTTGAAAAAAGAGATTGTCGCGATTGATTTTTCTTCGCCAAATATTGGTAAGCCATTTCATTTTGGGCATTTGCGATCGACCATTATTGGTGAGTCGATTGCGAGAATTTTGGAGTTTAATGGAGCGATTGTTGAGCGCTTGAATTATCTTGGCGATTGGGGAACGCAGTTTGGCGCGCTAATGTGCGCGTACACGATGTGGGGCAATAAAAAAGAGCTTGATAAGGACCCGATAAAATATCTCGTTGATCTTTACGTTAAGTTTAATGCGGCGGCAGAAAAAGATGAGAAATTAAAAATTGCCGCGAGAGATTGGTTTTCAAAGCTTGAAAAAGGCGATAAGAAAGCTGTTGAATTGTGGGGTTTGTTCAAGAGTCATTCTGTAGCGGAGTTCAAGCGTGTTTACAAAATTTTGGGAAGCGAGTTTGACAGCTATAATGGCGAGTCTTATTATTCAAGGTTAGTTGACAAAGCGATTGATGAAGTGAAAAAGAAAGGAGTCACAGAGATTCATGATGGCGCGTTAATTGTGAGGTTGCCTGATATTGAAACTCCTCTTATGCTAAAAAAGAGTGATGAGAGTTCAACTTACGCGAGTCGTGATGTCGCGACTATTCTTGACCGTTTGCACACGCTAAAAGCGACGCAAATTTTGTATGTTGTTGGTCATGAGCAGTCTTTTCATTTCAATCAGTTGTTCGCTTTGATGAAGTTAACCGGTCACGATAAGGCAAGATTTGCTCATGTTTCTTTTGGTTTGTATCTTGGCTCTGATGGTCAAAAGCTCTCAACAAGAAAGGGCAAGATTGTTTTGATGGAAGAAGTTCTTAATGATTCAATTGCTCTTGCCGCGCAAATGATTGAGGAAAAAAATCCGACGCTTGCGGGTAAGAAAGAAGTCGCGAAAAAGGTGGGTGTTGGCGCTGTTGTGTTTGGCGATTTGTTAAATGATCGTCAAAAAGATTCTGTGTTTGATTTGCAAAAAATCCTCTCGTTTGAAGGAGATACTGGTCCTTATGTTATGTATTCTCACGCAAGAGCGATGAGTATTTTGCGAAAGGGTAAAGAGCAAGGGCTTAAAGTTTCTTCAGCAATTGATGTTTCTTTGCTCTCTCATAATTCCGAGCAAAATCTTTTGAAAGTTTTGTCAGCTTTCCCTGATAAAGTTAAACACGCGGCGAATGATTTGAAACCGCATATCATCGCGCAGTATCTTATCGAGCTTTGCAGGGCGTTTAATGAGTTTTATCATTCATGCCCTTGTTTGCAGCTTGATGATAAAAAATTAAAGCTCGCTCGTTTTTCTTTAATTGAAGCGTCGCGCCAGGTTATGGAGAATTCTTTGAACTTGCTTGGTTTATTCGCTCCGATGGAGATGTAGTGTGGCGACTCTTTTGTTTTCAGGAACAAAAGAATATCCTTGCGATGTTTGTGTTGGTCTAAAAGTTGAAGGTGTTCAAAATTTTCCGCTTAGTTTTATTGAATCAGAGAATGTTTCTTCTTTTTGCGATAATTTGATGGAGTTTTGTCAGCGTTTTCAAAAAGTTAATGTTTTGGTTGATTTGTCAGTTCTTGATTGCGCGTTTTATGAAGGGGGAATTGTTGGCGGCCTGTCTTCTCGGGAGCTTTTGTATGTTTTAAGGCGGCTTAAAATGATGAAAAATTGCGAAAACATCGCTTTTGAAGGGCAAGGCACTCTTGCGTCCATTCTGCCGAAAAGCTTTTAAATACCCTCTTCCGCTTTAGAGTTATGGGAAGAATTAAGACAAAGCTTATGCGTCGTTTGACTTTTGACGTATTGGACCTGACACGTGAGCGCTTATCTAAAGATTTTAACCAGAACAAACTAGTAGTGAGTGAAGTCTTGCCGGACGCGAGTAAGAAAATCCGTAACACTGTTGCGGGTTATGCGACGCGTCTTATGAGAATGCAGGAAAACTACTAGTTAAATGCAAGACGACAACAGTATTTTTGTGGGCAGTAAGCCGTTTATGAACTACGTTACAGGGGTCGTTATGCAATTTCAGCAAAAGGGTGCTTCTGAGGTTTTTGTGAAAGCCCGTGGAAAATTTATTTCAAGGGCTGTTGATATCGCGCAGGTTGCCGCTAATCGTTTTCTTGACAATCAGGTGAAAGTGCACGCGGTTTCTATAGCGTCTGAGGATTTCACGAGTGATGAAGGGCGTCCGATTCGTGTTTCTACTATTGAAATTTCTCTTCGAAAAGTTGAAAATCCGCAATAGCAATCTTTTTAAATCCCAATAGTCTTTGGTTAATAAACATTAAAGAGTGGTTTATGTGAAAAAGGGGATGCTAGTATTAACATTGATATTTGTTCTAGCTCTATCTGTCTCTGCCGTTGCGGCTGACAATGGCGGAATTATAACTTCAATTTTTGATTTGATTTTAAGGTTCTTTCAAGGAACGCCAACCGGTGCCGTAACTTTTGGAACCGCGGCTTCAGTTGGCGCGTGTTTCACTGCGTCAACTGTTCCTGTTGTTCCGGGTGAAACTATAGATTTAACCAACAGCATCTCAACAGGTGCGGGCAATTGC
>Ga0187894_10004484_pt1 | contig 14934 bp, 13 predicted proteins | sample GBC1701081metaG_FD_136650 | JGI IMG/M metagenome (GOLD analysis project Ga0187894, IMG submission 136650) | White microbial mat communities from a lava cave in the Kipuka Kanohina Cave System on the Island of Hawaii, USA - GBC170108-1 metaG ...
AGCAACTGACTATGACGCGGCAGGCAGAATCGCCGGCGTCAAGCATCAGGCGAGCGGCACCTACTATGTCGGGGCAACGCCGAGCGATGCCACCAATCGCTTGCAATACACCGCCCACGGCGCGGTCTTGGCAATGAAACTCGGCAATGGCAAGTGGGAACACACCAACTTCAATACCCGTTTGCAACCGACACAGATTGGCTTGGGAACCTCGTCAACCAATTCCAGCCTGCTGCAACTCGATTACACCTATGGCACGACCACCAACAATGGCAATGTCTTGACGCAGCGCATCCTCGTCAGCTTGCTGGATGTCACCCAGTTCTACACCTATGATGAGGTCAATCGCTTGAAGACCGCCGAAGAGAAGCAAACCTCCACACAGACGCAAATCTGGAAGCAGGCATTCACCTTCGATAGATACGGCAATCGCAACTTTGATGTGGCGAACACCACCGCCAATGTCTTGGGAGCCAATCCGACGATTAGCCAGAGCAACAATCGTTTCAACAGCGGGCAGAGCTATTTATATGACCTTGCCGGCAATGTCACCGCCGAACCGGGCAACAAGAGTTACACCTACGACGGCGAGAATCACCAACTCTCGTTCACCCTCACCAGCGCCACCACGAATTACAGCTATGATGGTGATGGCAGACGAGTCAGAAAAGCCAACCCCGATGGCACGACGATAGTTTATGTCTATAATGCTACAGGACAAATGCTGGCGGAGTACACCACCGGCACAGCAAGCGGCACGACGGGTACAAGTTACATCACGACAGATCATCTTGGCAGTACCAGAGTGGTGACGAAGGCGGATGGCACGGTGCGAGCGCGGTACGACTTCCTGCCGTTTGGCGAAGAGATTGATGCAAACATTGGCAATCGCAATACCGCAGGCTATCTTACCGATACGACGAGGCAGAAATTCACTGGACACGAGCGCGATGGCGAAAGCGGGCTGGATTTCGCTCAAGCGCGCTATTGTTCTTCAGCGACCGGCAGGTTTATGAGCGTTGATCCGGTAAGTCCGGTCTCGTCAGGGACGAACTCCTATATAATGGCTCTTTACCTTGAACACCCGAAATACTGGAATGGTTATGTTTACTCTGTTAATAATCCTCTCAAATTTATTGATAAAGATGGAAAACATCCTATACTTGTAGGGATTGCCCTTGGCGCAGCTTTGGGAGGGGGATTTGAATTACTAAAGCAAGTTATTAGCGGGGAAAAAATAGATGGACAAAAGATATTTGCAGCGACCATTTCGGGAGCTATATCTGGTGGACTTGTTGCAGCAACAGGCGGGGGATCCCTGCTAATACGAGGAGGCATAGCTGGTGGGGCAGAAGTAATTGAAGGGTTAGTTGAAAGAACCATTGATGGAGATCCAGACTCTCAGACTTTTGATTCTGATAGCCTAGTCACTGATTTATTAGCTGGGGTAACTGGGGGAGTAATAGGGGATTTGGTAGCAGAAGGAGCGTCTAAATGGTTTAAGACATGGAATTTATACGATTATCTGCTTAAAAAAGCATCTACCAATAAGCTTTTGTATGGCAACCAGACTAGAGGAGGACGGCTAACAGCAAGAGCTCATGATGCAAGAACACAATTTATTAGGACGCACAATGCATTTTGGTTACGGTTCTTTACTTCAGAGATTTTTGCAAAGTTATCAGAGGAGGGTGTGAAATTTGGAAGAGGAAAAATCAACCCGAGAGTTACATCTACCTATGATCTTGAGACTGAGGAGAAAGATATTTGGAAAGCCAATCCTGACAAATTTGATAAGAAAAAGAAAAAATAAAGACGAGGGGTATCATAGGTGCGTTTACAGTGTGAAAACGCCTACCAAATAGTTGAAAAATGGGTAGTGCTCCAAAAGTAAGGCTGGACACCCTCAAAAATCAGGGCTTTTCAATCTTGAGCCTTACTTTTGGAGCACTACCCCACAGTTTATTACGGAGTCACGGCTGAGGTTAGAAGCAACGACAGATACTGAGATTTCGTGTTTAGCTAATTTGAGAAAATCCTACTTCATTCGTTGGACTACATTACGATACGACTTGATCATGATCACAAAAAAACTCAAAATACCTGAGAAAACTCTTTATATAGTCCAGACGCCTTTATTTAGTAGATTGTTATTATCAGCAACAGCAGCTTTTGTGCTTTATATGCTTATGTTTCATTTTGACACCATAAAATATATGTGGTTAGGAAGCAGTTTTATTTTCAAGTTTGTCATGATAATGGGGGGATTAGTGCCGCCTATTGCCTGCTTGGAAGCTTTTATAGCTCGCCTTATGTTCACCACAGATTATATTGCAAATAGAAATGCCTTTGGCATCACTACATATAAATCTTATAAAGATGTTGCTCAGATTGAATATCTGGCACGTAGATACTTGACAATACAATTCAATGATAATAGCAAAATAAAAAGACGAGAAGGAGAAGCAGTGGCTAACAAAATCATTACTATTATCAATATACAAGCAGGTAAAAAAGTCCCCTTGGTACTTGACTAAGAAGGCTAATGCAACCTTGCGTAATCAGTCAGGCTAAAACTTTGGCAGCTTCATAAACATTTTCTGCGCCTTCTCATCTCTTGTCATTGAAACCAGATGGGTATAGATGATGGTGTTTTGAATATTGTGATGTTCCAGCTAATCCCGCACAAATCGCAAATCATCACCAGCAGCCAGCAGATGTGTGGCAATCCAACAGCGAGCGCGTTTACAACAACAACACGCCGCACGGCATCCAGTTCCCGCCCTCGACTAATATCTATGCCAAGTATGAGTTTACCTCGCTGCGAGATGCTGGCGGGACGCTCACCAAGACCGCCATCAAAGAATACAACTACGACAAGAACGGCAATGTCACACAGGTCAAAGAATATGATTGGGTGAGCTATTCGAGTGTGCCAAGAGATGGCAACAACCGCCCGACCGGACTACCGGCTGGGGCAACGCCAACCCGAGTGACGGTCAACACCTACTACAGCCCGACGCCCGATGCCTCGGATTCGACCACCTTTGACGCCGACACCTACAGCAAAGCGACCTCGCCGCGCCTGAGAAATGCCCTGGAATCGTCCGAAGTTAGGAATAGCGGCGGCACGGCGATGTCGCGCACGGAAGCCTTCTATGACAATGCCACGACCACCGGCAACCTGACGACGCAGAAGAGTTGGGATTCGACCAAAGGAGCGATCTCAAGACCGCTCTCCGGCACGAACTCCATCAGCGTCAGCACCCAGTACAGCAGCACCGGCAACCCGACGCTGATCACTGATGCCAAAGGCAATCAAACGCAGATGACCTATGGTGGCGTCGGCAGTTTCACTGACCTCTACCCAACGCAGATCATTGCGGCTTATGGGCAGGGCGTCGCCCGCACCAGCACCAAACAGTATGACTTCTACAGCGGCTTGGAAACCCGGGTAACGGATGCCGATAACAATGTGGCGGCGGCGACCACTTACGATGTCTTCGGCAGACCGACCTTGGTGAAAGCCGCTGAGGGCAAAGCGGAAGAGACGCGCACCGCGACAAGCTACAACGATGCTGCCAGACGGATGATTACCAGCAGCGATCTCAATTCTCTAGGAGATGGCAAACTGGTCTCCGTCAAGCACTACGACCAACTCGGCAGAATCCGGCTGTCGCGGCAACTGGAAGATGCTTCAACGCAGAGCGCCACCGACGAGACCACCGGCATCAAGGTACAGATGCGCTACAAATACAGCAACCCGAACTCCTACACCGTCACCTCGAACCCCTACCGGGCGGCTTCGAGCGGCGCGGCGGGCAGTGAGACGACCATGGGCTGGAGCCGCTCGAAAGCCGATAGCGGCGGTAGACTCATCGAAACCGAGAGTTTTTCAGGGGCCTCATTACCCTTCCCGTGGGGCAGCAATACGTCGTCTACGGGCATCGTCTACACCGCCTATGATGCCAACTCAACGACCGTGCAGGATCAGGCGAGCAAGCAACGCCGCAGTCTGATTGATGGACTCGGCAGATTGGTGCGCGTCGATGAACCAACGACCAGCGGGCTGGGCAATATCTCGTCACCGAATCAACCAACCTCTTACAGCTACGACGTGCTGGACAATTTAACCCAGGTAGCCCAGGGAACACAGACCCGCACCTTCGTCTATGACAGCTTGAAACGGCTGACCAGTGCCACCAATCCTGAGAATGGCACGATGAATTACACCTATGACAATAACTCGAACTTGAAGACCAAACAGGATGCCAGAAGCATTACCACGACCTACACCTATGATGCATTGAATCGTGTCACCTTCAAGGACTATTCGGATACCACGCCGGATGTTAGCTATAGCTATGACCCGGCAATCACCTACGGCAAAGGCAAACTCAGTCAGGTCAGCAACGGCATCTCCACTACTGAATATTTGCAGTTTGATGCCTTGGGCAGGATCAAACAGAGCAAGCAGACCACCGTGGTCAACAGTACCAACTATGCCTACACGATGAGCTACGCGTACAACCTCGCCGGTGGCATGACCTCGGAAACCTATCCGTCCAACCGCGTGGTGCTTACCGAGTATGACGCAGCCGGTCGTATCGCCGGGGTTCAGAATCAGGCGACCAGCCTCTATTACGTCGGCGCGACCTCGACCGATGCCACGAATCGCTTGCAATACACCTCTCATGGTGCGGTGTCGGTGATGAAACTCGGCAACTCGAAATGGGAACACACCAACTTCAATACCCGGCTGCAACCGACCCAAATAGGGCTGGGGACAAGCTCAACTAATTCCAGCCTGCTGCAACTCGATTACACCTATGGCACGACCACCAACAATGGCAATGTCTTAACGCAGCGCATCCTCGTCAGCTTGCTGGATGTCACCCAGTTCTACACCTATGATGAGGTCAATCGCTTGAAGACCGCCGAAGAGAAGCAAACCTCCACACAGACGCAAATCTGGAAGCAGGCGTTCACCTTCGACCGCTACGGCAATCGCAACTTCGATGTGGCGAACACCACCGCCAATGTCTTGGGAGCCAATCCGACCATCAACCAGAGCAACAATCGTTTCAACATCGGACAGAGTTACAGCTATGACGTTGCCGGCAATGTGACGCAGGAGCCGTCCGCGCCAACCAACAAGGGCTATACCTACGACGCCGAAAATCATCAACTAACCTTCACCTTCAACTCGCAGACCACCAACTACAGCTACGATGGCGAGGGTAGACGGGTGAAGAAAGCTAACCCTGATGGCACTACGATAGTGTATGTCTACAACGCGATTGGGGAGATGCTTGCTGAGTACAGCACCGGCTCACCGAGTGGCACCGGGACAAGCTATTTCACGCAGGATCATCTTGGCTCAACCAGAGTGTTGACCAAGAGTGATGGCACAGTAAGAGCCAGATATGATTTCCTGCCGTTCGGCGAAGATATTTCCGCAAGCATCGGCAATCGCAACAACGCCGGTTATCTCACCGACACCACAAAACAGAAATTTACCGGACATGAAAGAGACCAAGAAAGCGGGCTGGACTTCGCTCAGGCACGGTATTGTTCGAGTGGGACTGGCAGATTTATGAGTCCTGATGAGCCATTCCTCTCTCAGTATGAAGATGATCCTCAGAGTTGGAACCTCTATGTATATGCTCGGAATAACCCGATCATTTATGTTGATCCAACGGGGAATAATTATTTTCTTGTTGATGATAAAGGACGTATCCTTATTCTTAAGGATTGGAACGGAAATAATCCAGATTTTGAGTTTATTTCTGGAGATGGCAAAAATATTGTATTAAAAGATAAGGAGGGAACAGAATGGAGCGGATTTTATTATGAAGCTACTGAGGATGAAAATCGGCAAACTGACTGGGACTATTCTATCTTCGATGTAGTCGACCATCTGAGAAGGGTTGCAGACTTAGCAAGAATGCCTTTTCTTAATCACCTTCACGATGGTGACAGATGGGATGATCCGGCAAAAAGCACAATTAACAATAAATTCTCAAAATCTAATAACCCAAGCGGTTCAGGACTCTCTCCCTATGAAATTGCGAAGGCAGGTGGAAAACATTCGGGTTTTCTTAGAAACTATTTGACTAGAACAAAAGCCCAGATCGAGAAAGCAATCAGATCAATTGAAAAACAAATTGCTGCTCACACAGAATGGATCGCTGATCCGACAAAGCATGTTAAAGATTGGTCTACATTAGATCCAAGAGAGCAATATTCTCTGGTTAATAAGAAATGGCCTGGAGATATTCAAAGACAAACCGAGCAGATAGAAATTTTAAAAGGGCTCCTTAAAACTAAATAGTGGATGATAAATATGACTCAAAACGAATGTAAGAACTATCTTAGGGATTATTGCTTTCTCATTATTGAGAAAGCATTTGATGCAAAAAAAACTGCGGAATCATTAAAGGGTAGTGAAAAATACGACTATCATTTGGGGCGAAAAATGGCATTTTATGAAACAATTTCACTACTGCAACAGCAAGCAGTAGCCTTTGGCATTCCCCTCAATGAAATCGGTCTTTCAGATATAGACCCTGAAAAAGATTTGCTTTAGCTTAAGATTCCTGCATCCTCTAATATAACTACGATATAACGACAACGAATAAGAATAAAAGAAACTACAGCGGCAAATCATGGCTGGCGCTCTCCTTGGTGCTGCGCCGCCGCTTGTCGTAAATCTGCGTTGTCGTAACATTCTTGTGCCCCAGTAACTCCTGCACGGCACGGATGTCCACCCCAGCGTCAAGCAAGATCGTCGCTGTCGTGGCGCGTAGTGAATGCGGCGTATACAGGCACTGCTGTATAATAGTGCCATCATCTCGCTGCATCTCGCGCAGCGCTCCCGGTAGCCTCTCCAGATAACTCTGTCAACGCTCATGTAGAAGTGACCCATTATTGATCATTGAGAAGTGACCCACCCCGAGCCCCTAGTCGGCTTTTCCCAACTCGCCAACCAAGGCTGCCGATGCTTGTTTCTTCTCTTTCAACCGATAGCTGTCGCCACGAATGTTGATCACGGTCGAGCGGTGCAACAGCCGATCCAAGGCGGCTGACGCCATCACTGCATCCCCAGCAAACACCTCGCCCCATTCACTAAACGCCTTGTTTGAGGTTAAAACTATCGCTTGCTTTCTCTCATAGCGTTCGCTGATCGCTTGAAAGACCAGACTCGCTTCACTGCTCTCTAACTTCAAGTAGCCCACCTCATCTATGACTAACAACTTTGGGCGCGTCAGATTGTTCATCTCCCGATGCAGGCGGTTGTCCGCCATCGCTTTTTTCAACCGTCTTGCCATGTCAATGGCGCTGCTAAAATAGACCCGGTGTCCCAGTTCAGCCGCCGCCACTCCCAAGGCGATTGCCAGATGCGTCTTGCCGACACCGGGCGGTCCCAGAAAGATCACATGGCGTCCTTCATACAGGTAGCGACCGGTCGCCAACTCTTCGATGAGGCGGCGATCAATGGACGGTTGTGCCGCATAGTCAAACTCCGCAAGCAACTTCTGATAGGGAAAGCGGGCAAACTGCAAGTTCAACTCGACGGTTTTGCGGCGCCGCTCGGCTAACTCGCCGGCTAATAAATAACCGAGAAAATGCGACTACGACCAGGCTTCCGCTGCCGCCTGTTGCGCCACTTGGTCTAAGCGTGCCAACGCCACTTTCAACCCGAGACGTTCTAAGCCATCGACGGCTTGTTCTTCATAGGGGATGGTCATTGGCTGACCTCCTCATAGCGGCGTAAATCGGCTCGCTCGACCTCTTGTTGAAAGCCTACCTGCCACTGTTTGGAACGCGGAATCGGTTGTCCCAGTGACAGTTTCCACATCTGGTCAATATGTTCGGCTTGTGCCACAGTTTGCCCCTTCTCGGTTGCCGGGGCGTGTTCGGCGATAATCAAATCGGCGCTGCGAATGATAATTTTTTCTTCCCCTTGTTCAACGACTACCGTTTTACCGACCTGTTCGGGAGGCGCCGAATAGCGACTGCCGTGAAAGGAGACATAACCTTCCACCGAGACTTTGCGCGACTGCTTCAAGCTGAGTTGATACGGCGCTTGCTGACTCAGCGGTGTGAGGTTTTCTTTGGCGAGCAAGTCTATAGGGCGCTGTTTGGTGGTGGCGTGCAGGCGCACATTGGCGGTCTGCTCAAGCCAGTGCCGCCCCTGGGTGTTCAACGCCGCGAGGTCAGCAAACGAGCGTCCGTTGAGAAAGTTGTCTTTGACATACTCGACCATGCGCTCGACTTTGCCCTTGGTGCGCGGACGACGAATGCGATGCGTTTTCGGGACGATGCCATAGTGATTAACGAAATCCAGAAACAGCGGATGCCATTCCTGTTGCGACAAGCGCACCTGTTTCATATTGTCGTAGAGCAGCAACGCCGGAAAGCCATCAAAATACTGGAACGCCGCCAAGTGACAAGCAATCAAGGTTTCCACCTTCATCGAGGTGGTGAACTCGACATAGAGCATCCGCGAAAAGCTCAACACCATCACGAAGGCATAGACCGCAATCGGCTTGCCTTGCTCATCGTGAAAGCGTCCACAATACGCCCAGTCCACTTGGGCTTGCTGACCGGGCGGGGTTTCAAAGCGCACCGTCATCTTTTTACTGGCGCTGTGCTGTCCTTTGAGGGTGTGCAGAAAGCGGCGCAGGGTGACGAGCGAACCTGTATAGCCCTGTAGCTTGATCTCTTCTAATAAGCGCACCGCCGACAGCGCACATTCGGCGAAACGCTTTTCGATATAGGGTTTGAAGTCATCGAGCTTCGATGTGCGCTCGGCAGCTTGAAACGATGACGGCGCTTTTTGTCGCAGCGCCCGCCGCACGGTGTTGCGTGACAATCCAGTGAGTCGGGCAATATGACGAATCGAATGCCCTTGTTGCCGTAAAAGTTTAAGGTCCATCCACACCTCCACAGAAATCATCTTCCTCTCCTTTCTGATGGTTAATCAGAAGGAGTGAAGTTAATGACATCGAAAGATGCCAAGTCCTTAGGGTAGGTGGGTCACTTCTCAATGATCGCTAGTGGGTCAGTTTTGCATGATTGTTGACACAATCATAGCCAGATATGATTTCCTGCCGTTCGGTGAGGAGATTGACGCCAGCATCGGCGGCAGGAGCGGGGCGGGCTATGTCAGCGACACCACAAGGCAGAAGTTCACCGGACACGAGCGCGATAGTGAGAGTGGATTGGACTTCGCTCAGGCACGGTATTGTTCATCACCGACGGGCAGGTTTATGAGTCCTGATCCAATATTTATGTCGGATAGCAGATCACTTGATCCCCAAGGAATAAACTTATACGCTTATTGTAGGAATAATCCCTTGATTTATATTGACCCTACAGGTGAATACTTTGTCGGGACTGATGGAAAAAGAGTTGAATACAGGATTGAAGATGGAAAAATTATATTCACCAGCAACAATATATCTAAAGATTTGCAAAGAATAGCGGACTTAATTTCAAGTTCTGGGAGCAAAAAAGCATTATCACAATTTATCGGACTTGCTAACAATGTGACTAAGTTGCACTTTGAATTCGCAACAAAAGAGGGCTATTATGGATTACATCGCCCTCATGATCAAGCTGCAAATGTTTTGGAGTGGGATGCCCAGAATGGAAAATTCAAAGGTGAGCCTGCCTACATCAAAGATAAAAATGGAAATTTCGTATATCAAGAGGCAACAATTAGCATATATGAGGGAAATATTGAAAGGGATCTCACTGCTTTACAAAATGACCCGGGTATCAAAGATCCGAAAATGACAAAGGAAGACTTTATGATTGCTACATTTGGGCATGAAGGTGACCACGACTTAAATACTAAAGCGATAAGTATCATTAAAAAGAGACAGGATGGCGGTAAAAAGTTTGATGTTCAAAAAAGGGTCGAAGATCCAGCTTATAAAGTTACTTTCAAGATTCTCAAAGAAATCAAGAAAAGTAGAGGCAAAAATTAAAAGGTTACTCGGTGAATTATGAGAAAGACCATTTGTATTTGTGTGATTGCACTCGTTTTTTCTCTTACAGTGTTTTGCCAAGTTTACGATAAAGAAAACGCTGAAAATAGTACGCGTCAAAAATGTTTTACCAATTCTGACAGCTTATATAATAGGGCAGAGGTCATTAAACATTTAGCCAGGATATTGAATAAGTCCATTCCTGAAAGAAAAAAAACTTATGGGACAGGGTATGGAATTACCGAAAGTGGAAATAGTCCTGCTGGTTTCTTTATTCATGACTTGACCGACATTGCAAACAAAGACATTACATCAACAGGCTGTATAGAGTTCAAGCAAAATCATATCTATCATTTTGCTCCTTTTGATTACGCATTTTCACTGAGTCATATTCTTATCCTAGAGAAGGAAACCTTAAAAGTTTTCAAGTCCATTAACTGCAAAAATAGAGGTGATAGAATTGAAGATGTATTAGATTATCTAAATCAAAAATTGAATAATGATAAAAACAAAGTGGAAATTCTTGAGCGAGTCAAAAACTACAGGCAGTATAGTAAGTTTTTCAAAATGGATGGTCACTCAACGCTCGTTTGTCAATAAGTATCGAAACTGTGGTAATCAGAGCAAAATCCGGTAGTGCTAAAAAAGTAATGCTGGGTATGTGAAATCATCCCCATTTTTATTGGCTTTTTTCAGCAGGGCAGCCTTACTTTTTTAGCACTACCCACCTTTGATAGATTCGGCAATCGCAACTGCGACGTGGCAAACACGACCCCGAATGTCCTGGGGGCAAATCCGACCATCAGCCAAACCAACAATCGCTTCAACATCGGACAGAGTTACAGCTATGACCTTGCCGGCAATGTCACCGCCGAACCGGGCAACAAGGGCTACACCTACGACGCCGAGAATCATCAACTGAGCTTCACCCTCACCAGCGCCACGACCACTTATGGCTATGATGGTGATGGCAGACGAGTCAGGAAAGCCAACCCCGATGGCACCACGATTGTCTATGTCTACAATGCGATGGGGCAGATGGTCGCCGAGTACACCACCGGCACAGCAAGCGGCACAAGTGGTACAAGTTACATCACGACAGATCATCTTGGCAGTACCAGAGTGGTGACGAAGGCGGATGGCACGGTCAGAGCCAGATATGACTTCCTGCCGTTTGGCGAGGAGATTGCCACGAATATCGGCGGCAGAAGCGGGGCGGGCTATGTCACGGATACAACAAGGCAAAAATTCACTGGGCACGAGAGAGACAGTGAAAGCGGGCTGGATTTTGCTCAGGCTAGGTATTGTTCGAGCGTCACTGGCAGGTTTATGAGTCCTGATGCACCTTTTGCAGATCAGTCTGAGGGTGATCCCCAAAGCTGGAACTTGTATACATATGTTGGAAATAATCCTCTTAATTATACTGACCCTTTAGGATTTTGGAAGCAGGTACATGAGAAAAATGGGACCTATTATTTGGCAGAAGAAGACGATGAACTTGAGGACTTAGCTCAAATCCTCGGAGTAGGATTAGATGTCTTAGAAAAGGCTTTTGGAACTGAACCGGTTACTGTAGGACATGTCTATGACTTAAATTTCATAAATGTTCACAGGGTTTTACAGCGCATTTCTTCGCCCTCCCCTATAATTAGGGTAGAGGATGATCCAAATTTTCGACCATCGATTATAGCAGTTGGTATGCCAAAAGGAGGAGGATTTTTGTCAAAAATTTGGTCGGGAATAAAGAGTTTGTTCAAATCTGGACCTAAGGTTTTGACAAGGGATTATTTACTTAGTACTGTAAATGATCCAAAGCTAAGGAATTTTATTGAATATTTATATAGCAATGGTTCGGACAAAAATGAGATGAAAAAATAAGCCAATACCGATTAAATGGATGTTTCTCGATACCAAACAATCGGAGATTGGCTTATGACTTTCGTCAACCAGATTTTAGACCACATGACTAACATCTCAAAACCTCAAAAACAGTTCGTTGCTCTTCTCTTTGCCACTATTCTCGCGCTGCGCGGCAGAGTCAACTTCTTGAATCTCTCACGTTATGCTCGGCCTTGCGAAAAGACCTTTCGTCGCCACTTTCGCCGTTCCTTCGATTTTCTCGCCTTCAATCTTCTGACCATCGAAAAAGCCACTCCCACCTCGGCAAAAAAGATGGTTGCCTTTGACTCAACCTTCATTGCCAAGAGTGGCAAACATAGTTTCGGTCTTGATCGCTTCTTCAACTCCTGCGCCGGACGCACAGAGCGTCGACTGGAACTCTCGGTCGTCGCTGTGGTTGACCTTGAGCAACAGACCGCCTATGCACTTGATGGCTTACAAACCGAACCGACTTCCCCGGCTTCAGATCAGCCTTGTCAACGAGAAGAAAGCCGTGTGGATTTCTATCTCCGACATTTTGCCAGCCTCCGACCCCAACTTCCCAAAGCCATCGAATATGCCGTTTGTGACGGCTATTTCGCCAAACAGAAATTCGTCAATGGCATCGTTGATTTGCAACTGCGCTTGATCAGCAAACTGCGTTGTGACGCCAACCTGCGCTATCGCTTTAGCGGCACGCAAAAACCTCGCGGCAGAAAACGCCAAGACGATGGCAAAGTAAAGTTTGCTGACTTGAGTCGCTTTGACAGCCTTGGTGAAGTCCAAGAGCAGATCTTTCTCTACAGCGCCATTTGTTATCATCCGCGACGGCGGCGTTGGCTTCGCGTCGTCGTCGTTGAGAATCGAGAGAAAAAAGAGAAGCCGCGATTGGCGGTTTTGTTTTCGACCAATCTGCAACAAGAGGGGAAGGAAATCTATGACTACTACAAAGCCCGATTTCAGATCGGGTTTCTCTTTCGTGACGCCAAACAGCAGGCTGGGTTAGGCGATTGCCAAGCGCGTGACCAACAAGCGTTGCCTTATCATTTCAACGCCGCACTCTCGACGGTGAATGTCGCCAAGCTAGAATTTCAAAGAGCGAGAGAAGAAAGAAAAGTCTTCTCGTTATCGAGTTTCAAGCAAAGAGCTTACAATGAGCATTTTCTGGAGATGATAATTTCAAAGTTAGAAATTGAGTCCAGTGTGATAAAAAATCATCCCCAATATGAGTTTTTAAGAAATTATGCGGCTATCGCTGCTTAGTTTTGTCCGAACCATTGTTATTTGAGAGTGGCAAATACCTTAATGATAGCACCTAATACGAGTCAGCTTTCAGATCTGATAACGATTGCCGGAAGAAGCGGAATGTTCACGCTGGCAAGTAGCAACAAAGACGAGAGATTATCCCTTCCCGGAGCAGCTAATATCCGAATGGAAAAGATGGTAGGAAATCTGAAATATGGTGCAGGATTTATAGGATCTAATTATAATTACATTCAGACCTATAACAAAGGTCATGGAGCGCAACATTACTTTAAAGAACTTAGAGCCGAAGGAGGGACTGTGAAGGTATACAAGTAAAAATCAATGAGAGGTGAAAGATGAAGTTAAGTAAGATGATATTTTTTCAGATTCTAATTTACGGGCTGTCAATTACCTCTTGCTATAATGCAATAGGACAAGATATGTCAGCTAACTTAAAGACACAAACAATTCGATTATCCGCAGCAGAACTGGAAAGGCGGGCTGTCAAGCGTGTAGTCCCTAAATTTCCGCCTGAGGTAACGGCAGCTTGGATTCAAAGCACTACTCAAAAACTCATAGTGGAAGTAATGCTGGATAAGCGGGGTAGAGTGATTCAGGCGAAGGCTATTTCAGGAGTTTCGCTATTGAGACCTTTCGCCGTAGAGGCGGCAAAACAGTGGGAATTTGAGTCAAAAGCAGAGGCGACAAATGTATTATTAGTGGGATATATTATCTTTCCAACTCCTTTGGAAATTTACGGAATGGATTTGCGAGATGTGAATTACTACAAAAATATAGTGAGTCAGTCTCCTAACTCATGGATTGCACAGTGTTTGCTGGCAAAAGCACTTGGTGAAAAAAAATCATATCAGCAAGCAATTGAGGCGTATAACAAAGCACTGTTGTTGAAGCCGGATGCGGCGATTGCTCTTTATGGGCTGGGAAGAAGTTATTGTCCTTCTCAGCGGCAGTGTGAAAGGAATAAAGCTTTAGAATCATATAGGAAAGCCACTCAGCTTCAACCGGATTTTATTGAGGCATGGTTTGGAGTAGCATGGATGCACGATACTCCCAAGATGGTTCAAGATGCACCTCAAGTTTGGAAACAGATTTTAACTAAGCATTCTGATCTAGGCACGCGGACTATTGCCTATCGGAATTTAGTTTCCCTCTATGCAAGATTGAAAAAGGTAGAGGAGGAAATAAACGCACATAAAGGGTTAGTGCAGACGAAACAAGAAGATTTGGCGATTACGCTAGATGAGCAAGGCAGATTTGGTGTCGCTGCCGAGTTAATTTCTTTAGCTGGAGAGTATGAAGAAATTGGCAAATATGAGGATGCCATCTTTCATTATCAAAAGGCTATAGAGCTCGCGCCGGAAACACAGGCAGAGTGGGAAGCAAGTTTCTCGATGGCTGGTGTATACAAGAAAAAGGGCGATCAGGCAGGCGCAATGAGTGTCTATCAGGAAATGCTTGCTAAAGTGACTGATAGAGCTTTCAAGGTGAAAACTTCAAAGGAGCAACGAGGAAGAGCTTACTATACTCAAGGGCTGGTTTATGAAGAAATGGGACGATTAAATGATGCCTTAGAGTCATACCAAAGTGCCATTAAGGAAAGACCTGACTGGATTAAGCCTCATGTGGGACTTTTCTATCTGTATCGCAAAATGGGAAATCAGATTGCCGCCGTGTGAAAAATCAAAATTCAAATTATGATTTTTCACTAAGTATTGAATCAAAATTCCTTCCTCTTTTTTTGCTAGCACAATATCTTGTGGTTATAATGTGCCGCTTGAAGGATACTTTTTAG
>Ga0187894_10004485_pt1 | contig 14933 bp, 12 predicted proteins | sample GBC1701081metaG_FD_136650 | JGI IMG/M metagenome (GOLD analysis project Ga0187894, IMG submission 136650) | White microbial mat communities from a lava cave in the Kipuka Kanohina Cave System on the Island of Hawaii, USA - GBC170108-1 metaG ...
CGGGACGAGGGGCTCGATGAGCGTCCACAATTCGTCCGAGACTTCGACTCTGGCCATGGCCGTGCCTCCTTGCACAGCCGCACTCACCGCAACCGTCATGCCATTCTGTTAGAGGCTCTAAGGCGGCTGGCCAAGCGGCCGGGGCATTTGTGTACAGCGTTCTTTTCAGACTCCTAACGACCGCGGGGAAGCAGTTCCAGAAGTGGGATCCCATGGGTTGGTGGTCCTGAAGCCCGGCAATCAAATGAACCAGCACTCGCATCCAAGACTTCTCCACCGGATCGCGGCCGTCTCTGTCGTTGCGATCGCGACTCTTCTTGCCGTGCTCGGATATCTCCGCGCAGGACAGCTTCTTGTGGAGCGGTGGCCGATGAATCAGGGTATCAGGCCGCTCTTTGGATACATTTCAGGCGCCGTGATGCTGGTGCTGATCTGCGGGATACCGTTCTCATATTTGTGGATCGCTAGGCTGATTGCCCGCTCGTCTCGAAAAGACCAGCGTCACGTCGAATAGATCAAGAACAGCTAACGAGCGGCGTTTTTGCACCATTAGACTCCTCCGCTGGCTTCGATTCGGACTCGCCGTCACTATATGGACCCATCTCGCGCGCGAGATCAGCGCGGCCGACCTCACCGAGACCGGCGACATCATCCCCCTCGCCTCGCCCGTCCGCTCGCTGCGTTTCCGGCCGTTCGGATCGACTAATCATCCTCTCCGCGCCCTCCGCGCGCTCCGCGGTGAACACTCTTCTACCGCTTCGCCTTCAGCCACGCATGAAGTTTCTTCGCCGGCCACGCGTTGATGCACCGCTCCGGCGTGAGCCCGGCGCGGCGGGCGGTCATGATGCCGTAGCGCAGCTGATCGAAGTCGTCGCGCCCGTGCACATCGCAGTCGATCGCGATCAGCGCGCCCGCATCGAGCGCCGTGCGCACATGCACGTCTCGCAGGTCCAGCCGCTGCCAGTTCGCGTTGATCTCCAGCGCCACCTTGTACTCCGCCGCCGCCGCCGCAATCGCGGCGATGTCCGGCGCGAACCCCTCGCGCCGGTTGATCAGACGCCCCGTCGGATGCCCGAGGATGTGGACCAGCGGGTGCTTCACCGCTTTCAGAAGCCGCTCGGTCGCCGCCTTGGGTTCCTGGCGCAGCGAGGCGTGAGGCGAGGCCACCACGACATCGAGCAGCGACAGCGTCTTGTCGTCGTAATCGAGCGAGCCGTCGGCGAGGATGTCCACCTCGCTCCCGGCCAGGATCGTGATGCCCTTCACCTTCGCCGCCGCCTCGCGCACCGCTTCGATGTGCTTGCGCAGGCGGTCCGGCTTGAGGCCGTTGGCGATCACGGAACTCTGCGAGTGGTCTGTCACGGCGATGGTGTGAAAGCCGCGGGCCTTGGCGGCCTCGGCCAGTTCGACGATCGAGAGCGCGCCATCGGAGGCCGTGGTGTGCGCGTGCAGTTCCGCCTTGATGTCGCCGATTTCGATGAGCGGCGACGGCGGCGGCTCATCGATGTCCCGGTCTTCGCGCAGTTCCGGCGGCACGAATGGGACACCCAGAGCCTTGAAGATCTCTTCCTCGGTGCGCGAGGCGATGGGCTTGACGCCGCGCTGGTGCGGCGGGGTCTCATCCTTGTCCAGCGGGAACAGGCCGTACTCGTTGAGCGTCATCTTCTTCTTGAGCGCCCGCTCGCGCAGCTTGATGTTGAATTCCTTGGACCCTGTGAAGTACATGAGCGCAGCGCCATAACTCGCCTCCGGCACCACGCGCAGGTCCGCCTGCACCGCGACGCCGCCGGCATCCAGCCGCACCGATGCCCGCGTCTCGCCAGACACGATCACCTTCTCGACCTGCGGGTGTTTGGTGAACGCCTTCTGAGCCTTTTCCGGGTGGTCGCTGCTCACGAGGATGTCGATGTCGCCGATGGTGTCGCGCCCGCGACGGAGCGACCCGGCGTGCTGCACGTGCCCGGCCGCGCCCGCGTGGCGCTTCAGGTGCGCCACCAGCGCCTCGGCCAGCGGCAGCGCGATGCCGAGCGGCACGCGCTCGCCCGCCTTGGCCGCGAACTCGATCGCTTCCTTGATGTTCTGGACCGTCTTCTCGCCCATCCGCGGCAACTTCAGGATCGAGCCGTCGGCGATGATGCGCTTGAGGCCGTCGAGGTCGGTCACTTTGGCCTCGGTCCACATCACGCGCACGGTCTTGGGCCCGAGGCCGGGGATGCGCAGCAGCGCGGGGAGCCCCGGCGGCACCTCTTTGAGCAGCTCATCGTGCTCGGTGATGCGCCCGGTCTGCGCGAACTCGATGATCTTGTCGGCGATCTTGGGGCCGATGCCCTCGATCTGCGTGAGCGCCTTGTGGCCATCGGGCTGGCGCGCGAGGGCGATCAGGTCTTTCGAGGAATCGCCGACGATGCGGCCGGCGCGCTGGTTCGCGATGGCGCGGAAACGGTCCGCGCCGGTCAGTTCCAGCAACTGACTGATCTCGTCCAGCAGGGCCGCCGCCTCGGCGTTGGTGCGCTCGGTCTTCGCCATCGCGCGGTTCACAACTCAGCCCGAGGCCCGTCGGCGCGCCTGCCGCCCGGGGCGGGGGCCGTACGAACGGATCGACTGTTCGATGTAGCCGTCGCGCTGCACGCGCTCGCCGCGGACGTGCACCATCGGCGCTACATCGGGCTCGGACTCGCGGGCCGCGAGCCGCTCGGCCTCTTCGACGAGCCTGGCGCGATCGCCCTCGGGCAATCGAAAGAGAGCCCGCAGCCAGCGCCGGCCGAGTGCAGCGCCGCGGCCGCCAGGGATACGGAGCATCTCAACGATCGCGGCGACGTCGTCGTTTGGCGCGGCGGCGCTTGGGCTTGGCGCGGCTGCGAGTCGCTCGGCGCGAACCGAATTGTCTCGATTTCGTCCCACGGCCTGCGCTGGCGGCTCCCGCTGGTCGGACCTCGCCCAGCGCCTGTCGCAACCGCGATTCCAGCGCGCTGGCGAACGATTCCAGTCTATCGACGCGCTCCAGAAGGCTTTCCAGCGCATCGCTCACCGCTTCCAGCAGTTCGCCCGCTTCCGCCTCGTTGAGCACATCCGCTTCATCGGTCAGGGAGTGCCTGGGGCCGCGCCCCGTCACCAGCCACTGACGGCTCACGCCGAACGCCCGGCACACGGCCTCGACGAACTCGAGGCTCGGCGCCGCGCCGTTGAGATATCGGCGCACGCGTTCCTCATGGATCCCCAGCCGGTCGCTGAGCGTTCGCAGCGACAGCGACCCGACGACCTGCGTGATCCTGTGATTCAACGGGGAACCTGCCACGCCGCCAGTGTCCGGACCCGCGCTCGGCGCTGCAAGCTGTCAGGCGACATCGGCGAGGCCGAGCGATTCGCCGTGCGCCTTCATAAGCCGCGACTTGAGCAGGGCCTCTTCGGGCGAGGCGAGCGCGGGCGAGCGATCGATCCACGCCGCGGCATCTCGCCGCGCCATCATGAGAAGTTCCGTGTCGCGCGGAAACTCCGCCAACCGGAACGGGGCTGTGCCGGCCTGGCGGTGCCCGAGCAACTCGCCCGGCCCGCGCTGCTCCAGGTCCTTCTCGGCGATCGCAAACCCGTCGGTGGTTGAGGTCAGGATGCGCAGCCGTTCAACGCCTTCGGGCGTCGGGCCGGGATTCTCCGACGGGCTGAGGAAGCAGAGCGATTCGCGCGACCCGCGCCCGATCCGCCCCCGCAACTGGTGGAGCTGCGCCAGCCCGAACCGGTCGGCACGCTCGATCACCATCACGCTCGCGTTCGGCACATCCACGCCGACTTCGATGATCGGGGTGGCCACCAGCAGGTCGATCTGCCCAGCGCGGAAGCGCTCCATCGTCGCCTCGCGGGCCTCGCGGTTCAGGCGGCCGTGAACGGCGGCGAGGCGCAGGCCTTTGAGCGGCCCCGCCTCCAGTTCGGCGAAAAGACTTCGCAGCGATGCGCCCGCGGGCTCCGACTGGTCGGCATCGGCCTTGGTTTCGCCGATACGCGGGCCTTCGTCTTCGCCGATCGTGGGAACCACGACGTAGCCCTGCTCCCCGCGCTCCAGGCGCGTTCGCACTTGGGCGTAGGCGGATGCGCGCTCGCCCGGTTCGACGAGGTTTGTCGTGATTGCGCCGCGACCTGCGGGCATGCCCTTGAGCGTTGAGACATCCAGGTCGCCGAACACGGTGAGCGAAAGTGTGCGCGGGATCGGTGTCGCCGTCATGACCAGCGTGTGCGGGGCGGATGCCGCATCGCTGGACTTCTCGCGCAATGTCGCCCGCTGGTGCACGCCGAACCGGTGCTGCTCATCGATCACCGCCACCGCCAGCGAGTTGAAGGAAACACCCTCGGTCAGCAGCGCGTGCGTGCCGACGACCAGATCAATCTCGCCGCGAGAGATCCGCTCCAGCAGCGCCGCGCGCGAGGCCGCGTCGAGGCTCCCGGTCAGGAGCGCCAGCCGCACGTTCGAGCCCCGGAGCATCTCCTCGATCGTTCCCATGTGCTGCTCGGCCAGCAGTTCCGTCGGCGCCATGAGCGCCGCCTGGTGTCGCCCGGCGACCGCGGTCAGCATCGCGTACAGCGCGACGACGGTCTTGCCCGAGCCCACATCGCCCTGAATGAGCCGGTTGGCCGGCTGCGGCTTCTGGAGATCGGCCACGATCTCACCGATCGCGCCCTCCTGCCCGGGGGTTAGCCGGAACGGCAGCCGCGCGCGGATGTGCTCGTCGATCGCCTTCGTCCAGCGCAGGGCCGGCGCTCGCAGCGCGTGGCGCACGTGGGCCCGCTTCATGAACACGCCCAGTTGCAGCAGCAGCAATTCGTCGTACGTCAGTCGGCGCACCGCCGCGGATACCTCGGCCATGTTCTCCGGACGATGCACCATCCGGTACGCCTCGGCGAGGCGCGGCAGCGCGCGTTCGACCCGAAACTTCTCCGGCAGGTGATCCTCGATCAGCGGCAGCGCGGCATCGAGCACGCGCCCGACCGCGCGCTCGATCATCCACGACGGGAGTTTCTCGCTTGCCGGATAGACCGGGCGGATTCGCGCATCCTTGAGCTGCGGCTCGGCCCGCTGCGGGTCGATGACCTCGTGCCTCGGATTCGTGAGCACCAGCCGGCCGGAGCGCCGCTGCGACCGGCCCGTCAGGCGCAGGCGCATCCCGGGATGAATCCGTTGGACGAGGTACATCTGGTTGAACCAGATCAGCTGCGCCTGGCCGGTTTCGTCCTGAACGATCGCTTCGAACCGGGGCCGCCGCCCGTGCGGCATGACCCTCGTCGCCGTCACCTCGCCGCGCAGCGAGACGACCGACCCCGCGACGACATCGCGGATCGGCGCTTCGGCCTGGTGCTGCTCATGGCGCGCCGGCAGGTAATAGATCAGGTGGCCGACCGAGCGGATGCCCAGCGCTTCAAAGGCCACGCCCTTTTCCGGCCCGACCCCATCGACCGCGGCGATCGGAGTCTGGAGGTTGATCGTGGGCAGCGGCGGCGCACGGCGCGTCATGGGCATGCCGAGCATAGCCGCGCAAAAAACACCCCGGCGTTGGCGGCCGGGGTGCGAGGAGTTTGCAAACTGAGAAACGTGCGGCGCTAGTTCGAGAGGATGACAACTTCGACGCGCCGGCTCGCCTGCTTGCTTCCCTTGGGCTTGGACGATCCGTAGCCCCTCGAGTGCATGCGGCTGGCGGGAATGCCTTTGCTCTCAAAGTACTGCTGCACGGCGAGGGCGCGCTGCATGCTGAGGTTCTCGTTGGTTCCCCACTTGTCCTTCGTCTTGACCAGCGGGTCCGAGTCGGTGTGCCCGGCGATCTCGATCCGGTTGTTCGCATACTGGCTCTGGATCGTGCTCACCACGCGATCGAGTTCCTGGCGGGCAGTGGGCTTGATCGTCGCCGAGCCGGAACTGAAGAGCACATCGCCCGCGACCGTGATCACGGCCGCCTCGCCGCCGCCTGAGCCGCCGGCCGGCGCCATCGACTGGCGAGACTGCGCATCGGCGAGTTGTCGATTGAGGTCCTCGTTCTGCGTGCGCAGATCCTGATTCTCTTTCTGCGCCGCGGCGAGGTCCGCCTTGAGTTGCTTGCTCTTGCAGCCGGCCGCGCCCATCGTCGCCGCGATCATCAGCGCTGCAACCACCGCACCTGCCAGCCGCCGTCCTTGTTTGCCTCGACCGTCACGAGTCATCGGGAATCCTCCCTGCACATAAAGCCGTGAGTTTCCTGCACAAACCGCGGTCGGCGGATCTCGCCGCGCGGCCTCGGGTTTCGAACCTGAATCCCAGCATAAACCATCGGCAGGAGCGGGGCTCGCGGGTTACGGGAACTGCACATCCCTTCCGAGGACGATCGTGAGGAACGCGGCGAAGACCGGCCGGCCCAGCAGCACCAGGACCACCGCGATCGCCAGGTGCGGACCATACGGCAAGGCCGTCCCCTGCCGGTGGAACACCCTCCCCCAGACCACACTCAGGGCCGCCCACACGATCCCGAGGAACGGGGCCGTGAAGAACGCCAGGACCGGATCGAACCAACCGAGCACAGCCCCGGCGGCGGCAAGCAGGTGCGTATCTCCCTGCCCCATGGCTTCGCGCCCTAGCGCGAGCGAGCCCAGGATTCGCAGGCCCCAGATCAATCCGCCCCCGACCATGTAGCCCAGGGCCGAGCCGCCCGCCGCGCGGACCCACAACGGGGCCGCATCCGTTGTGGTCTTGAGCGGCCCGCTCGCGAGCCACCAGCCGACTAGCGCCAGCCCGATCGCCGGGGCGAGGAACAGCAGTTCCTTGAGCATCTCGCGCCGCGCATGGGGGTACTCGACCCAGTGAGGGTCGCCGGAAGCCCCGACCAGGCGCCTGAGCAACAGCCCCACGATCAACCCGATCCCCATGCCGATGGCCGTAGCCTCGAGCGGCCGCCCGAACCTCAAGCCGATCGCGAGCCCCACGAACATCAGGGCCAAGGCAGGCCCGGTCAGGAACAGCGTCCGCAACAGTACCGTCCGAAGGGATGGAGCCGGGGACGCCTGAGCCGCCGTCGATTCCGGAGCGCCGGCTTCCGGGCGGCTTTCCAGGTGAGCCTTCTCCCACGCCTCGTAGTCGTCAAAGGACCGGGGCATCAATCCCCGGCGCAACAGGACCATTGCGAGCAGCAAGCCGAGAGCCCCGCCAATCGTCATGCCCAGCCACGGCCCCTCTGGCACGGGGATCGTCCAGGCGTCATCGCTCCCGGGCAGACTGCCCAGCGACCACTGCACCCAGATCCCGTGCAGCGTGTGCGCCATCAGCCCCGCCACGCTCGCGACCCACGGCAGCACGAGCGGGATTGTGAACGTCCGCGCATCGATCAGCGTGCTCGCCGCCAGCGCGACCAGCAGGATGTAAACCGCCCCGAGGAACGGCCAGGTCTTGTCCAGCCCGGCCTTCGCGAACGCCGGCTGAAGCACATCGCGCTTCACGTCCGCCAGTTCGAGCAGCGACGGGTGCATGTACCACAGCACGAAGACCAGCGCGAACAGCAGCGCCATGCACACTTCAACAATGGGGTACTGCGCGGCGATCGGCGACTTGCAGAACCGGCACCGCCCCCGCAGCCAGATCCACCCCAGGATCGGAAAGTTCTCCCGCCACGTCAGGCGCGTCTCGCACATCGGGCACGCCGAGGGCGGCGACACCACGTTCATGCCCCGCGGCAGCCGGTAGGCCAGCACGTTCACGAACGAGCCGCAGATCGCCCCCAGCGCGGAGAAGAACAGGAGCGATGTCACGCTCATGCTCCATTGGATGGGCAGGTAGGAGGTCATGAGGGGCGGCCGCCCGCGCGGCCCACCGCGGCGCCGGCGCTAGTCCGACTCATCGTCCTCGCCGCCGCGCCCGGCTGATTCTTTGCCCCGGCCCTGACCGCGCCCGGCTGGCTTCGCCTCCGGGTCCACCACCGGCGTGAGTTCGGTGACCCGCTGCTCGGCCTGAGCGAGGATTTCCCGGCAGCGGCGCAGCAGCGCGGCCCCGCGCTCGTACTGGGCCAGCGATTCCTCCAGCCCGATCTCGCCCGCCTCGATCCGCTCGATGATCCCTTCGAGCTCCTCGACCGCCGCCTCGTACGCAAGGCTCGATGGATCCGGCCCCGCGGCCCCGGGCTTCCTGCTCGTCTGACGGTCTTTGCCCACGCGTTCAAGTTACCGCGCCCGCTCAGAACAAATCCATCTGATCCCGCGGCCTCTCGCGCCCCGGCCGGGCGCTCCTCGGCCGGCGCGCTGCCGGGGGCGCCAGCGCCTCGATCCCCTCCCCGGGCCCGATGGTCCGCTCAACGGTCGAATCGAACGCGCCATCCGCGACCCTCGTGCGCACTCCCAGGCCCCGGCGCACCTGTCCCGCGCTGCGGATGATCTCGCCGCCGGCGGTTGTCGTGAGCGAGAACCCGCGGGCCAGCACCCCCGACGGGCCGACGGCCACCAGTTCGCGCTCCAGCGAGTCCAGCCGCGTCCCGCATCGCTCGCGCTGAATCTGCCACGCCCGACCCAGGCGCTCGGCGGCCTCGACCGGCGGTCGCGGATCGATCCTCATCCGCACCGCGCGCACCAGCCGCCGCCCCAGTTCCCGGTGCAGGCTGTGGCGCGCGGCGTAGAGCGCCTCGGGGCGGCATCGGGCCAGGCGCGTGGCCAGCCGCTCCGCGCGCGTGCGTTCCGCCGCGAGCCGGTGCCGCAGGGCATCGCGCAGCCGGCGCGCCGAGGCCGCCCCTCGCTCGCGCTCCAGTCGCACCAGCGACCCCGGGTCGGCGAGGAACGGGTGCCGCGCCAGCCCGCGCAGCCGCTCGCGCGAGTGCTCGAGCCTGCGGGCCAGCCCCGCGCGCAGCCGCGCGGCGAGGTGGTCGCACTGCTGGAGCAGGTCCGCGCGATCCGGCGTGAGGCGCATCGCCGTCTGCGTGGGCGTCGCGCAGCGCTCATCGGCCACCAGTTCCGCGATCGTGGTGTCCGTCTCGTGCCCGATGGCGGCGACCACGGGCACCGCGCACTTGAGCACCGCCTCCGCGACGACCACCTCGTTGAACGACCACAGGTCCTCGATCGACCCGCCGCCGCGCGTCAGGATCACCGCGTCCACGCCCAGCGCCTCGTGCCCGGCCGAGACGGCCCGCAGCGCGGCGGCGATCTCCTCGGCCGCGCCGGGCCCCTGCACGCGCACATCGACGAGCATCGCGCCCACCGCCGGGCAACGCCGCTTCATGGTCACCAGCACATCCTGCAACGCCGCGCCGGTCTTCGACGTGATGACGGCGATGCGGCGCGGGAACGAGGGCAGGGGTCGCTTGCGCTGCGGGTCGAACCAGCCCCGGGCCCGCAGTTGCTCGCACAGTTCGCGCAATCGCCGCTCCAGGTCGCCCTGCCCCAGGCGCTCGATGGAATCGACGTAGAGCTGCGTCCGCCCCTGACGCGCGAAGAACTCGATCCGCCCGCGCAGTTCCACGCGGTCGCCGTCTTTCGGCGCGGGCCCGGCCCGCTTCGCGGCCGAGGAGAACATCACGCAGTCGATCACGGCGTCCACGCCCGGCGTCTCATCCTTGAGGCGGAAGTACCAGTGCGTGCGCTCGTTGAAGTTGGAGATCTCGCCGTGGACGCGCAGGCGCTCCGGCATGTGGCGCAGCGCGCCCTCGATCATGCGGGCCAGTTGGCCGACGCTGACCGCCGCACCGCCGCCGGTCTCACCGCCTCCGCCCCCGCCCCCCGGGGCGGGCGCCGGCGTCTGAGCCATCTTGGAGGGATCGAAGGGGAGGAGGCTCACACCGTCAGGCTATCCGTTGGACTCGGATCGATCGTGTGACGGTTCAAAACGAAAAAACGCCCTCTGGAGGGCGTTCGGGGTGCCCGCAGGCAAGCCCGTCGCGGGTTTCCTTACCGTGATAAGCGGTAGGGACCGCTCAAGTACACTGACATAAGACTAGCATAGGCGTCGTGCCGGTCAAGCCGGCCTTTTCCGGCGACGCTTCGGCAGGGCTTACATCATGTTGCCTGGATTCTTTGTCCTGGGGTTGGATGTCGGCGTTTCATCGATCGGTTGGGCCGTCATGTCCTGTGACCGAAACGGGACGGCCACCGGCCTGCTCGCCGCGGGCTCACACCTCTTCGAAGCCGGGACCGAGGGCACGAACTCCGATATCAAGCGTGGCAAAGACACTCCACGCGGCCAGCAGCGCCGCATGGCCCGCTCAATGCGCCGACAGAAGTGGCGCCGCACGCGCCGAAAGCGACAGTTGCTGCGACTCCTTCAGTCCCACGGTCTGCTTCCCGCATCGCCCACCGCCCTCCAGCGCCCTCTCGACATTGATGCCTTCCTGAAAAGCATCGACCGGGACTTGGCCGCTTCTTGGTTGAAGAATGCCAGCCACGCCGACCTGCAACGGATGCCGTACTCGATGCGCGCGGCGGCCACCCAGCGCCGCGTGGAACTCTTCGAACTTGGCCGAGCCCTGTACCACCTCGCTCAGCGTCGCGGCTTCCAATCTAACCGGCGTGCCGAGGCCGGCAGACGAGAAGATGAAGATGCAAGCGAAGTCAAAGCCGCCATCGGAGACCTCGCTGAGCGCATCGCTGCCCACACTCCCCCGACTCTTGGCGCCTATCTCGCGTCGCTCGACCCCGATCAGCAGCGCCTCCGTTCCCGCTGGACCGGTCGCGCAATGTACGAGCACGAGTTTGACGCGATCTGGACCGAACAGTCCCGCCACCATCCTCTATCTGATTCCGCGCGCGCCGCACTGCGTCGCGTCCTCTTCCATCAGCGCCCGCTCAAGAACCAGAAGCACCTGATCGGGAAGTGCTCGCTGATAGATTCGGAGCATCGGGTCCCGATCGCGAGCCGTCTCTATCAGCGTTTCCGTGTTCTTCAGACGGTCAACAACATCGCGGTCGCTCCACCGGGCGAGCGCCCTCGCCCCCTCTCGGATGAGGAGCGAATCTCGCTCATCGCTCGACTCATGAAAGATGGCGACGCCACATTCGCACAGGCCCGCAAGGCCGCCGGCCTGCCCGCCAAGACTCGATTCAATCTCGAAACCGGCGGCGAGAAGAAGATCATCGGCCACCGGACGGATGCCGCCCTCCGTGAAGCACTCGCCGATCGATTCGATTCACTCAGCGAAACGGAGAAAGATCGGGCCGTCGAAGACCTGCGTTCATTCCGCCTTCCGGAAGCATTGGAGCGCCGCGGCCGCCGCCGCTGGGGACTCGATGCGGAACACGCTCGCCTGTTCTCAGGTGCCGCACTTGAGGAGGGGTACGCCTCGCTCAGTCTTGCGGCCATCCGCCGCCTATTGCCGCGGCTGGAGCAAGGCGTCACGTTCGCCGAGGCTCGTCGCGAACTGTTTCCTGAATCGTACCGCGCCCAGAGCCCGCTCCCGCTGCTTCCGCCGGTTCTTGATTCGGTCGAGGACTTGCGCAACCCTTCTGTGCTCCGCGCGCTGACCGAAGTGCGCAAGCTCGTGAACGAGATCGTCCGCCGCCACGGAAAGCCCGCAAAGATCCGCGTCGAACTGGCTCGCGATCTCAAGAACCCGCGATTAGTCCGCGAGCGATTGACCCGTCAGAACCGCGAGCGGGAAGAGTCGAGGTCGGAGATCCGCGCTCGCATCGCGCGAGAGGCGGGCGTCGCAAACCCCAGCCGTGACGACATCGACAAGGCAATGCTTTGGGAAGAGTGCTCCGGAATCTGCCCCTACACCGGCCGCTCCATCGACTTCGCCGCTCTCTTCGGCAGAACCCCGCAATTCGATGTCGAGCACATCTGGCCCCGTTCGCGCACGCTCGACGACAGCCTGCGCAACAAGACCCTCTGCTACCACGAGGAAAACCGATCTCGCAAGCGCAACCGCACGCCGTTTGAGGCCTACGCCTCCGACCGCGAGCGCTTCGAAGCGATCCTCGAACGCGTCTCTCGATTCAAGGGCGACCTGTTCCTGCGCCGCGAGAAACTCCGTCGCTTCCAGGCCGAGCAGTTCGATGCCGATTTCGAAAACCGCCACCTCTCAGACACCCGCTTCATCGCTCGCGCCGTCGCCGACTACCTCGCCATTCTATTTGGCGGTCGAGCCGACGAGTCCGGTTCGCTTCGCGTCGAGACTCCCACGGGCGGCCTGACCGCATGGCTGCGCACCGGGTGGGGCATCGACCGCCTTCTGGGTGACTCACCCGAAAAGAACCGCTCCGACCATCGCCATCACGCGATTGATGCCATCGTGATTGCACTCTCAGACCCGCGCGCGGTGCAGATTCTCGCTCGCGCGGCGGAACAGGCCGACCGACTCGGCAAGCGACGCGCCTTTGAAACGATCGAATCACCCTTTCCTGAGTTCCGCGACCAGGTCCAGCAGACGATCGATCGCGTGATCGTCTCACACCGCCAGAGCCGTAAGGTCACGGGCGCGCTCCACGACCAGAGCATCTACAGCCAACGCCACGTCGACGGCCATCGGATCAGCAAAGAACTCCACAAACTCAGTCCGGCCGAGATCCGAGACGGCCGGATTGTCGATACTCGCGCCCTGGCCCTCATCCGGGAGAAACTCGAATCCCTCGGAAAGTCGAACCCGACGCCCCAGGACATCGCAAAGATATTTACGGATCCGGGCAACGCCCCGTTAGTCAATGGGCACGGTGGCTCGCGAGTCCGATTGCGCCGAGTTCGCGTTCGGGCGTCCGTGAACCCTGAGACGATCGGACGACACGAGTCGCAGCGCCTCGTGGAAACCTCAAGCAATCACCACACGGTGATCTACGCCACGATGGACAAGCGCGGCCGCGAAGTATGGGTCGATGAGCCGGTAACTCTACTTGAAGCGTACCGGAGGCAGGCTGCGAAGGAGCCGATCGTCAATCGCTCGTTGGGACAGGGAAAGACATTCGTCTTTTCGTTAGCGCCGAACGATTTCGTCGAGATCGATTCGCCCAATGCCGAACGCGCCGCGCCTCGCGAGGTCTGGCGCGTCGCCTCGGTATCGCATGGCGACAACGAACTGAAACTGCACCGCGATGCGCGCACCCCTGACGAACTCAAGCGTACCCGGTCCCGACTCCGAGTCTCGGGCGAAAAACTCCATTCGCTGAATGCTCGCAAGGTGCGTGTCACCCACCTCGGAGAACTTCGTCGCTGCGGAGATTGACTCATGCCCGGCGCTGAGCGAGTGCTGGACTTCTCTTTGGGCCAGGCTCACCTGGCCCTCCGCCTCCGCCAACTCCTGATCCGCCGTGAAGGGATGCCCGATGTCTCCGTTCCGATGGAGGACATCGCCGTTGTGGTCCTGGCTTCTCGCCAGAGCACCTGCACGCTCGGCGCGCTCGACGGCCTTATGGGCGCTGGAGCTGCCGTAATCGTGTGCGACGACTCAATGCTCCCCAGCGGTCTCATGCTTCCCCTTGCGGGGCATTTCAACCAGACCAAGCGCATGCTCGCACAGGCGACGGCGAAGGAGCCGGTGCGCAAGCGAATCTGGCAACAGATCGTGCAGGCCAAGGTTCGCGCCCAAGGCTCGCTGCTGGCGTCGTTTCGATCTCAAGACGCCGGCCTCTCATCGCTCGCGAAGTCTGTCCGATCCGGCGACCCTTCAAATGTTGAATCGCACGCGGCTCAACGCTACTGGCCTCTGCTCTTCGGACCCGACTTCCGCCGTCGCCACGATGCACCCGACCAAAACCGGCTCCTCAATTACGGCTACGCCGTGTTGCGTGCCGCCGTCGGTCGCGCCCTCTGCTCCGCAGGCCTCCACCCTTCGCTCGGTGTCCATCATCATTCACGTTCCGACCCATACTGTCTCGCCGACGATTTGATGGAGCCCTATCGCCCAGTGATCGATGGTGAGGTGGCGGTGATCGCGGGCGAAACGGGCTGCGATACACCGCTCGACCCAGCGACCAAGGCCCGGCTTGTCGGCACGCTTCACGAACGACTCAGTCACGACGGTGAGTCCCGAACCATCTTCGATTGGATCAGTCGCTCCGCGAACTCACTCGCGCAATGCATCTGTGGCCAAGAGCGCCGCGTCTTTTTCCCGCGCGGCCTCATCGAACCATGAAACCGGGTCGACGTCGCCGCCCGCGCGCGCCCCCGGTGCTGCCTCTATTCACCGACAATGATGATCGTCCGGATCTCTCAGGCTATCGCGCCATGTGGCTCTTCGCGATGTTCGATCTTCCTGTGCACGACAAAGCGGCGCGCAAGCGATACGCGCGGTTCCGCAAAGACCTCCTCTCCGAAGGCTTTATGATGCTTCAGTTCTCGGTGTACGCTCGCCACTGCGCCAGCGAGGAGTCTTCGCATTCCATCCGCCGACGTGTGCGCGATTGCTTGCCCGATGAGGGACAAGTTCGCGTGCTCGGCGTCACCGATCGCCAGTTCGGCAAAATGGAAAACTACTTTGGGAAAAAACGTGCTCCAACCGAGGATCCGCCCGCCCAATTCATGCTTTTCTGATGAACGAGGCGCGCGCAACCCACGTCCACGGCGTGGGTTACGCAAAGGGGAGAGTGTACTTGAGCGGCCCCTCACGTCAGACCACGGCAGTTGGTGATGCTCGGACGGCATCGCGAGTAGTGTACTTGAGCGGCCCCTCACGTCAGACCACGGCTCGCACGAACCCGTCGAGCGATGATACCGAAGTGTACTTGAGCGGCCCCTCACGTCAGACCACGGCTTTGTATCGTGCATCGTGTTGGTTCTCTAAAGTGTACTTGAGCGGCCCCTCACGTCAGACCACGGCTGGGGCGACTGCCCCAAGGACGAGAGCTACAGTGTACTTGAGCGGCCCCTCACGTCAGACCACGGCTCAAGGTCGATATCCCTCAGCGCGTACTCGGAGTGTACTTGAGCGGCCCCTCACGTCAGACCACGGCGTCCACGTCCGGGAGCCTTGGTTCGACCCGAGTGTACTTGAGCGGCCCCTCACGTCAGACCACGGCCACGA
>Ga0187894_10004486_pt1 | contig 14924 bp, 10 predicted proteins | sample GBC1701081metaG_FD_136650 | JGI IMG/M metagenome (GOLD analysis project Ga0187894, IMG submission 136650) | White microbial mat communities from a lava cave in the Kipuka Kanohina Cave System on the Island of Hawaii, USA - GBC170108-1 metaG ...
AGACAGGCCATATCTGGTCTCGCCATAACTGCCACTCGCTTCAATCTGGTAACGGTCTCGCAACCCGGCTTCATCGAACCGGCGACTGATCCTGGATTTAACCTGCGAGAATGTTTGCAGAAAAGCCTCGTAATCTTCGTTCATGTTTTCGAGCAGCGTTCCGACAAAACCATATCCGGCGACGAGATCAAAATCATCAATCGCCCGTTCTTTACCGCCGGCGTCGGTGACGATGCGAAAGACGGAATCGAGCATGTCGCGCGTGATCTCTCTCGGCGCAATAAATCCGCAGCCATCGCTCCCGAGCTTCTCTTTCCGCAAGTGAGCGAAGAGCGTATAGAACAGGAACTCGCGCTTGGGCAATCTGACGCCGCGATTAGCCACCGATATAATGCGGCGGCGCAGATCAATGCGCAGATCATGCAGCGACTCCGACAGATCTAGATCGCGCTGCGCCTGCTCCACCAGCTTGCCATAACTGTGACCACCGTTATTCAGCCAATCCGAACGCAACCCGCGCAACCGGATGAACGGAATGTCGGCCAGATGAATCTGCGCGTCATCGGTGGAAACGCGCCTGACATTTCCCTGCCGATCCCTGACTTCCAGCTCGCGCGCTTGCGGAGGCTTGTAGAAGAACTCCGGATGCGTCTCGAAATCCTCGCTGATCAGAACATGCGACAGCCGGTCATCCGCCCGCCCAAACAACTGCATCGCCGTGGTCAGATAAATACTCATCGTCTTTCGCCCGCCCGCCGCCGAAGCGTGAATACGCACTCCATCATCCTTGGCCAATTCCCGCACGATCTCGCAGATTTGATCGGTGGCCAGGTCGTTTTCTTCCTTGGTACGGATGTCTTCAAGCGTGCGTCCATCAGGCGTGTTGAGCAACTTGATCGTCGTCTCGTCAAACTTGATGGTGGTGTGATCAATGTCGTAGTCGCGGCAGAACTCAAAGAACTTACCGCTACCCGGATCAAGCAAACTCCTGAGCAATTTATCGCGCCCGCCAATCGTGGTGATCACGCGAATCTCATCCACCCGCTCGCCACGCTCCTGGGTCAACGCATAAAGCGTTTCCGTGATGATTTGCGGCGTGGTTCCGGCAACGAGGAGCAGGATGTGTTTAGGCCCGTTCGTTCTCATAATTTCACCGCCGTTGTCTGGCAGCATCGCGGACGGCTTGAAGATTGATTATCTCGGCCACTTCGATCTGTGGCGGAGTCACATCACTGTTTTGCCGTAAGCGTAACACAGCAGGAAAATAGCCCATCCGCCCGTGCAACTCCGCCAGAACCAGCGCGGCAACAGGACTGAAACTCGGCAGATTGATCAGCAGAGACTTTGTCTGCCACTCTTCGGAAGAAAGGCCGATGCTTTCAATCAATGCGCGCGCCTGCTCGGCGAATGGGAGCGCTGGGTCGAGATGGGTTTTGACTTCGATTACACGTTCGATTTGCGCGCCGGAGATTTGGGAGATGGCGGCGAGTTGAGCGGAGGTGAGCGGGTGGGTGAAGTTGAGAATTAACATACGCCTTATACACAAGAGCACCACTGTTTCTTGAATTCCTGCAGATACTTCAGAGCGTCATCTACCGAAAATATTTGATCGTTCCGCTTTGTGCGTAAGTACGTCATTGCACTGCAGACATCTAGCGTATGCCCGTTAAGACAAATACCAGATTCCCCTCCCTGGGACACTAGGATCGCAGGAGCCCTGTGAGCAATATCAACGAATATTTCATCGGCCTCTTCACGGCAGCGGTAATCTCGCAACTCAGCCTTGTGCTTATCTATTAGGCCGCCGGTAACAGGAGATAGCGCGCTATATGTATTTTTTAGCTTGTCGTACCAATCCAAAAATTCATCCGAACCGCTTAGCCTCTCTTTGTACCTCTTGCATACTTTGGACTCTCCAGGCTCTTTGTCTTCACATAAATAAACAAACTCTTCCTTCTCAAAGCTTCCATCTTTTGAATTTCGACGACCCATTTCGGCCATAATATCTTGCCCTAATTTTTCAAGCCACAATTGCGTATCTGAGTAAATTGATAAGCCGTGAAAGGGCCTAAGGCTTTCAGGTAGGGCATTTTCGGCTAATAGAATAGGTATGATGTAAGATGTACTCTCAGGAAATTTGCGATACTCTGATAGCGCTTTACGGATCTCGACATGGTGCCAACCTTTCGTGTCTACTGATGCAGATGACAAGAAAGCTATAAAAAAATCAGCGTTCTCAATTTCTCTGTAAAGCACGCTCTCCCACTCGATGCCAGTCTGAAGCCGGGTCTTATCATACCAAACATCATGGCCTTCGCCGCTAAGAAAGTCTTCTATATCCTCTACCCATTTCTTATCCATTTCTAGATTCTTATAACTTAGAAACAGTTTTGCTTTTGGCGTCTTCGGTAGCGGGGCCGACTGCTGACTAACGCGGTACAAAATATCTCTGATTTCGTGAGTAAGCTCACGACACCTCTCATTGCCATTCAGATAGGCATTCTCCAAAATGTGCGGCTCAATTACCAGTTTTATTGGAAGCGCCATCTTCAACCTCCAAGCTAACCGCTTTTGCAGTTGCCACCTTAAATCCAGAGTGATCTATATTGTCACGCTCAAAGAAGCTCCGGAATGTTGTAGAAGCTTTCATAAACCTGCCCAGGTGATCTGTTTGGATGTATTCAATATTGCTTTTCCAAGCTTCTCTGTCTCTGGTAACAAAGAAGACACAAAAATCTTTTTTACCGACGATGTGCTCAGGCACACCATCGTTTTCGTTTTGCTCTTTACCGACGATGTGCTCAGGCACACCATCGTTTTCGTTTTGCTCTTTACCGACGATGTGCTCAGGCACTTCATTGTTTTCGTTTTGCTTCCTACGGCGAACATCATACACCGCAGTTTCAGCAATCAACCGCTGCAACATCAATAAGAGATGTTCAGAATGGGTTTCTATGAGACAACGGCGCTGTACACGCTGTTTTTCACCACTATCATTGAGTCTTACAGAGCCCCGTCCATTTTCTCTGACACCTTCTTCCTGATCCTGCGGTTCTATTTTTCTAGGGCGCCTCTGTCCTCTTGCCGATTCTTTTTCCTGCTTGCTGATTTCTTTGCGACTGAAGTCGTTAACGCATTCAATAAACAGCCCCGCAGTATCCGCCTGCGCTTCAGGGTGCAGATGTAATTCAGGTTGCTCAATGATGATGAACGCATCCTCCGGCGCGGTCAGGCAGGAAATTATCACTGGGAGAATTTGGGAAGCTCCGAACCCCATATCCTTGAGGTTTCTGTCGCCCATCGCATTCTGACTCTCACTCGGATTTTTACTCTCAACTATGACCAACTCTCTTATGGCGACTAAATGGTCCGTCGTATCTTTCTCGTTCTCTTTATTGCGCCGGATCGAACTGCCCAACTCAAACTTCGACATCCAAAACTCAATTCTTTCCTGTAGATGCTTTGACTCGGAGGGCTTAAGCAGATAGTCCCTGTAGGCTTGAGCGCCTTCCCAGTAAGAAGACAGCTTCGCTCTTTGATCAATCAGATAGTATCTCTCGGGCAGGGGCCGTATCGGGCCAATGTAAAGAATGCTTTCAAGAAATCCCTTGATCTCTTTCCGGCAAAGGCTCCAAATATGCAAAATTTCGTTGAGCTGCTCACGCTCAATGTCCGCCAAGCTTTTATCCTCTGAAAGATGCGCCTCATCTAATCCCAGTGTCGGCAGAAACCCGTCAGAGCAGTCTTTTGTAAAGTATGAAGCAAGTGCGCCAGAGTTCTTTGAAGGCAGTTTGGCGTCGCTGTACCCGCTCCATGGAGGAACAAGGTCAGGGTCGAATTGCAGCGTCAATAACCGCTTTCTCTTTTTGTCGCCTAAACTCGATATCACCAGCCAAAGATCAAGGCCGACAAAGGAAACGTTGTCCACATGCGAGCTATAGATGAGAGACGCCTCGAGACAAAGATTGTCTTCAGCAAAGAGGTTGGACAATTCTTCCACCGCCAGCCAGTCCCGTTTACCTTTCGCTCTTAATTCAAAGACTGGAATTTCACACTTGAAGCTGAAGCTGATCGGTTTAGTCCACGAGAGCTTCGTGCCGTGGAATCTCGGCTCCTGCTCTTGAGGGCTTTTGTGAAGCGCGGCTTTGAAACTCCCGATGTCAACTCCACCTTCATCCGCAAATCTCAGTGGCTCGCCGTCGCCCCCAGTAAGGCTTTGCTTCAGCAGGCGCAAGGCGCGGATCATAACGCTCTTGCCGTGCGAATTGCGCCCGTACAGAAGGTTGATCTTACGAAACTCGACGAAACCGTTAAGGCCGAATCCAGTTGAGCCAAAGGCCATAAAGTTTTTCAGTCCAAAGGCTGTCACGGGCATCAGCTAACCCTCCTCCCCTTTTACCAAGGCTATGCTAATCGGCACGACATCATAAGCTTCATTACCATGCTCATTACCGAACCCTCTGGGCCGCACCTTGAATCTGACCCTTTGCCCTTTGGATAACGTCTCCAGACCTGGGGCTAATTGACTGGCGTGAACAATGATTCGCTCAGAGGAATCATCTGAGGTAATGACTCCCGTGTTCTGATGTATACCGAGACCAAAATCATCCACTGTTCCGGTTTTATAGTCTGAAGAGGCAGCCGGGGTTTGCGAGTTTGGCGGTTTCTGCGCCAGCGTCTGATTTGCCAGTGTCAGTGCAGGCTCTTGTTTGCCATGAGCAGGCGGTTTTGGAGGAACGGCCTTATCACTTTTGGACACGGTTAAAGGGTCTGGCAGGACTGGGCGCTCTTTGTATTCATTGCCGAATTTAGAATGTTCGATGAGCTGATAGCGCGTCTGCTCCAACCAATTGCTGCTTCCTTCGCGCCATTGCAACATTGCTAGCAACATTCGGATGCGCTCAACATCGGCCAGTCGGGAAGGCTGTGGCGAAACAGCGATCTTCGGCAGCATGAAATCTTCGAATGCCTTGATGAATTGCTTCGCATCCTCATCCTTCTCTGCCTGATTGAAACGGTTCTGGCTAAACAATGACTGATAACGCTGTCGGCGGCTGGTGATAAACAACTTGGTCTTGATAGCGACGGCCCCCATTCCAAGCGGTTTCCCCATCCCCAGCTTGTGACAATAGGTTCGTCCATCTTCACCCGGCAGCGTCAAGGCCCAAGCCAATGCGCCCAATTCTTCTGGCTTGAGATTCTCGAAATGGATGCGGAAATGGAATTTCACCCCTGGTTGCACGGGTTCGATGCGGGTCAGTTGTGATTCTTTTTTGCGATGATCGGCTGGAGCTTCGATATTTGGGCGTTCACCTTTGTGCCAATAGAGCTTGTGGCCTCGTAGCTCAGTCTTGCTGTACTCAGCATCATAGTGCGCCAGTTTCTGTCGAAGGTCAGGGTCGTGTCCCGCGTTTTTGTCCTGCACCAGGTAATGTTGAAAAGTAGTGACTTTCGGGTTGCCAAGCGTGGCGGGAGTGATCGGCTTCTTCCTGGCATACCAAATTTCACCTTTAGCCGTGATAAAGTTTGCATCGGTGATAAACACACGGCTACCGAACTGGTTTTTCAGGTTGCCTTTCTCTTCCACCCAACCAAAGATCGCTTCGGCCAAGTCAGGTTCGGGTGCGCCGCGCAGATCTTCGGGAACTAAATCAAGAGGAGTCGTTACCGTGCCGCTTGATGTTCTGGCTGGCACGCGAAAATTCGGTGTGTGTCCAAACCAGAATACATCGGAAGATTTCTTTTCAAGGACATAAAAGACAGGAGCGCCATCTTCCAGAACGCCTGCAGGCTGGCCCTTCTCCTTACCCCATAAATCCTCCCGTTGAAACGGTGTCAGGCTGTTTATGTAAGCCTTGACCAATTCCTCTGGCAATTCTATCGGATCGGCTTTGGTGTCCTCTGGCAGAACCAATGCATGGTTACGCCGTGGGGATTCCTGGTCCTCCCTGCCGGTTTCAAGCATATTGCCGGAGCAAACGACAAACGCGCCTTTGTATTCATAAAGCTCTTCACTGCCTATCCTCACCACCTCTGTGAATTGTCCGAACCTGTTCTTACGCCTAGCGACGCTGAAGCTCACGTGAAAATACTCAGGCAGGTAATCCCGATCATCAAAGAAATAGAAATTGGTGATTGCGCCGGGAGGAATATTCTTCTCTTTGACTTTTAGAAAAGCGCCTCGATCAGGCCAGCCCATTTGCTTCGGTGTCATGGCGGGCCAGATGCGCCATTCGCCTTTTTCCGTCTTTTCCAAATAACCCGCCCGGACGTTGCTGCTGAATTGACCAATGATCTGGCGGTAAGGTTCCGCCAATGGATCTTCACGCGGCGCAGCTACAGCGCGGAAGGTTATTGAGGGCGACTTATTCACCCATTTCATCTTGCCATAGCTAACAATCTCGACCAGTGAGCGCAGCATCCCGCGCAACGAATTGCCGGGAATGACCGGCACTGGCTGTCCTTCCTCTTGTTTGTACGAATAGAATAGCGCACGCTCAAGCTTCTCTTCGACACTCAGGTCTTTGGCTTTCTTATCAGCTTTATCAAACTGGTCAAGTGTCATCATTCCGCGCACGTAGACCGGCGAGCAGGTCTCCATCTCGCAATCGAACCAGCCGGTGTGCAACTCTTCGTGGTAACGATCCTGATCCGGCGGCATATCGGTCGCGACGATGTTGGACGGCAACGGCACGAAGTTATAAGGCGCGCGGGCGCGGCGGCGCGGGTTTGTCGGGTTGGTGTGAACCGGCCTTCGGTTGCTTGTGTTATCTGGCATTATAGTCCGGCCTCCCTGTTTCGACTGTTTCGATTGATTTCAAACGGCTACAAAAGAATCTCGCCTGTCCGTCGTTATCCCGTGTGAGATAGTGGCGAACGGTCAGGATCACTCGCTCATCTTTTTTCAGCACGTCTGCCGCTTCTATTGGCACGATTTGACGAATCCCAGTCCCTTTTTTGAATTCATAGATCGCGGTAAATCCGGATTTCTTGGGCGGCGGTGGAAGTTCGTGTCTTTCTGTTCCGTCATGCGCCATATCGCCGTAAAGAATTTGCGGTTCTTCAAACATCGCGACATCGGTCGCGCCGCCTTCGATCACCACGCGCCCGCGCCACCTGCCCTCGGCTTCGCGCCAGATGAACAACTCGCCTTTGTCGCCGAAGACGCGGCATTGTTGAACCGTCACAGTGCGAAGCTTAGGCGTCCATTCGCTCGGATCGGGCGTGGTGAGTTTGTCGCCGTCAACGCGCCCCCACAACACACCGTCATCGAGATGGATCAAGGCGTAGCTGGCGCCGCCCGCGCCCAGATGATCCGCGGCAAGTTTGACCAGCCGTCTGCCTTCGTCCTCGGCTTCAGCGAAAGCAGGGGGAATCTGTCCGGGCGACAGCGGCTCGATGTGTATTTTGCTTTCAATCATTTTTCAAATTTCTCCCAATTCACTCGCTGCAACGCGCCGACGTAGGCTTCGAGTCTGGCTACGGCGTTCCCGCCAGTGAGGCGGATTTCGCCGTTGCGCGATTCGTCGCTCATCTCTATCTCTCCGTTGCGGCTGTGTCGCAATTTCGCGCTGACGCCGCGCAACCGGCCACGACCGATGCTCGATTCTCCGCCGAGCGGCAGATCACCAAGCCAGAGGTCTTTCAACACAAGCAACAGTAACCCGATCTCCTCGTCTTCGGGGTTACGCAGATGCAATCGCAATTTGACGCCGCCGCCGAAATGCGGAGCTTCTTCGAGCAATGCCGCTTCGATCGTGCCGCCGGTGAAGCGATCAATCTTGATGCGCGTTTGCACCAGTGACTGACCTCCGCTGATCAATTCTTCGTTAACCATCACGCGGCTGGCGTGCGGCTCGACTTTTTCCTCATTGTTTTTATCAGCCTTTTTGCTCTGTGACTCTTTATCTCTGGAATTGTCCATCTCAACGCCGAACATACCGCCGATAAAGTTCCGCGCTCCGGCTACTGCCTTGTCACCTTTGCCTGCTAACGTGTTGGCGATGCGCAGCGCGCGATGGCGGATCGCTCCGGCGACACTCGTGCCGGGCAGGATAGGTTTCTTGCTGCCGTTGCGCTTCGTGCTCAGATGGACGACATCCGGCCCACGATCCTGCTCGTCGAAACCGCCACGCACGATCAATGAACTGTCAATCTCGAAATCGGCTTCGATCTCGAACCATTCACGGCGGTCAATTTGATCGGCTTCGGTCAATTCGACTTTGAGCAACGAGGCGATGTCGCGTGATGGCGGATTGCCAGAGTTCCGGTCTGCGTCCTGCGCTGCGGCGAAACCCGTTTTCAGCCAAGCCAGCAAATCTTTCGGCTCACGCAAGTCGTAAGTCGTCACCGCCCATCCATCCACACGACAGCAGCCAAACCCGCGACGTTTGCGCGCGCCCAGGCGAATCTCGCCGACGGCTAACGCTTGCAAGGCAATCGCCAGAGCTTTCTTGCGCAGGCCGTTCTCCTTCTCGTTATTGTCGAGCAGCAACTCGAACCGTAGATTGAAGAGCGTGCCGGCGGTCAGCAATTGGTAATCGTATTTTTTCTCCTCCTCGGCGGTGCGTGTGCGCGGGTCGAGTTTCACGCCGTCGCGCAATTCGGTTTCGGGGCGGCCTTTGCCTTCGCTCAAGGCGTCGTCAACGATCAACGGGCTTTGCGCACCGTCTTCGTCGCCGCGATGACCGCCGAACAGTTTGGTCGCGAGCAGTTCATTTTCGGTTTCGTTCCATTCGCGGAAATAGGGCGAATGCATGTCGCGCGACGGCATGGGCAGTTCATATCCCCACTGCCGTTCGCGCAGGTGATTGCGCAACGCGCCTGCCAGCGATGCGCCGGTGATTAACGCCTGCCCGCTGACTTCGTCAGTCAACAACGGCATGTCCGTCAATTCGTCCGCGTCGCCGTTGCCGAAATGAGCCGGAGTGACCAACTCCAATTGCCCAGTAACAACGATGCGCTGCCGCAGATTACGATGCCGTGGGCGCTTCTGACCGGTTGTGGTGTTTCGTGCGTCAACCATCACTTGCGTTCCTCCGTCTTTTGATCTTTCGCGGCGCGGTACAAAACCTGATCAACCAAACGCAGCGCATATTCGCGGGCGATCTCTTCATCAACTTCCGCGCTGATGACAACTGTGCCTTCGCCCAGCGAGACCGGATTTCTTTTCCACTTCTCGACTCGCTTCTGCGCTGGCGTCTTCTCCTCTTCACCTCGGTCTTTCTGATCTTTCTTTTTTTCCTCAACAAGCAGTCCGAGTTGATCCTTTAACCAGGACAGCAATTGTTGTTTTCGGTCGCCGACCTGCACTCTGGCTATGTTGAACTGAGACCTCGTGCTCCTTCGCTCTGTCAGCGAATCGAAGTATTCCGTCAACCATTTGATCTGGGCATCGCCAAGTTCACCACTGGTTTGAATTTTACGGAGTATCATCCGTAGGCGCGACAACTGGGTCTTGTGCGGAGAGTTTTCAAGCCGCGTGCTGTTTATTCTTCTTCTCAATTCCTCGTCGAGGTGACGGCGCAGAATTCTTTCGGCGATGATCTTCGCCTGGTTCTCTTCCTTCTTTGAAAGCGGCCTGAGTTCTGATTTTGGCGAAAGATTGATTTCGTAAGACAGGAAAGCCTCGTCCTTCTTTTTATCTTTCATCCAATCAATCAGCACGCGGCCAAAACCTTCGTTACGCCGTTCGCCGACACCTTCGCGTTCCAGTTCGCCCAGCTTTTCCCAACCAATCGGCGCCGATGTTTTGTAGACGAAGACGCTGCCGGCGGAGAGAGCGACGGCTTGCGGCAACGGCAATCCCCATTTGCGGTTGAAGCCACCGACGATTTTGGATTCTGCCCACGAACGCCCTTCCACCAACTTCAACGCTTCGTCATCCAGGTCGAGCGCAATCTCCAAAACTCGGCGCGGATCAAGCGTCGCCTGACCGTTTTCATCGCGCAGCAAAGCGTCGCTGACGAATGCGATGTGCAACTCTTCATCGGCTTTAAGCGCTGCAGGCGAATCATCAGTTCCGGATTCTCGCCAATAATCAGGCTGCCCGACTTCGGTGATCACGGCTTTGCCGTAACCAGCGCGGCGCGCACGACCAATCCACAACGTCGCGCCTTTGAGCCATTCGACGATCTTTTCAGATTTATCGGAAGTGGTCAGGATCAAAGCCTGCAACTGCATTCCGGCGGCCAGCGATTCGTAACGATAGACGCTTCCCGAATCTTCGGTTGAGCGTCCTTTGAGCGCGTCGCGCTGCGTGTGGACGTTCAAACGGAGTAGTGGCGAAAAGAGAGCGGCGTTTTCCTCACGCCAGAAAAAGGCTCCACTAGTTGATTCATCGTGAATATCGAAAGCTTTGCGGCTGAAGTCGTAAGTTTTCCGGCCATCCTTGCTGTCAGCGAAATCGTCTTTCCTGATCCGCCAGGCCGACGGCTTGGGCAATGCGCGGCGCTTCTCTTTACTCCCGACGTTCGGATTGGACGGATAGGCGTTAAGAAACCGCGTCTGATCGCCGAAGAAGAATTGGCGTGGTTCGTCATCGCCCGCGTCGAACTCTGTCCTGCCGTCTTGCAGGTAACGCGCGATCAACGCCCCGCGCAGCAACGAGCCGGAGACGTAGGGCAGCGTAACCGCGCTGTTCGGCTCGCCCATTACGTCAGTGGCCAGCACGGGTGATTGCAATTCGATGGTGTAACGAATCACGCTGAAATTATTGTCTGAACTCATCTCCCGACCTCCTGCTCGAAGAAATCAAACTGGGCACGTATCCACTTGTCGTCCTGAATCCAGGCGTGCAAACGTCCACGTCCTCGATTGCGCCCTGTGCCCGCGCGTCGCCAGGCTAAAACCGTCGCCGCAAGCAAAGCTCTGTCGCGTTCATCCGGCGATTGATCGAAAATCAGTTGTGCTTCGAAGATCGTCCCGCGCAATACCACACGCATCGCCCGTAGCGAAGCCGCTTCAGGCGCGCCGAACGGCGTCATTGCCGTCTGCCGTCGGATCGCTGTCAGCGACTCCAACACATCCGTCGGCGTTAATCCGCTGGTCGCCGCCTGCCTTTCTTCTAGTGAAACCGCGATCAATCGCCGCACGCCTTCCGGCAACCGGGCGTCGCCAACGCGCATGATTCCCGTCTCGTCGGTCATACGGCCCCCGACGCCGAGCAATCGGTCGCGCGAATCCCTCCAGTTCTTCGCCTTATCGTCGCTGAGGGCATAAAGCAGGCTCTCCAATTCTTCAGCCAACAGCCCGCGCAAAGTCCGCCCCCGCAGAAACGGCAACCCGTGCCGGTCGTGTTCGACTTCACGATCAACCAGACCCGGCAATCCGTCGCCGCGTCCGAAAGTCGCCGCGCTCAGCAATTCAAACTTTAACGTCAGTATTTCAATTGGCGTCGCCATTGTTCACCCCCTTCAGTAGGAAATGATGATCCATCGCCTCAATCGCGTCGAAGTAGCCGCAACGCTCGGCCTCCCAGCCGTCTTTGTGGAGATTGGCTGAAGCATTGGCCAATACGGGCAACTCAACTCCATTGATTTTTAGAAACTCTCGCACCGCTTCTTTGCCACCACGCAGCGCCTCGCGCAACGATTTCACTTTGTTGCGACGCTCAGCCCAATCCTCGTCGAAGTTGAAATTGGCGACCAATCGGTTGAAGTTCTCCCACGTGCGCCATTCTGAACCGTGTCGCATCCGCACGGGACGCATCAGCAATGTCGGCGGCTCTTTGCCCTGTCTTTCCTTCTGCTCACGGAAGCTGACCTCGTACTCCTGCGCGCGAATCGCCTTCAAACTTCCGCTCAAACCGGTGGAGGAAATGTGCCAATCAATCGCTGAAGCCTTCGGCCTTTCGTCTTTCAAATATTTCTTGGCCCCTTTGGCCAGCGCATCGCTCAGGTCATAGGCTCGGCGGAAGGGATAATGGACTTTGACTATGCACACGCCCGCGCCAGTGTGAATCTCCTTGCGCGGCGAATCCTTCATCAGATCGCGTGTGGCGATGGTGAACGCGTTCATGTATATCGTCGCAAGCGACAGGCCGAGTTGCCCGTCGCAGACGAAAGTCACGTCATCGCCGCCAAAGACCAGCGGGCGAAAGGGCCAGCAGGGCTTTTCGCCTCTCTCTCCCTGATAGAGTGGGATTTGCTTCTGCTGCGAATTTGTGAGCCTGCCTTTAGGCACTGACTTTGGGGCGGCTTCCACTACTACTTGAACAGTTCGCCCAGTTTTCGGATCGGGTTTGGACCTGATATGTTGGCGCAAAACGTCCAGCGTTCTCACTAATGCGGCCCCTGAAGCCCGTTCGACGCCTTCGGAAAAATTGCGCGTCAGTTCTATGTATTCGCGGTTGGTTTTCGCTTGGGCGACGTAATCCTTGATAATCTCGCCCATGCTGTTGCCGTCAATGTGGACGACGGCGATGTAGCTCTCTTCACCGCCGATGCGCCCCAGATAATCGAGATCATCACTGAATTCAAACTCATCAGCGTTGAAATTTGGGTCAGCCTCACGAAAGTATTTCAACAACCGCGCTTTGGCCTTATTTCTGACCTTACCGTCAGGCTTATCCTTTTGGGTGACTTCCAGCTTGGCCATGATCTCACGCGAAACCAGACGCGGCTCAGCTTCAAGATCGAGGCTGCTTTTCGTTGCGACCAAGCCTGTCGCCTCGCATTCGGCGGTCACGCCCAAGCCGAGCAACGGCGTCGGCGTCGCCCGCCGCGTGCGTTTCTTTTCCGCCAATCGCCCGTCACGCAACTTATTGATCTGCTCGCCCAGGTTTTCTTCCGACGATAAGCCTTCACCGAGCGGATTCCACTCGAACGGCTCGCTATGCGCAATGACGATCTCCAAACCCGGAGCTTCTTCAAAAACCTGACACGACAGATTCCACGCAAAGTCCTTCGCATCATCCAAAGACCGAAAGAGGATCGCCGTGTTGCCACCGCCCGCATAAATCAACTCGGAAACCTGGCCGCCCTGTTCGATCAATTTATTGCGGTCAATCCTGTCCGCCTCATCTTTGTTCGGCTTTGGGTCTTTGATGTTGTGACCTTCATGTCGCTTCAATTCGTTGCACACCCAATCGCGCGTCGCCTGTTCGACCAGATAAGACGCGCCGATGTTTTCGCGTAGCCGGTTGCTGCCGAAGATGTAACCTTGAATCCCGGCAGTATCAATCATTGCCAAGACAACTTTCATCAATGCTCCTTATCTGCCTTTGCGTCTTTCGCCTTTGAACCATCGCTTCAATTCATCGGCCAGAATGGGCAAATCCTCGCGTCCGAAAACTTCGATCTGGTTGGAGGCAAAACTCTCCCAATCGGCCTCGCACTCTTGTCTCAGCTTCACCGGAGAGTCTGAGTTGCAGACCAATCCAATCTTCGCTTCATCGCCCCCCAACTGCGTGGCGCGTTCCAGGGCCTCGAACAACTTTGGTTTCAATTTGCTCTTTTCGCTAGCTGTGGAACAGGAGAGATAGAAAAGCTGGTAGCCGCGAACCGCTATCACGTCGGCTTCGAATTCGCGCCCTTCCCGGTTTTCCGGTTTCAGATTGATAGCCAACCCGTTCTGGTTGATGTCGCAGTCGCCTTTGCCGGCGACGCTCTGAAGCTGATCGAAGGCGTAATCCTCCAACCACATTCCATCAAGCCACTTGGCCAAATCCAGCGCATTGGCGAATTCACCCGAAGTATTTGCAGCAGCAGTCTGCAAACTGTCATCGCCATTCACCTTTAACCCGGCTAGCAGACTGCGATAACTAGCGACGATCTTTTGCAAATATCGCTGCACATCTGGCGGGCTGAATTTCCGGTCAGGGTGTTCGAGATGTTTCTTGACTTGCTTGCCGAAATCTTCTTCCACAAAGAAGCGCTTTTCATTCAATCGCAGAACCTCATCATCATATTTATCCGGTTGTTCTTCTTTCAGCTTACGCAGGTTTAGTCTTCCCACCTTCAATTTATCGCACCATTCACGCCATATTTGCTGACCGGAGTATTTCGAGTGAATACCAATCAATCCGGCGGTGGCAGGGACGCCTCTAGCCTTTTGATTATTAGGGTTGATCTTCAAATCGGGGTAATCATCGTGCAGCCGGAACAGCTTTTTGATCTCGATGCGAATTTGCTCCTCCAACGAGATGTCGAATTCGCCGCCATTCGGATAATCGAATTTCATCTGCAAAGAGCGTGCGTCTAGGTAGCTGAGCGAATCGGTCAAGCACAGATCGCGCATTGCCCGGTGCGCATGGACCGACATCATCTTTGTCCCACCCGTGTAATTTAGCCCGATTTTGCGATCATTCTTCTTCAAGGTTTCGGCGTGACGCCTGACATCACTGAAAATCTTCCGCTCATCAGCCTCGGCAGTCTCAAACCATTCGACCCTTATCCGCTCTTCCTCCAGAATGGCCTTCAATCTTTCGGCGTGCTTGCGGACTCCGCTCGTGTAAACCAGATGCGCTCTGCCTTCAGATTTGACCAACAGCTTTGCCGCCACCCAATTCGGCAGGGTATTGGTTCCAATCAGCAAAAATAGTTCGTCACAACGAAGATGATCAGGGATCAGGGATCTCAACACGTATTTACCTCGACAACTTCAAGATGCCTGTGACAAGCGTCAGATCGTCTATTACTCCTTGCGTCTCCGCATATTCCGCATTCAACTGATGCCACGCCAATTCATCCACCTCCAACTCCCCAATCGCCGACTCCAACACCTCCTGGCAATACCGCCCCAACTCTCCCCGCATCGCCTCGCGCCCTTGCTCGTTGAACAATTCCTGCAACTTCTCGCGGACGGACGACACCATTCGCTCGTCTTCCACGAATCGTTGCATTGTCTCCCACCTGTTCCCATCTCCGACTAAATCTGTTTTGTTTGGATTTGCAGGCTGTGGCGCTTGATCCGATGGCGGTACT
>Ga0187894_10004487_pt1 | contig 14924 bp, 20 predicted proteins | sample GBC1701081metaG_FD_136650 | JGI IMG/M metagenome (GOLD analysis project Ga0187894, IMG submission 136650) | White microbial mat communities from a lava cave in the Kipuka Kanohina Cave System on the Island of Hawaii, USA - GBC170108-1 metaG ...
CCACCCCGTGGACCTGAGTCCCCAGTATGCTCAGAAGCAGGAATCCCATCATGAGACAGTGCATGCGGCAGAAACCGTTCTGGTGTTCCATCGGCAAATCCTGCCAATTGGGGTAGTTTAGTCGTTCTTGTCGCTGCCCCGTGGGACAAGCGAAGGGTCTGGCTGCGATGGTGCTTTTTGGGAGTCCCGCACAGCTTTTAGCCAAAAATAATAGAGGATTGCTGCCTGTTGTTCAGCCCGAGACCGTGCGTCCTGCAAGACGGAGAGATAACTTTTCATGGCCGCTAATTCCTCCTGGCAGGAGACGATCGGTGGGGGAGGGACAGCCGGAGCCTGGGCCACCACCAGCCACGGCAGGCAGCAGACGCACAGTACCCACACGATGCCCACACTGGAGAGCCGTCTCATTTGTACCTCACGAGAGACTGCCGAGCTTCAGTCGGCAGAGGAAAGTGAGCCCGCTGAACCGCTTCAACAGCGGAGAAGCGGGGAACGGACTCCGTCAAGTGTAATACTACTGGACTCGTCAGCCACTCCATGGCATGATACCCTTGAGAGCCAAGGCACTCCGCAATGGAGCAACGGTTTTGCTCTTTCTCAAGTCAACCTTCCTGGTTCCGGCAACTCAATCGTCTTTGCCGGGTAAAACGTTGAGACGTTTCCCGATGTACGGAACGCGCTGGCTGTAATGGCCAGCACTAGGGGCGCCTGTAACCCGCCCTGATTTAGTCGCCATCGCGTTCGAGAAGGCGTTGTGCTCTCGATGAGTGGCAATTCCGAACAAAGCCGCCTCCTTCAGGTGGCGGAATGGTTACTTGTACCCCGCACAGATATATGCCAGGACGTCCCCAGCCACCATGGTTCCCGCAAGGGTGATCGTGGTCGTCGTACTGGTCGCACGAAGCAGATTCGCCGTGGTTTCGTTGGTTGTCGTACATGCTGGGGCATTCGCGTATGGGGGAGAGAATGTCAAGACGCAACTCGATGGGACGCCAGTCCCCGTGGTGACTTTTCCCGCCGTATCGTTCCCTACGAGCGTGGGGCCAGTGCCGCAACTGCCGCTGATAGCGGGAGCATCGCCAACCGATTCGGTATGGCTGCTGGCCCCAGGCCAGACGAGTGGAGCGGACACCGCGACGGACCCCAGCACGGCGGCGATGCCGAGAACAACGAGACGCTGCATCGATCCTCCCCCTAATTGAGTGCGACGGTTTGCCCTGTGAGGTTCGTCAGGCCAAAGCGGACGCGCGGGAACCCTGCTGATGGAGTCAGCGAGCTGTTGCAATTCACGGAGACGACCGCAGGATTTGCAGCGGTGATCGTCCAGGTGACGGTCAACGTCCCGGACGTGGCTGCTTGCTGGTTAGAACTCTTGAGACAAGTATTGCCAGAAAACACCCCGCCTTTATTTATCGCGTGGCAGGAGATCACCCCTTCCTCGATCTGCAGATCTGTCGCATCAAACACATCGCAACTATAGCGCACGATCGTCGCCACCGTCGTGTTGGACGCCAGGGTCATACTGGCCATACTGGTCACGGTGTTATTGGTCACGGACTTGAACGCCCCGAAGAACTCCCGGTCCATCAGCGCGCTCGCATTCTCCACCGTCATCAGCGCGCCAGCGGCGGAGCGACTCGCATGCGTTGCCGTCTGCCAGACCGCCCCGATCCGCGCCATATCCTGGTCGAGCGTGGTGCTGGTTTCCCCCCGCAGCAGGATGCCAACACCGAGCCCTGCCCCGCCCGCAGCAGCACTGCGCTCCACATCCAGGAGAAACCCGCTGCCGAACGTATCCGCATTGCGATAGTGGCGGAAGCGCACCGGTGGGGTCGCTCCTGTGGACGGGCCTTCCACATGGAGATTATGGGTGGGGGCCGTCGTATTCACGCCAACGAACTCGCCCACGGTATGGATGATCCCGGTTTCATCCCGCAGATGCCACGCCGCTTTCCCCGCCACGCCGTTTTGGTCGGCGACCCACATTTGCGCGGCATCGGCGGGCGAGGTCGTGGGCGCTGTCCCTGAGCCCACCGCAAACACCGCATCGGCATTGGTGCCGAACGTCGAGGTCCGAATCCCTACATTGCCTGTGAGCGCGGCGAGAACCGAGTTGCCAAAGCTGCCAAACTGGTGCTGCACGGAGGTGGAGTTGTTCCCACGGAGGATTTGGAGGGTCAACGCCCCACTCGTATTGGTGGTACGGAACACCCGCACATTCCCAGTAGCCGTGGAGATATTACTAATATCCAGATCCAGGTTCGTGGAGGCATCCGTGCCTGTCCCATAGGTCCGAAGCCCCCGTGCGGCCGCGCCACTGACGGCGAGTTGCCCGGCAACTTCCAGGCTCTCACGAGGGGTCAGGGTTGCGAGTCCGACGCGGTCCGCAAAGATATGCTGGGTGCCAGTCTCCGTCCGGATATTGAGCCCCATCGTTCCCGCCGTCACGTCACGATCAGCAGCCCAGAGTTGCACAACATCCGTCGGGCTACTGGTGGGAGCCGTTCCCGCACAAATGACAACGACGTTGACGGCGTTTGTCCCAGCAGACGTCGAGGTCGCGCAAAACCCCGCATTACTGTTGCCAAGGTCTTGGAGGGACCCTGGCACGGTGCCTGGGCTGCTAATGGTTAGCTGGGCCGCAGCAACGACGGGGAGCAGGAGCACGCAGAGCCAGAGCAGCAGGAGGCGTCGCACGGTTAGGGTTCCTCATAGCGGAAGGCAACCGATATGGTATTGAGCGCACTCGCCACCGAAAACACCGGGAACAGGGCTTCACCACTGGACGGCCCGCGTAACACATAGTCCTGGGCTTGGGACGCAATGGCGTTATTGCCGAGGGATGGCACCGTCACGAGCGTGCGCCCGACAAAGAGTTGACTGGCGACGGGATTTGCGGTTCCTGCCCCAATAGTGGTATGGCGGATGCGCAGATTGTACCGTCCCTGATGGATCGGGCCGCTCCCACTCCCGCCAACGGCCCAGTTCGGCGGCAGCGGCCACCACAGCACCTTTTCGCCGGTGCCGCTGCCGATCAGCGTATCATTGATCAATAAGGTGGCCACAATATCGACCCACGCACTGCCGTTCCAGTACTCGATAATCTTGGTCGGTACGGTCTGGTCTCCCGCGGCTGATTGGACGATCCCCAGGATGTCAAACGGCTCTGCGGCCCCCACGAGGAACCCACTCCCAGAATCCGTGCGGTCGTGCATCACGAAGTCCCCGGTCGTGGCATTCTGCGCATCTGTCGTATCGTCGGTATAGGCTTCCGCCGCGCTGACCTGGCCCGCATGCCAGGTGCCCACTTTGTACCGGACGGCCATCCCAGTAGCGACTGTGCTTCCACTCCGGTTGAGGAGAGTGATATTTCCAACCGCGAGCGTTGTGCCCCAGGCGCGGGTTGGCGCGACCGTGATCGCCTGGGTATTGCCATAATCCGCAACGGCGGTCGTGGACACGAATTTTTTGGCGAGGGTCGATTGCGTCGTGGGGGTGAATGGATAATACCACCAGCGATCAGGCATCGTGCGACTCCTTCCACAGCATCGCAATGGCCGGACTCAGCACTAATAAGCGGGCGAGATGTTCCCAGTCGGAGGCATGGGCGGCCACGGCCTCCCGCACGGCAGCAACCAGGGCGTCTGCCTGGGCGGTGGCCTGTCGCCTCGCTGTGACCGTCTTTGGTGTCAGCGCGTGCAGGTGATGAAACGCATCATACGCTTCCGAGAGTGTGAGCATCTCACCCCTCCCGCCGCTTGGCGGCCTGTTTCGCGGGTTTCGCCTGCTTGGGCATCGCCTGCTTTGCGGCACTGGCCAGCTCTTTGCGGATCTGCGCTTCCAGCTTTTTGACCAGGGGGTGCTGAGTCACCATGCGCCGCGCCATGTGGTCCAGGTCCATGGCCAGCATCTCCTGGTCAGACGGCATGCGTATCCTGTCTCCACGGCTGTGGCGTGCCACTAGCGTTTTTCCTTCTTTTTGGGGATCTTGGCGCCCTTCGCACGGGCTTTGCTGAGCGCCACCGCCGCCCGCATCGCCTTTTTGCCCCCCGGTCCAAACTGTGTTGCCCGCGTGACGGTGGACGGCTCATTGGCGTAGGTCTCTCGAAATGCCTCTGTGACGAGTTGCTTGGACTTGCGTTGTTTCTTCGCCATCGCCATCTCCTGAGGCGGCCCCTGCAAGGGCCGCCTGCCTCTTAGCTATCCACTGCTGGCAGTAAGTACCCCTGCGCGTTCGCCACCGCGGTGGCTCTATTCTCGAATAATCCGAATGTGGCCGTTGCGGTGATCAAAATCTCCGTGGTCGCATCCAGGTGCTTCAGATTGTTGCGGGCGATGACCCCGGTATGTGCCGTGCCATCGGTCGTGATCAGCAAGCCGGTCACGGTCGAGGCATTGCCCGTGATGTCGATGTCGTTGTTGGTAATCCGGGCGTTGGTCAGGCTCTTGCCCGTCGCAATCGTCAGGAGGGCTGCGACATCCACCGTCGCATGCCCGTTGACAATCAGGTTGTACGAGATAGCCACCCGATCCAGGGTGGCATCAACGAGGCCAAAGGCCAGCGTGGCGGCATCGGGCTCGAACCACTCATTATTGACAAACGTCAGGCCATCGCAGGAATTGTCCGTGGTATTCGTATCGAAGATATGGAGGAAATTCATGTTGGTGGCGGTCGCCCGAAACAGACAGCCCTCCACACGATAGTCGGCGGCGGCGCCGAGGGTGAACACCGAGACAATGTCGGCGAAATTGGCGCTGAACACGAGGTTTTTCAGGGTCACATTGGCAGCCGTCACCTGAATCGTCGTGGTGGCAGCCGTATCCAGCGTGATGATGGGGCGGTTGAGGCCGTACCCGAGACCAATAATCGTGACGCCTGCCACATCCAACGCCAACGCCGTCGCCGAAGACAACGACTCGGTATGCCCTGGCATGACATAGATGGTATCGCCCCGGCCAGCGACACACTGGCCCACGGCATAATCGATGGTGGCGAAGGGCACCGCAGGGGTTTGGCCCGAGGAGGGGGTATTCTGCCCAGCCTGCCGCCCGGAGATGGCCGCGGCCCGGACAAAGAACACCTTGCCACCAATATCGATGCTGCCCCCCTGGTAGTCGGCAGTATTATAGGGATAGCGTGCGGGCATCTTGCGCCTCCTTCCTCCAATGCAAGATGAACTTATTCAGCGGTGGACAGGGTGTCCACCACAGTGAGGATGTCTCCCTCCTCCTGGACGTGGCCGAGGGCCTTGAGGGCCTTCACAAGGACACGGGCCATGTTGCTCACGTGAAAATTGCCGGCGCGCCCACGAAATCCCTGGGGATCTAGCGTCCGCAGGACCTCGCGGACCGTTTGCATCGTCGGCTGCGGATGTGCCTGGAGTGCCTCCAACATCGCGTCTCCATATTTCCGCAGGGCGTCCTGCCCTGCGGAAGAGGGAGCGGTCACTGTCGGAGCGAGGGGCTCCGCCGTCTCGGCAGTCCCAAGCGCCACGGTGACCGTGGCGAGCCGCGCCATACAGGCATCATAGACGCCCTGATCAATCCCCAGCTGCCGTTGCAGGAGCTTCGGCGTATCAACTCCCCGAGCCTTCAGTTGCAGAAACTGATAGTACGTCTCATCATCCAGTTCCTGCATGCGCAATTGTAACTCCTGCTCTTCCGTCCACTGCACCTGGTCAAAGCCGGCCCCAAACGCCTTCAGATTGAACGGGGTGGGTTTGTCTGGCCGGAACCCCTCCAGGTGGAACATCTCATCGTGCGGGTCCAGCACCCGTCGAATCGTCTGGAGCCGGTGTGCCCGCGCGCGGTTCGCGGCTTTGTGTGCCATATATTGCTGGAGATTCTGCCAAGTCGGTCGCCACATCTGGTCTGTAGAGGGCATGCCCTCCTGGTACATCTCAGCATCCTCTTTGTACCACCGATAGAGGGTGTTTTTGGCGGCACCAGAGAGCGGCGGGGCCATGCCGCGCTGGAAGGTCTTTTTCGCTTCTTCCAGCGTGCGGCGGAGGAGTTCTGGCTCTGGCACGTTGACGACATTGAAGGGATGCACCTCCCGTGCCACGGTCCCTTCCGGGACGTAGCGCGCGGCGACCGCATCGCCCCCCTCAAAGGGCATCGCCTGCTGATTCAGCGCCCGCTCCAGGGTTTTGATGCTCCGCTGGACGATTTCCTGCTGTCGTGGCGTTAGCAGGGTCTTCGACTCCGTCAGTTGCCGCAGCCGGTCGTTGGCATCGACCATCCGCTAGTACTCCTGAGCCATGGGGCCTTTCCCCTGTTTGATGCGGCCTTCGTCGTCATGGACCGTGTTCTCCGTCTCGGCCATCGTGACGTCTGGCTTCGTCGCGTGCACATCTTTGGGCCGGGTATTCCGCGTCTCGGATTTGTTCGCGCGCGTTCTCTGTTGTTCCGTAAATTGCCGGGCCATCAGGACCCCTCCAGGGAAGGACGACGGACGCAGACTCCAGGCGTCCGTCGATCGATTAAAACCCGCCGCCGTACGCCCACCGCCAGTTGTCAACGGATGGACCATGGCGCATATAGCCTCGTGATTTGATTTGCAGGGTGTCAAACTCGGTGAGGCTGCCGTAATCCTCTTCTTCCGAGGTATACCAGAGGCAGTTCTCTTTCATGAGCGCCTCGTTGGCCAACACCCACTGCACCGTACTGGTCCAGAGCGGCAGGACAATGACCTTGCGGATCCCCATGCGCTCTTTGCTGGCCTGGTTCTGGTTTTGTCCTGGAATATCAAACCCGAGCGGCGTATTGGCAATCTCGTTGTAGGTCGGCACCAGATCGACCGGCAGGATGATGCAGTCGTAATGCAAGTCCATCCGGTCGCCCTCAGAACTGCGCATTTTGCGACCGGCAATGCCTGCGGCAATCAGCGATACTGGGGTCAACGCATCCGTGGTCAGGTTGTCAAACCCTTCGGTCGTGCTCACGTTCGGCGTCCGCGTCGTGTGGCTATTGCTCACGATCGGCACGCCCTCACTGCGCACAAACCACCGCGTATCGTTAATGTTCAACATCTCGAACAGCTCTGTCGCGTGTTTCTGCTTGGTGAGCATTCCCGCCCGCACCATCGGCCGGAACCGCAGCCCATCCTGGAAGACGCCACTAAAGTCGTCATGGACCATGCGCCGGGTGACGATCACCATCGTGGCAAACTCTCTGGGCCGGCTCCGCACTTCATACTGTTCGTAGATCTGCTGCGGATTGATCTGTCCCGTAAACTCTTCCCAGTCGGTCAATCCGCCGACGGACGTGTGGAATTGGTCCAGGCGGTCGGTCGAGCGTTGCTGGTAGATCAACGGAATGATATCCGTGATCCCCTGGTATTCTTCCGCCTTAATCTCAGTGTAGCGGGCATCCAGTAATGTCGGAAACCCTTCTAAATCCATCACATTGCCTGGCATGACTCTCTCCATGCGTCCTGAGGATTCTCTGCAGGCCCAGCGTTTCCCTTGCCTGTCTCTGCCCAGGGAGCGCGATTCTCAACGCGGCGCGGGACCGGTTGATCACCGGTGCGGTGGTCGCGATAGAAGACCGACACGCCCAGAACAGCCTTCCACGCCCACCGTGCGTCTCAAATCTTATGCACTTTCAGGATTCAGCCCATGGTCTCTGCTGAGACAATAAATCGCCACTTCATCATTGAGGATATCAAAGTCCACATCAAGAACCGTGAACGCCGCCCCCGTGCCATAGGCGATCGTCCCATTCGCCTCCAAGAACGTGGTCGCAGTCATCTGCACCGTTTGCGCACTCTTACTATACGGCACCCGAATGAACGTGTCTCCCACGGCAATCGTCCGCGGGAACGGCACGATCACGCGGTTGTCCGTGTTGTTGGTATGCGTGGTATTGCGCCGCACCACGCCCGCGTTGTTCCCGGTCCGCCCGATGATGAGCCCGCCATCCATGTCCGTCGTTCCCACCTCGGCCGCCGTCACAATCAGCCCGCCGGTATCTGCAGCCGTATTGGTGAGGAGATTCGCAGGCGCGGTCGTGGCCAGCGCCGTCCCTGGCGTGGCCCCGCCACTCACGCGGAATTTGAGCACCTGGAACGGGTCAAAAATGACCCCAACCGTCCCTTCCTCACCACTCTGCCGATAGCCAGGAAACCCGTCGAAGGTCGCCTGGGTGGTACTGTACGTCACGGCACTCAGGGCCAGGCCCATGAAGTCCGCCGCCGCCGTCGTCGTCGGGTTCTCGACCTCGCCCGCGGTCGTCGCATCGGCGTTCCGAATGAGGACCTGGCCGGCCACCACCGTGGCCTCGAGGTGAAACCGGGCCACGAGCCCACTGCCGCCGCGATACAAGGACCTGTCTCGAATGGCCATGATGCTGCTCCTTTTTCCGATGCGCCCATGAGCGGGGGCTTGGTTACCGGACGCGACGTCGGTCCCGGATGGGCACCCGCCCCCCGTCCGACGCCCGCGATTGCGCGGCCGCATGGCGGCTCAGCGTGTCGAGCTGCTGCCACTGCTGGAAGTAGCCGCCCTCTTCCGCGTGGTAGATATTGGCTGGCCCACGCTCCTGGCACCCATCACATTTCACGCCGTCGCCGTGCAGGCCTGGGAGCACATGATACGCGTGCCGCGTCGCCCACCGCCAGGGCATCCGGGCCTCACACCCCGCGCAGAGGAACAACACATCGCGGCGGGCGAGAATGTCACTGACGGCCGTCGCATTGGTTTTGGGACCCCGCCGGACATACCCGAGAGGCCGCATGAACGGCTTCGGGAGATGCTGGTTGATCCAGAGATGCGCCGCGTGGGCCATCTTACTCGTCGCCTCCGCCGCCGCCCGCGTACCGCTCCTCAGGGGGGCGCACTGCCTCCCCGCCCTCTCCAGCCACCGCGTGGCCACTCCCCAGGAGCCAGACACACAACCATATCACCAGCCCCCAGGTCATGGCACCCTCATCGCGGCGCCACGGCGGCCGTCAAGATACCGTTCCGCGCCGCAGTGCGGGCACTGCCCACGGCCAGGTATGACCTGCGTCGCCTTCGTAATGACCGTCAGGGGATCGTTTGCGGCGGTCCAGGCATACACCGACCCTGTGACGGTGACGGCGGCCTGTCCACGCCGTTCTGCCGGTTCCTGGTCCAGCCGAATCCCCGCAAACCCGCAGACGCGACACGTCGTCCGGGCGTCCTCCACGGTATCCGGCCGCTCCGCGTTCCGCCAGCGCCGGCTCCACCGGTGCCGCCACTCCGGGCGCATCGCCATTACCGGTCTCCTCGCGCCCAGCGTTCACGGGTCGAGGCCGGGACTGTCTTCACCAGATGTTCTGCCTGGGTTTTCATATTATTGCCCCAACCCACCCGGCGCAGCGCTTCTTGCACCTGCGGGTTGCGTAATAAGGCTTCCGCGCCGTCGACCATCGCGCGGGGAATCCGCGGCCCGGCTGGCGCGGGCGGCGTGCCACTGCCGTTGACGCCGAGGGTCCCTGCGGGGACAGCCGGCTGTCCGTTGGCCGGGGATTGTGGCGGGGACGGCCCCGCCGCCCCTCGGGCCTGCACTTCTCCCGCCGCATGCAGTAACATGCGGACATCGTATTGGGTCCCCGTATTCGGGTCGGTGAGGGTATAACTGGCGTCCGGAGGGTACAGCGAGCGCAACACCGGATCTTGCTGTATTTCCTGATACCGCGTGGCCACCTGGTTCGCAAACGCGCCCTGCCTCACAATGTCCGGAAACCGCTGCACCAGCGCATTCTGGAGCTGCTGGCTCTCCCGGGATTTGGCCTGACTGGCGTCCTGACGCCGCTCGCGCTCGGTGAGCACCGTTTCGAGCTCCTCCCGTGTCAGCAGGCCCTGCGCGGGCTGGGTCTGCGCGGCTTGCTGCCGCTCATACTCCTCCAGGAGCGTATAATCACTGCGCAGACTGGCCGCATCCACGGCATCCCGCAGGCTGATACGGCGCGGCGGCGCCGGCGCCGCCGCGCGACTCTGCTCCAGGAATTGCTGCAACTGCTGGGCGAGCTGTCCGTTAAGCTGTTGCTGCGCCGTCGCCTCCGCCCGCCAGCGCTCCACTTCGGCGCGGCTGCCGGCTTGCTGCTCTCCATGGCGCTGCACGACGGATTCGAGGTGGGAAATGCGGGCCTGCAAGTCGGGGGCCGCTGGCGGGGGCGGACCCCCTGGGGGACTCTCCGCGCCTGGGACACCACTCGACGCCACGGGCGGGTTTTCTGCGGCCGCAGGGCCGCCGCTGTCCAGCGTGTCCAGGGTTACGTACTGGTCATCCATGTTTCGTCTCCAAGGGTGCGCTCCGAGCGCCGTGATGGCGTTCGCTGGGCTGAACGCACGCCCAGAGGCGTCCCAACCAGCGGGCACAAGCAGTGGGCGGTTGTCGGTGGGCCGGGGTCGTGCGCCGGCCTCGCACCGTTCCGTCACGTGTTGCCGTATATTATGGACCCCACGGGGCAAATCGTCAAGCGGCAGCGGGGGGCGCGGCCGCAGGCACTAGGCCAGGCCCCCGCTGCCGCGCTGGGGCGGCCGCGCCCCCCGCGCTGGGGCGGCCGCCCCAGCGGCGGTCCCCATGGCGGCAGGGGTCCCCTCCCCCGGACGGAGCATCCCGTACAGCGCCCCCCGCATCACCTCGAACGGGTTGGGTTCCTGCGCCGTGCGATACGCCCACTGGACCAGCGCCAGCAACTCGGCCTTCCGCGCCACCGCCTCCAGCCGTACCGCGGCCTCGATGGTCGGGGTACTCGCCAGCCGATCCAGCTCGGCCACGCGGTCCAACACCTGCACGAGCAGCCCCTCGCGCCAGCCCTGACTCTGGACCAAGTGGCGACACCGCGTCTCGCGCAACGGCGCGTCCTGTGGCATCCTATCCTCCCATCGCCAGGCCCTGGGGGGGGGCGTTCAGCAGCGTCCCCAGGGCGTCTTCCGGCGCCGGCGCCTCGCCGGGGGGACCCCCGGCGCCGACCCCACCCCCCAGCGCCCCCAGGAGGGCCGCAAACGGCCCCCCCCGCGCGGCTTGCTGGACCTGCTGCACTTGCCCTTCCAGCGTCGACAACATGACCTGCGCTTGGAGAATCAGGAGGAGACTCTGCATCGTGGCGACCTGTTCGGGGTAGAATTGCTCAAATTCCTGGAGTCCCAACGCTTCCCAGACATTTTTCCAGAGCTCCCGCCGCCCCAACGGCCATATCGGGGCCAGCATCGCATCGAGCCGCTCCGCCAACATCAGCCGCTTTTGTTGCTCCAGGTACGCCTCCGGATTGACCCGCACCCGGAGGTCAAAAATCCCAGAAAGCTCTGCCTGGCCGACCCGCTGCCAGCGCCGGACCCCCGCTGGTCCCCCGGCAAAGAGTCGCTCTTCCAGGCCCTCGGTCTCCGGCACCGCCATCCGGAGTCCCTCGCCAATCTGGGTTTGCCAGAGGCCGAGGTACATCTTCAATGGCGCTTTGAGTTGCCGCGCCAGATGATGCACCTGCTTTTTGAAGCCCTTCTGCCCTTGTTGGAGCATCAGGGAGAGCCCCCCGAGCGTGCGCGGCGCATTCGGCTGCTCCTGGCTCCGCCCCTGCAAAAAGGCCGTGACCCCACTATCCTCCTCTGCCCAGGTCCGCGCCACCGACATCTGCTCAATAAAATGGCGGTTATGGCTTTGCCGCGGGGAAAACGTCACGCTGCCCATCGTATCGAGGGGCACCACATCGCCGGGGCGAATCCGCCGCAGATTGGGCAGGTCCCCGGCCAACGCCACATTGGCAAACACAAACGGCAAAATGTCCACTTCCCCTTGTTCGATCATTTGCTCCGCCAGCCGGTTGAGGATGTCTTGCGGGCCCTCCAGCCGGTCGGGCACGTTCAACCCGCGCAACTGCCGGGGTTGCTGCCACACCGTGAGCGGGAAATACGGCCACATCGGGCGGAGGAAGACCTGTTGCGGCACCACGTCCTCCAGCCGCATGACGCGGGCGAGATGCCCCGCCTCCGCGACAGCACCGGCCTGCGTGCGCAGATGCGGGAACCAGTGCGCCACGACAAACTGGCGCTGCGTGGGATCCTCCGTGAGCGCAAACAGCTCATGCATCTCGACCATTTCGAGGCGGGGATCGAACTCCCCACTGGCCGCATCGGGTTCCCATCCCTCGCGCGTGAACTCCAACAATTTCCGCTCATCGTCGGTGTAGTCGCGGTCGGTGCCGGCGTGCCGGACCGCCTCCGGGTCTGGCAGCCGAAACCCGCGCGCCCGCATGCTGGCGAACTCATCGACGGGCACCCAGAGTTGTTGCCCCAGATAGGCACACTGGGGCCACTGCAAGCCCTCGGCGTTGGGGGGCAGGAGCATCGTCCCCTCGTCCACCACATCCAGGCGGATAATCGTCTGGAGCAGCGGTCCCTCCTGCGTGGCACGGGGGAAGGGGGGGTGATACGGATAAACTTTGAGAATCCCCAGGGAGTCTTGCAACGCATCGTGGAGTGCCGCATCCAACACTTCATCCCAGTGTTCCGGATTCAGTTCGGCGAGGGCATACCGGGTAAACTGCTCCTTGAGCAGGGCCCCAGGGACATCTTCCTCGCCCATGCCCTGGATGGTGAGGGCCTCAAGGCCCCCCAGCGCTTCCACAAACTCATCTTTGAGCCGTTCAATGGTTTGTCGGGTCAGCGGCAAGAAGAGCTGTGGGGCATGGTCCCAGGGTTGCAACCCCTCCCGCAGGGTCTGGTCCGCCAGATAGCGTCGATAGCGGGTTTCGCGCCGCTGCGTCGCCTCCTCCCGCCCCTGGAGGGCCTCATGATAGTGGGCACGGAGCTGCCGGAGCAAGCGCTGCGACTGGTCGGCGGTGAGCCGCAGCGGCGTCCGGGCCGGGGCCGGCGCGGGCGGCGGCGGGCGGTCCGCCGCGGCGGGCGGGGCAGGCAGCAGCGACTGGAGCAGCAGCGGAAAGGGCAGCACGGTGGCCATGAGTCGGACTCCTCGCCCAGGAGCAGGCGGGCCCGCCTGTCCTGTTGTGAGTTGACAGTTGTGAGTTGCCGGTTGTCAGCACTGTCAACTGTCAACCGTCAACCGTCAACCGCCCACTGCCCCACTGCCCCATCAGCCTCCTGGGCACTCTGGGCGGTGATGCGCGCGGCGACGGCCGCTGGAACAGCACAAGGCCGGGGACGGACGACGACCCCTCCGCCCGCGGCACTTTATAGTACTCCCCGCGCGCGGCACGAGACAAGGGAAACGCGCTGCGGCGCCGTCGGGCCACGCCCGCCCGTGACAGAAACAACACGGGCCGCGCACCCACGGACAGTGTGCGGGATGGTCCAGCGAGGTCCCACGAGCCGACCCCGCCTGCTGGTGGTACAACGCCATCGCCTCCCACAGCCGCTCGCTCGTCAGGGATGGTCCCTGCGGGACATGTGCCGCCGTCCCAGGGAGGGGCGGGCCATCCAGGAGGCGCCGCGGCGCCTCCTCCACGTGCCGACTGACACGCGCGGAGATGGGGGCGGTTATCGCTGGCATCGCTCCGCCTCCTGTGGCGAGGGCGCCTGGTCCTGTGCCCAGGCCGGGTGGGCAGTCCACCCACTGCCCTGGCACACACAGCACGGCTCGCCCTCCCGGACGCAGGCGCAGTGGCGGCAGGGGAAGCGGCGGGGGGCCTCGGGCGGGGAGGGCGCGGGGCCATGGGGAGAGGAGGGGGCCGGGTCTTCGTGGCTCATGGGATCCCTCGCTTTCGGAAACCTCGGCGTTCCAGGCCGAGGAGGAGAAAGCGTTGCTGCATACGCGGCAACATTCCCCTGGTTCACGGATTGAAAATATCCTATAATTGGGATATGAAACTGACGCTGCAACTCAAGCTGGTTCCTACTCCCGAACAGCACACCGCACTGTTTGACACGATGCGTGCCTTTAATGCCGCGGCCTCGCATGCGGCCCGTGTCGGGTTTGACGCCAAACGCTACAGCCAGCAAACCATTCACCGCCTGTGCTACCGCGAGCTGCGGGACCGTTTTGGGCTGTCGTCCCAGATGGCCGTGCGGGCAATCGGGAAGGCGGTGGAGTGCTTTCGCCGCTCCCGTGCCGTCTGTCCGGTGTTCAAGGACACCGGAGCGATGACCTACGATGAGCGCTTGCTGGGCTGGAAGGGACCGGCACACGTCAGCCTGCTCACCTTGCACGGGCGAGAAATCGTGGCCATGGTCTACGGCCAATATCAGGCCGGGTTCCTGCCTCGGCTCAATGGACAGGTGGATCTGGTGTACCATAAGGGCACGTTCTACCTCTATGCCACTATCGACGTGCCCGAAGAATCTCCCCTCCATCCCAAACGGTTTCTTGGCGTTGACCTTGGGATTGTCAACCTTGCCTCTGACAGTGATGGCAAACGCTACAAGGGCGATGGCATTGAGCAGGTGCGCCAGCGCTGTATGACCCATCGCCAGACCTTTCAACGTACAGGCACGAAGCGCGCCAAACGGCGCTTGAAAACCCTGGCGGGGAAGCAATCCCGCTTTCAGAAAATCACCAACCATACTATTGCCAACCAGCTTGTTGCGAAGGCCAAAGACACGAAGGCCGTGCTGGTCCTGGAAGACTTGACCGGGATACGCGACCGGATGACGGTTCGGAAACGCCAACGCAGCAGACACCACAATTGGAGCTTCGGTCACTTGCGGCACTGTCTCACCTATAAAGCCCAGCGTGCAGGAGTGCCGCTGATTCTGGTGGATCCCAGAAACAGTAGCCGCACCTGTCGGCGTCGTGGCTGTGGACTGGTGGACAAACGCAACAGACGTTCGCAAGCCGAGTTCTCCTGTCTTCGGTGTGGCTTTACATGCCATGCTGACCTCAACGCGGCGAGAACGCTCGCCGATAGGGGTGCCGTAAGCCACCCTCACTTAGTCGCACCACGTCACGGCCAATTGGCCTTCGCGTGGTAGTGGCAAAGCTCCGGCCTTCAGGCCGGAGTTGCTTAC
>Ga0187894_10004488_pt1 | contig 14924 bp, 15 predicted proteins | sample GBC1701081metaG_FD_136650 | JGI IMG/M metagenome (GOLD analysis project Ga0187894, IMG submission 136650) | White microbial mat communities from a lava cave in the Kipuka Kanohina Cave System on the Island of Hawaii, USA - GBC170108-1 metaG ...
CTTCGGCTCGGCTCACTTGCCTCGCTCCGCTCGGACGATCACTCTTGTATCCGTTCGCCTCGCCTTCGGCTCGGCTCACAAAGCTATTTCAAATTCCACGAGGCGATGTCGGCGTTCTCTCCCTCGCCGCCGGGTTTCCCGTCGGCGCCGTCGCTCCACATGTCGTATTCGCCGTGGTCGCCGGGACAGCACTTGTAGTGGTACGGGTTCCCCCACGGATCGACGGGGATGGCGTTCTTTTTGAGATACGGGCCATTCCAGTTGGCGACGTTCGGGTTGCGAACGAGGGCCTCGAGCCCCACCGACGACGGGGGATAGGTGCCGACGTCCAGGCTGTACTGGTCGAGCGCGGCGCCCAGGAGCTCGATTTGCGCCCGGGCCGCGACCGTCTTCGACTGTCCCACGCGGCCGAAGAGCCGGGGACCGACGAGACCGGCCAGCAGGCCCAGAATGATCACGACGACGATCATCTCGATCAACGTGAACCCGCGATCGTCCCGGAGGACCCTCGACAACGCGACGCGCGAGGCGCCAGATGAACCCGGCACCCCGGTGGATCGCGCTGGCTTCGCGAGCAGGCGGACGCGCCTCATAGGGCGACCTCCGTGAGGGAGAAGATGGCCATCAGGAGGGCCACCACGATGAAGCCGACGACGCACCCCATGATCAGGATGATCGCCGGCTCGAGCAAACTCATGAGTCGTTTGACGAGCCGCCGGACCTCCGATTCAAAGTCGGTCGCGACCTTGACGAGCATGTCCTCGAGCCGCCCGGTCTCCTCGCCGACGCGCACCATGTGGACGGCCATCGGAGGAAAGGCCTGGGCCTCTCGCAGGGGAACGGCGATGCCCGCGCCCCGCCGCACGCCCTCGCTCACCCGCTCGATGGCTCGCCCGATGACCTGGTTGCCGGTGAGCTCGCGCACGACGTTGAGGGCGGTCAGCACCGGGACGCCGCTCTTCAGCAGCGTGCCGAGCACGCGCGCGAACCGCGCCGTCTCGCTCTTGATGATGACCTCGCCGATCAGGGGCAGCCGGAGCGCGATCCGATCCCAGCGCGCGCGCCCCGCGTCGGTCGAGAGCCAGATGCGGACGGCGAGCACGACGCCCAGCACGCCGAGCCCGATGGCCCACCAGTACTGCTGGAGGCCGGTGCTCATCGACAGCAGGATCTGGGTCACGAGCGGCAGCGATTGGCCGAGGTCGCGGAAGATGTCGACGAATCGCGGGATGACGAAGGTCAGGAGGAAGACGACGGCGCCGGTGCCCGCCACCGTGAGGAGGATCGGGTAGATCAGGGCCGACACGAGCGTCTCCTTGAACTCCTGCGTCTCCTCGAGCAGCTCGGCCAGGCGCTTCAAGGTGGCCTCGAGGACGCCGCCCTTCTCGCCGGCGCGCACCATGTTGACGGCCAGGCGCGAGAACGGACGCGGCTGGTGCTTGGCCATCGCCTCGGCGAGGGAGTTGCCTCCGCGAATGCTCTTCAGCAGATCGCCGATGATGCCGCGCAGGCGCGGGTTCGGCGCCAGGTCCTCGAGGATGACCAGGGCGCGGTCGAGGGGGAGCCCGGCCTCGACGAGGGTGGCGAGCTGCTGGAACAGCGTGAGGACCTCGAAGCGGGTGACCCGGCGGCGGCCGAACGAGGGGACCCTCCAGCCCAAGCCGGCCTGCCGCTCGTCCTGCGCCTTGACCTGAATCGGAAAGTACGCGTCCCGCTGGAGGCGCTCCACGACGCCGCGCGCATCGGGCGCCTCCATGACCCCATCGATGGTCTGGCCCTGGCGGTCGGCGGCGCGGTAGACGAAGGTTGGCATGGTGGTGTTTCTAGGTGGGGGGTCCTGATCGGCGCACAGTGATAGGGACGTCCGACGGCCCCGATGCCTTCACTCCGGCTTCAGTCTTCCTGGGTGACGCGGAGGATCTCCTCGACCGTCGTCTGGCCCGCACGCGCCTTGGCCCAGCCGTCTTCCCGGAGCGTGATCATCCCACGGTCCATGGCGGTGCGCCGAATCTCGTTGGTGGGCGCCTTGCGGAGGATGAGGCTCCGGATCTCCTCGCTGATGACGAACAACTCGTAGATGCCACTGCGCCCCTTGTATCCGGTCTTGCGGCAGGCGTCGCATCCCTCGCCTCGATACAGCTCGGCGCCCTGGCTGTCTGCCACGCCGATCGCGAGCAGATCGGCCGGATCCGGCACATGCGGCACGCGGCAGTTCTGACAGATGCGGCGGACGAGACGCTGGGCCAGAACGCCGCTCAGGACGGATGCGAGCAGGTACGGCTCGACGCCCATGTCCTGCAAGCGGGTGATCGCGCCCGGCGCGTCGTTCGTGTGCAGCGTCGAGAAGACGAGGTGACCCGTGAGGGCGGCGTGGACCGCGATTTCTGCCGTCTCCAGGTCGCGGATCTCGCCGACCATGATGACGTCCGGATCCTGCCGCACGATGTGGCGCAGACCGCTCGCGAACGTCAGCCCGATCTTCGGGCGCACGGCGATCTGGTTCACGCCTTTCAGCTGGTACTCGACGGGGTCCTCGATGGTGATGATCTTCTTCTCGGGCGCGTTGATCTTGTCGAGCGCGGCATAGAGCGTCGTGGTCTTGCCCGAGCCCGTGGGCCCCGTGACGAGCACGATGCGGTTGGGCTGGTTGATGAGGCGGTCGAAGACGCTCGCGGTGGCCGGGCTGAATCCCAGCTTGTCGAACGGCATGAACACCGACGAGCGGTCGAGGAGCCGCATGACGATCGATTCGCCGTGGATCGTCGGCACGCTCGAGACACGGATGTCCACCCGCCGCGTGTTGAGCGTCATGCGGATTCGGCCGTCCTGCGGCAAGCGTCGCTCGGCGATGTTCAGCTCGGCCATCAGCTTGATGCGCGAGGTCACCGCGGCCTGCAGCCGCCGAGGCGGCGCCTCGAGGTCGTACAAGATGCCTTCGATGCGGTACCGCACCCGCAGCGTGTCCTCGGAGGGTTCGATGTGGATGTCGGAGGCCTCCGAGGCCACCGCCTCCTCGATGAGGAGGTTGACCAGGCGCACGACGGGAGCCTCGAAGGCCATGTCGCGCAGCTGGGTGATGTCCTCCTCGCGATCGCCCTCGCCCTCCGCCGGGCTCATGCCCTCGACGATCTTCTGGAGCGCCGTCGATGCGCCGTACGTCCGCTCGATCGCCTCGAGGATCGCCTGGCGAGGGGCCACGCACAGCTGGACGTTGAGCCCGAGCGTCTGGCGCAGCTCGTCGACCAGGAGCGGGTTGCCCGGATCGGCCGTCGCGATCGTCACCGTGGCGCCCTCGAGCGCGATGGGGCAGGCGGCGTACTGGCGGAGGTATTTCGGGGAGAGATTCTTGAGCACCGGCGGCGTGAAGGGCAGCTCGTCGGCGGGGAGGAACGGCAAGCCCCGCTGCGACGCCAGCGCGCGAAGCACGTCGTCCTCGGGAACGGCCCCCAGCTCGACCAGCGCGTCGCCGAGGCGCTCCCGGGCCTCGCCCGCCCGCGCCTCCGCCAGGGCCAGCGTTTCCGGCGTGATCACGCCAGCTTCGAGCAGCGTCTCTCCGAGACCCTTGCGACCAGCGACGACCTGACGCGAAGACATGCAGGGATTATGCGCGTCGGTCAAATGGTCGTCAAGAATCCGATCCGCTGGTTGCAATGCCGGATCGCGTCGACTATGCTACCGTCCCTTCCGGCTGGACCGCGGACGGTGTCGCGGCGGCCAGGGACGACGATGAGGGAGAAGCCGGAAAGCCAGGACGATTGCGTCGTGCTCATGGGCAGCCCGTCGGCGCTGCTCCGCCGCCTCTGGGGGCGGGAGCTGCGCCAGCTCGGCCCGATCGCCGAGGCCGCCGATCGACTGACGCTCGAGCAGCGGATGCTCCGCATCCACCCGGCGGTCGTCTTCCTCGATCTCGACCTCCCCGGGCTCGGAGGGGTGAGGCAGGTCGCCTCCATCGGGAGGCTCCATCCGGCGGCGAAGATCGTCCTGCTCACGGCCGCCCCGGACGAGCAGGAAGCGGTCTTCGCGCTGCTCGCCGGGGCGCGCGGATACTGCGATCGCGCCATCAGACCGCCGCTGATCAAAAAGGCGGCCGAAGCGGTCCAGCGGGGCGAGATCTGGATCGGTCGCCGACTCGTTCCCCATCTGGTGAAGCGGCTGTCCGCGCTCGGTGAGGTCCCCGCCATGGCTTCGCGGGGCCGGTCCCCGGACGTCTTCCCGTTGCTCGGCCGGCGCGAGCGGCAGATCGCGCGGCTCGTGGGCGTTGGGGCGACCAACAAGGAGATCGCGACCCACCTCAACATCACGCCGGCCACCGTGAAGGCGCACCTCACCTCCGTCTACCACAAGCTCAACGTGCCCGATCGCCTGCGACTCGCGCTGTTCCTGAGCGGGCACCCGGTGGCGTCGCGCGGGCCGCTCGCCGCGGCGCCCGATTCCCCCGCCTAGCGTCGCTCCGGTCCGGCCGTGCCCGGACGGCACGGCGCCGGCGGGTTCGGGCGGCGCGTGGTGACGTGTGGTACTGTCACGGGGACGATCACGAACCGGCGGTCGGCAGGAGCAGGCCCCGGAGGGAGGACCACCACCAATGAGCCGTCGAGGTCGAATGGTCATCGGGATGTTCGCGGCGCTGCTGCTCGCGCTCGGCGCGGGGACGGCGGCGGCGCAGACAGGCGCGGCGCCCGGAGCCAAGGCCCCGGCCGCGCGCGTGGGGGACGAGGTCATCACGATCGAGGAAGTGGAGCAGGCGGTGAAGCCGCAGCTCGCGAAGCTCGAGGAGCAGCGGTACGAGCTGCTCGATCAGAAGCTCGACCAGCTCATCGGAGAACGACTGCTGGCTCAGGAGGCCAAGCGGAAGAACGTCTCGATCGAGCAGCTCCTGAAGACCGAGGTCTACGCCAAGGCGCCGGAAGTGCAGGACGGGGAAGTGACCGCGTTCCTCAACCACAACAAGGGGCGCCTGCCGAAGATGGACGAGCAGGAGCTCAAGCTCAAGGTGTGGGATCATCTGCGGTCGCAGAAGGTCGCCGAGCAGCGGCAGAGCTACGTCCAGTCGCTGCGCAGTCAGGGCAAGGTGAACGTGCTCCTCGAGGCGCCCGCTTCGAGCCGCGTCCAGGTGAGCAGCGATCGCGGGTTCAGCCGGGGTCCGACGGACGCTCCGGTGACGATCGTGGAGTTCTCCGACTTTCAGTGTCCATACTGCAAGACCGCCACCGCCACGCTCAAGCAGGTCCTGGACAAGTACCCCGACAAGGTGCGGCTGATCTTCCGTGACTTTCCGCTCGTGAGCCTGCACCCGCAAGCGCCCAAGGCCCATGAGGCGGCGCGCTGCGCCGCCGACCAGGGCAAGTTCTGGGAGTACCACGATCTCCTCTTCGAGCGCTCGCCGCGGATGTCGCCGCAGGATTTGAAGAAGTACGCGCAGGATCTGAAGCTCGATCCGGCGGCGTTCGCGAGCTGCCTGGACGACGGCAAGTACACCGCCGAGGTGGACAAGGACACGCAGGAGGGCGCGGGCCTCGGCCTGACCGGGACGCCCAGCTTCTTCGTGAACGGCCGCCAGCTCGTCGGCGCCCAGCCGCTCAACGCGTTCCAGCGGATCATCGACGCCGAGCTCGCGAGGCTCGCCAAGAAGTAAGGCGCGCGCCGCGGCGATCGTCCGCCGCGGCGTCCGCTACTGGAAGAAGTGCGAGACGCCGAGCGTGACGACCAGCAGTCCGAGGTACTCGTGCAGGACCGTCTCGGCCGCTCGCCGGCGACGCCACCAGTCCTCGAAGGGAAACTCCTCGCGCGCGGCGCTCACCAGGCCTTCGGGGCCCGCCGCTGACTGTCGCGACCACACCAGCTTGACCCGTCGCGTGTGCTCGGGCGAGGTGACGAGGATCAGCCGCCGATAGCCGAGCTGGAGCGCGGTATCCCGGACGAGCATCAACTCGGGCTCCGTCGTCCGGCTGACGACCGGGATCGCGATGATCCGGTCCCGCGGTACGCCGAACCGCTCGAGCACCGCGCGCGATTCCCCTTGCAGGTCCAGCGGCCGCACGCCCAGCTCGATGAGCTGATCGAGATCCGGCCGCTGGAAGGGGCGAGAGATGATGACGCGCGGCGCCCACCCTTCCTTCCAGAGCGCGGCGGCCCGCGCCTCGCGCCGCGGGGTTCCGCCGGCCAGCACGACGATGGCGTCGGCGCGCTCGATCCGATCCTCCACGCGGAGCCAACGCGCGGTCGATCGGAGCACGGGCCCGTGCAGGAGCGCGGCGAGGCCCGCGAGGAGGACGAGCGCGAGCGCGATGCGCGAGAGGCGCCGGCTCATGCGCGCGGCCCGCGACGAAAGAGCTTGGCCGCCGTCGCGCGCCGACGATACGATGGCGGCCAGGAGGATTCACCCATGCGGCGTGTGCTCGTCTGCTCCGTGCTCGTCCTCGCGCTCTCGGCGTGCGCCTCGACGCCGCGCCATCCCCGGAGCGAGTTCGAGGACATTCCGGTTCCGAAAGGCCTCGCGCTCGACTCGGACAAGTCGACAGTCATCGAGACGCCGACCGTCAAGGCGGCTCGGCTCGTCTACAAGGGCCGGATCGAGCTGGACAGCCTGGGCGTCGCGTTTCGCAGCACGCTCGAGGCCAACGGGTGGCGCCATCTCGCGTCGACGACCAGCGCGGACAAGGGTATCACGCAGGTGTACGACAAGTCCGGCAACTCCCTGCAGGTCATGATCTACGAAGGCCTGTACTACACCTGGGTCGAGCTCTCCGCCGCGCGCACCTCGGCCCCCGCCACCTCGCAGATCCGCTGATCCCGCGCGCCGCGCGCGGCGCACGTCAGCGGTGAAAGTCGCCGTGATCTCGATGCCGCTCCTCGTGGGCGCGGCACTGCGCGTCGTCCTCCGCGCACACGATGATGTGGCGGACGGTGTAGCATCCCCCGACGCGCCCGAGGCGGATCGTGCGCGTGTCCGCCGACGCGAGCCGGCCCTCGACGCGCGCGACGTCGCCGCCAAGCGTCGAGCAGAAGTTCCGGCTCACGTGACTGTTCCGCGCGAAGACGTACAGCGTGTCGCCCGATGGCGAGAGCTTCAGGTCGTGGACGGAAAAGCTCTGGGCGCCGCACCCCGACAGCGCGAGGCCCAGCAGCGCAATGATCAAACCGCGATTCGAATGACGGCGCATTGGGTGTTCCTCTCGATCTCTCGTCTCCCTGCGGGAGCAACCCCGGTGCCATCGCGACGATCCGGAGAGCGCCTGGCGAAACACCCGACATATCAAGTATCTTTGACCATTCGATCGCGGGGCCTCCGCGAGCCTCGCCATTCGGGCGGCCTCGCGGGGACGGGCTTGTCACGATGGACTGCCGAAAATCGGCACGCGCGGGGCGATACGACTTGCGGGTAGGGCGAGGCCATAGTGAGCCGATGGAATCGCGGGGCCTGGTTGCTCCTCGCGTCGGTGCTGAGCGGCGGCGGAGGCTGCGCGGCCCTGTCCTGCCAGCCGGCCACGATCGAGGTCGCGCGCAAGGACGCGCGCGCCCGGGTCTCGACCCAATCGCACGGGCTCTACCGGACCACGGAGACGGGACGACTCGAGCCCGTCGTGAGGCCGGAGATCGTCCGCGAGTACTGGGTCGAGTCGCGCGACGGCGAGTGGTACCGGGTTCCGCAGGACCGCTTCGAGGCCGCGGAGATCGGTGGCTCGATCGAGGTGTGTCGTTAAACTCGGAGGGGGGCTCCGCCCCCCTTGTAGTCGGAGGGGGCCTCGACGGCCCCCTCCGAGCCTCCCCCACCGAACGAGATTGCGCCGGCGGAGCCGGCGCTCGAACTGGCGTAGTACCGGGGGCGCGGTTGGTCTCCACCAACGTGAAGGGTGCGTGATGGGGGGGGCTCGGCAGGTTGTGCTCGTTGCGCTCACTCCGGAGGCGCGGCTCGCGCTCGGTGGGGCCGAGAAGGAGATTGCGGTCTTCCCGTTCCGCGTCGGGCGGGACTCGCGCCGCTCGAGGCGCCAGAGCGCCCGCGTCCTCATGGATCGCCGCCGCGCCGTGAGCCGGCCCAACAACGAGCTGTACCTGGCCGAGCCCGACGCGTCGACGAACGTGAGCCGCGAGCATTTTCAGATCGAGGACAACGGCACGCAGTACGTGCTCGTCGATCGGCAGAGCACCTGCGGGACCATCGTGGAGGGGCAGGTGATCGGCGGCAAGCACGCCGGTGGCGCCGTCGCGCTGCGGGACGGCGATGTCATCATCGTCGGCACCTCCACGAGCCGCTACACCTTCAAGGTCCGCGTGGGATGACACGCCGACGATGTGCGGCATCGCCGGCATCCTGAGGCTCGACGGCCGGCCGACCGCCGAGGACGTGGCCGCCGTCCTCGCCATGCTCGACGCCCAGACGCATCGCGGCCCCGACGACTGGGGCCTGCTCCTGCCGTCGTCGCTCGCCGGCACCAGGTCACTCCCGCCCGCGGCGCAGGACCGGGACCACGTCTCGACCTACGCCGACCACGAGGCGGGGCCGGGCGCGGTGATGGGGGCGCGCCGGCTCGCCATCATCGACCGGTCGCCGCGAGGCCGCATGCCGATGGGGGACGTCGCCGGCCGCCGCTGGGTGACCCACAACGGCGAGATCTACAACTACCGCGAGCTGCGCGACGAGCTCCGCGGCGACGGCCCGTTTCGTTCGGACTCCGACACCGAGGCCATCGTGCGGGGCCACGCGCGCTGGGGCGACCTGGTGCTGGAGCGCTTGAGAGGCATGTTCGCCTTCGCGCTCTACGAGACGTGGCCGCGCCCGCGCGTCGTGCTGGCGCGCGACCGCCTCGGCATCAAGCCGCTCTACTACCACCGGAGCGGCGAGCGGTTGGTCTGGGCCTCGGAGGTCCGCGCGCTCGTCGCCGGGGGACTGGTGCCCGATGCGCCGAGTCTCGAAGCGCGCGTGCGATTCCTCGAGCTGGGCTCCGTGCCCGCGCCGCTCACGACGGTGGCCGGCGTGATGGCGCTCGAGGCGGGCTCGATGCTCACGGCCGAGGCCGAACGGATCTCGCGACGGCGCTACTGGGACCTTGGGCCGTTCGCGCCCACGCGGCGGGCGCGGGTGACGGCGGGCGATCGGCGTGACGCCGTGGCAGCGACGCGGGCGGCGCTCCGCGAATCGGTCCGCCTGCACCTGGTCAGCGACGTGCCGCTCGGCGTCTTCCTGAGCGGCGGCGTCGACTCCTCGGCGCTCGTCAGTCTCGCTGCGCCGCTCGTCGAGCGGCCGCTCACCACGCTGTCGATCGCGTTCGACGAGGCCGGATACAGCGAGGCCGAGCCCGCGCGCGCGGTGGCTCGGCGGTTCGCCACCGATCATCGGGAGATCACGGTCGGGCCACAGGACGTGTGGGATGCGCTCCCGGCCTTCTTCCGCGCCATGGACGAGCCCACGGCCGACGGCGTCAACACGTATCTCGTCGCCGAGGCGGCGCGTCGCCTCGGCGTCACGGTCGTGCTGTCGGGAACCGGCGGCGACGAGGTCTTCTGGGGCTATCGGCATTTGCGGCGGGCAGCGCTCCTCGAATCGGCGGGTCGAGCGGTGTCGGCGTTGCCCGGTCTCGCGCGCGCGGGACTCGCGCGGGCCACGCGTGCCGCTCGGCGCACGCCGCCGGGCGCGCTCGATCGGCTGGACCATCTCGACGTGTCGTCGCCGGCGGGCGTGTACGTGATGGTCCGCGGTCTCTTCGGCCGGGCGCAGGTTCAGGAGCTGCTCGGCATCGGCCCGGCCGAGCTCGCGGCCCACGGCCCCCCGTTGCCCGGCGCGCCGCGGGCGCACCTTGGCGGTCAAGGCCTGGCCCTCGCCGAGTTCGCGCACTACCTGCAGAACCAGCTCCTCAAGGACGCCGACGTGATGGGCATGGCGCATTCGGTCGAAGTGCGGGTGCCCTTCCTCGATCACCGGCTCGTCGAGGGCGTCGTCGGCCTGCCGCCGCGCATCAAGCTCGAGGGCGCCGCGCCGAAGTCGCTCCTGCTGGCGGCGCTCGACGGCCCGCTGCCGCGCGAGGTCTGGGACCGCCCCAAGATGGGATTCACGCCGCCGTTTTCCACCTGGCTTCGCGCGTGGGCGCGCGACCTGCGCGCGGAAAGTCTCGCGGGTGGAGGGCTCGTGCCGGCGGCCGTCGGGCGCGTCTGGGACGGGTTCGAGGCAGGCCGACTGCACTGGTCGCGGGCCTGGGCGCTCCTCGTCCTCGCGCGCCAGGCCCGGACGCGAGGGAGCGCGGCGGCGTGAGCCGCGCGATGTCCCCACCGCCCGGCGGCGTGCGCGACGCGACGCCCCGCATCGTCATCGACGCCGCGCGCGGGCGGCCGCCGATCGATTTCGGCGAGCTGTGGCGATACCGCGATCTGCTCTACTTCCTCACCTGGCGGGACGTGGCCGTCCGGTACAAGCAGACGGCGCTCGGTGCGCTGTGGGCCGTGATCCAGCCGTTCACGAGCATGGTCGTGTTCACGCTCTTCCTCGGAACGCTCGCGCGCGTGCCGAGCGACGGCATCCCGTATCCGGTCTTCTCGTACCTCGGGCTCCTGCCGTGGACCTACTTCGCCGCCGCCGTGACCCGCGCCGGCGCGAGCCTCGTCGGCCACGCGCCCCTGCTCACGCGCGTGTACTTCCCGCGCGCGCTCGTGCCGCTCGCGCAGACGCTCGCGGCGCTCGTCGACTTCGCGATCGCAGGCCTCGTGCTGGGCGTCCTGATGGCGTGGTACGCGTTAGGGCTCGCGCCGTCGGCGCTGCTCGTGATCCCGCTCACCCTCGTCGTGGCCGCGACCGCGGCGGGCATCGGCATGGGGCTCTCCGCGCTCAACGCGCGCTACCGCGACGTGCAGCACGCGCTCCCGTTCCTGATGCAGCTCTGGATGTTCGCGACGCCCGTCGTGTATCCGGCGAGCCTCGTGCCCGAGCGCTGGCGCCCGCTCCTGGCCCTGAACCCGCTCGCCGGGCTCATCGAGGCGTTCCGCGCGGCGGTGCTCGGCCGGCCGCTCGACTGGCCGAGCCTCGGGGTGTCGGTCGCGACCGCGGCCGCGCTCGCCGCCCTCGGCGTGTGGCAGTTTCACCGCGTGGAACGCGACGTCGCCGACACGGTGTAGGCCGCCCCGCGTGGCGTCGCCGGCGGTCCGTGTCCGTGGGCTCTCCAAGCGCTACCGGATCGGCGCGCTCGCGCGGCCGCCCGCGCACCTGCGCGAGGCGCTCGTCGACCTCGCGGCGGCGCCGTTCCGGCGGCTCGCGCGCCGGGGGGACCGGTCGGTCGCGGGCGAGGAGTTCTGGGCGCTCTCCGACGTCTCGCTCGACGTGGAGCACGGCGAGGTGCTGGGCGTGATCGGCCGGAACGGGGCCGGGAAGAGCACGCTGCTCAAGATCCTCTCGCGCGTGACGGCGCCCACGGCGGGGCGCGCCGAGCTCGAGGGCCGGGTCGGCAGCCTGCTCGAGGTCGGCACCGGGTTTCACCCCGATCTCACCGGGAGGGAGAACGTCTACCTGAACGGCACCATCCTCGGGATGCGCAAGCGCGAGATCGATCGGAAGCTCGACGAGATCGTCGCGTTCGCGGAGGTCGAGCCGTTCCTGGACACGCCGGTGAAGCGGTACTCGAGCGGCATGTACGTGCGCCTCGCCTTCGCCGTCGCCGCGCACCTCGACTGCGAGATCCTGCTGATCGACGAGGTGCTGGCGGTGGGCGACGCCGAGTTCCAGAAGAAGTGCCTCGGGACGATGGACGCCGTGGCGCAGAGCGGACGCACGATCCTGTTCGTGAGCCACAACATGGCCGCCGTGCAGCGGCTCTGCGGGCGAGCCATGCTGCTCGAGCGCGGCGCCGTGGCGGCGGCCGGCCCGGTCGGCGACGTGGTGAGACAGTATCTCGCCGTCGCCGATGCGACCGGCGAGCCGGCGCGCTTCGAGCCGGCCGCCCGCGGCGGAACCGGCTGGGCGCGCGTCACCGACGCCTGTCTGCTCGACGAGGGCGATCGGCCCGTCGGAGCCCGCCCATGCGACGCCGACCTGCGCTTCGAGGTGGCGATCGACGTGGTCGACGCCGCGCAGTCGGGCGGCAGTCTGCGTGGGCTCGTCCTCGAACTGATCGTGTGCTCCGACGCCGGCGAGCCCCTGCTGAGCCTCATGAACGTCGACGACGGCGGCCTCGAGCTGCCGCCGGGACCCGCCTGCCGCGTCCAGGCCCGAATCGCGCCGCCAACCTTCGTGCCCGGCCGCTACCGGCTCGACGTGGTGCTCGGCATCCCGAATCTGCAGCACGTCGACGAGGTCACAGAAGCGCTCCGCTTCGAAGTGCTCCCACCGGAGCGCCCATGGCGCCCCTACGCGCTGGAGCGCGCGCGCGGACTCGTCTGCCGCACGGCCGACTGGAGGCGCGTCGACACGACTCGCGACCCGATGTCCGGCGACTGAGCGGGCGCTCCGAGTCAGGTGGCCCGGACTCGCGGCGCCGGGCGGGGCGGGGGGCCCTCCCCGCGGGACCGTTGCATCTGCGGGTCGTCGAAGCCGGACACGATTGATCTCGTGGCCCCGCTGAGTGCCCGCGCCGCTCATGCAACGCAGCGTGTCCCGCGGGGAGGGCCCCCCGCCCCGCCCGGCGCGTTGCCGGCACGGCCATTTGCGTCGGCCCGACCGCCAGGCGCATAGCACGCGTGCCGTGTCGGTCGACCGCCGGCGCGTTGCCGGCACGGCTGCCGCGTCGGTCGAAGCCCCCGCGCGTCGCTCAGCGGCGGCGTCGCACCGCCCGGGCCGCGGCGAGCAGGCCTGCGGTCGCGTGCTCGAACGAATAGCGCGCGACGCGCGCGCGGCACGCCGGCGCCCAGTCGTGTCCCGCCGAGCCCCGGGCGCGGATCCGTTCGAGCGCCTGCGCCAGCGCGGCCTCGTCGTCCGGCGTGTAGACTTCTCCCGTCGCGCCGGGCGTCACGAGGTCCGGCGCGCAGCCGACTCGTTCGCTGACCACGCAGGGCAGCCCGGTGGCGAGCGCCTCGTTGACGACGAGCCCCCACGTCTCGCCCTCGCTCGGCAGGACCAGGCAGTCGGCGGCCGCGTACGCGCGGCCCAGGTCGGACTGATTCAGGAAGCCGGTCCACGCCGCGGGCACGCCGAGCCGCTCCGCCTCGGCGCGGCAGGCGGATGAGAGCGCCCCGGCGCCGACCATGAGCGCGCTCCGGCGGCCCGGCACGCGCGCGAGCGCCCGGATCACGTCGTGCGGGCGCTTGGGGGGCGCGAGCTTCCCGACGAAGAGCGCCACGAAATCGTCGGCCCCGACGCCGAGGCAACGCCGCGCCGCTGCCCGCGAGTCGGGGGCCTGATGCAGCGCCGCGGCGGCCGCGAAGAAGGCGTTGTCGACGCAATGGGGCACGTCGAAGACGCGGGACGCCGGGCATCCGAAGCGCGAGAGGTGCGTCCGTGTGCGCTGCCCCACGCTCAGGTAGCCGTCGAACAGGCGCAAGAGGCCCCACGTCCTCGCGGACCACACGGCGTGGCGCACGCGCGATCGCGGCCCGCCGTGCGTGTCGCCGCGGTACAGGACGGGCGTCCGATGCCGGATGGAGGAGGCGAGGGCGCGCACGAGCGTGACCGAATGCCAGCCGGGGATCAGCACGACCTCCGGGCGCGTGTCGCGGACCGCCGCCCCGATTCCCCGCACGTCGAGCCCCCAGAAACTGGCGGCATCCACGCGCTCGCCCGACGCCGCCGGGCGCACGACGCGGGTCCGATAGCCATCGGTGAGCGGCGAGTCCCACAGAAACGGCTCGCCGAATCCCGCCCCCTGCTGCGTCGCGTCCGGCCGCACCCCGTACACGACCGTGAGGTCGATCTCGGGGCAGCGCGCCGCGATGTGGCGAAACCAGGGCGCGACGTACTGCACCGGATGCGTGAGGACCGCGGTCAGGCGGATCGCGTCGCTCACTGCCAGGCGCGGTCTGCCGCGAGCGGGCTGTCGCGCCGGACGAAGATGGCGTCGCCCGTGCGGAGCCGAAGGTCTCGCGGACGCCCCGCGAGCGCGGCGAAGTCGTACAGCGCGAAGCCGCGCGCGCGCATGACCTCGAGGAGGTCGCCAAAGAGCGGGCGGTCGTGGTCCTCGATCTCGTAGAACCGCACCTCGACGAGGGCGACCTCGACCACGTCGAGCAGGCGCTGGCCGCCCGCGAGCGCGGGCGCCTCATGGCCCTCGAGATCGAGCTTCAACAGCGCCCGGTCGCGCGGCTCGATCCGGTCGGCGAAGAGGGCGTCGAGCGTCGTGGCGGCGCATTCGATCTCGCCGGGATCCCGCTCGCCCGCGCCCGCGACCCAGGCGCCCGTGCCACGGCCGTCGGGGCCACTGCCGATCAGCCGCACGCGAGGAACGTCGGGCCGGGTCACGGCGATCGGATGCACGGCGAACGCCGGGAATTGCTGCACGAGGGCGTCGAGCGCCGCCCGGCACCCAGGCTGCGGCTCGACGAGATGGAACGTCGCCTCGGGAAAGATGGAGTGCGCCATCGTCGCCCACGCGCCCTCGTTGGCGCCGGCGTCGATGACGACCCGCGGGCGATACCCCGCTCGGCGCAGGAGCGCGAGCGCGTCCGGCATCGCGTCGAACCGATGCGGGGGCCAGCGGTGGGCGCTCACGCCGACGCGCCGGAGCGCAGCCCGCGCCGCGCGCTTCCAGAGGGTCATCGGGGGGCCCGCGCCGCGTCGAGGATCTTGGCCAGTGCGCCCGCGAGCGCCCGCGCCGAATACTCGCCGATCGCGTGCCGCGCCACGCGGGGAGGATTCGCCGCCGCGGACTCGGCCGTCGCGACGAGCGCCGAATGGATTGCCTCCACGCGCGACGCGGCCGGCTCCGCGTCGGAGTAGGTCACGACTCGACAGGCGTCGGGGTCCGCGGCCCGCTTCAGGATCTCGACCGCGCTGCTGTCCTGGTGGTACACGGCGA
>Ga0187894_10004489_pt1 | contig 14922 bp, 12 predicted proteins | sample GBC1701081metaG_FD_136650 | JGI IMG/M metagenome (GOLD analysis project Ga0187894, IMG submission 136650) | White microbial mat communities from a lava cave in the Kipuka Kanohina Cave System on the Island of Hawaii, USA - GBC170108-1 metaG ...
AGTCTGCTTCAAAACGAGACGGCATTGTCGACGCCCGAGAGGTCGGTTCTCGATTCAGAGAAGAGGTCGCCTGATGAGGGAGTCGTCTTCGGCGCGAGCGTCTGTACGTCCACGACTAGATCATTCACGTTTCCGAAGCGATCCATCATCGACTTGATCTTGCTCAGCTTGACGCTGGTGAGATGACCTGGATCCCAGGCCGTGCGCAAGTGCCAGACTGCGAGCCGCGCCAGGTGACCGAAGGTTACACATCTGACGTCCCCGCGCGATGGTTGCATACCCGCCGCGCTCAGATCCGCAACTTCTCGTGCTACCAGCTCGACCAGCTCCTGACGGGTAGTGACGAGCCAGTCTCGCCTCGCCTTCCCCGTTCGGCGACACACGAAGACGGTGTCAACGATCGACGAATCGGTGCCATGAATGTGAATGGAGCCTCCCATTTCGGCGGGGCACGGCAGCGACGCGGAGCAATTCAGGCCGGCATCCAGGATTGCCATTGCGGCTGCCAGATAGGCGTCCTGACGGTTGTGATGAAAGGTGAACACCAGTGGGCGGCCCGGTGCCAAGGCAAGAGAGGCTCTGGCGTACGCACGGGCCAGTCCCTCGGCAAAGTGCTCGAGAGTCCTCGATGCGGTTTGGTTGCCGGTCAGCTCGTGCGCGTGTCGCGAGGATGCGGCATCCACTCCCTGCAACGGATTGCGGACCAGGCGACGGAGCCACACGTAACAGAATTCCATGAGCTCACCGTACTGCACCATGCCAAAGTACGGTGGATCGGTGAACACACCGTCTACGCTGCCCGGTTGTAGATCGAGATCCATGGCTGACTCACAACGAAGGTCGACGGCACGCCCGCTCGCAGGTGTGCTTGGCAGCAGCGCCTCGCCAATCCATTCGCCTTTGATCGGGATCGTGAACTTGTGCCTGCCTTCGACGCGCAACTCGAACGGCTCAGTGCAGAACTGCTTTGCCTTGCGGTATTTTTCGGTGATGTTCACCCATCCGCCGGAGCCGACTGGAAGATCATTGGCGTTGCGAATTCCGATCAAATTCGATTCAACCTGAACATAGCCAACGGGGAAGCCATGGATGGAAAACACGTCCAGTGACTTGAGCGCCATGGTGTCATAGCGACACAGCATGTTCTGATATCTGAGGAGGTCTGAGAAATTCGTCGCCAGTGCGCGATTCAATCTCGCCTCGCCAACTTGCGATACGAAGCGCGCGCTGTGATCCAGCCCCAGCAGCTGGCGCGGGTTGAACAGATCGCGATATCGCCGATAGCCCCAGCGATGCAAACGCGAAGACTCGTCGCCCGCTGGAATCGTCTCCACCGGGAAATACGGCGAATCGGACAGCATCTCCGCGGCCGAACTCACACGCTGCAAGTCGTCCAGATCCGGGCGCTTGAACAGCCGGCCACGGCGATCCGGCAGGTTCGGATTGTAGTATTCGATCGCGAACAGGCGATGCCGGGGCGGCGCATCAGGATCCTGCATTGGCGAAGCCACGTCGCCGCAATACGGGCATGTAGCTTTCCCCCGCGTGACGCAGCCTCGCAGCGCCAACGCGGTACCACAGGCGCAGCGGCCCAGGTTGTCCAAGGATGCGGCTTCATTCAGGGCGCCGCATGCCCGGCAGACCAGCACATTGACTGGATGACGCACGTTCTCTGCGAGCAGGTATCCGGGGAACAGGTCGTAGTCGTTCGAGCACTTGTGACACGTGGCAACCTTGACCCAGAGAAAGTACTTCACCAGTGCGTCTTCACGTCCATCGACGACGCAGCGAGTGCGATAGAGCCTGCCGATGCTGCCTTCCAGGTGAGCGATAAGTTCTGATGCCTTGCTGGCGTATGCGGCAAGGTCTATCGAGTCGATTTCCTCTCGCACGATCCAGCGCGACATCGGATTGATGTCGGTACCAACGACGTTGCAGCCCAGTCTGTTCGCTTCGAGCAGCGGAGTGCCGCCACCCATGAATGGATCCGCAATTGTCAGCGATGGAAAGGCGTGTGCACGGTAGTAGGAGTCGGCAATTGCTTCGGTGCCATATTCAGACAACAGCAGGCCGCGAAAGAGCGTACCTGGTCGCCGGGCGAACCACTTGTGGACGGCAATGACCGGCCGATAGTTCTGCTGGATCTGCTTTTCGCGAAGCGCGAGCGAAGCAATGAAGCGGATGTCGAAGTTGTGCTCGATGGACACCGGCGCTATTGAACCTCGCGGAGCAGTCCAGATAGAAGAACTCCGCACGCACGTTACGATGCGCCCCTGCCTGCTGACAACACTTCCTGCTTGCGCGATTGGCAGTTCCCGCCGATAAGGACCTGGTCGCTCGGGTGGGTGCGATGTGTGGATCGGAGCCCGGATTTCCTTCGCTCGGCACTATCAGTTACACTTCGCGCCCTCGATGGCTCAAGGGCCGTCGAGCGCTGTGAAAACAGTGGCTTAAGAATGAGAGGGCCCCTTGAGGGGCTTTTTCGTTTGTGCGGGCGGATTCCTGGCCGGATCCGCGGGAATCAAATTGCAAGGTGGGCCTTAGGGCCCATTTTTTTTTTCGGGTCCGTTATCGATCGTCGTCGATCGGATCGGGCCCGGGTGGGTCGATGCGCGAGCAGCTCTTGAGCTTGCTGGAGCCGCCGGTCGGCGCGCTCGGCTACGAGCTGGTCGACGTCGAGTTCGTGCCGGCGGGGTCGGGCGGTGTGGTGCGTCTCTATATCGACGCACCGGCGGGAATCAGTCTCGACGACTGCGAGCGCGTGAGCCACGGGGTGAGCGCGATCCTCGACGCCGAGGATCCGATTCCCGGTGCGTACACGCTCGAGGTCTCCTCGCCCGGACTGGACCGCATCCTGCGCACGCGCGAGCACTTCGAGCGCTTTCGCGGCAACCGGATCAAGGTGCAGCTCGCCGAACCCGTCGCGGGGCGGCGGCGCTACACCGGCACGCTGCGCGGCGTGGCGGGCGATGCGATCGAGATGGAAGTGGACGGGGCGCCGGTGACGCTGGACCTCGCGCGGATCCAGAAAGCGCGCCTGGTTCCGGCATGACCATGACGCCAGGTGCGTCCTGAAGAAGACGAGACGCCGACGTGACGAGCTGACGGGGTAGAGACATGAACAAAGAGATCCTGATGGTGGTCGATGCCGTCTCCAACGAGAAGGGCGTCGACAAGGAAATCATCTTCGAGGCGCTCGAGGCGGCGCTGGCGTCGGCTACCCGCAAGAAACACGGCGAGGACATGGACGCACGCGTGGCGATCAACCGCAAGACGGGCGACTACGAGACGTTCCGCCGCTGGAAGGTGTTCGCCGACGATTCGACCGAGCTGGAATTCCCCGAGCGCGAGCTGCGGCTCGACGATGCGCGCGACATCGACGCCGGGATCGAGCCGGGCGGTTTCGTCGAGGTGCCGATGGAATCGGTGGCCTTCGGACGCATCGCCGCGCAGACCGCCAAGCAGGTCATCGTGCAGAAGGTGCGCGAGGCGGAGCGCGCCCAGGTGGTGGACGAATACAAGGATCGCATCGGCACGCTGGTGAGCGGCATCGTCAAGCGCGTCGACCGCAACGGCGTCTACGTCGACCTGGGCAGCAACGCCGAAGGCTTCGTCGCGCGCGAAGAGCTGATCCCGCGCGAGCCGGTGCGCTCGCAGGATCGCATCAAGGCCTTCCTGCGCGACGTGCGCTCCGAGCCGCGCGGCCCGCAGCTGTTCCTGACGCGCACCGCGCCCGATTTCCTGATCGAGCTCTTCAAGCTCGAGGTGCCCGAGGTCGGGCAGGGCCTGATCCAGATCCTGGGCGCCGCCCGCGATCCGGGCGTGCGCGCCAAGATCGCGGTCAAGACCAACGACCCGCGCATCGATCCCGTCGGCGCGTGCGTCGGCATGCGCGGCTCGCGCGTGCAGGCGGTGTCCAACGAGATCGCCGGCGAGCGCGTCGACATCATTCCGTGGCACGACAACGCCGCGCAGTTCGTCATCAACGCCATGTCGCCGGCCGAGGTGCTGTCGATCGTGGTCGACGAGGACTCGCACTCGATGGACATCGCGGTCGCCGAGGACAAGCTGTCGCAGGCCATCGGCCGCGGCGGCCCGAACATCCGCCTGGCGAGCGAGCTCACCGGCTGGGAGCTCAACGTCATGACCGAGACTGCCGCCGAAGCGAAGAGCGAGGGCGAGTCGCGCCAGCTGCGCGAGATGTTCATGCAGCAGCTCGACGTCGGCGAGGACGTGGCCACCATCCTGGTGCAGGAAGGTTTCTCGACCATCGAGGAAGTCGCCTACGTGCCGGCGAGCGAGCTCACGGCCATCGAGGAGTTCGACGAGGACATCGTCAAGGAGCTGCGCAATCGCGCCCGCGACGTGCTGCTCACGCAGGCGATCGCCAGCGAAGAGACCATCGAGCAGGCCGTGCCCGCTGACGACCTGCTGAGCGTGGACGGCATGGACCCCGACCTGGCGCTGAACCTGGCGCGCGGCGGCGTGCGCACGCGCGAGGAACTGGCCGAGCAGTCGGTCGACGAGCTCACCGAGCTCGGACACATCGACGCCGACCGTGCAGCCAGGCTGATCATGGCGGCGCGGGCCCACTGGTTCGAAGCCGGCGGGCAGGCCTGAGGAGCGCAAATGGCGGATGTCACCGTAGCCCAGTTCGCTGAGGTGCTGAAGGTACCGGTCGAGCGCCTGCTCACGCAGCTCGACCAGGCCGGCATCACCGTCAACGGCGCGAACGACACCATCACCGACGAGGCGAAGATGGAGCTGCTGACGCACCTGCGTCGCAGCCACGGCAGCGCCGAGACCGGTTCCGGGTCGCCGCGCAAGATCACGCTCAAGCGCAAGTCGCAGAGCGAGCTGCGACTCGCCAGCGCGCAAGGGCGCGCGCGCACGGTGAACGTGGAAGTGCGCGGGCAGCGCACGTACATCAAGCGCGACGTGCTCGCCGAGCAGGCGCGCCAGCAGCAGGAAGAGCTGGACAAGAAGCGCGAGGCCGAGGAGAGCGCGAAGCGCGACGCCGAGCGCCAGGAGCAGGAGCGCCGCGCGCGCGAACAGCTCGAGGTCGAGAATCGCCGGCGCGCCGAGGAAGAATCGCGGCGCGGTGCGCAACAGGCCGAGGAAGAAGCGCGGCGCCAGGCGGAGACGCGCCAGCGCGAGGAAGCGGAAAAGCAGCGCAAGGCCGGGGAGGTGCAGAAGGTGCAGCGCGCCCGGGAAGAGGTGGTCGACCCGAACAAGCACACGCGCTATGGGCGCACCGAGCTGCACGTCGTCGGCGACGTCAGCGCGCGCTTCAAGAAGAAGAAGCGCGCCAAGACCCGCGGCTCGGCACCGGCCGCGGCCGAGTCGCGCCACGCCTTCGAGATGCCTACCTCGCCGATGAAGCGCGAGGTGCAGATCACCGAGACCATCACGGTCGCCGAGCTGGCGCAGCGTATGGCCATCAAGGCCAACGAAGTGATCAAGGTGATGATGAACATGGGCGTGATGGCCACCATCAACCAGCCCATCGACCAGGATACGGCCGTGCTGGTGGTCGAGGAGCTCGGCCACACCGCCAAGGTGGTGAAAGAGAGCACGGTCGAGGCCGACGTCCAGCTCGCGGAGGGCGGCGAGGTCGAGATGTTGCCGCGTCCGCCGGTGGTCACCGTCATGGGCCACGTCGACCACGGCAAGACCTCGCTCCTCGATTACATTCGCCGCACCAAAGTCGCGGCCGGTGAGGCGGGCGGCATCACGCAGCACATCGGCGCCTACCACGTGGAAACGCCGCGCGGCGTGGTGACGTTCCTCGACACTCCGGGCCACGCCGCCTTCACCGCGATGCGCGCGCGCGGCGCGCAGGTGACGGATATCGTGGTTCTGGTCGTCGCCGCCGACGACGGCGTCATGCCGCAGACCGTCGAGGCCATCCAGCACGCGCGCGCCGCGGAAGTTCCGATCGTGGTCGCCGTCAACAAGATCGACAAGGGCGACGCGGATCGCGAGCGCGTGAAGACCGATCTGTCGAAGCACCAGGTCATCCCCGAAGAGTGGGGCGGTTCCGACCTGTTCACGTACGTGTCGGCCAAGACCGGAGAGGGCGTCGATCAGCTGCTCGAGACGCTGGTGCTGCAGGCGGAAGTGCTCGAGCTGAAAGCGCCTGTGGCCGGTCTGGCGGGCGGCGCGGTGCTCGAGTCCACGCTCGAAAAGGGTCGCGGCCCGGTGGCGACGATCCTGGTCAAGCGCGGCACGCTCAGGCTCGGCGATCCGATCCTGGCGGGACAGGAATTCGGGCGCGTACGCGCGATGTTCGACGAGGCGGGCAACCCGGTCGAGACGGCCGGTCCTTCGATGCCCGTGGTCGTCCTGGGACTCACAGGCACGCCGAACGCCGGCGACGAAGTGCTGGCGGTCGAGAGCGACCGCAAGGCGCGCGAAGTCGCGCTGTACCGGCAGGGCAAGTTCCGCGATACCAAGCTCGCCAAGGGGCCGACCAAGCTCGAGGACGTGTTCTCCCAGGTGGACGACAGCAAGGGTGTCGTCTCGCTGCTCATCAAGACGGACGTGCAGGGCAGCGCCGAGGCGCTGCGCGACGCGATGACCAAGCTTTCGACCGACGAGGTGAAGGTCAAGGTGATCGCCAGCGGCGTCGGCGGCATCACCGAGTCCGACGTGACCCTGGCCGCGGCCTCGCGCGCCCGCATCATCGGCTTCAACGTGCGTGCCGACGCGGCCGCCCGCGACACCGTCAAGGAGATGGGCGTCGACGTGCGCTACTACAGCATCATCTACGAGGCAATCGACGACGTGCGGCAGCTCATGACGGGCATGCTCGCGCCGGAGGTCAAGGAGCAGATCGTCGGCCTTGCCGAAGTACGCGACGTTTTCCGCTCGAGCAAGATCGGTGCGATCGCCGGCTGCATGGTGATCGACGGCTTCGTGCGTCGCAACAACCCGATCCGCGTGCTGCGCGACAACGTGGTGATCTTCGAGGGCGCCCTGGAATCGCTGCGCCGCTTCAAGGACGACGTCAACGAGGTGCGCGCCGGTACCGAGTGCGGCATCGGCGTGAAGAACTACAACGACGTGAAAGTCGGCGACCAGATCGAGTGCTACGCGCGCATCGAAGTCACGAGAACGTTGCAGTAAGGATCGGGGCGGACGACCGCCCGGAGCCTGCTCCTGCAGGCCGCCGGTCAGTCGTCCGCGCAATACAGGTGACTCCAGATGCCTCGTGACCCCAACCGCACCCTGAGGATGGAAAGCGAAATCCAGCGCGTCGTGAGCGAGCTGCTGCGGCGCGAGGTCAAGGATCCGCGCGTCGGCAGCGTCACGCTGACGGCGGTTCGCGTCTCGCCCGATCTCGGCCACGCCCGCATCTACTACCTGCCGTTCGACCGCTCGCGCGACGCCGCTGCCCTGCAGGCCGGCCTCGACGGTGCGGCGCGTTTTCTGCGCGGACACGTCGGGCGCGCGCTCAAGCTGCGCGTGGCGCCGGAGCTGCACTTCGCGGTCGACGAGCAGCTCGATGCCGGAATGCGGCTCACCGAGATCATCGACGCGGCGGTCGCGCGCGATCACGAGCAGCACGTCGACGAGCAGCCCGGTGGCGCCGACGACAGCGACCCTCAGCCTCGGTGATCGGGTCGCATGCGGTACGCCGAAGCGTCAGCGGCATCGTGCTGCTGGACAAGCCCGCCGGCCTGAGTTCCAACGCGGCGCTGCAACGGGTCAAGCGTCTCTACGTTACTGCCAAGGCCGGGCATACCGGCAGTCTCGATCCGCTGGCGAGCGGCATGCTGCCGATCTGTCTCGGCGAGGCAACCAAGATCGCCGGTGCGTTGCTCGATGCGCGCAAGCAGTATCGCTTCACTGTTCAGCTGGGTGAGCGAACGGCATCGGGCGATGCCGAGAACGAGGTAGTCGAACGGCGCGTCGTCCCGGAACTCGACGACGCTGCCATTGCACGCACCCTGGCTGGATTCGTCGGCGAGCGCACGCAGGTTCCGCCGATGCATTCGGCGCTCAAGTACGAGGGGCAGCGCCTGTACGAGCTGGCGCGTCGCGGCGTCGAAGTCGAGCGGCAGCCGCGGGCGATCGAGATTCTGGATCTGGTTGCCGAGCAATGGACGACGCCGCGGCTGACCGTTCGAGTGACCTGCAGCAAGGGCACGTACGTGCGTGTACTGGCAGAGGATATTGCCCGGGCGCTCGGAACCTGTGGCTACGTGGTGCGCCTGCACCGCGTCTGGACGGCACCTTTCGAGAGCGAACCCATGGTCACTCTGGAGGAGCTCGAAGCTTCGGACGAGGCCGCCCGGGCGCGACGCCTCCTGCCGGTCGACCATCCGCTGCGAGACTGGCAGCGAGTCGATCTCGACGGGCAGCAGGCTGACCGCATTGGCCACGGCCAGGCCGTCGACCTGGTCGGGTGGGAGAGCGGTGCAGCGACGCAGGTGCGAATGTACGCGCCGCAGGCACGGTTCATCGGCCTCGGCAGCGTCGACGCGCAAGGCCGGCTGCAGCCCAAGCGGTTGATGGAACTTGGCTTGTGAGCCATCCGGCCCGTAGGTAGAATGCGCGGCTTCGTAAAAGGGCGTACAAAGAAATCAGTTGAGGAATCGAACGCAATGTCATTGAACAGCCAACGGAAAACCGAGGTTGTCGCTCAGTACCGCCGTGGTCCGAAGGATACGGGTTCGCCCGAAGTTCAGATCGCTCTGTTGTCGGAGCGCATCAACGGGCTCGGCGAGCACTTTGGCGCCCACAAGCGCGACCACGCGTCGCGCCGCGGTCTGCTCAAGATGGTCAATCAGCGCCGCAAGCTCCTGGACTATCTCAAGGCCACCGCGCCCGAGAAGTACCAGGCGATCGTCGAGCGCCTCGGCTTGCGCCGCTGATCGAATCGCGAAGGTCACCCCCCGGGGTGACCTTCTTTTTTACAACCCCGGACTAACGAACATTCGGAATCTCATCCAGAGATTTCCACCCCAAGGCAGGCAGCGTGAGCGCAGCTAAGAAGACTTTCAGATTCGGTGAGCACGACGTCACGATCGAGACCGGCGAAATGGCTCGCCAGGCCGATGCGTCGGTGGTGGTCACCATGGGCGACACCGTGGTGCTGGTCACGGCGGTGGGAGCGAAAAAGGCGGTGCCGGGGCGGGATTTCTTTCCGCTCACGGTCAACTACCAGGAGAAAACCTACGCGGCCGGCAAGATTCCCGGCGGTTTCTTCAAGCGCGAAGGCCGTCCGAGCGAGAAGGAAACGCTCACCTCGCGCCTGATCGACCGACCGATCCGCCCGCTGTTCCCGGACGGCTTCAACAACGAAGTACAGGTCGTCGCGACCGTCCTCTCCCTGGATCCGGAAATCGATTCCGACATTCCCGCGCTCCTGGGCGCTTCCACGGCGCTGGCGCTGAGCGGCATGCCGTTCCAGGGTCCGATCGGCGCGTCGCGCGTCGGCTACAAGGACGGCAAGTACCTGCTCAATCCCACGCGCAAGCAACTCGCCGAGTCGCAGCTCGACCTCGTGGTCGCCGGCACCGGCGAAGCCGTGCTGATGGTGGAATCCGAAGCCAAGGGGCTGTCCGAGGAGACGATGCTCGGCGCGGTCATGTTCGGGCACGAACAGATGCAGGCCGCGATCAAGGTCATCAACGAGATGGTGCGCGAGGCCGGCAAGCCCAGATGGGACTGGAAACCGGCGCCGGGCGACAACGGTCTGGAGAAGGCGGTGGCCCAGCAGGCGCGGGCCGCGCTCGAAGAGGCGTACAAGCTGACGGTGAAGCAGGAGCGCTACGGGCGCATCGCAGAGATCAAGGCGCAGGCTGCCGCCGCGCTGGCGGCGGGCGACTCGCCGCGCTGGACTGCCGAGCAGGTCGGCGACGAGATCTTCAAGCTCGAAAGCAGCCTGGTTCGCAACAAGATCCTGTCGGGCGGTGCGCGCATCGACGGTCGCGATACCCGGACCGTACGTCCGATCACGGTGCGGACCGGCGTATTGCCGCGCACGCACGGTTCCGCGCTGTTCACGCGAGGTGAAACACAAGCCCTGGTCACCACCACCCTGGGCACCGGCCGCGATGCGCAGATCATCGATGCGCTCGCGGGCGAGCGCAAAGAGCCGTTCATGCTCCACTACAACTTCCCGCCATTCAGCGTCGGCGAGACGGGCATGATGGGCTCGCCGAAGCGCCGCGAGATCGGCCACGGCAACCTCGCGCGCCGCGGCATCAGCGCGGTCATGCCGGACATGGCCACGTTCCCCTACGTCATCCGCGTCGTCTCGGAGATCCTCGAGTCCAACGGCTCGAGCTCGATGGCGAGCGTGTGCGGCACTTCACTCGCGCTCATGGACGCGGGCGTGCCGATCAAGGCGCCGGTGGCCGGCGTGGCGATGGGCCTCGTCAAGGAAGGCGATCGCTTCCAGGTGCTCACGGACATTCTCGGCGACGAGGATCACCTGGGCGACATGGATTTCAAGGTGGCGGGTACGAAGGACGGCGTCACCGCGCTGCAGATGGACATCAAGATCAACGGCATCACCCGCGAGATCATGCAGGTGGCGCTGAGCCAGGCGCGCGAGGCGCGCCTGCACATCCTCGAGAAGATGAACGCCGTGCTCGCGTCTTCGCGCGAGAAGATGTCGGAGTGGGCGCCGTCGATCATCACGATCAAGATCGATCCGGAGAAGATCCGCGAAGTCATCGGCAAGGGCGGTGCGGTGATCCGCGCCATCACCGAGGAAACCGGCACCACCATCGACATCGAGAACGACGGCACGGTCAAGATTGCGTCGGTCGACGGCACCTCGGGGCGCGAGGCGCAGCGGCGCATCGAGTTGATCACCGCCGACGTCGAGGTCGGTCGTGTCTACGAGGGCAAGGTGGCGCGGCTGATGGACTTCGGTGCGTTCGTGACCATCCTGCCGGGCAAGGACGGCCTGGTGCACATCTCGCAGATCTCCGACGAGCGCGTCGAGCGCGTCAGCGACAAGCTCAAGGAAGGCGACTTGATCCGCGTGAAGGTGCTGGAAGTCGATCGGCAGGGGCGCATCCGCCTGTCGATGCGCAACGTCGATACGCACTGAGCGCGGCGGTGGGCCGTGCGCCGTTCAGGCCGGCGGCTGCTTCTGTTCGGCTGTCTCGTCTTCGGGAGTGCGCTCGCGTCCGCGTCCCGTCGCACTCATCAGTGCCTTGAAGATTTCTTCCTGGACGGAGCGCCAGCGCGCGTAGTTCTTCTGCGCCAGGCTGGTCACCGTTTCGACCGGGTCGACGCCCACCATGCTCTTCACGCGATCGCGCACCTGCTGCTGCTGCGTGGTGAAGAGTTTCAGGCTTTGTTCCAGGTAGCTGCCGACGAAACCCTGCATCGCACCGCCGTAGGAACGGATCACCTGCGACAGGAAATCCTGGCTCATGAGCGGCTCGCCCTGGTGCTCCTGCTCGGCGATCACCTGCAACAGGATGCTGCGCGTGATGTCGTCCTGCGTCTTCTTGTCGATGACCACGAACTCGACCTTGTCGAGCACCAGGCGGCGGATATCCGACAGCGTGATGTAGCGGCTCTCAACCGTGTCGTAGAGCCTGCGGTTCGGATATTTCTTGATGACTCGCGGTTCGCTCATCGACGTTCCCCCGGCGAGTGCCCCCCTTCCCGCGGAGCGCAGTGCAAGTCATACATTAATCCTTTTGCTGCACGATCCCAACCTTATGTGAGACGAGGGATGTACAGCCCAAGAGCAGGGCTGATCGAGGCTAGATCGGTTCCAGAAGGATCGCGGCGCCAGACTAACGCTCGCGAGGCGGATCGGCGGTCGCCCGGGGCGGATCGGTGATCGCTGGAGGTGGATCAGCAACCTGAGCCACGCCGCGCAAGACCTGCGGGCGCCAGTGCGCGACTGCCCATTTCCACGTGTCGGCAAGAGTTCCTTCCGCCAGATCGGGCGGCGGCGTCTGGCCAAGCAGCGTCAGGACGCGATGGATCGTCAGGGACGCCGACTCATCGCCGACGGGCAGCGAGCGCCTCGACTTCGAGAGCTTGTTGCCGTCTGCCTCGACCAGCAGAGGCAGGTGGACGTAGGCTGGTTGTGGGAGGCTGAGGGCACGCTGGAGCAGGATCTGACGGGGCGTGTTGTCCAGCAGATCGTAGCCCCGAACCACCTCGGTAATGCCCTGCGCGGCATCGTCGACGACCACCGCCAGCTGGTAGGCGTGGTAGCCGTCGCGCCGGCGAACGACGAAATCCCCCACGACGCGGGCGACGTCCTGCACGTACAGGCCCTGCAGAAGGTCCTCGAACGCGACCGAAGCAGGCGAATCAGGGCCTTCGCCCCTGGGCACGCGGAAGCGAAAGGCGGTGTCGCGACCGGGGTCGCGCACGCCATCGCGACAGGTGCCTGGATACCAGCCTTCGTCCGGTAGGTCGCGCCGTGAGCACGAGCAGGGGAACACGGCGCCGATCTGCTGCAAATCGCTGAGTGCGGCGGCGTACGTCTCGCTGCGAGCGCTCTGACGAACGATTTCTCCATCCCACTCGAAGCCCAGTCGTTCGAGCGTTCGCAGGATGCCGTCGCCGGCTCCCGGCACCGTGCGGGTCGCATCCAGGTCTTCCATGCGGACCAGCCAGGCGCCGTTGCGGGCGCGCGCCTGCAGGTAGCTGCCGGCAGCCGCAAGCAGGGAGCCGAGGTGCAGGAGCCCGGTAGGTGAGGGGGCGAAGCGGCCGCGATATCCGGCCGCCTGCAGGGGGCGGATCAGTGATCCCACGCCCGAAGGCGTCTGGTCAGCGGTGGCGATCGTCCCGGTCGCCGTACTGTTTTTCGCGCCGCTCGCGGCGCTCCTGCGCTTCTACGCACAGTGTCGCCACCGGCCGGGCCTCGAGGCGCTTGATGCCGATCTCTTCGCCGGTTTCCAGGCAGTACCCGTAGCTGCCGTCCTCGATCCGCTTGATGGCCTCGTCGATCTTGCGGATCAGCTTGCGCTCGCGATCGCGGGTGCGCAGCTCCAGGCTGAACTCCGATTCCTGCGTGGCGCGGTCGTTCGGGTCCGGGAAGTTCGCCGCTTCGTCCTTCATGTGCAGCACGGTGCGGTCGACTTCCTCCATGAGATCGCGCTTCCAGGTATTCAGGATGGTGCGGAAGTGCTCGAGCTGCTCCTTGCTCATGTACTGCTCGCCGCGCTTCGGGATGTACGGCTGTACGTTGCGCGGGCCGGCCAGGAGGCTCATGTTCTCGTCGTCCGCATCGCCGTCGGCGGGCGGCGGCGCCACGCGGATCGGCGGGCGGTCGGGAATGATGGGTGAGGCGGGACGCAGAACCGCGGGGCGCGTCGGCTCGGCGGCGGTCGCCGGAGCGTGACGGACCGGCTTCTTGGGCGCCGCGGCGATCTTTTCGGGATGTTTCTTCGGCGCGGCCACGGCGGGCGCGCGCGGCTTGGCATGCGGCTTTGCCTTGCGAGGCGCGGCAGCCTTGGCCGACGCGGCCTTGCGGACCGCGGCCTTTTTCGGCTTCGCCTTCGCAGCTTTCTTCGCGGGCATCAGAGCCTCCGGGGGCTCAAAAGAGGGCGCGATTATACCGACGGAGTCGTGGCTGTCGAGTTATGGCAAGGCCACGGGCGCGGGGGCTTTCCAGCCGGGTTTCTGGTGCTCCGCGACCACCGTCGTGTAGATGCCGCCGCGGACGTTGAAGCGGGCCGTGAGGCGCATGAAGCGCGGCCGGGTGACGGCTGCCAGGTGGCCCAGGATCTCGTTGCTGACCGCTTCGTGGAAGGCACCGCGGTCGCGAAAGGACCAGATGTAGAGCTTCAGGGACTTGAGCTCGACGCACAGCTCGTCCGGCACGTATTCCAGCTCGAGCGTGGCGAAGTCCGGCTGGCCCGTTTTCGGGCACAGGCAGGTGAACTCCGGGATCGACATCCGGATGGTGTAGTCGCGCTCGGGCGCCGGATTCGGAAAGGTCTCGAGCGCGGAACCGGCTGGGCTCATGAATTCGGATCGAAAGCTGCGGGCGATTACTCTACACTACGCCGCCAGTTCAGCCACTGCGGCGGTCCATAGCGAAATGCGACTGTCTCGAATCAAGCTCGCCGGCTTCAAATCCTTCGTCGATCCCACTTCCGTCCACTTCCCCAGCAATCTCACCGGTGTCGTCGGCCCGAACGGCTGCGGCAAGTCGAATGTCATCGACGCGGTGCGCTGGGTGATGGGCGAGATCTCCGCCAAGCAGCTGCGCGGGGACTCGATGGCGGACGTCATCTTCAACGGCTCGAGCGCACGCAAGCCCGTCGGCACCGCTTCCATCGAGCTGGTGTTCGACAACAGCGACGGCAAGCTCGGCGGCGAGTACGCGGCCTACTCGGAAGTTTCCCTCAAGCGCGTGGTGGGGCGTGACGGCACCTCTGTCTATCTTCTGAACGGCGCCAAGTGCCGGCGCAAGGACATCACGCAGCTGTTTCTCGGCACCGGGCTCGGGTCGCGCAGCTACGCGATCATCGAGCAGGGTATGATCTCGCGCCTCATCGAAGCCAACCCCGACGAGCTGCGGGCGTTCCTCGAGGAGGCGGCTGGCATCTCCAAGTACAAGGAGCGCCGCCGCGAGACCGAGAACCGCATGGCGCACACGCGCGAGAACCTCGAGCGCCTGAACGACCTGCGCGAGGAAGTCGACAAGCAGATCCGCCACCTGCAGCGCCAGGCGGCGACCGCGCGCCGCTACCAGGCGCTGAAAGAAGAAGAGCGCAAGCTGAGCGCCGAAGTCCTGGCGCTGCGGTTGCGGGACCTGGACGCGGACCGCGAGGGACGCGAGCGGGCGGTGAGCGAGCGCGAGACCGCCATGCAGGCGGCCATCGCGGACCAGCGCGGCGTCGAGACTGCCATCGAAAAGGCGCGCGCCGGACACAACGAACGCAACGAAGCGCTGAACGAGGTTCAGTCGCGCTACTACCA
>Ga0187894_10004491_pt1 | contig 14918 bp, 14 predicted proteins | sample GBC1701081metaG_FD_136650 | JGI IMG/M metagenome (GOLD analysis project Ga0187894, IMG submission 136650) | White microbial mat communities from a lava cave in the Kipuka Kanohina Cave System on the Island of Hawaii, USA - GBC170108-1 metaG ...
GCGCACGCTGCTCATCACCAGCAGCCAGCCCGCGGAAGGCAAAACGACGACCAGCGTCAACACCGCGATCTCGCTGGCCCAGACCGGCGCCGCCGTTCTGATCGTTGACGCCGACCTGCGCCGCCCGCGCGTGCACCGGATCTTCAACCTGAAGAACAACGCCGGGCTAAGCAATTATCTGGCCGGCGAAGGCGACATCTCGTCGCTGATTCAGATCGCGATGCCGAATCTTTACGTGCTGCCGGTCGGGCCGCTCCCACCCAATCCGGCTGAGTTGCTCGGCTCGGCGAAAATGAAGCAGGTGATCGAGACCCTGTCGGCCAATTTCGATTACGTCGTGATTGATTCGCCGCCGGTGTCGTCGTTCGCCGACAGCTTGATCCTTTCGGCGCTGGTCGAAGGCGTGATCATCGTCGTTAAAGCCAGAACGACCCCGCGTGAAATGGCGCAGCGGACAAAGGCGCATCTGCAATCCGTCGGAGCGAAAATACTGGGCGTCGTCGTGAATCAGATCAAACTGCAGCCCCACGATTATTACTACTACTCGACTTATTACAGCCGTTACTATTACGGCAACGGCGAGGGCGAGGGCGACAGCAAAGAGAAGAGCGATAAAGCGTAGCAATGATTTGCCTGCGACGTTTCTGCAATCGTGATTTTCAGTTTTGCCAGCGCAAGCGTCCGGCGTCTACTCCCGCCTGCCTCCCTATTTCCGAAATCTATCGTCACAACTTTTCCAGACCTCCGCGTTGAAGAGTCAGTACAGATAGATTTCTGCAAGGGCCAGGCGATAAGAATTAGAAGCTGCCTCGACACGAGGTTTCCTTTATGGTTTGAGATGGAAGGGTCGAGGTGCGCTCGAAACAGTACCGCGCGCGTAAGCAAGCGGTTGCGTGTTAGGTTAACCGCCTGCTTACAGCGGTTTTCACTTGCATGTGCAGGAAGAATCAACCACGGGGGACACGGGGATCACGGGGATGGCCAACAGGTTTTACCCCCGTGATCCCCGTGTCCTCCGTGGTTGATTCTTCCTGCATACTCATTCAAAAACTGCTGTAAGCGCGGTGCTATACCGATTGCGTGTTTCGATCTCAAATCTCAAATCCGAAATCTGAAATAACGCCGTGTGTGGAATCTTCGGTATCGTCACGACAAAACCGCGAGCTGAATTGATCGAACCGATCAACCGCGTCGTCCAGGCTCTGGCGCATCGTGGCCCCGACGACCACGGAGTCGAATTCATCAGCGACGAGCGCGCCGGACCGACCGTAGCTTTCGCGCATCGCCGCCTGTCCATACTCGATCTCTCTCCGGCCGGGCATCAACCCATGCGCGATGAAGCGACTGGCGATTGGATCACTTACAACGGCGAAGTCTTCAATTTCCGAGACGTCCGTCGAGAACTTGTCTCCAGCGGATTGAGGTTTCGATCCGAGAGCGACACCGAGGTTTTGCTGAAAGGCTTCAGCGCGCTGGGCAAAGACGCAATCGCCGGTTGGCGAGGGATGTTCGCGTTCGGGATCTGGAATGCCCGGCGGCGGCGACTCACGCTCGTTCGTGATCGTCTGGGGATCAAGCCTCTCTACTATTATCAGGACGGCGACACATTCATCTTCGCGTCCGAAATTCGCGCGTTGCTCGCCACGGGATTGGCGCCGCGCAAAATCTCGCCGTCCGCCTTGGACAGTTATCTCGCCTGCGGTTCGGTCGAGCAGCCGCTGACGATCATCGAAAATGTCCACGCCGTTCTTCCCGGCCATATCCTGACGTTCGAAGACGGGCGTGTTCACACCGAAGCCTACTGGGAATTGCGCGCTAATACGCAAAACAAAGCTCAAGACGAGCGCGCCTTGATCGAGGAAATCGGCGAGTTGCTCGCCGGTTCTGTAAAACTGCGGCTGGTCTCCGACGTTCCCGTGGGCGCTTTTCTGAGCGGCGGAATTGATTCAAGCTCAGTGGTGGCGCTGGCGCGCCGCGGCTCCAACAGCTCGATCAAAACATTTTCGGTCTGTTTCAAAGAACGGGAATTCAGCGAGGCTGTTTACGCCGAAAAGATCGCGCGGCTTTACAGGACTGATCATCATTCGATCCTGGTCGCGGAAGATGAAATCCTCTCCCGCCTGCCGAAGGCTTTGCGCGCAATGGATCAGCCTTCGATAGACGGTGTCAACACATTTATTGTCTCCCAGGCGGCGGCGGACGCGGGATTGAAAGTCGCATTGTCGGGGCTAGGCGGCGACGAGGTGTTTGCGGGTTATAGATTTTTCCGCGCCATTGCGCGCGACGAGCGGTTGCGAAACCAGGTGAAGGTCATGCCTCTGGGACTGCGCAAGGCCGCCGCATCGGCCATCGGAGCGGTCACTGCGAATAACCGCGCGGCCAAGTTAAGCGCCCTGCTACGTAGCGATCATCTCAACGAGCATTCAGTAAAATTGCACCGCACGTTGTTCACCGCCGAGCAACGCCACGCGTTACTGCTCGCGAACGGCTGCGCGTCGCCCGCGCTTGAGAAATGGAATGACCGCCAAACATCCAATTGCGCATCCGCCGACCCGGTGAATCAAGCCTCAGCGTTGGAGCTGAGTGGATATTTGAGTAACACCTTGTTGCGCGACACCGACTCGATGAGCATGGCGCACGGTTTGGAAGTCCGCGTCCCGCTGATCGATCACAAGATCGTTGAAAGAATGCTCGCTGTTCCCGGCGGATTGAAATTGCGCCGGAACGAGCCGAAATGGATGCTGGTTGACGCCGTGGGCGACCTGCCGCGAGAGATCATTGACCGCCCGAAGCGGGGCTTCGAGTTGCCTTTTAAACACTGGCTGACCGGCGCGTTGCGCGACCAGATCGAAAGCGCGCTGCGACAGCCGCAACTGACGGGCCTTTTGGACGCCGCCGCGATGCAGGAAGTATGGAGCAATTTCCTGAAGGGACGTCTCACCTGGTCGCGAGTCTGGAGCTTTTACGTCCTGGGAGAGTGGGCGAGACTGAACCTGTGATGCTGACGGAAAACACCGAGACGGTTAATCGCTTCACGCCTCATCTGGTGATAGAGCCGCGCGGTTACTGGTCGTCGTTCAACTTGCGCGATCTGTGGCGTTATCGCGAGCTGTTCTACTTTCTCACCTGGCGGGATGTAAAAATACGTTACAAACAGACCGTGCTGGGGGCGGCGTGGGCCGTCATTCAGCCGGTCTTCAATATGATCCTTTTCACTTTCATATTCGGCAAAGTGGCCAATGTGCCTTCGGATAACGTCCCTTATCCGCTCTTCGCCTTCGCCGCATTGTTACCCTGGACGTTTTTCTCAAACGCCATCGCAATGGCGGGCGCCAGTCTGGTGGGCAATGCTCATTTGATCACCAAAGTCTATTTCCCAAGGATGATTATCCCGGCTGCGGCAGTGCTGGCGGGACTGGTTGACTTCGCATTCGCATTCGCAGTTATGGCGGTGTTACTCGTCTGGTATCAGGTTCCATTGAGCTTCAACCTGGTTATGTTACCGGCGCTCATAATCCTGACATCGGCGCTCGCTTTTGCGACGGGCACATTACTCTCTTCTTTGAACGTAAAATACCGTGACATCCGATACGTTATACCGTTTTTGATCCAAATCTGGATGTTTGCTACTCCGATTATCTATCCGGTGAGCATGATGCCGCGGAAATACCAATGGATTTTTAAGCTCAATCCTCTGACCGGGATCATCGAAGGTTATCGCGTGGCTCTGCTCGGCGGGATAAACCATTCCGAGTTTGATTGGGTCGCAATCGGGTTTTCGGCTTTCATCACACTGTTCTTGCTGGCCTACGCCGCGCGCCATTTCCGCAGTACGGAACGGATTTTTGCCGACATCATCTGACCGGGATGGCGCCGGTACGGTACCGGCTCAACCTATGTCCGCTCCCTTCGCAATCAAAACAGACGGCATCTCCAAGCTCTATCATCTGGGCGAACGCGCTCAGTACGGCAAGACGTTTCGCGAGGCCATTATTGATTCATTCAACCGCATCAACCCGCTCTCCCGCTTCCGGATCAACGGAAGAGCGAACGGCCACGCCGACCTATGGGCGCTTAATCAAGTCAGCTTCGAGATTCGCCCGGGCGAGGTCGTCGGGATCATCGGGCGTAACGGGGCGGGCAAAAGCACGCTCCTCAAAATCCTGTCGCGTATCACTGAGCCGACCAAAGGGCGCGCGGAGATATACGGACGCGTCGGCAGTCTGCTGGAAGTAGGCACCGGGTTTCATCCTGAACTTAGTGGGCGGGAAAATATCTACCTTAACGGCTCGATCCTGGGCATGACCCGCCGCGAGATTGAAAACAAATTCGACGAGATAGTGGCCTTTGCGGAGCTTGAGCAGTTTATTGACACGCCGGTCAAACGTTACAGCAGCGGCATGTATGTCCGCCTGGCCTTCGCCGTTGCAGCGCATCTCGAGCCTGAAATATTGCTCGTTGACGAGGTTCTGGCCGTGGGTGACGCGGCGTTCCAGAAAAAGTGCCTAGGTAAGATGAGCGACGTGGCGAAGCACGGAAGGACAATCTTGTTCGTCAGTCACAATACGGCTGCGTTACTCAACCTGTGCGATCGCGGCATCCTGCTGGAAAAAGGCTCGCTGGTTGAGGACGGAGAGATCGAGCCTGTTATTCAAAAGTACCTTAAAGGTCTTCGCATAGCCACCCCGTGGGATTTATCCGGCTACAGTGACCGTCAGGGACGCGGAAGAGTCAGGTTTACCAGCGTGCGTTTTGAAGATGAATCCGGCGCAGCGATTGAACATGGAATTGCAGGGGAGCCGCTGGTCGTGGCATTGGATTATGAATCGTCTGACAGGCGACTCCTGCCGAATTGCCGCGCATCGGTGGTGTTTTTCGACGGCCTGGGCCAGGCGTTGTTCAATTGTGTGAGCGAACTTGTTATTCAGGATCCGCTCACATTGCCGCCTTCTGGCACGATCCGCTGCGTCATCCCACGTCTTCCATTGAGCCAAAACCAATACGTCCTGACTCTGTTTTTGGAAGTGAATCGTGAGATTGAAGATTGGATTCATAACGCGATCGAGCTGGATGTTATTGACGGAGATTTTTACGGCACAGGCAGGTTGTACCCTGATGGGTGGCGTGGAAGAGGCGTGCTGGTTCCGCATCAGTGGACCGTGGAGAGTAAGTAAGCGACGCCTCGTAGGCTTCGCCGATTCCGAATGATTCCGTTGACGTCAACAATCCGTGAACTCCCCCCGGCGCCCAACGGACGTCGGGGATGGCCCTGGCTTGCGGACGTTGACGGCCCGCGCGACCGGGGCGACGTTCTCAATCAACCTAAAATCAGCGTCATTACCCCCTCATACAATCAAGCCGGGTTCATCGAACAAACCATACGCTCGGTTTTGCTTCAGGGGTATCCAAACCTCGAATACATCATCATTGACGGAGGCAGTTCTGACGGAAGCCGTGAAATCATTCGTAAGTACGGCCCCTGGCTGGCTTACTGGGTGAGCGAGCCGGACAAAGGGCAAAGCCACGCGATCAATAAAGGGTTCGAGCGCGCCACTGGAGAAGTGCTTTGCTGGCTCAATAGCGATGATTATTACCTGCCAGACGCCCTGCTGACCGTGGGCAGAACGCTCGTGGAAGGCGCAGGCAATTATGTTCTGACCGGACATTGCCTGAAGGTTTATCAGGATGGCAGACCGGCGGCGCCAATCGAAGGACGTTATGAAAACCGCCGTAGATTGTTGCAATTTTGGAAGGGCTACCAGATACACCAGCCGGCGACGTTTTGGCGTAGAGAAGTGTTTGAAAAAGTAGGTTGGCTGGATGAAGAGTTACATCTGATTATGGATTTCGATTACTGGGCGCGAATCTCCAGGCATTTCGATTTTGTGAATGTTGATTGCGCGCTGGTTTGTTGTAACTATCATGCGGAAGCGAAGACGGGCGATGATTACAAGCAATATCACGCCGATCTGAAGAGATACGCCAGCCGTTACTGGGGATCGAAACTTTCAGCGGAATTCTGGCGCCTGCGACTCTCAATGCTGAACCATTTCAATATTCAACCGATTAAAAGAGAAGCTTCCCGGCTAGTCAAGCGAATGATTCTCCGGAGTTAACGGGATTGATTACCGCTGGCGGCCGTCCTGACATTTCAGTAGTCATTCCGGTTTACAACGGGGAGAAAACGGTCGTCCAAACCATAGAATGTCTGCTACGGCAGAGCGTTAGACCTGATGAGATAATTGTCGTTGACGATGGCTCGACCGATGGCACACGAGAGGCGCTCCGCAAGTTCGACCAGCGAATCAAGCTGCTGACTCAACCCAACAACGGCCCCGCTTCGGCTCGCAACCGCGGAGTGAACGCTGCAAAAAGCATGTTCGTCGCCTTCACTGATAGCGATTGCCTGCCGGACAAGGATTGGCTCTTCAATTTATCACTCGGTTTCGATGATGAGCGAATAGCGGGTGTCGGCGGCGCTGTCAGAAGCGCCATTCGGGGTTTAACCAGCGAATATGTGGATGCCGTCCGGTTATTAGATCCGCAGCCCGACAAAGACGGCGCTATACCTTACCTGATTACCGCAAACGCGTGTTTTCGCCGGGAGGCGCTAGTCGAGGCGGGATTGTTCAACGAACGTTTCCGCAAACCCGGGGGAGAGGAGCCTGATCTCTGTTTCAGGATCAGAAGGCTAGGATACGAGTTCAGGTTTGTGGAGCAGGCTCTGGTGCATCACCACCATCGCCAAACCATAAAGAGCTTTCTAAAAACCATCGCGAATTATGGCGAGGGACTATACGTTCTTGGCCGATTATGGCCGGACTACCACATCGAAAGCCCACTGAGAGGTTTGATAAGAAAACTGATTGAGTTGCGACCGGTCATTCAGCGCATCCCGGGATACGTCGCAAAGTATGGGTTTTCCAGAGCCGTCTATTTTGCGCTGCTCGATTATCTACGACAGGTGGCTCTACTTTCGGGTTATTTACGAGGTAGAAGGCGTGAAGCCTAAAGTGAGCGTAATCGTCCCCGCATATGACTCTGCGAAGTATTTAGCCGAAACTGTCCACAGTGTTCTCGATCAGAGTTACGACAATTACGAGGTCATTGTTGTTGACGATGGGTCGAATGACGGGACGTTGGGCGTGGCCAGAAGCTTCGAGCCACGAATCAAAGTATTGGCCCAGCCCAACGGTGGGCCTGCTTCGGCTCGGAACCTGGCGATCAGGAACTCACGAGGCGATTACATAGCTTTCCTTGACAGCGATGATTTATGGATGAAAGACAAGTTGGAGAAACAAATCGCCCTACTGGAAAAGAACTCAACAGTCGGTCTAGCTTACGGTGAGGCATTGATGTTTGCCGGAAATAACGGCGAGATAAAAATCAAAGATAAGATCGGCTTTACGTTAGAACCTTCATTCCGCTCGCTGTTATTTGGTGATTACATCCCAAACTCTACAGTAGTAATTCGCCGCCGCTGCATTGATAAAGTCGGCTTGCTAAACGAAAGCAGGGATCTGATCGGAGTTGAAGATTATGAATATTGGATGAGAGTGGCCAAGCATTTTACTATGGTTGGTATTCCACGGCCTCTGGCCTATTACCGTATTCGGGAAGGTAATTTGATGGGAGATGGAAGCGACATCAATAAAGGATTGAATCTGTCTATCGCCGCGATCCGTGAAATAGAGCGACTGTATCCGGATTTGTGGGAAGAGTATCAGGTTAACCGTGAGATGTTGCTCGCCAGGTTACACGTTAGAGCCGGATTTGCCTGGAAGCGAAAAGGCTCCTGGAAGCAGTGCGCAGTCAAGTTCAGAGACGCTTTAAGCCATAGCTCGAAGCCGCGGGTTTTTCGGTGGATGGCCGCGGCTATGTTGCTGAAACGCTGGTCGTGAAGATCACTTTCGTATTACCAATGTACCTTGATGGCCCGTCAGGAGGTTTCAAGGTAGTGTATGAATACGCGAACCGGCTTCAGGAACGCGGGCATCAGGTTTCGGTCGTTCACCCGCGAAATCCGGAGCCTCGGCATGAAGTCAAAGAGGTGGTTAAAAATATCCTCTGGAGCGCCAGGTTGAAATTGAAGCATCGTCCGCTGATTCCCTGGATAAGCGTTCACCCCGGAGTAAATCTGATTTTAGCCCCTGATCTTCGCGAAGAATTCATACCTGATGGGGATGCGGTTTTCGCCACCGCATACCAAACATCCTTCTGGGTTAATAATTACGGCAAAAGAAAGGGCGGCAAGTTTTATCTGATCCAATCCTACGAAGATTGGAATGGCCCTGAGGACGAGGTTCGCAAGAGTTGGCTTTTGCCTCTGCACAAGGTGGTCATCTCACAATGGCTGATGAATATGGCTATCCAATATGGCGAGGAAAATAGAACCGATTACATACCTATTGGGCTTGATCTCACGCATTTCCGGGTCACATCGCCAATAGACGAAAGAAAGGCGCCCCGCGTAGGAATGCTGGCTCATCCGAACGAGAATAAAGGCACGAAGGACGGAATCGCCGCGCTGGAAATAGCGCGGGCAGAGTTACCTGATTTACAGGCCGTCTTATTCGGGACCCATCCCCGCAACGCAGACATACCGGGATGGGCTGAATATGTTTATCGCCCGTCTCCTGAACAACTCCTGGAACTATATAATTCATGCCAGGTCTTCTTGAATCCCAGTTGGGCGGAGGGGTGGGGATTGCCTGCCGCGGAGGCCATGGCCTGTGGATGCGCGTTAGTGTCAACGGCCAACGGCGGTGTAAATGAGTTCGCGGCTAACGGCAGGTCGGTGTTGCTGGCCCCGGTCAAGGATGTTGGAGAGTTGGCCAGACAATCGCTGCGATTGTTACGTGACGAGAAATTGCGGCGCCGCATTGCGCGAAAGGGGAATGAGCAGGTTAAACAGTTCACCTGGGATCGCGTGGTGAATTCGCTTGAGAAGTTGCTAGTCGAGAAAGCCAAACTAAATCGAGATGTCACATGCCCTGATTTAGGTCTCTAACTGGGTTTGAGAAATGTCACAGCCGCTGGTTTACGTGATCGTACTCAATTACAACAGCCTCCGCTGGATCGAAGCCTGTGTTGGCGCACTGCTTAAAACAAGATACAAAAACTTTCGCATCGTCGTGGTGGATAACGCTTCCGGCGATGGTAGTGTCGAGCTTGTTCGATCCAGGTACCCACAGGCGCAAGTAGTGGTAAACGAGCGCAACATGGGCTTTTCCGAGGGTAACAATGTTGGCATCCGTGAAGCTTTGGCGAATAACGCGGATTACGTGGTATTACTAAACCCTGATACTAAAGTTGAGCCCGAATGGCTTCAGGAATTGACTGCTATCGGAGAGGCTGAAACCGAAGTGGGGATTCTGGGCGCGGTTCAGCTTGAATACGACAGCGCCGAATTCAATAGCTGGACGAAATCTGCGATGCGCCAGTTCATCGATGAGTTGAAACAACCGGATTTTGCGCGCGCCCGGATACCTGTGGAATGGGTCGAAGGCGCCTGCTTCGCCGTTAAACGCAGGGTCTTCGAAGACATTGGCCTGCTCGATCCTATCTACTTCGCATTTTATGAAGAGATTGATTTTTGCCGTCGCGCGGCGACCTACGGCTATGAAATCGCTCTCGTCCCGCGCAGCCGCATACACCATTATCGCGGCGGAAGCTGGGAGGCGGATTTGTCAATCAAGCGCGAGCGTGATTACCGTTGTGATCGCAGCCAGTTCATATACGCTTCAACAGATCCGCGAAACTCCATTCTTCACAATCTGTGGTGGTATTTCATAACTCTGGGCGCAAAATTCAAAGGCGCGGTTAGCAGCTTCAGCCTGATCCGACTGTTCGACCTAATTCGAATTCAGATTGATTTGATAGTTATCTCAGGCTCTATTGTCGGCAAGTGGCGGCGCGATCGCGCGCGTTTGGCGTCCGCAAAATGAGTGACATCGAAATTTCAATTGTGATCCCAACCCGCGACCGGAGTGAGGACTTAAGAGCGTGCCTACGGGTGTTGGCCGCGCAGGATTTCCCGCGCAAGAAATACGAAACGATTGTTTGCGACGATGGATCGGAAGAGAATATAAGCAAGGTGGTTGATGAATTCCGAGAGACTAGCTTCGACATTCGCTATTTCAGGCAGGAGCAGAAAGGCCCCGCCGCCGCCCGCAATCTGGGGATTCGCAATGCAAGAGGAAATATAGTCGCAATGACTGACAGTGACACACTGCCGGATTGGTCGTGGCTGAGAAAGCTGTATCAGGCGTTGATGAACGATCCTGACGCGATTGCGGTCGAAGGCCGGGTCTATGCGGCCAATGAAGGTGAATTCGATCCGCTCGGCGAGGGGCCTGTGAATAAATCGGGCGGGGTTTTCCTGACTTGCAACTGCGCGTATCGCCGTGAAGCGTTAGTCGAGATCGGCGGCTTCGACGAAACGTTTCCATACCCCGCGTTCGAAGACACTGAGCTGGCCGCGCGCGCGCAACTGATCGGACGCATTGTCTGGGAGCCGGAGGCGATAGTCATTCATCCTCAACGGCCTTTGACTTTGCGGGCAGTGATGAAAAAGCTGAGGCATTGGGAGTATGTTCTGCTGATGGGAGACAGATATGGTTACCTGGCCTGGAAGCGGTATCCGGTGAAATACCCCGGCTTGCGCGTGGCGATACTCTCGGTTGTGGCGTTGCCGGCGGCCAAGTTCAAAACGGCGGCGCAGTGGATCGGGCGGAAGCCCAAAGAAGCTGTGAAACTGTTCTTGTTCGGCGTGGTCGAAAGTTTGGGAGCGATGGCTGTGGTTGCGCCTATGGTGTTATTTGGCAGGCGTCAGGAGAGGGTTGATAGACGGAAATATCTGTGAACGTGTGGTATACATAGTTGTTTTGAACTACCGGATGCGCGAGCAGGTAGTTAACTGTGTCGGATCATTACTGCAAATCGGTTATTCAAATTATCGAATCGTGGTCGTAGACAACGGCTCGAACGATGGTATTGAAGAAGCCATCAGGCGCGAGTTCTCATCCGTTATGGTAATCCAAACCGGCGGCAATTTGGGCTATACGGGAGGTAATAACGCCGGTATCAGGTACGCGCTCGATAATGGCGCAGAATATGTGTTGATCGTCAATCCGGATACCGTGGCGGTCAATCCTCGATTCGTTGGTGAGATGGTCGCCCATATGGAATCCCACCCTGAGACCGGGATAGCGGGGCCGAGAGTGTTTTTACGGGAGAAAGGGAGCGTTCAAAACACTGTTCTATTCGCCCCCGGGTTGTGGCGAAGTATGGCGCACTGGTTCCGATATCGAATCGCCCCGAAATCGCTGGAGTTTTCAGGAAACGAGATAATTGAAGCGGAGACTCTCAACGGCGTCTGTCTGCTTATCCGCGCGGAATGCCTGCGCCAAATAGGATTGTTCGACGAAAACATCTTTATGTACATAGAAGACGCGGATATGGATTACCGCGCGCGCGCGAAAGGTTGGCGTATCAAGTACCTCCCGGTTGACAGCGTGATTCATCTACAAAATCAAGAAGGATATCACGTGACCGGAATGGTCAACTTTCTGCTCAAGCGTAATTCTGTCTATTTCCTCTGCAAAATCGGCAAGAGGTTCGATGCCTGGAGCTACGCGGTAATTTCGCTGTCGCTGTTAGTGGTTCAGGGCGCTTTTACCTTTAACCTTAAAAGGTTCATTGAATACCTGAGTTTTACCAGAAAGCTCGCGGTTGCTTACCATCATGTTCTGTTTGGTTATAAACCGGATGAACATTTCGGCCCGCCTTTTACTCATTGGCAATGAGAATTAAGTTAACAGGATTGTTGTTTCTAGCTTTATTTTCGGCTTCGATGGCGGGTCAAACTCCTTTGTTTGTTGCGGATGAAATTCGCGAAGAGGCGCTGAGGAGTAATCAGAGCAGCGTTGGGCGGCCGTTGCCACTGGCTGGGCATTGGAATATGGGTCAAGAGAGTAACGGATTCAGTCCCGGCTACCAGATGAAAATGATAGATCAGGGGCATCACCTGCTGCCCTGGTTTCTGATGCCGAATATCCACGCCAACCCAAATGATCCGCACTGGATCAATTACTACGAGGCTCCCATCAAACGCGCAGCCGAGTTGAGACTGCCGATAGCTCTGGTCAGCACGCAATGGGAGGCGATGCTTTCTGTTGACGATAAATACTTCAAACTGCCTCCGGATCAGAATCCGAACGTCGTGAGTTCTGACGGCAAAGTGCGGCGCGAGGTTTCGCCGTTCGGGCCTGTGGCTGTCTGGCGAGAGGTTGGGATGAGGTGGGCTTCCAGCCCGATGATGAAAAAATTGCAGGGATGGTATACCGATCCCCCCCTCCTGTTATTCGTTTCGAACAACGAGAGCGTAAAGTTGCAATGGATGAAGGTTGAAGACGACCAACGGTACGTCAAATTGTTTGGACGCGCCGAACGAGATAATGATTTTAAACGAAAGGTGGTCAGCGACGGGTGGATCGAGCGTTATCGCGCGTTGCAGAACGGCATCAAGGATGGGCTTGTCAACCCGCGATGGAAAGAGCGCGCGCTGTTTATCGGCTACGACGCGTTCGGGCCGGCGCATTTCGGGCGGTGGGCCGGATGGGTGGAGTACGCGCTTTACAGCCGCGGGCGCGTTAATCCATGGCCGTTGGCCTGGGATGGCGGCTCGCCTTCGTTTTATGTTTACAACTGGGCGGCGATGACCGATTACACGGTCTTCAGTCCTCAGGTCGAGACGATGAACTGGGTCTTCATGCAATCGGAGGCGTTGCGGTTGAACCCGCGCTTCTGGTTCGAGATGTCCGTGTGGGATGGGCACGACCCTACGATGGACAATGACAAACGAAAGACGTATGCGCGGACCGGGCAACGTTTCACGCCCGAACGTTACGGCGGAATGGCGCAGTTCGGGATGTGGTTGTTGCGCCCGCGCACGGTGCGCGAATTTCGCGGATGGTTGGACACGCTCGACCAGGCCGAGCCTTATTTTCTACCGATTGTCGAAGCGGTTGACCGCGTACATCGAAACCAGACGTTGCGCGAATTCTGGCGCAAAGGCTCGCTCGTCCCCAACCGCGTTGGAACGCATCCTTACCAGACGGCGATCCCGGCTGAATACCAAAACGTTGACCGATGGTTCCTGCTCGACACGTCGCTCGATCCGAAACGACCGTGGGAGATGGGGACTCCGTTGCCGGTCTTTGCGCTGGCGCTCGCGTTGGGCGATGCGCCGCGGCGCCGGTGGCTGATTTACGCGCACGCGCCGCTGGGCGCCCAGAGGGCGGCGCAGGTCACGATTCCCGGTTACCGCGCCGTGACGATCAACGTGGCGGTCGGCGGTTCTTTCTATGTCGTTGAAGAGAAGAGCCGGCGCGTATGGGAGGTTAGCTGAGCCGATGCTGCGCGCGCTACTGCTCAATAACGTTCCCGCGCCCTATTTCGGTCCGCTGTTTGAAAAGATTGGAGCTGAATCGGGCTGGCTTCTGACTGTGTGTTACTCGTCGGATTGGAATAAAGACGTCGGATGGGGAGAGAAATCGCAGGCGGAAAGCCCTTCGCATGGCGTCATCATTCTCGACCGGCAAAATCCGGCGCTGAAATCCTGGTTCGGCTCTTCCTTCGCGGCGGCAGCCGCTTTGTTGAAGTTGTTGCTCGTCGAGAAGCCGGATTACCTGATCTGCTGCGGTTATACGCTGGCGCCGCAGACGACCGCATTGTTGTGGGCGATGATGACGGCCACGCCGTTCGCTGTGATGGGCGACGCAAACTATTTTAACGACACAGCGGTTGGGATGAAGCGATTGGTCAAAACCGCCTGGCTGCGATTGCTTGTGAGTAAAGCGGCGGCCCTGATCGCGGTCGGCTCAGCGAGTCGCATGTTCTGGGAATCTTATGGAGCGGGCGCGGATAAAATCTTCGAATCCGGGCTTGTAGTTGACAATGACTTCTTCGCGACCGAATGCGAAAGGAGAAAAGACGACGTTGCGCAACTGAGAGCGCAGTTGGGATTGACGGGTAAAATTGTTTTCCTGTTTGTCGGAAGGCTGGTTCGCCGCAAAAATGTTGATTTGATAATACGGGCGGCGCAGATGTTGAATAATGACCAAGTCGCGGTTGTGATCGCGGGTTCGGGAGAAGAGAGAGAGGCGCTGGAGAAACTGGCGGGCGCTGATCCGTCTCTTCTCCGCCCTCTTTCCCAGAGGATAATATTCGCCGGTAATGTTTCGCCCGCTGATCTACCGCTTTATTACGCGCTCTCGGACGCGTTTGTGTTGCCCGCCTCGCAGGAGCCTTGGGGGTTAGTGATCAACGAAGCGATGGCGAGCGGGCTGGCGATTATCGCCCATCATCATTGTGGGGCGGCGATTGATCTGGTAGCGGACGACAACGGCTTCGCTCTCGAAACATTTTCGGTCGAGGAATTGAGTGAAGCGATGGGGACGATTGCCGGTGACCGCGCCCGGCTCGGTTCAATGCAATCGCGTTCGCGCGAAAAGATCAAAAGCTGGTCAATTGACGCGGCGGCCAGAGGAATTATTCAAGCGGTTGAAATATCTGTTAAGAAATGACTGCGCAAAAGGTGGTAGGTCCACATTTAATCGTGGTGAGCGTAATCCCGGATCGAAGAGAGAGTACGGAAAAGACGGAAATAACGGAAAAGACGGAAAAGAACTGGAAAATCTTCCGTCTGTTCCGTTATTTCCGTCTTTTCCGTACTCTCTCTTTTCCCTGGTTAAGTGTGAAGCTATCCAAGAGGAGCGCGCAATGAAGAGCCAGTCCGAGTTAAAAATCCAGGTACGAGATTTTTGGGAAGAGAAGAGTTGTGGTGAAGTCTACGCGACCGGGCAGTCAGAGAAGGAGTATTACGAATCGCACGCAAAAGCGAGATATAACCTGGA
>Ga0187894_10004492_pt1 | contig 14915 bp, 11 predicted proteins | sample GBC1701081metaG_FD_136650 | JGI IMG/M metagenome (GOLD analysis project Ga0187894, IMG submission 136650) | White microbial mat communities from a lava cave in the Kipuka Kanohina Cave System on the Island of Hawaii, USA - GBC170108-1 metaG ...
CAACAGCTAACTAGAGATGACCATGCAAGAAATTCCTGAAGGTTATGTTCTATTGTTGCGTCCCAGTCCGTTTTTGCAGACACTGGGACCGCTTTATATTAAAGGCGAAGGCGCAACGGCAACCGTTGGTCTGCGGATAGAAGAGAAACATACGAACGCCGGTTCCATAGCGCACGGCGGCGTTCTGGCGGCGTTTGCTGACATGGCGCTCGGTTATGCGTTAGTCTTTTCGACCAATCCGCCGCGCCGGTTAGTGACAATGAATCTGAATGTGGATTTCATTGGCAAAGCGCAAATCGGAGACTGGATTGAAGCGCGGGTTGAAATTCATAAGAAACAAGGACGCACCGCTTTTGCAACTGTGTATCTCTCTATCGGTGAAACGCTCATTACCCGCGCCAGCGGCATCTTCTTAATGGGCGAACCTTTCGACCCTTCCCAACAGGCAGCCGATCAGTCATAAAATTATAGTTGTAAAAAATTTGTTAAACGGGAACCCTGAGAACACCTTTTCGTATTTATTGAAGTGCCAGCCTACCGACTATAGATTCTGAGGAGAAACCAACCACATGAAAAAATTGATGATTAGAACCCTCTTGGGGATAAGTGTGTTCACAATGTTTGCTGTATCCGCAAGCGCGAAACTGGAAAACACCGTTAGGGCAAATGTGCCGTTTGCCTTTACTATCGGCGATACAACCTTACCGGCAGGAACCTATACTTTTGAGCCGCTGTCCCATTGGAATGTACCGAATCACATTCTGGTACGCGGCACAGAGCGCAAGAGCGAAGCCATTGTCTTGACCATTGAAGCGCAGTCAAGAGATTTCCAAACCGGTACGAAAATGGAATTTAATCAGTACGATGATAAGTATTTCCTTGCTGCCATCTGGACACCAGGAAGTCAGTTTGGCGTTGAATTGCCGAAGTCAGCCGCCGAAAAGAATCTGTTAAAGAACGGTGCGGAATCAAAGCGAACAACGCTTGTACTGCAATAACGGCAAAAACCGATTGGCGGATTTACGCTTGAACAATTATTAGCAGGAGAACCACTAGAAGAAGCTACGAAGCAGACGTATTGCTACAACGACTCACGAAACCAATTTCCCCACTTCGTGAGCCGTTGTTCAAGAAGGCTGTACTTCGTGGCTTCTCCTTCATGGTTGCAAGCTGCGTAGCCAACAAAACAGCGATGTCTCTTATTTGAGAGAGACATCGCTGTTTTGATTTTAAGGTTTCTGTTTGCTCAGGGTTTCGGAATGCTGAATTTCACCTCACTGCCATTGCTCATCAGTTTGGTAATCGCGTAGCGGCTGAATCCGGCGTTGCTGCCGTCATACTCAAAGACGTACTCGCCCTGCTTGCCCGCTTCCAGTGTTGTTGGTGTTACCGCAATGGTACGTGTTCCTTCCAATGTAACGCCGCGATAAAGCGCCATTTCGACGGCAAGATTTTCCAGCGTCTGGTCTGAGGTGTTGATCACTGCGCCCTTCGCTTTGACCATCTTCTTATTCACTTCCGGCGGATATGCCGGGATGATCTGCGCTTTGACGGTTTCAACAGGTTTGGGCTGCTCTATGCCGCGCAGCTTGTCTACCAAGCCATGCACCGCCGGGATGCGGAAATAAGCCAGCGTCGCGCCGCCCACCAGCAGGACGACAAGCAGGATAGCCATCAAGCCGCCCCAGCGTTTCTCGCCTGCATCCTGTGGCTTGTCATAATTGGCAAATCCGGTCACGCCGATTTCATCACGCGATTTAACCGGCTGACCAAAAATCATTGGCGTTTGCGTAGCGGCAACCGGCAAACCGAGAATCGAACCCGCCGGGCGGTTTATCCTGCCCTGTTGCGCCGTTTCATAGACAGGTTGAGTTGCGGGTTGCACAACCGGCGCTTCATAAGGCACATCCGGCGTTGAAAATTCGCGGGTTCCCCGGTCACTGGTCGTATAAACCTGAGTCGGTCTGGAAGTGGACGAGAAGGCTTGCGTTCCCGCATCCGGCATTGGCGGCACGGGTGGCGGCGCTGGGGTTGAGACGACGGGAGCGGGTTGAGATTGCGGCGCAATGGGTTCAATACGTGGCGGCTCAAACGGTTCACGCATCGAACGAGTGCGAAGCAGATCGGTTGTTTGGCGCTCACTGACACTAGCTGATGGCGATTCGGGAAATGTCTGAAGGTAAGGACGCGTCGCTTTATCGCTCGGTGACGGTATTGGCGGCGCATCGGCTTCCGTTGGCGTTGCCAGTTCTGCCGTGTGACTGCCGCTAAAATCGAGGTCTTCCCAGACATCTTCCGCTTCCATTGCGGTTGTTGTGATTACCGGCGGCTCATTAGTTACTTGATTACTTGCCAATGGCTGCGTTCCCGCCTTGGGAGGAGTTTCCAAGTCTTCAATATGTCTTTGCGTTGAAGAGACCTCAGCGAATACGGAGGTTTCACCGGCAAGCCGCGAAGTCGCTTTGGGTGTCAGAGTGAAGGTCTCTTCGACTGCCGAAATGTTTGTGGTTTCTGGTTCGGTTGCCAAAATGGGTACGGCTTCAGGTTCTGCAATTTCCGCCTCACGAACCGTTACCATGCTTTTTTGCGGCGCGGCTTCATGCCAGAGATTGGCAGTTTGATTCGCCAGCGTTTCCGGTTGTTCCGTCTCCGCTTTGTCGTGAGGTAGCGGGGAAGCGAGAAGTTCCGTACCGGAATCCTGCCTTGCTTCGCTTGCCAATATCGGTGATGTTTGCGGTTCGTCAGCGGTTGCCGGAGTGGCAGGTTCTTCAAATAAGGGCGAGTCGCTCTTTGGCGCATCCGGGTCATCGGGCGCAATGTCGGATAAGACTTTACGCGGTCTGAGTTCAAGCTCCTCTTCCTGCTCCGTCAATTTCGGGCGGGTCATCAAATAGATGAGCAGTCCAAGCCCCAGCAGAAAGAAAAGAATCGCCAATGTCCACATCCACCACTGTACTTTTTGTGGTGGCGCTTGCAATAAAAAGAGTAGCATTTGCAGCATCATCATCACATCCCTATTTTGGCTTGCGCTTCAGCACACCAGCAACTTTGATTCATGAAAACCTGACTTTGTAGCCCGACTGGTAACTTGGCTGCATTTTTCTCATCAAAGTCTTCTCTCACCACGCAAGTAATGTAATTCTAACTCTATCACCTAGTTGTCGCCAATTCCCTGTAAAGAAAACCGCCCCATACAGACGAATTTGCTGATCCGTAGTGATTTTACCGTTCTTCGTCCAGCAATTCCCGCAACGCCTCAACAATAATCGCTTCTTCATCTTCCCTGACGGTTCGCAAATCGAGCAATACGAGATTGCGCTCGGTGCGGGCGATAATAGGCGTCCGATGATTTCTGAGTCGTTCTTCAATCTGCGCCGTAGACAATGCGCTGCTTTGAATCGTTACCAGCACCGTCGGCAATCGCACTTCGGGAGCCGAGCCGCCGCCAATGACCGATTCGCCCGCTTCCCGCATCACCAACAATCTGCCTGCGGTAGCGTCAAGCGTCCTCTGCATAAAGCGTTTAGCGCGTTCGGCAATTTCATCTATCTGCATCGCCATCGCCCGGACAACCGGCACATCGGTCTTTGCCGTGCCACGTTCATACAACCGCAAGGTCGCTTCCAATGCCGCATAGGTCATCTTATCTACGCGCAAAGCCCGCAGTAACGGATTTTTTCGCACTCTCTCAATAATTGCCTTTTTTCCGGCAATAATTCCCGCCTGCGGTCCGCCGAGCAACTTATCCCCACTGAACGCCGCAACCGAGATTCCGGCTCTGAAGGACGCGCTGACCGTCGGCTCATCCGTGACCCCGAACGGCGTAACATCCAACAGGCAACCGGAGCCTAAATCTTCAAAGACGGGTATGCCGGTGCGCTCGGACAAGGCAATCATCTCCTGTAGCGTCGGGCGTTCAGTAAAACCGACGATGCGATAATTTGACGGATGGACGCGCAGCATCAGGCGCGTCTTTTCATTGATAGCGCGTTCATAATCACTAATACGGGTGCGGTTGGTTGTCCCGACTTCGCGTAATTGTGCGCCGCTTTTTTCCATCACCTCAGGAATACGAAAACTGCCGCCGATTTCGATTAGTTCGCCACGAGAAACAATCACTTCGCCATCGTCGGCAAGCGTATTCAACACCAAAAGAACCGCCGCCGCGCAGTTGTTGACGACGCTGGCATCTTCGCTGCCAATCAGGCGCGAAAGCAATGCCTGACAATGCGTTTCGCGTTTGCCGCGCTGTCCGGCGTTTACATCGTATTCGAGATTGGAATAGTTCGCCGCCACTTCCGCTACTGCGGCAATCGCTGAGGGCGCAAGCGGGGCGCGTCCCAGATTGGTGTGGATAATAACGCCTGTGGCATTGATGACCCGGCGCAACGAGGGTCTTAGGTAACGCGCCGCCCGCGCTTCGAGCCGCCGCTCAATCTCTATAAATAAGTTTGGGAGTTGAGGAGTTTGGGAGTTGAGGAGTTTGGGAATTGGGGAGTTGAGGAGTTCAGGAGTCGGGGAGTTGAGAGCCTTAAATTTTTCACTGTCTGCATCTTCTCTCTCAGATTCATTATCAACTCTGAACTCCGAACTCCCAAACTCCTCAACTCCCGAACTCCTCAACTCTTCGCGTAGTTCATCCAGCACATCGCGTAATAGATCGCGCACCCGGTCACGGCTCAACTCACGGCTCAGGCGAAGGGCGGTTTCAGTGGTGAGCAAACGCTCAACCGAGGGCAGCAGTCTAAGCAGTTCTTTCGCCATGGGATTATTCTTGACTCTCTCTGGAGCGTCGCTTAGATTCTAGCACATAGCCCCGAAGATACAGCCTTGCTTGAGTGATTTTGCATGGAAGAGAAACTACTAAACCCGATTGATCAGGATTTAGACCGCCTTGAATCAGAGATGCGCCGCCTGAAGATTGAATATGACATCTTCTTCAATGGCGGCACGGTGAAACCGCCGATGGACACGAAAGGGCGCGTCGAAACCATGATTAAACGCCTCTTTGATGTGAAGGGCATGAATTTCGGGCAACGCTTCAGGTATAACGGGCTGGTCGCTCGCTATAACGTCATGCGCGAATTGTGGCGACGGCAGATGCAGCGCCGCGAAGAGAACGGTTTGCCGCCGACCGTAGAAGCCACTTCTGCCGCCCGGGCGCTCAATGTCATCATCCGTTGCCGTGACCCGAAACACGAGCCGGAGAAGGTCAGCGAGTTGTTCGATTATCTGATAGCGGCAAAACGCGAATGCGGCGAACGGGTAAGCAATTTGAAATTCGAGGCGTTTCAAGGATTTATTCTGACGCGCACGGCGCAGATGAAACGCGATTTACAGGCGGATGCGGTTGATTTCCATGTTGCCGTTGAAAGCGGCAACGTAAAATTCACTGCCCGCGCTGCCCGAGATGATTCCGGCGCTCTCAGGTTCCGCCGGGGCTCTGGAACTCTTCACAATTCCGGTAAGCTGAAATCGTGAGGGGACTTGCCGGGAGCAATAATCCCGCCTTTTCGAGACCGCAGATTTACTCGTCTTTGCCGCGCCGATTGAACGCGCCATTTGCCAGCATGGTAGCTGCTTTGCTAGAGTCTATAGCTGGCACGAGAGTCGCTGGCAAAATTTAACTTTGAGGTGCAAATAACGATGCCTGCTGGTGAAATTCTCGAAGCCCTGACCTTTGATGATGTCTCTCTGGTTCCGGCGCATAGCAATGTCCTGCCGACCGAAGCGGAAACGATAACCAAATTCTCGCGCCATATACCGCTTAATATCCCCATCTCTTCTTCGGCAATGGACACCGTGACGGACTCGCATCTGGCGATAGCGATTGCCCAGCAAGGCGGCATCGGCGTCATTCACAAGAATCTTTCCATTGCCGCGCAGCGTGATGAAGTGGATAAAGTGAAACGCAGCGAATCGGGCATGATTGTTGATCCGGTGACCATGACGCCCGACCGCAAAATAGCCGAAGCCGTAGCCATGATGGAACGCTATCACATCTCCGGCGTGCCGATTGTTGAAAAGAATGGACATCTGGTAGGCATTCTGACCAACCGCGATTTGCGCTTTGAGTTGCGACTTGATTTGCCTATCAGCGAAGTGATGACCAAAGAAAATCTCATCACCGTTCCGGTCGGCACAACGCTCATCGAAGCGAAAGCCAAACTCCAGCAACACCGCATCGAAAAATTGCTTGTGGTGGATGAAAACGGCAAGTTGAAGGGCTTGATTACCGTTAAAGACATTCAAAAAGCCATTAAGTACCCGCACGCCGCAAAAGACCAGCTTGGACGTTTGCGCGTGGCGGCGGCGATTGGCGCGACGGGCGATTATCTTGAACGCGCTGAGGAATTGATACGCGCCCGCGTGGATGCCTTGGTGATTGATACGGCGCATGGTCACAGCGAGGGAGTTTTACAGGCGGTCAAAGTTATCAAGAGCAAATTTCCTGAGATTGATTTGGTCGCCGGTAATGTCTCAACGGCAGAAGGCACAAAAGATTTGATACTTGCTGGCGTAGATGCGGTAAAAGTCGGACAGGGCGCGGGGTCAATCTGCACCACAAGAATTATTAGCGGTGCAGGTGTGCCGCAAATTACCGCAGTTATAGATTGTGCGAAAGCAGCGCGAGGTTCGGGCGTGCCGGTCATCTCGGATGGCGGCATCAAGTATTCCGGCGAAGTAACCAAAGCTATCGCGGCGGGCGCGGATTCGGTAATGATTGGTTCGCTGTTTGCGGGGACGGATGAAAGCCCCGGCGAGACGATACTTTTTCAGGGGCGTACCTTCAAAACCTATCGCGGCATGGGTTCACTCGGCGCAATGAAAGAAGGCAGCAAAGACCGTTACGGACAGGCAGGCGAAACGCAAATCTCGAAACTTGTACCCGAAGGCATCGAAGGGCGCGTCCCGTACAAAGGACCTCTGGCGTCAATTATTCATCAACTCGTCGGCGGTTTACGCGCCGGTATGGGCTATTGCGGCTGTCGAACCATTCGAGAATTACAAGAGAAAGCGCGGTTTATCCGTGTGACTAACGCCGGATTGCGTGAAAGCCATGTCCACGACGTAATCATCACCAAAGAAGCGCCGAATTATCAGATTGAGTAACGGATGGATTTTGAAGAGATCATAACTCACGTTACGCAGAAAAGCGGAAACGAGCGAAACTTAGGCAGCCGGTGTTAGAGTTCAACCTTCAGGTTGGTCGTCGCTTCAGCAGACGAAAGTTATAATTTCCGGCGCACCTCGCGCTGCCTATGTTCTGGTTGCCAGCCCTCTTCGTACTCGGTAAGGGTTTGCCATTCAATCTACAACCAACCTGAAGGTTGAACTCTAACACCGGCTCCTGAAAGTTGTCGTTGGTTCCTCGTTGCCGCCTAACCTGAGTAACTTATACCGCTTGCAAGCGATTCGGGCGGATGGTTTAGAGCGCCATATTGATCACGCCTGCAGGCGGTACTCTGAACTCGACGCACCAATCAAATGGCATTAGGATAACTTACTTCATCATCGCGGTTTGTAGCCTGTTGGATGATGCAACGGTAAATCATATTCCGTCGAAACATCTATGCGGCGAAAATCCGAATCGGTATTGCTGCTGCGATAGGTGATGAGCCATTGGCGATTCAACAGAGTGTTGAAATTCTTAAAATACGGGCTGAAGGATACGAAATCCGTGCCGGAGTAGAAGGCTTCGCCGCCGGTTTCATCCGCCAGCTTATTGAGCGAGCCTTGCCCGTAACTGACGGCAAGACGGCTGGCGCTTGATAAGCCAACCGCTGGCGCGTAAATCGAAAAGACGCTGATGCCGCGACGTTGCGCTTCTTTGATAGCGCGGTCTAAATCAATCGAGAGCGCCGGACTGGCGCTGCGGAAACCTCTCGAAGTATCCAAGCCGTCCGAAACCAGCAGAATCATTCGCCTGCCGCCCGCCTGAGTATCGAAACGCTTTATTGCTTCGATAACTTCAACATACGGATTATAGGGCGCAGACGCAGCCGAACCACGAATGATGCGTAACGAATCGGCGGCGCGGTTCAAATCTGCCGTAAAGTCCTGCTTCACATCCAACGAACCGGCGGTCAAATAGCCGGTCATTACCCGTGAATCTTTCGGCAACTGGCGAATAAAATTCTTGATGCCTTTAAGTTCATTATTGACGCGGCTGACCAGATCATCCTGTAGCAAAACGGCAAGCGTGACTGGCGTTTCCGACGGACGTTTGACGGAAAGAATCTGCTGCGGTTTTTTGTCTTCGCTGACTTTGAAATCATCCGGCTCCAGTTTGTCTGCCAGAGCGCGGGTGCGGCTGCTGTGCGCGTCAACCGTAACCAGAATGGTCACGTCGCGCCCATCCGTAGTTTGTGCATTGCTGGCAAAAACCGGAATCGAACTGATAAGAAGAAACAGAATCAGGCTCCAACGCCTGTGATTATTATGGTGTGTCATATGTCTACCTCCTGATTTAACTATAGCGCACATACTGAGCGCCGACGAGGTTTTCGCTGGCATTACGAAAAGCTTGCCATGAGTCTTCCGAATAATGACGGCAGAACAGATTTATCCTAATTTAATTACCGACATGGAAGCCGGGTCGAGATAGCGGCGAGCAATGTGCGCCAGTTCGTGCAGCAGAGTGGTAATATCGGCGGACTCGAAGAGATGGATAATGCGTCTGCCGTCGGCGAGAAATTCGGTTGCGCCTTTTGCGCCTTGCGATAAGCGGTCTAGTAGACTATCAGGTGTTCCTTGCCCTTCATCAACTGTCTCGCGGCGTGCTGAAACTGCTTCTTCAAGGAGTCGAGTTCGGAAGGAGTCAAACGATCCGAATCTGAGGATGGTTCGGGCTTGGGATTCAGTGAGGGCTTCAAGTTTGCCGACGATGTTATGTTCGTTGAGGATTTTTTCAAGTTTTCCACGACCAAACCTCCTGCGTAATTCTTTCAAAGTGGCTGGCTGAATCGCTACTACGTTGCTTCCGGCAGAATGCGCCAGCGAGCTAACGGCTACAACCTTGCCGCCATTATTATCAATATAATGGCGTAATTCCGCAACCGTTCCGCCTTGCGTGAGTACGTCGTCAACAATGATATAGTTGCGACCTTTTTGGACTCTGCCTATGAAATTCTTAATGCTCAGTAATCGCTGTACGGCATTTTTATTTTTCCGACTTATTGAACCGCTTGAATAAATCGTCTGATTAAGTTCCAGGTTCCCGGTTGTGGCGATTTTCGTCGCTAGCGCCAGTGGCAGCATATTAGCGCCGGTCTCTTCGCGTTCCATCACGGCAACCACTGTCGCGTCGGGGAATTGCGCCACCAGGTCGGCAACTTTCTCCGGCTTGATAACGGACTCAACGACGCGCCGCGCCGCTTCATAATCACCCGCTTTAGCAGCCGCAATACCAGATCAAGCAGTTGCGAAGTTTATTGTTCTCATACCGCTTGCAAGCGATTCGTGCGTCTGGTTTAGGGTTACGCATTGATCACGCCTGCAGGCGTAACTCTGAACTCGACGCACCAATCATATGGCATTGGTATCACCATGCAATTCCCCACCTGAAGAACCATGGAATATAGTCGGGAAGCATTCCACAGAAACGTATCCTTCAGACTTTATGATCAGTTGTTGAAGAACGCAAATTGTGAAAGAGGTAGTCAGCCAAAAACTCTCTGAATCCTAGCTTTCCTCAAATTCCATGACATCCAAATCGTCATCTGTTTTTTTAGGCTCACCGAAAAATTTTAGCCACAGAAAACCGATTATGCCCGCCAGTAGTGAACTCAGCAAAACCGCCATTTTCGAGGCATTTATTAAATGAGCTTCGTCGCGGAAAGCAAGGTTTGTAATGAAAATAGACATCGTAAAACCGATGCCGCCGAGCAATCCTGCTCCAAGAATATGCTTCCAATTCAAGTCGAGCGGCAATCGGCAAAACCCGATTTTCACAACGATAAAACTGATTAGAGTAATGCCAATCGGTTTGCCGAGGAGCAACCCCAGAGTAATCCCCAAGCTATTTGACGAGGATAGATTTTGTGACCAATCGCTGCTAACAGCAATTCCCGTGTTGGCTAACGCAAAGACTGGCAGAATGATAAAGGCAACCGGTTTGTGCAAAAAATGTTCTAGTTTATGAGACGGGGAGGCTTGGTCGTCTTCTTTGCCAGTGAAGGGAATGGCAAATGCGAGCAACACTCCGGCAATGGTTGCGTGAACTCCCGATTTTAACATCAAAACCCACATCAGAACGCCGCCGAGAAGATAGGGGATCAGGTTGCTGACCCGAAAAACACGATTGAGCGTAACCAGCGTAACAAAAACCGCGAATGCGCTGAGTAAATAAGTTACTGCCAGATTCGCCGTATAAAAAATAGCGATAACAATAATCGCTCCGAGATCGTCCATCACGGCAAGCGCCGTTAAAAAGATTTTTAGGGATGCCGGGACGCGATTTCCCAAAAGCGCAAGAACGCCTAAAGCAAAGGCAATGTCGGTTGCCATGGGAATGCCAATTCCGGCTTGGGTTGGCGTATTATAATTAAAGGCAAAATGAATCAGCGCCGGGAAGCAGATGCCTCCAAACGCCGCAAAGATCGGCAACAGCGCATTTTTGAAATCGGACAATTCGCCAACGTAGAGTTCGCGTTCAAGCTCTAAGCCAATGAACAAAAAGAACACTGCCATCAGCCCATCGTTGATCCAATGCTCAACACTTAACCCGCCAGCATAGGTTTGCCATAATCGCGAATAAGCTGCCCCGGCTACCCAATTGGTAATTACCAGCGATGCGATGGTGCAGATAATCAGTAGAATGCCGCCCGATTTTTTGGAATCGAAAAAGGCTGTAAAAGTTTTTGAAAGTCGTCTTTTAACGATACTCATATTGATGTCTCATGCGGTTTCAGGCAGAAGTATAGAGTGCGGATTTTCCAGTTTATGATTTGGGAAATAAGGGCCAGAAAAGCGGCAAAATGAATAACACCACCAGCATTAAGATCAGAGTGAGCAGCACGCCGGTTTTGATAAAATCCATGAATTTATACTTGCCCGGACCATAAACCAGTATACAGGCAGGCTCGAAGGGAGCAATAAAAGAGATGGAAGCCGCCATCATAATGGCTATGGCAAAACTCCGTTGATTAGCGCCCAATTTCTGCGCCGTTTGTATGGCAATCGGCAAAACCACTAGCGCCGCTGCTGCGTTCGACATTGGTTGTGTAAGCAGAATGGTTAGCAGAAAAAGACCTGCCAAAACATAATGGATTCCCAAAGGCTCCAGCACGCCAACAATTCCTTGCGCCAGAAATTCGGCGGCTCCGGTTTTTTCCATTGCTACGCCAAATGCCGTCATGCCGCCAATCAGAATGATCAATTTCCAGTTGATAAACTCATAGGCTTCCTCAACGGTGATAATTTTTAATACGATTGTCAGCATTGCTGCGCCTAAAAAAGCGATGGAAAGCGGCAACCAGCCCAGCCCGCCTATGATAATGGCAGCCGCGAAACAAGCGATAATGTAAATTCCTTTTGTGGTTCGGTTCAACGACGGGCGCATCTCCTCCAGCACCCACATATCCGGGTGTCGGCGCACATACTCCAGTTGATCACTGGGACCCTGAAGCAGCAATAAATCTCCCATACGCAACGCGATATTGCCGACCTTATCCGTTACCAACCGCCCGTGCCGGTTAAACGCCAGCACAACCATTCCATAACGCAGGCGAAAGTTAGTTTCTTTTAGGGTTTTGCCAATCAAATCCGATTGCGGCGTGACGATTACTTCCGCCAAACGAATGTCACCGGTTTGTAAACTTTCATCGAACAGTTTCATCTCCGGGCGAATCTCAATATCCGCCGTTGCTTTCACTTTCAATAAATCTTCTATTTTCCCTTCCACCAGCAGTACATCCCCCGATTTGATGACGCTGGAAGCATCAGGAGCGAAGCGTGTGTCGTCGCGCAATACTTCGAGGATGCGGAAGCCCATTTCAGATAAACCGGAATGGAAAATCTTTTGCCCGATCAAGGTAGAACCACCGGGTATCATTACCTCGCTTAAATACTCGCGTATTTCATACTCTTCGGCGAGACCTTCTTCCACATGATCCGGTAGCAAACGCTGACCGATAGTAATGAGATAAAGAATTCCGACTCCTAAGAGAATCAAGCCCATCGGCGTAACTTCAAATAGACTGAGCGGTTGCATACCCGACCTCGAAATAAAGCCGCTGGCAGCAACATTCGTAGAAGTGCCAATCAAGGTGCAGGTGCCGCCAAGAATGGAGGCAAACGCCATTGGCATCAGCAATTTTGAAGGACTGAGGTGAGCCGACTTTGCCACTCCCATCACAGGCGGAATAAAAATTGCCGTAGCTGTCGTATTATTCATAAACGAGGAGATGGCGCTAATAATTATCATCACGGCAAGTACGAGACGATTTTTACTGCCCCGCGCAAATTTATAGAGACTAGCCGCCGCCACATCCATGATGCCGCTCTGTTGCAAAGCGCCGCTAATGACGAAAATCGAAGCCAGGATGATGATGATGTCGTTACTGAATCCTGCGAAGGCTTCCACAGGCGTGAGAATGCCGGTAACGACCAATCCCATTATCAAAAGAAGGGTGGTGACATCAACGGAAAGCCGTTCCATTGCAAACAAGACGATGGCTAATAGTAACAGTCCCAAGACTATGGCAATTTGCATAACGGATAGTAGGAAGCAAAAGTGTTTCGCTTATTTACTCTGTAAAGTGGCTATTGATAAGAGACTGGACATCCCCAACCATACCAAGCAAATTTTGACTTTATTGGGGTATCTCACCAGTTTGCAACTTTAATAAAACAGAGCGTTCCGCATTAGCTCCCTGAATAATGTTGATACGGTCAGGCGCAACCTTCCAGCGTTGAGCAAGATAATCACGGATGACTTGCGCCCGTTCTTCGGCGATTTTTTCTTTTTCCCCGCGTTCGGCGTTCGTGATGATTTGCAAATGTAAGTTCGCCATTTGCTGTAAGCTCTGCCCAATGCTATCAAGCAGTCTGGCTCTGGCAACGGGTAAGTCTGCCTGATTCCGGCTAAATAATAGAGGACCAAAATCACTGGGGATGCGCTCGAAGTTGACCACCACTTCGGGGTCAGAAAAGCGGGCGCGAACATCAGCGGTGAGAATTGCTTGTCCATCGTTGTCAATCTCATGATCGCCAAAATAGGCAATGGTAATTTGCATGGCGGCGCTCGGACTGGAGAGGATTCGATAACCTGCCAGTTGTATACCGGGCGGCAGCCGCAAACTGGCAAGCGCATTGCCGACGCCGTCCCAAAAGCGGGTTTTCAACTGTGCTACTGTCGGTGGCGTCTCGATTCGTTTCTCTGTTCGGGCTTTCGCTAAAAAATCTTGCCCGCTTGCCGTTGGCACATCAACCAGTTGGCAGGATATTGATTCCCGAGGGCGTCCAAATCGCGTCGCCAGAAGTTTCGTTAATTCGGCTTTCTCATTTGCTGTATAAGGCAACGAGGTAAAAGCCTGTAGAAAGATGGTGAGATGTTCGCCTTGCTCAGAAAGACTCACTTGATCAAGATAGGAACGCGGCTCGCCAGAAGGTAGCTTGCTAAAATTCTGCTGCCATACTTCGGTTATCTGTTGCTGCAAGCGATTTTCCTTCTGTTTGTTAGCAAGTTCGGTTTTAAGCTGATTAAAAGACTGTCCAAGTGGTACCAAAATGATTAAAATCGGAATCAATATCATCAAAAACCGCACCGCTAAGTTATCCAGCTTTCCGGCTCCTTCTTTGAGTGCGTAGCGCCCGAGAGCGCGTCTGAAAAAAGCGCTTTCTATATCCTCTTTTTGCCTTTTTCGGGCAACCTCCTTCACCTCTTCGGTATCAATATGCAAGATAAGAAAGACCACCATTGCTGTAAAGGTAATGGCAACCAGATTGGTGAGAAAGAGCAGTCCACCGCCGCGTGCTATTTGCATCCCTTCGCCGCCACTCACACTGAAGGCAATGCCAATGCCGTAACCGACAACACATAAAGGCGGCATCAGGGCGACGGCAATAGCGACACCAGGTATAGAGGTGACAACGCCTTTCACTTCTTTGCAAATAGCTACGGAACCAATGGCTCCCGAAAATAAAGCAACTATGAAATCAATCGTGTTGGGCTGTGTTCGGGCGGCAATTTCATTCGTCATTTCTTTGAAAGGCAACAGGCTAACTAACGCTACGGCAAAGGTGACGGCGACCACACAACTCAAAGCCAGAGACAGAAGCGACCGGATGCCCAAGATTAAATCGCCTGTTGCAAGGGATAAGCCACCGGCGAGGATGGGACCCATTAATGGAGAAATCAGCATTGCCCCGATAATGACTGCCGGACTGTTGAGGATGAGTCCAAGCGTCGCAATTCCGGCGGCAAAGAGAATTTGCAGCCAATAGACTGCATCTCGGAGGGTGACTGATCTGGATATGTCAATATAAAGCTCTTCTTTACGTGCTGGGGTTACGCCTAAATGATCAGCAAACCAATCACGAAAACGTCCAACATTTTGATGAGTTTTGAATTGATCATCCTGTACTTGATTCATAGTGGTTGTCCTTAGTGGGCAGTGGAGCCAGAATTGTAGCACAAAATGGTGGCTTGAAAAGCGATGCTATAAGAAATAGCGTGAAGAACAAAGTGTATCATCCGAACTTCTCCTTGTCCTCCGTAGCCATGCACACTGCGAATTGTGGCAGCAGGATGGATCGGCGCTGTTGCCTGGTATAAAAGCAATCGCTTCGACTTCTGCATAGATAATAATGAGATTGATTGATATTGATTTTGTGATAAGTAATTCTGACTTGACGGAAAGCAGCCGAATAGGTTACTCTGCCATTTCGTAAGGAAATCGTGGTGATTTAAG
>Ga0187894_10004493_pt1 | contig 14912 bp, 7 predicted proteins | sample GBC1701081metaG_FD_136650 | JGI IMG/M metagenome (GOLD analysis project Ga0187894, IMG submission 136650) | White microbial mat communities from a lava cave in the Kipuka Kanohina Cave System on the Island of Hawaii, USA - GBC170108-1 metaG ...
GAGATGTGGCGAGATGGGGACGAGATGAGAATCTGGAGTTTCTGGGAAGAATCGATCATCAGGTCAAGATTCGTGGATACCGGATAGAGCTGGGAGAGATCGAGGCGCGGCTGGCGGAGCACGAGGATGTGCGGGAAGCGGTAGTGATCGCCCGCGAGGATCTGACCGGAGACCAGCGGCTGGTGGCCTACGTGGTGAGAAAAAGCGAGGAAGTTGAAGCAGAGAACCTTGAAAGCTGGAAGACCGTGAGCGGTTGGCAGAGTGTATTTGAGCAGGTATATGGACAGAAAGAAGCCGGGATGGAGGATGAGCTGATCAATCCGCGGGTATGGACCAGCAGTTACACAGGTGAGCCGCTCGGCGAAGAGGAGATTCTGGAATGCGTCGAGCACACTGTGCGCCGGATTCTTGATTTGAAGCCGAAACGGATCCTGGAGATAGGCTGCGGAATCGGGTTGATTCTGTCGCGGGTAGCGCCGCACTGCGAGGAGTATTGCGGAACCGATATTTCAGGCGAGGCGCTGCGGCAATTGCAGCGGTATGTGGAAAGGGCAGGTCTCGAGGACCGGGTAAAACTGCTGCAGCAGGCGGCAGACGATCCTGGAGGGACGCCGCGGGAGCACTTCGATGTGGTGGTGTTGAACGAAGTCGTACAGTACTTTCCAAATCTGGAGTATCTCCTGCGAGTGCTGGATGGAGTGAGAGGCGCGCTGGTAAAGGGAGGGAAAGTTTATCTAGGGGACATCCGGAATTTGGATTTGCTGGAGGTCTTTCACCACTCGGTAGATCTGTATCGCGCAAACGGGAAGATGAGGGTGGAAGAGTTGCGGCGGCGGGTCCTGAGGAAGATGAAGACTGAGAAGGAGCTGGCTTTGGCCCCGGGACTGTTTACGGCGATGGAGCAAGAGGGCGTGTGGATTCAGGAGGCGGTAATCGAATTGAAAGGGGGGGCCTCCAGGAACGAGCTCACGAAGTTTCGTTACGACGTTGTGCTCCATACAACCAGGGAAAGAAAGCGATCTAAATCCGGGCGAGTGCAAGAGTGGGAAGTTGATGGATGGAGTGTGGAAAGATTGCGAAGCGAACTTTCAGGGGGAGTGGAGGAGCTGGCCTTCACCGGAGTTCCGAACGCTTGTGTGGCGAGAGAGGTGGCAGAGCTGGAGTGGCTTGCGCTGGCAGCGGATGACAGTCTGGTTAGCGAAGCGCAAGCCAAACTGGCGGAGACGGAGTCTGAAGGAAAGGGAGTAGACCCGGAAGAGGTACGGGCGATAGGTTGGGAGTTTGGCTATGAAGTCCGAGTGAGTTGGCCGAGTAGTGGGGCGCCCGGTAGTTATGAAGTTCTGCTGCGGAGGGCTGGTCGACAGCCGGTAAAGGAAGAGTCAGCGGAAGAAGAAGCGGGAAAGGGCCTGGCGTTAAGCCAGCAAGGACCGCGGTGGAGCCGGTATGCGAATCGCCCATTAGCGGAATGGGGAGACGGAGGAATGGCCGGAGAGTTACGGGGGTATTTACAGGAACGGTTGCCGGGTTACATGGTGCCGGCCGCGTATGTAGAGCTTGAGGAGATGCCCTTGACGCCCAACGGGAAGCTGGACCGGAAAAGGTTGCCGGCGCCGGAGACTGATGCGTACGTGACGGGCAGTTACGAAGAGCCGCAGGGAGAAACCGAGAGGGTATTGGCAGAGATCTGGGCGGAGTTGCTGAAGCTGGAACGGGTTGGCAGGCGAGACAACTTTTTTGAACTGGGCGGAAACTCGCTGCTGGCAATGCGGCTGATCGATCGCATGCGGCGGGCTGGGTTGCAGGTTGACGTGAGGGCGATGTTTGCGACGCCGATGCTGGCTGAGTTGGCGGCTGAAATCGGTTCGGGGACTGATCTCGTAGAAGTTCCACCCAACAGGATTCCCTTCAGGTGCGAAGCGCTCACACCGGAGATGCTGCCGCTGGTGCAACTCACGGCCGAGGAAATCGAGAGGATCGTCCGTGTGGCGCCTGGCGGAGCAGCGAACATCCAGGACATCTACCCGCTGGCTCCACTGCAGGAGGGGCTCCTCTTCCACCACCTTGTGGGCGGAGAAGGGGACCCCTATATAGTGGCGGCGGAGTACAGTTTCGACAGCCGGGCGCGGTTAGACAGTTATCTCAAGGCTATGCAATCAGTCATCGATCGGCACGACATTTTGCGGACGGGGGTGATGTGGGAAGGCCTGTCGGAGCCGGTGCAGGTGGTGTGGCGGAAAGCCATTCTGCCGGTCGAGGAAGTAGTGTTGGAGCCAGGAGCCGGCGATCCAGCCAGACAGTTATATGCGTGTTACAACCCGCGGTCGTATCGGCTGGATGTGCGGCAAGCGCCGCTCCTGCGGGTGGCGATCGCGCACGATGAAGAAAAGGGGCGCTGGCTGATGATGCTCTTGCGGCATCATCTGGCGGGTGACGTAACCACTGCGGAAATAATGCGGGAAGAGATCAGTGCTCACCTGCTGGGGCAGGAAGATCGATTGCCGGCGCCGAGGCCGTTCCGCGACCTGGTGGCGCAAGCGCGGTTAGGGGTCAGCCAGGAGGAGCACGAAGCCTTTTTCCGGCGGTTGCTGGGAGACGTGGAGGAACCGACCGCGCCGTTCGGTTTGTTGAATGTGCAGGGGGACGGGACGGGCATCAAGCGAGCGCGTCTGAAAGTGGAAGCGGGATTGGCGCGGAGAATGCGCGAGCGCGCCCGCAAACTGGGGATAAGCCCGGCAACCTTGTGCCATGTGGCCTGGGCGCAGGTGGTGGCGCGGACCTCGGGCCGAGAGGACGTAGTGTTCGGGACGGTCTTGTTTGGGCGGATGCAAAGCGGAGAAGGCGCGGATCGGGCGATGGGGATATTCATCAACACGCTTCCGGTCAGGATTCAAGTAGGGGAACAGGGGGCAGCGGAGAGCGTGCGTGGAGCGCACAGGCAATTGGCGGAGTTGTTGCGGCATGAGCATGCGTCGCTGGCGCTGGCGCAACGATGCAGCGCAGTACCTGCCCCAACACCGCTTTTTTCCTCGCTCTTGAACTATCTCTATAGCGCAGGCGCAACACAGGCGCGCTCGGATGAGAAGGCGCTGGCCTGGGAAGGCATTGAGGCGCTCGCTACTGAGGAGCGGACGAACTATCCGCTGACGCTGTCGGTGAACGATCTGGGTGACGGGTTCGCGCTCACGGCGCATACTGTCACGACTATCGATCCCAGCCGAGTATGCGAGCTGATGCAGACTGCGCTGAGAGGGCTGGTCGAAGCGCTGGAGGCTGCGCCGGAGAAGGCGTTAAGGGCCATTGATGTATTGCCCGAGGCCGAACAGCGTCAGATGTTGGTGGAGTGGAATGCGACCGATGCTGACTATCCGCGCGACCGGTGCATCCACGAACTGATTGAAGCGCTGGCCATACATAACCCTGACGCCATGGCCGTGGTCGATGAGGATCGGCAGCTCAGCTTTGGCAAACTTAATGCCCAGGCCAATCGACTTGCGCGCCACCTGCTCCGGCGTGGAGTGAACCCCGGCGCACGGGTGGCGATTCTACTGGAACGCTCGACCGAAATGGTGTGCTCCCAACTGGCCATCATCAAGTGCGGCGCGGCATTTGTAACGCTTGATCGGAATGCGCCAGGCGAGCGCCAGGCCTTCATCATCGCCGACTGCGAAGCCGAATTCGTGCTGACGGCCAAGGAGTTGACGTTACCCGAAAGCGCCGAGGCGAAGCGACTCAACATCGATGAACTGGTACTGGCCGGGCACTCTTCGCAGAACCCGGCGCTGCCATTACACGTCGAAGCCGCTGTCCATATCACCTATACTTCCGGTTCCACCGGTCAACCCAAGGGGACAATTATCCCTCATCGGGCGATCGGACGGGTGGCCTTGAACAACGGCTGGGCGCAACTTTCCGTTGGAGACCGCTTCGCCTACATCTCGAATCCCGCGTGGGATGCTAACACCCTGGAAGTGTGGGTGCCGTTGCTCAACGGCGCGTGCGTGGTAGCCATCGATAATCAGACCGTGTTCGCGCCGGAAAGGTTCAAGCAAAGCCTGCTATCGCAGTCGGTCAACGTGATCTGGCTGACCGTCGGATTGTTCAACCAGTACTCTGGCGTCCTGACCGGAGTGTTCCCTCAACTGCGCTACCTGCTGATCGGCGGCGATGCTGTAGATCCGCGCGTGGTCGCCCGAGTCTTGCGCAACAGTTCACCGCAACACCTGATCAACGGGTATGGCCCTACCGAGACGACTGTCTTTGCCACCACCAACGAAGTTACGAAGGTAGATGACGGAGCAAAGAGCATCCCGATCGGCCGGCCCATCTCGAACACCCAGATATATATTCTGGATGGCGACGGCCGACCGGCGCCGATCGGTGTGGCGGGAGAAATTCACATCGGCGGCCCTGGAGTGGCGTGTGGTTATTTGAACCGCCCCGATCTGACGGCCGACCGCTTCCTGCCCGATCCTTTCAGATGGAAGGCTGGGGAGCGCATTTACAAAACAGGCGATCTGGGCCGATGGCTGCCCGACGGCGCCATCGAGTTCCTGGGCCGGAGCGACTTCCAGGTCAAAATTCGCGGGTTCCGGATCGAACTGGGGGAGATCGAGGCGCGGCTGGCGGAGTACGCCGGTGTCGGCGAATCAGTAGTGGTGGTGCGGGAAGATCCGGTGGGAGACAAGCAACTGGTGGCCTACTACACATGCGTGGAGGCAAACGGAGGAGAAATAGGAGCGGGAGAGTTGCGAGGGTTCCTTGGGGTGAAATTGCCGGAGTATATGGTACCGGCAGCGTACGTGCGCCTGGACGCCCTGCCCCTGACACCGAATGGGAAGCTGGATCGGAGAAGGTTACCGGCGCCGGAAGGAAACGCATACGCGGTGGCTGGCTACGAAGCGCCGGTTGGAGAGATAGAAACCGCGCTGGCGGAGATCTGGGGGAAGGCGCTAAAACTCGATCGGGTCGGCCGCCGCGATAACTTCTATGAACTCGGTGGTCACTCGCTCCTGGCGGTCCGCGTAGTCACTCTTTTGGAGCAGGTAGATATCAACATAATGGTCATAGATCTTTACACCTACCCGACCATTGAATCGCTTGCCGCGAAAATCGAGCTGTTAGGCAAACGGACCTCGGCAGACACGGCTATCTGCTTGAAAGAAGGCGGCGCAGAGGCGCCTCTTTTCCTGATGCATCCATCGATCTATGAATACTATGGTCGCCATCTCGCTCCGCATCTTGATCCGAGCATCCCGGTCTATAGCCTGCCTCCGAGGCCACTGAGTGAGCCTCCGGACCGCACCATCGAGGGGATGGCGATGCGGATGGTGCGAATGATTCGCGCTGTTCAGCCAGAGGGGCCATACCGAATTGCCGGCTATTCCAATGGGGGACCGCTTGCGTATGAGATCGCCGCACAACTGATCGGGGCCGACCAGACGGTCGAGTTCCTCGGCCTCTTTGACTCCCATTACCGCGGAGCTGGAAGTCAGGACACGTCCGCAATTCGGAGTGCGCTGGACAGGATAGCGTTGAGCGACAAACAACGAGTGCTGCGCTACATCGAAAATGCGAGCGCCAGGCCGAACGAGGATTCGCGCCGCCCCTCGCAAGCAGCCGTGGATGAGCTGAAGCTGAGCGCCGAGACCATGGATTTCGCGGCCTTCCTGCGGAAGTGCCAGGATATGTCGGTGTTGCCAGAACGTTATGATCAGTACACGGCCACACAGCTCCAACAATTTCTGGATCGCAATCGCACGAACGAGTTGGCGGATCTGCAGTACTGCGCACAGCCGCTACCGATTCCGGTTCATTTTTTTGTCGCTAAGGAAAGCCAGGAGTCTAGCGTGCGGGGTTGGAAATCTGTCGTGCCGCCAGGGCTGCTTCGTATTATACCTATCGAGGGAACCCACGCGACAATCATGGCCGACCCGCATGTCGAATCGTTCGGCCGAGTTCTGTCGAATACCATTCGTAACGCGGCCGAAGCCTCGATTGAGTTGCCGGAGAGAAGTTATTTTCCGCTGGTCGAGTTGCAATCCGGATGGCGGAATATTGCTCCACACTTTTGGGTGCCCGGGGCTGGCGCCACCGTTATCAGCCTTGCGGAACTAGTCGCTTGTCTGGATAGCGCGATCCCGGTGTACGGGCTACAACCGCGCGGCCTTGAGGGTGAGCTTGTGCCCCATTCGACTGTCCGTGCGGCTGCCGAATCATATGTGCAGGCTATCGATGAGGTCTACCCCTGGGGCCCGGTTCGCCTGCTGGGTCATTCATTTGGTGGCTGGGTGGCTTTACAGATGGCCCAACTGTTACTCGAAAGCGGCCGTGCCATCGCATCACTCACGATTCTGGACAGGGAAGCTCCAGATTCTTTTGACAGCATTGTCCGCGAGTACAACCATACCGACACGATCATGGACTGGATAGACGGCTTTGAGCTGGTTTTGGGGTATCCTCTAGGGATCGAAAGAACCGATATTGAATCACGCCCGGAAGCCGCCAAAAGGGACCTTCTACATCGTCGCTTGGTTTCGGCGGGTCTCATGCCGCTGCGATCCGATCCGGATGTATTACAAGGCCCCTTGCGCGCCTTTGCCGCTTGTATCCGTCCCCGCTACACACCAGATAAGCCTTACCAGGGACCGTTGAAGCTGGTTCTCGTCGATGACCCGCGCCTGGATCAGACCTCCAATCGACAAAACCACCAAAAAGTCGCTGAGGATTGGAAGCGTTTCGCGCCCAATCTGATTTGCGTGCACGGTCCCGGGAACCACTTGACCATGCTCAAACCGCCGCACGTTCAGGCACTGGCCAACTTAATTCAAGATGATTCGGAATGATCCGGCCGAGATGGCGGGAAGAGCTTGCTGGGGATTGCCGATGATCGAATGGAAATCAGATCCTGACGCCCTACCGCTTGTTGGAATAGCTCGAGAACAGCCATCCAGTGGCCGTCGATTGCAGGAATGGGTCATGGCCAACAAAGACCAGATTTATCGACTCTTCTATGCCCATGGATCACTCCTGTTTCGAGGAGTCGGCGTCGCGTCCGCAGAAGAGTTTCAGGATATTGCCAGGATCTTTTGCCATGAACTTAGCGGCTACATAGGAGGCAACTCCCCGCGCACCATGGTGGCCTCTCATGTTTTTACTTCCACTGAATATCCAAAAGAAGAGCGGATTTCGATGCACAATGAAGCTTCTTATCTAAAACACATGCCGGGCAAGATTCTCTTTTTCTGCCTCAAGCCATCGGCGAAAGGGGGACAAACGCCGCTCGCAGATTGCCGGCGTGTCCTGAGCCGTATCGATCCTCAAGTGTACAGCCGGTTTGTCCGCAGCGGCGTTCGTTACGTGAACAACTTGCATGGAGGGACCGGACTCGGCAAATCGTGGATGGAGGCTTATTGCACGCAAGACCGCAAGGAAGTGGAAAGACGCCTGGAAGCCGAAGGCCATGCTTTCGAATGGAAGCCGGATGGGACCCTTCGAATTTGCATGCATGCGCCCGCGACCTTGCGTCACCCGACGACCCAGGAAGAGGTATGGATCAACCAGGCGGAGCAATGGCATTCATCAAGTTTGGAAAGCGATCTACTGGAGGATCTCCGTTCGATTCTCAGCGAAGACGAACTGCCACACAATGCATTTCTCGGAGATGGATCGCCCCTGAGCATGCCGGATCTGGAGAACATCCGAGCGGCCATGGCGGCTGAGGAGCGGATCTTTGAATGGCAGGCAGGGGACGTTTTGCTCTGCGACAATTTTCTTGTCATGCACGGCCGCCAGGCGTACTTCGGGGACCGGAAAGTTTTTGCCGCAATGGGATGACCGTTCGGAAGGAATCGCCCGCCGCACGAATTATAGCGGTTTTGAATGGCCAGCATCAGGACCAATCAGCGCAAACATGGGCCGCATTCAAGAGTCGGGCCCGGAAGGAGTTTTTATGAGGAAACTGGAAGGTGGAATCATCTCCTGTATAGGTAAGACACCGCTGGTGAGACTCACCAGGGTAATTCAGAGAGAGATCAATTTGTACGCCAAGCTGGAGGGAATGAATCCGGGAGGCAGTCTAAAAGATCGGCCCGCTCTCGAAATCCTCCGGCACGGAATCGACACCGGAAAAATTAATGACAGTACTGTCATCGTCGAGTCGACGTCAGGGAATATGGGCATCGGTCTCGCTCAGATTTGCCGTTACCTCGGGTTGCGGTTCATATGTGTGACCGACACGAAGACAACCTCATCTAATCAGCGTCTGCTCAGAGCATACGGAGCCGAGGTGGAAGTCGTCACAAAGCCGGATTCGGTTACAGGCGACCTCCTACAAGCTCGGATCGACCGCGCGCGGCAGATCGCGGATTCTGTGGAAAACTCGTTTTGGGTCAACCAATATAGCAACCCGAACAACGCGCAGGCTCAACGACGGACGATGGAAGAGATCATGCTGGCGCTGGACGGCGCAGTTGACTATGTGTTTTGCCCTGCCAGCAGCTGCGGTACGCTCAAAGGCTGCGCAGAGTATCTGCGCGAACATGGGTTGCGAACCGAAATCTTTGTCGCAGATTCTCCGGGCAGCGTCATCTTTGGTGGAAGTGGCGGACGGAGGCTGATCCCAGGCCATGGCGCTGGAGTGAGGCCCGCGCTCTATCAAGAGGGGCTGGCTGATCGATGCATCCAGGTTACGGATATTGAATCCGTGGTGGGCTGCAAGCGGCTGTTATCGCAAGAAGCGCTGCTGGTCGGAGGCTCCTCCGGCGCGACGCTGATGGCGGTTAGTAAGGTCGCGGACCAGATCCCGCCTGGGGCCACCTGTGTAATGATCTTTCCTGACCGGGGAGAACGTTATCTGGACACCATCTTTTCCGATGAATGGATAGCGGATCACTTTCAGGGCGCACTTCCCCAGGATCTCGATCAGATCGAGAACGAAGACTTCTCTGTGGCCGTGAGAGCCGGCGCGTGAGTTCAGATCCGGTCTGCTCTGGGACGGCCAATTGTCTACACAAGATTCATAACCTCCCTTTCATCGTGGACAGGCGAAACATCTGCTCGACTAAGAGAGAGTAGGAATCGTGGTCAAACCTTAGCCACGAACGAACGATCTCGTAATGTCGCATTACATTCTATTGCTGGCTCGCTATCTTCGTCCCCAAGCCCCCCGAGTGGGATTGCTCGGCGTGTGCCTTCTGGGGTCGATCGGATTACAGCTCTTCATCCCGCAGATCGTACGCTCCTTCATTGATCTTGCAGTCGCTGGCGGCGGAATGAACGCGCTCGGACGCCTGGCGCTTATATATCTCGGCGTGTCGACTCTGAACCAGGTGCTTTCGGCCAGTGCGACGTATCTTTCCGCGGATATTGGCTGGAGCGCAACTAATCCGCTCCGGGCTGATCTCCTTCGGCATACGCTGGATCTCGACATGGCCTATCACAAGGACCACCTGCCGGGCGAGATGATCGAGCGCATCGACGGCGATGTCACCAGCGTCTCCAACTTCTTTTCGCAGTTTGTCGTGCGGGTATCGGCGGCCGTGCTGCTGACCATTGGCGTGCTTGTTCTGCTCTGGCGCGAGAACTGGCTGATCGGTCTTAGTCTGACGGTCTTCACGATCCTCGCGATGGGCGTCCTTCACTGGCGCCGCGATGTCGCCGTCGGGCCCACGCAACAGGAGCGCGAACTCACGGCGCAGGTCTTCGGCTTTGTCGAAGAACGGCTGACCGGTCTCGACGACATTCGCGCGAACGGCGCGGGGCCCTATGTCATGCATCGCTTCCTCAAACTGCAGCGCGACTGGTTCGCGAGGTCGATGCGGGCCACGTGGTTGCGCGGGACGATCTGGTTATCGACGGGAGTATTTTTTGCCAGCGGCTACATCCTGACTCTCAGCCTTGGTGTATGGCTCCACCTGTCGGGAGTGGTCACGCTGGGCGCCGTCTATCTGTTCTTCAGCTATACGTCGATGATCGAGACACCGCTGGATCAAATCACGCAGCAGTTGCAGGAGTTCCAGAAAGCGGCTGCGGGCATTAGTCGTGTGCGCGAGCTATTGGATACGCCGCGGACTGTGCTGAGCGGCGAGCGCCCGCTCGCCAGACGGGCCCATTCGATCAGGTTCGAACAGGTGCGCTTCCGCTATGCCGAACGCGATGTGCTGAAAGGTCTGAGCTTTCGCCTGGAGCCGGAGGAGACGCTCGGTCTGCTCGGTCGCACCGGCAGTGGCAAGACAACGTTGATCCGACTGGCCTCCCGTTTATACGACGCCACCGGAGGACGTATCCTCATCGACGGTGTCGATCTCCGGCACACGAACCTGCGCGACCTCCGCCGCCGCGTCGCTCTCGTGACGCAGGACGTTCAGCTCTTCCACGGCACGATCCGCGATAATCTGACGTTCTTCAATTCGAGCGTGCGCGACGAGCGGATATGGGAAGTTCTGCATGATCTGTGTTTGCGACCCTGGATCGAAGAGCTGCCACAGCAACTCGACACGATGCTCGAAGCGAGTGGCAGCGGTCTCTCGGCCGGACAGGCTCAATTGCTCGCCTTCGGGCGGGCCTTTCTCCGCGATCCCGGCATGGTGCTGCTTGATGAACCTTCGAGCCGTCTCGATCCGGCCACGGAGCGTCTGGTCACGCGCGCCGTCGACCGATTGCTTGAAAGCCGCACCGGCATCATCATCGCGCACCGGCTGGCAACGGTCGAACGCGTCGATAAGATCATGGTGCTTGCCGAGGGGCGCATCCTAGAGTACGGTCCGCGCGAATCGCTGGCCCGCAATCCGCACTCTCGGTACAGCGCGCTTCTGCGGCTCTCGTCCGAATCCACGAGCCTCGATAAACAGTTGGAGCAGATGATATGACTACCATGGACTACATGCTCCGGCTGATTGCGTGGCGCCGCGCCGATTTTGTGAAGAGCTGTCTTGCCTGGATGTTCTTTAATATCGTGCCGCTGACTTATGCGCTGCTGGTCAAGGCGATCTTCGACACTCTCTCGGGCCAGGTGCCGGTCGGGTACAATCCATGGACCTTGATCGCGATTCTGGCTTCGGCTTATGCATTACGCCAGATCGGATTTTTATGCGGGTTCCGGCTCTTTACCTGCTATTACCTCACTATTTATACATTCCTCCGGCGCAACCTGCTCGACTATCTGATGACGGCTCGAGGGTCGCGCATATTACCGGAGTCGCCGGCCGGAGCGGTGTCTCACTTCCGTGATGATGTCAACGATATCATCGCCTACATCGAGAGCTGGACCGATGTCTGGGGCTTTCTCACCTATGGTGTCTGCGCGATCGCATTTCTGTTCTGGATGGATCCTGTGATCTCGGCCATCGTCTGTGTGCCGCTCTTCGGAGCGACCCTGCTGATGCGCCTGCTCTCACTGACCATCCGCAAGTTCCGCCGGCGAATGCGGGAAGCGACGGCTCGTGTGACCGACTTCATCGGCGAGACCTTTGCTGCGGTGCAGGCCATCAAAGTTGCGGGCGAAGAAGATGCGATGACGGAGCGCTTTCGGTCGCTGGGCCATGAACGCCGAAGACGCGCCCTTGCCGATGTGCTGCTGACCCAGATGATTCGCAGCATTAACGATGGTCTTGTTTATGTCGGGATCGGGTTTGTGTTGACGGCTGTCGCATGGAAGTTGGGGCGTGGTTCATTGACCGTCGGTAGTCTTGCGGTATTCATTCAGTTGCTCCCGCGGGTTACCAACGTCCTGACCTTCGTCGGCGACATGATGGCTCGGCACCGCAGGGTTGGCGTCGCGATAGAGCGGATGAGCCATCTGTTGGTCGACGCGCCGAAGAATCAGCTCGTCAATCCAGCCCCGCTCGTTTTGACCGGGCCGCTCGCGTCGTTTGCGCCTGAACCGCGGGAGGGGATTCGCCTGGAGACGCTTGAGGTCGTTGGCTTGAGCTTCCGGTATCCGGGCGCCCAGGCGGGGATCGATGATCTGAGCTTCTCGCTCGGACGCGGCGATTTCGTCGTCGTGACCGGCCGCATCGGCGCGGGCAAGACTACGTTGCTTCGCGTGCTTCAGGGGCTGCTGCCGAAGACGGCGGGCCAGATCTTATGGAATGGACGGCCGGTTAACGATCCCGCGACGTTCTTCACGCCGCCGCATTCGAGCTACACAGCGCAGATTCCGCGGCTATTCAGCGAAACGCTGCGCGACAACGTGCTGGTGGGCGATCCACACGATGACCATCTGCTGCCCGCTCTCGAGTCGGCGGCGATGGGGCCTGATTTGATAACGCTCGAGAACGGCGTCGATACAATGGTCGGCGCACGCGGCGTGAAACTCTCGGGCGGCCAGGTCCAGCGCGCCAGCGCGGCCCGGATGTTCGCGCGTGGCGCCGACCTTATGATTTTTGACGATCTGTCGAGCGCGCTAGATGTCGCGACTGAAAAACAACTCTGGCGCAGTTTGTTGAGCGAACGCGAAGCGGCGTGTTTGGTGGTGAGCCATCGCCGGCCCGCTTTGTGCCGGGCGACTCAGATCCTTCTGCTCGAGAATGGACGAATCGCCGCGCGCGGCACGCTTGATGAACTGCTGGCGAACTCCGCCGAAATGCGTCAGATCTGGGATGAAGACGAAGATCTGAAGGATGCGTCTTTCATACCTCGGACTATCAACGCGAGCAATTGAGAATATCAGACTTTAATCGGCACAGCGCTGCAGACAACAGGCAAGGACGTAATTTTGAAAGTCATCGTACAAAAATATGGCGGTTCTTCGGTTGCGACCGTCGAGATGCTGAAGAAAGTGGCTCGGCGAGTGGTAGAGACGAAACAGCGCGGCTATTCCGTTGTCGTAGTGGTGTCGGCCATGGGTGACTCCACAGATGACCTGGTTAAGCTGGCACGTCAACTCGCTGCTAATCCTTCGAGACGGGAACTGGATGTATTGCTGGCGACAGGAGAAATGGTCTCCATGTCGATGCTGGCAATTGCTCTTCAGGCTTCAGGGGAGCGAGCCGTCTCACTGAACGGGGCCCAGTGCGGCATCTTCACCAACGATGTCCATTCCAATGCGCGCATTCTGGAGGTGCGGCCGGCCCGCATGCGCAAACACCTGGAGAACGGCGAAATCGTGGTGGTTGCCGGATTCCAGGGATTCACCAGCACTGGGGACCTTACTACACTCGGGCGCGGGGGATCGGACACAACGGCTGTGGCATTGGCTGCTGCATTGAACGCAGAGCAATGCGAAATTTACACCGATGTGGCCGGAGTATTTACTGCCGATCCTCGTGTCGTACCACAGGCCCGTTATTTGGGTGAACTGGGGGCCGCCGAGATGCTGGAGCTCGCCTGGACCGGAGCCAAGGTCCTCAAAGCCGAGGCGGTGGAATTTGCCAGCACCAACGGTGTGCCCATTGTTGTACGTTCAACCTTTGAAAATGGGCATGATACGTGGGTTCATCCGCATCCGGACCCGTCGCGAACTTTCTATCCCCGCCGCGCGGAGGTTGCGGGAGTGTCAGGACGAAAGGATGTGATTCGCATCACTTTAACTCCGGCAGAGTTTGCAAATGCTTGCGGCGAGGCCCTGTTCGACCTGATTTCCAGGTTTGACCTGATTCTGGGCGCTGCAGGATGCGCTGGCGAACCAGTGGATATCCTTATTTCAGATCTTGAGATCCCCGATCCCACAGCCTTCACTCTGGATTTGCGTGACAGGTTTGGTCATCGCATTGCGATTACAGATCAACTTGGCATCGTCTCAATCGTGGGATTTGGTTTGGGTTCCCGGCCCGCCGCTTTCCTGAGCGCCTCCCGACTCCTCCGTCAGGCGCAGATCCCAATAACAAAGAGTTTCACTACCAGGGCATCACTATGCTTTGTGGTGCCTGCTTCTAGAGTGGATGAAGGCGTCTTGTTGATGCACGAGTCCTTTATCCAAAGATCCCAACCGGCGAGCAGGTTTTCTGCCCAGGCGAGTGACGGTTAGTGTTCGAAAGGGGAAGTGTGAAAAATAATATCTACACTTTCGCAGCTCTGCGACATCTGATTCTAAGCGGGCTTGACCGACAACTTACTTCAGATGACATCGAAAATATCCTTTTGAATATCGCGATTCGGAGAACCGACTATCTGCAGTATGTAGTGGGGGCGCCTGGTAGTTATTTCCGCAACTCGGTCGCCAGATCTGAATTTGCTGAACTATTGGTACTAACATGGCTGCCCGGACAACAATCTCCGATCCACGGCCACGCAGCTTCAAACTGCGGCGTCCGGGTACTTGAGGGGTACCTCACTGAGGCGCTGTACAGGGCAGTCGAGGCCGGAAGGGGTGACGCCTACAAGGTTGGGGAAAGCGTCTGGCAGCCAGGTCTCGTTGTATTTTCCAATCACGGGACTATCCACAAAATCACAAATGAAGATCGCGAAGAGCGGCTAGTCACGCTCCACTTATATTCACCGCCATTGGAGCAGGAAGAGATGAAGATATATAGCGCAGTTACCAGCCGCGATATAAGTTGGTCGGCAAAAACATTCTGGTATAACCCTGGACCATGAAAACTCCGACAAAATTCGTCAACGAGTTAAGCGCTCAACAACGCGAAGAATTACGCCATATGATCAAGTATGATTGGTTACCACGAAGCGCGGTACGAGAAAGGCCAAGCGCCGTTGCCAACCCCTGCGCCGGAGAGCAACCCGAAAGCTTCCCGTCTCAGGTTGGTGAGATGACCGCGCCCAGTTGTTATGAGTTAAGTAACAACAAGTAACAAGGAGATATGCCTCTTCAGAAGCCATATCTCTGGAAAAATAACGGTTCTTTGTTAGTGGCCGTGAAAGCCCCCAATATCTTGTGCTGTCAAGAAGCAAAGGCTTCGCGGCCGTTCAAATCCAGCCAGATGCGACGGAACAGATTGAGCGTATCGCTCAGTCCGTAA
>Ga0187894_10004494_pt1 | contig 14910 bp, 11 predicted proteins | sample GBC1701081metaG_FD_136650 | JGI IMG/M metagenome (GOLD analysis project Ga0187894, IMG submission 136650) | White microbial mat communities from a lava cave in the Kipuka Kanohina Cave System on the Island of Hawaii, USA - GBC170108-1 metaG ...
CGCGGGATATGACGGATTGATCGAGGCGGTCGAGGCCTACGACCCCAAACATCAGGCCAAGTTCGAGACCTTCTGTCAGCGCCGCATCCATGGCGCCGTGATGGACTGGCTGCGCGAGCTGGACGTGCAGTCGCGCACCGTTCGCAGTTTCGAGAAGATTCGCTCGCAGCACCGCGAATTGCTCGACAACGATCTCGGCCGTCCGCCCACGGATGAGGAGCTGGCCTGCGGCATGCACATCAGCAAGCCGCGCTACGACGAACTGTCGCGGCTCGCCCAGCTCGGCCACGAAGTGCATCTGTCGGCCGTGCAGGCCGAGGAGGACGGCGCGCGGCGCGGCGGCGGCGGGTGGGACATTCCCGACGCCAGCGCGATCGACCCCAGCGACAAGGTCACGCGCCACCTCTTTACCGAGTTCATGACGCGCGGCCTGAACCGCGAAGAGCGGTTGGTCCTCGTGCTCTACTACTACGAAGGGCTGACCATGGCCGAGATCGGCCAGGTGCTCAATCTCTCCGAATCGCGCGTCAGCCAGATTCACAAGGATGTGATCGAACGGCTGCGCCGCCGGTTCTACGCGGAAGAGTTCACCGAACTGGTCGCCTGATCGCGATCGGTCCGCAATATCAGTGTCCACGCTTCCCGGCATCGGCCGCCGATTCGCGCTTGCGCGGACCTGGCGGCCGACGTCGTTTCCGGCCGAGCGCTGCCGCCGTGGGAAGCGCGGCGGCGCGCGGTATAGTGGCGCTTCGCCGAAGCGCGGCGCGGCGGGCCGCGCGCGGCGCCGGGAGACGCCGCGATCGCATGGGACGACAAAACGACAAGTCTCGCCCGGCACCCCCCCTGGCCCCCCTTTTGAAAGGGAGGGAAAAAAACGGACGCCGCCGCGCCGAGAGAGGCGCGGATCTTCGAGCGCAGAAAGGCGCTCGTCGCGCAGGCGACAACGCGCCCGCAACGCTTCCACCGCAATCGTGGAAGGCGTGGCTGGCTCCGGCGGCCATCGCGCTCACGCTTTACAGCTATCCCCTCGGCACGACGCCCGGCGCGCACAATCCCAACGAGCTGTCGCGCCTGCTGCTGACCACGTCGCTGGTTCACGATCGCGCGATCCAGGTCGACGCCGCGATGCCGGTCTACGGTGTCTCGCAGGACCTGAGCGTCCGCGAAGGGCGGCACTACACGGACAAGGCGCCGGGGTTGTCGTTTCTGGCCGCGCCGCTTGCCTGGGCGTTGCGGCCGATCCTGCCGGCGCATGAAAAGGATGCGACCTTTGCCGCCTACTGGCCGTTGCGGCATGTCCTGACGTTTCTGCTCTGCGTGCTTCCGGGGGCGCTGCTGCCCTTCTGGATGCTGCGGAAATATCCCGGCCGCAGCCCCGCGGCACGCCCCTGGATCGCGCTGCTGATCGCGCTCACCTCGCCGCTGCTGGCATACGCCTCCTCTTTCTTCGGCCACGTTCCCGGCAGCGTCATGGCCGTCGCGGCGTATGTGCTGCTGCTCAAGCCGGGCGATCTCGACGCCCGCCCCACGGCGCGCGACGCCTGGATCGGCGGGCTGCTGGCCGGGCTGGCGGCATTTACCGAATATTTCACGGCGATCATCGGCGCGGCGATCGGCGTCGCGCTGCTGACGCGGCGTGCGGGGGTGCGCGTGATCGGTCCCTACATCTGCGCGGGGCTGATCGGCGTCGCACCGCTCTTTCTCTACAACAAGGCTGCCTTCGGTTCACCCTTCGCCACGGGTTACGGTTTCAAGACCGACGCCGCGCATCAGAGTTTTCACGCGCGCGGCTTCTTCGGTGTCGAGTTTCCGACCGGGGAGCGGCTGTGGGGGGTCCTCTTCAGCGCGCGGCGCGGCGTCTTCTATTACTGCCCACTGCTGCTGCTCATCCCGTTCGGCTGCGCGGGCATGGCGCGGCGCTGCCGGCGCGATTTGCTTCCGCTGTTGCTGGCGAGCTTCGGCTACATCTTCGTCGCGTCGGGCTTTTACGATTGGCGCGGCGGCTGGTGCGCGGCGGCGCGTCATCTCGTCCCGCTCATTCCGCTCGGGTGGTACCCGCTCACCGACGCGCTGGAATCGATGCTCGAGCGTGCCGCGGCCGGCGCGCTGGCCGCGCTGCTCGCCGGTGTCTCGCTCTGCCAGACACTGCTCACCGTTGCCGTGTCGCCCTTCTTTCCGGAGCGGCTTCCCGCGCCGCTGATGCAGCTTGCCGGAGCGGCGCTGCGCGAAGGGGCGGCCACGCCCAATCTCCTGAGCGATCTGACGGGCCTCTCGGCGCGGCTCGCCCTCGCGTTCTTCATCCTGTCGGCCTGCGCCGCCCAAGTCGCCGCGCTGTGGCGATCGGCGCAGGGCGGCCCGCTCGGCCGATGGATGCCGGCGATCGTCCCCACCTCCCTCGCGCTCGCCGTCGGCATGCAGGCCGCCGCCATGCCGGCCGAAACGGGGGAAGTGGTCGTGATCCGCGCGATGGTGCTTCAGCGGATCGGCTGCCGCGAGATCGCCGCGACGTTGCGGCAGCGCGTGACCTATCGGCCTTCGAGCGGCGCTCCCGCCGCGCCGCCGCAGCCGCTCGCGCCCGTATCTCCCTGAGGCGGCGGATCGCGGCGATCGGAGCGACGCCATGCTTGCCATGATGCTCATGATGATGATCGGGTGCGGCGGCTGGCTGCTGTTCAGCGCCCGGGAGATCAGGGATGACGGAGCGCCGCGCTGCTTCAACTGTTCCTATCTTCTGACCGGACTGACCTCCGACTGCTGTCCGGAGTGCGGCGCGGAGATCACCGACGAAACGCGTCATCTCGCTCCGCCCGCCGAGACGAGTTGGCCGCGCTTCATTCTCGGGTTGCTGCTGCTCCTCGGCGCGTTTTCTCTTGCGGTCCGGGTGTTCATGCCCGAGCTTATTCGTAACTGATGCTCCATCACCGCAGAGATGCAGGAATCGATGTCCTGGGAATCGCTCATCTTATCGTATGGCTATCCGATCGTGCTGCTCGGCACTTTTCTCGAAGGCGAGACGATCCTCGTGATCGCGGGTTTCATGGCACATCGCGGCTACCTCGATCTGCCCTGGGTCATGGCCGCGGCCTGCGTCGGATCGATGTGCGGCGATCAGCTCGCGTTCCATCTCGGACGCCGCGGGGGAGCCCGCTGGCTGGTGGGGCGGCCGACCTGGCAGCGGCGGGCCGAACGCGTCGGCATGCTGCTGGATCGATACCAGACGCCGGTGGTCCTGGGGTTCCGCTTTCTTTACGGCCTGCGGAATGTGACGCCGTTCGTGATCGGCGCGAGCGGTTATTCGGCGCGACGTTTCTTTCTGCTGAATGCGGCGGGGGCGGCGCTCTGGTCGGTCACGGTGGCGGGTGGTGGATACCTCTTCGGCCGCGCGATCGAGTCGTTGATCGACGATGTGCGGACGTATGAGTTTCGCCTGCTGCTGCTGCTGGCTGGCGGCGGGGCGCTGCTCTGGCTCATCTATCAGTGGCGGGCCCGGCGGGCGGCGTCGCGGGCCAGGCGCGGACCCGGCGATTACAATTCGTCGAAATGATCGGACTGGGAATCGCTCTTTGTCTGCTGGTGTCCGTATTCATCTACGGTGCGAGCCTGATGCTCACATCACTGAGACCGCGCGTGCGCGTCGGAACCTGGTGCGTGCGCTGCGGGACCGAACTCGGCGGGCCGCATGCGGAAGTCTGCCCCAAGTGCCGGCGGCTGCTCACCGACGAGTTGCGCGTCACCTGTTCGCAGGGTGAGATTGATCGGCGGCGCCTGCTGCGCGGCGGGGCGATCGTGGCAATCGTATTGGCGACGACCCCATTCGTTCTTCGCTACTTCGGCGCGGAGGTGGACGCCGCGCCTCCCTCATCCGCTCCCTGATCGACCAGCGTTGCTACCGGGGTGCTCTCTGTTCGCACGCATCGTTTGAAGCGCCGTCACTTTGATCCCGCCGCGCGCCAGCGATTCACGAACGCCTCGTAATCATCCGGGGTATCAATTCCCGCGGAGGGGCGCGAGCCGATCGCCACCGACACCGAATAGCCATTCTCCAGCCAGCGAAGCTGCTCCAGCCGCTCCACCTGCTCGATGCGCGAGGGTTTCAGCCGCGCGAGTTCCAGCAGCGTGTCGCGCCGGAAGCCGTAGATTCCCAGGTGAAGCAGCCAGTCGCCGACGCGCGGCGGCCGTCCCGCCGTGTCGCGCGGAAAGGGGATCAGCGCTCGCGAGAAATAGAGCGCCCGGCCGCGCGCGTCGCAGACGACCTTCACGCAGTTGGGATCGGCGGGCGAGCCGGATCCCGAGTCCGGCCGGTCGTCGGGGAAGGGGACCGCCACCGTGCCGATGCGGCAGCCGGCGTCCGATTCGAGCAGCGCCACCAGCCGGTCGATGTTATCGGGGTCCATCTCCGGCTCGTCGCCCTGCACGTTGAGCACGATGGTATCGTGCTGCCCGGCCGCGACCTCGGCGACGCGATCGGTGCCGCTCTGATGGTCGGCCGATGTCATGACCGCCTCGCCGCCGAATCGCGTCACCGCCTCCATGATGCGCGGGTCATCGGTGGCGATGATCGTGCGCGTGATCCGGCGGGCGCGGGCGGCCTGTTCATAGACGTGCTGCACGAGCGGGCGTCCGGTTCGGTCGGCGAGCATCTTGGCGGCGAAGCGGGTTGAGCCGTATCGCGCCGGAATCACTGCGATGGCCATCGGGCTGCCTCCTCTCGCGCAGCGCGGCGTTACGCGGACGCGCGCGATTTCGTCCGGGAATGTCGCGCGCCGCCGCCTCGCAATCAAGAAGCGCGCGACGAGCGCGATGACTCATTTGACTGCACGCCGCGAGGCATAGAATCGGTGCCCTTCGGGGTCCGCCTCGGCCGCGGGGACCGCGGTCGGACGGCACATCCGGGATGCCTGAGCATCCTCCCACGGCGATCTGGTCTGCCCCCCATATCAGATGGCCTGTGGGGTTCAAGCGACCGGCGACATCGCCGGTCGCTACTTTTTCCGGCCCGACTCCTTCGTCATTCGCGGACGCAACGACGCTGGTAAATCCCGCGCTCCGTCCCGTCGATACACGGGAGCGGTCAACCCCCGCTGCCAGACTCCCGGAGGCGAACGTGGCCGATCGTGAACGCACCACCGGAGGCGGTCCATCCGCCGAGGAATCCCGCATTTACCGCGCCGCCATCGCGGCGTTCGACCGGCGCGATTTCGAGGCAGCCGCGCGCCAGCTCGAGTCCATCCGGTTCAAGCCCGGACTCGCAGCGGTGCTCGCCCGATATTACCTGGGGCAGGCGCATTTCGAGATCGGCCGCGCGAAGCTTGCGGAGCGCCGATTCACCGAGGCGGCCGCTCGCTTCGAGCAGGCTCGCACCTGCAATCCTCAGACACTCCGACTGCTGGACTATTTGGCGCTGGCGCTTTCGGGTGACGGCCGGCATGCCGAGGCGGCCGATGCGCTCGAGCGCGCCGCCGCGCAGGGCAGCGGCGGCGATCGAACCCTTGAATCGACCCGCACGATCCGGCTGGCCCACGCGCGCTGGCGGGCCGGCGCGACCGCGCAAGCCATGAGCCTGCTGCGCGAGGCGATGCGGCGCGATCCGCATGCGGCGGAATACCCCTTTCAACTCGGACTGCTGACGGCACAGAGCGGTGCGTTTGAAGAGGCCGCCGACCTGCTGCGCGAATCGACCCTGCTCGATCCGACCCACGCCGCCGCGCATCGGCATCTCGGCCTGGCCTGCGCCGCGCAGCGCCGCATGAATGACGCGGCCGCAGCGCTGTGCGACGCGGTGCGTCTGCGGCCGGGCGACGCGACGACCGCGCGCGAATACAGCCTGGCGCTGGCCTCCTGCACGCCGCAGATCGCGGCCGAATTCGCGGCCAAGTCGCCGCCGCAGTCTTCCCCGAATTCGCAGGACGCCGCGCCGGGTTCGAATCGCCGGCTGGCGGAGGCGTTCGAGCGCGAACCCGAACTGATCGGCGCGTTCCTCGACATTCCGACCAGCGCCTGGGATCGCGACGTGCTGAATGCCGTTTCGCTGGCGGCCGGCGTCGCCGCCGAGCGCCGGCCGGGCTACGCCGATCTGCACCTGCATCGCTCGCGCCTGCTGGCGCGGACCGGTCGCGTGGACGAAGCGCTGGCCGCGGTCGACTCGGCCGTCTCCATCAATCCCGAATACGTGGCCGCCCGCATCCACCGCGCCGATCTGCTCGCGACGACCGAGCGGCTGAACGAGGCGATCAACGAACTGGACCGCGCCCTCGACGACGGGGGCGATTTCGCCGACGTGCACTTTCGTCTCGCGGAGATGCACCGGCGCAGCGGACACCTGGAGGCGGCCCGCGAGTTCTATCTGCGGGCACTGCGATTGAACGCGGACTATGCCGACGCGCGGGCGGCCCTGGCGGCGCTGCCGGCGGCATAAGGGGGAACGGGGCAATGTCGTATCTGCTGGAAATGCTCGGTCGCGGACTGCTCGCCAATCTCTGGGGGGCGTTTCCCGGCCAGCTCGATTCGGATGAAAAGACGACGCTCGCCGGCCACGCGACCGCCTACCGCGCGGCCGAGGATGGCAATCCCGCCGTCGCGGTGCGCTACGGCGTGGCGCTGCTGCGCGAGGACCGCGCCGTGCAGGCCCGCACAATCTTCGCGGAAATGCTCGATCGCGCGCCGGATCACGTGCCGGCGCTGCTCGGCATGGCCTGCGCCTGCGAGCAGCTCAGCAATCTGAAGGAAGCGGGCACGCTGCTGGAGCGCGCCTTCGAACTGGACCCGCAGAATCCCGCCGCCGCCTTCTGCATCGGTTATTGCCGCGAACTGGCGGGCGACGATGCCGGCGCGGCCGAACTCTACGAACGTTCGCTGCAACTCTGTCCCGGCCTGCGAAACGCGCATGAACGGCTCGCCGCGATTCACGTGCGGCGCGGCCGGCTCGATCCGGCCATCGACCACTACCGGCAGTTGTGCGAATGGGAGCCGCAGCAGACCGACCTGCACCTGACGCTGGCGAATCTCTACCTCCAGGCCGGACGTCACACGCTGGCGATCGAGCGCTACGAGCACGCGCTGGTCCTGGAGCCGGACAACTGGGTCACGCACGACGATGCCGCCACCGCCTATGAGAAGGCGGGCCTCTTCCGCGAGGCGATCGAGCATCTGCACCAGGTGATCGAGCGCGAACCCAACTTCGCCGACACCTTCGTGCGGCTGGGCGATCTCTACGCCGCCTCGGGCGACGATCAGTCCGCCATGCAGAATTACATGCGCGCGGTCGAACTGCACCCGGAATACCTGGAGGCCGCGGTCAAGATCGGCACGCAGCACCTGCGTTCCGGGCGCTACGAGGACGCGGCGAAGTGGTTCACGTCCGCCATCGAGATCAACGACCGGCTGCTGACCGCCTACGTCGGACTGGGCGTGGCGCAGGACGCCGCCGGCCGCGAAGAGGAAAGCCGCGCCACCTTCGATCTGGCCGCGGGCATCGTGCCCAACAGCACGCTGCTCTTTTCCGAGATGGCCCGCATGCAGCTCAAGTCCGCCGCGGCGCAGCAGGCGGACCGATTCCTCTCGGTCGAGTTCGAGGAGCCGGACGAATCGAACGAGCCGGACGAGCGCGCCCTCGATCCGGTCGTGGGCGATCTGCTGGACGAGCAGATCGAGCGGCATCGCACGGCCATCGAGCGCACGCCGCACCAGGCCGACCTGCATTACCGCCTCGGGCTGCTGCTCAAGCATCAGGGCGACCGGGAGGGGGCAGCCGACTGCTTCCGCGAGGCGCTCAAGATCAATCCCACCTACGTCAAGGCGCTGATCAAGCTCGGCCTCTCGCTGCTGGAGCAGGAGGAGATGGACGAGGCAGTTGCGACCCTGCGGCGGGCGGTGGCGCTCGAGCCGCAGTATGTCGATCTGCATTATCAGCTGGGGCTGGCCTTCGCGCGGCGGCAGCAATTCGGGCTGGCCGTGGAGCACTTCGAGCATGCCGCGGCGGTCAATCCGAACAACGTCGATCTGCAGGCCAACCTCGCACTGGCCTTGCAGCAGCTTGGACTGATCGACCGCGCCACGGCCTGCTGGGAGTCGGTGCGGGCGCTCTCGCCCGAGTCGGAACAGGGCCGCCGCGCAAATCGTTTCCTGCTGAAGGATCGCTTCAGCGAATCAAGCTGAGCGGCGTTCCTTCGGACCGGGACCGGCGCGCGTGTCGTTCCCCCGGGGCATCCCAGGAATTCCGTGTCATTCCGTCGATCCTGTGACGACCTCCGTCATTCCCGCGCATGCGGGAATCCAGAATCCCACGGCCCGACGCCCGCTACGGAATCGTGACCGCGCGGAACTGATAGCGCGGGAGCGACATCGTCGTCGACGACGCGGTCATCGATTCCGCGGCCGGGTCAAACACTTCCGACGTATCCAGATCGTCCAGTCCCGTTCCGTCGTCGTCGCTCACGATTCCCTGACCGCCCATGATCAGCACGCTTCCGTCCGGCAGGCGCGCCGCCTGACAACCGGCGCGGGGCGTTTTCAGATTCGGCCCCGGTGAAAAGGAATCGGACTGCGGATCGAAGAGTTCGGTCGCGGCGATCGGCTCGGCATTGTCATCCAGTCCGCCCGCGATCAGCACCCGCTCGTCGGTCAGCAGCGTCGCGGTCACACCGCTCTGCCGTGCGTGCGACGGATCGTTCGCCGTGGGCATGAAGGCGTCGGCGGCGGGGTCGTAAATCTCCGCGGCGAGGACGCTTCCGCCGGCGCCGAATCCGCCGACGATCAGCACGCGGCCGTCGTCGAGTTCGACGGCGGCGTGGCCGGTGCGCGGCGCGGCCAGCAGCGGCGCGGGGGAGAACTGGCTCGACGCCGGATCGAAGAATTCGTTGCCGGCCAGCGCCGCGGCGAAATCGCTGGTATCCAGGGTGTTCACGCCGCCGACGATGAGGACGCGGCCATCGGGCAGCAATGACGCCGTGTGGCCAACGTGGGGCGACTGACTCGCGCCGGCGGAGGTGAACTCGCCGGTCGCCGGATTAAAGATTTCAGCCGCTTCGAAGATCGTGCTGTCGAAGTCAGTTCCGCCGACCACCAGCACGCGCTCGTCCGCCAGCACGGTCGCCGTGTGCTGCTCGCGCGGGTGAATCAGGTCGCCCGCTCGCGACCATGAATCGGTCTGACCGTCGTAGAGCAGCGCGGCCGACGAGACATGCCCCGCCCCCTCGTCGAACCCGCCGATGAAGAGCGCCCCGCCGCGCGGCGACTCCTGAAGCGTGCGCCCCAGCTTGCTGCGCGGCGAACCGGGCATGTTCGCGATGGCGTTCGAGGAGACCGGCACCGCCGCCGGATTGGGACCGATCGGATCCCGCTGCGAGGGCGGAACCATCAGGCCGCGATAGTAAGCCTCTTCCAACTCCTGCTGGTAGCGCAAATAGGCCTGATCATTCCACTCGTCGTTGGAATATGCATCCGCCGCATGTTGATACGCCTTCAGTCCGCCGCCGGCGATGACGGTGGCGCTGGTCGGCGGCTCCGGTCTGCCCAGGGCGGGGTCGTTTTCCGGGCAGAGCATTCCCATGAATGGAATGAAGGCGGCAACCATCGCGGCGCGACGAATGCGACGGCCATGCCCCGGGATGTGAGGCGGCCGAAGGAAGGCGCCGGAATCGTCGATTCCTCGTGTCTGCATACTCATCACTCCAGAGGATGTGCGTGTCGCTTCATGCTATGGATTGGCCCGCGTCCGCGGCAAGAGGGTTCGCTGGAGCACGCTGGTCGAATGCCCCGCATCGCAATAGAATCACTGTGTCCCGAGGGGACGCATTTCAAACTGATCCGCACACCGGAGCTGATTCATGCGAACACACAAGCTGCTGACACTCCTGGCGCTGACATTGGCCCCGATTGCAGGCTGCGGCGACGATGATGAAGATCGCTGGAGCGACAACTCCTATGACCGGCCGGGACAGGATCGCCCGCGTCCCGACTATGACCGACCGCCGCCGCGTCCCAATTCCGGCCGCTGGGTTCCCCTCGTAGCGGAGTCGTTGAACGAGCACTCCGGCCGCGCATCGATCGGCGGTCAGGGACGGCGGGATCGGTTCCGCGAATTCCGGATCACCTGCGTCGGCGCCGAAACGCAGGTTCAGAACGTCGTCGTCCATTTTTCGAACGGTCAGAAGTACCGGCCAGGCGGGCGGATCGAGTTCAATGGCTCGCATTGCACCGAGATCATCGGCCTGCCGCGCGACGGGCGGGACATCGAGCGAATCACCTTTGACTATCGCAAGCGCGACCGCGATCGGCGAGCCACCGCGACCATTTTTGCGCGGTAGGGGGCCCGCTCCAACCGATTGCCGGGACAGGCCGATTCGGCTAGAATTGGCGTCATGATTCGGCGGACCAGCCTGAACGCCCTCGTACGCCATCCGCATGCCGCGGCGCAGCGTCTTGCGCCGGCTGCCGGCTGCTGCGCGTCGGATGATTACGGTTCGCCGCTCCATCCCGCCTTCATGACCGAAATCTTCAACTTCTGATTCATCGCATCGCGAATTCCCGGTGTTGAAGCGCGGGGCCGACGGCCCTGCGCGCCGGTTCACCGGCCGAAAGCGGCCGTGCAACAGGTCAGGCGGCAACGCTTGAATGCTCCGTTCGGTGGATGCGATCGTTTTTGAAATCACCTCCGCGGAACGCGGGTTCCGCCCGTTGGAGAGAAGCCCATGACTCAGGTGCTTGCGGATGCTCCGTCGCACGTTGTGCCGCGCGACGTGGTCAGCGGATTGAAGAAACATATTCTGGTGGACGGCTTCGAGCTGGTGCTCGACTTCGAGCGCAGCCGCGGCAGCTATTTCGTCGATGCCCCGACGGGCAAACGGCTGATCGACCTGTATGGCTTCTACGCCACGCTCGTCGTCGGCTTCAATCATCCCTACTTTGCGCAGCCCGAAGTGCGCGAGGAGCTGGCGGGCGTCGCCTCCTTCAAGGTGGCCAACTCCGACGTCTACACCGTTCCCTACGCGGAGTTCGTCGAGGCCTTCTCCCGCGTGGCGGGACGATCGCCGCTGGATCGCTACTTCTTCATTGATGGCGGAGCGCTCGCCGTCGAAAACGCGCTCAAGGCCGCGATGGACTGGAAAGTCCGCCGCAACATGGCCGCCGGACGGGGCGAGCGCGGCACGCAGGTGCTCCATTTCCGAGACGCCTTCCACGGCCGCAGCGGCTACACGCTCAGCCTGACCAACACCGATCCGCGCAAGACCGATCTGTTCGCCAAGTTCGACTGGCCGCGCGTGAGCAATCCGAAGATCGATTTCAGCCTGCCCGCGGCGGAGCGCGCCGCGCAGGCCGCCGCCGCGGAGGAAAAGACGCTGAAGGAGATCATGGCGGTGCTGGCCGCGCGACCGCACGAGGTCTGTGCCGTGCTCATCGAGCCGATTCAGGGGGAGGGGGGCGACAACCACTTCCGCCGCGAGTGGTTCCAGTCGCTGCGGAAACTCTGCGACGAGCAGGACATTCTGCTGATCTTCGACGAGGTGCAGTGCGGCATGGGCATCTCCGGCCGCATGTGGTGCTGGGAGCATTTCGGCGTGACGCCCGACATCATGTGCTTCGGGAAGAAAGCGCAGGTGTGCGGCATCATGGCCGGTCCGCGGCTCGATCAGGTTCCCGAGAATGTCTTCCGCATGCCCAGCCGCATCAACAGCACCTGGGGCGGCAACCTCGTCGACATGGTCCGCTGCAAGCACCTGCTTCGCGTCTATGAAAGCGAGGAGCTGGTCGGGAATGCCGACCGCATGGGCCGCCGAATGCTCGCGCAACTGGAGCAGCTCTCGAAGGAGCGTTCGGCGCTCAGCGGCGTCCGGGGACGCGGCCTGATGATCGCCTTCGACCTGCCCGATACGGAGGCACGCAATCGGCTTTGGAAGGGTTGCTTCGAGGCCGGGCTGCTGGTGCTGCGAAGCGGCGCCCGCTCGGTCCGGTTGCGGCCGGCGCTGGACGTGCCGGCGGAAGCGGTTGACGAGGCCGTGCGGATTCTGGCCGACCAGCTTGGAAGGGCGGGGTAACCGCCCGGGCGGCGGGGCGGGTTCTCCTGCCATGCTGCATTTGCAGCATTTTTCTTGACTGGGGACCGCCCGAGCGACTATATGTTACCTTCCGGCCCGCTGCGGCACGCCGCTTTTCGTTGACATAAGCGTCGGGGCGACATGCATTTGCGAATAGAACGCCCGCGCGACTGATCGCGACGCCGCTTCACGGCGCATCCCCTTCCGCGACGCGATTTCACAAGCGCCGAACGCTGGCAGGTGAAACCACCGGCCCCGGTGACCGGAGGCGGTGATCCGTCCTCCCGGCCGGAGTCTGGTGAGACGGCAGGTAATTGAGGCGACAAGGCTCGACGTGTTTCGGGGCCGGTCGCACGGGGAAAAGTTTTTGCAATAGGATGGACGATGACGACGCAAGCTGCGCCGCGCCCTGACGCGGCCTCCCGGAGCACGGCCTTGAGCCCGACGCCCTTATCGCTGGTCCGCAACATCGGCATCTCAGCCCACATCGACTCGGGCAAGACCACGCTGTCCGAGCGGATCCTCTTCTATTCGGGGCGGATCCACAAGATCAAGGAAGTCAAGGGCGAAGGCGCCACGATGGACCACATGGAGCTGGAGAAGGAGCGCGGCATCACGATCACGTCGGCCGCGACCACGGTGGAGTGGGAGGGGCACACGATCAACCTGATCGACACCCCCGGCCACGTCGATTTCACCGTCGAGGTCGAGCGGTCGCTGCGCGTGCTCGACGGCGCGGTGATGGTGCTCTGCGGCGTCGCCGGCGTTCAAAGCCAGTCGATCACCGTCGACCGGCAGATGAAGCGCTACCGCGTTCCGCGCATCGCCTTCATCAACAAGCTGGACCGCACCGGGGCCGACCCGGTCAACGCCATCGAAACGATGGAGTCCAAGCTCGATCTCCAGACGGTTCAGCTTCAGATTCCGATCGGTCTGGGCAACGAACACAAGGGCGTGATCGATCTGATCACGATGACGGCGATCTTCTTCGATGGCGAAAACGGCGAGAACGTGCGGCGCAACGAGATCCCCGCCGAACTGCACGACGAAGCCGTCTCCGCCCGCCGCGGCATGCTGGACACGCTGTCGCTCTATGATGACGAGCTGATGACGCTCATGCTGGAGGAAAAGGAGATTCCCCAGCCGCTGCTGCACGACATCATTCGCCGCTGCACGCTGTCGCACCAGTTGACCCCGGTGCTGATGGGCGCGGCTTACGACAACAAGGGGATCCAGCCGCTGCTGGACGCCATCACGCGCTATCTGCCCAGCCCGCTGGACCGCGAAGTCTTCGCCCGCGATCTGGACAACGATGACGCCGAGATGCCCATCGCCGCCGATCCCGAGGCGCCGCTCGTGTCGCTGGCGTTCAAACTGGTGGACGAAACCTTCGGCCAGTTGACCTACGTGCGCATCTACCAGGGGCGGATGCAGCGCGGCGAGCGCTACGTGAATACGCGGCAGCGCAAGGAGCAGCGCTTCAGCCGCATCGTGCGGATGCACGCCAACGACCGCGAGGATGTCGATCGCGCCGAGGCGGGCGACATCGTCGCGGTGCTGGGGCTGGACTGCATCTCGGGCGACACCTATTGCAGCGAAGGAACGAACTTCGTGATGGAGTCGATCCACGTGGCCGACCCCGTCATCTCGCTGGCCGTCTCGCCCAGGAAGACCGCCGACCGCGACAAGTTCAGCAAAGCGCTCGGCCGCTTCGCCCGCGAGGACCCGACCTTCCACGTGGCCAGCGATCCCGAGACGGGCGAAACGCTCATCTCCGGCATGGGCGAGCTGCACCTGGATGTCTACGTCGAGCGCATCCGCCGCGAGTACAAGTGCGAGGTGGAGGTCGGCGCGCCGCGCGTCAGCTATCGCGAAGCGCCGTCGCGCGAAGTGGCCTACAACTACAAGCACAAGAAGCAGACCGGCGGCTCGGGTCAGTATGCCCACGTCGTCGGCCATCTGCAGCCGCTGCCCGAAGGCTCGGCGGATCAGTTCGAGTTCGAGAACAAGGTCTTCGGCGGCCGCATCCCCACCGAGTACATCCCCTCCGTCGAGAAGGGCTACCGCTCGATGCTGGGCAAGGGTCCGCTGGCCGGCTATGAAATCACCGGCGTCAAGATGATCCTCGAAGACGGCTCCTCCCACGCAGTCGATTCGTCCGACATGGCGTTTCAGATCTGCGCGCGCGACGCCTTCCGCGAGGCCTTCCTCGACGCCAGGCCGATCCTGCTCGAGCCGATCATGAAGGTCGAGGTGGAGACGCCCACCGAGTTTCAGGGCAGCGTCACCGGTGATCTCGCGTCGCGTCGCGGCCTGATCATGAACTCGGAGAATCGCGGCTCGCTGGCCGTGCTGGAGGCGGAGGTACCGCTGGCCGCCATGTTCGGCTACGCCACGCAGGTCCGCAGTTTGTCGCAGGGCAAGGCGAGCTTTACGATGGAGTTTCTCAAATACAAGAAGGTTCCCTCCGCGCTGCAGGAGGAGATTGTCGCCAAGGCCAAGGAACGCAATCAGAAGAAATAATCATTGCTCGCGCTACAGAGGAGGCCGAGTCCCATGCACGAACGATTCAGCGAGCGGGCCCGCCGGGCCATGGCCTACGCCAACCAGGAGGCGGTCCGGCTGCGGCACGACTATCTCGCGCCGGCGCACGTCTTCCTCGGCATCCTCGACACCGGCGAAGGCGTCGGTGCGATGGCGCTGCGGAACCTGCATGTCGATCTGACCGTCGCCCGCGGCGAAGTGACGCGGCTGCTGGAACCGGGCGACAAGGCAATCCACCAGACCAAGATGGCCCAGCGCGACGACACGCGGCAGGTCATCTCCTACGCGATCGACGAATCGCGTAAGCTCGGCCACAAGTACATCGGCACCGAGC
>Ga0187894_10004495_pt1 | contig 14907 bp, 9 predicted proteins | sample GBC1701081metaG_FD_136650 | JGI IMG/M metagenome (GOLD analysis project Ga0187894, IMG submission 136650) | White microbial mat communities from a lava cave in the Kipuka Kanohina Cave System on the Island of Hawaii, USA - GBC170108-1 metaG ...
GGCTTTGAACCGGTCGGTCTGCGTGACGACCCAGTTGGTCATATAACCGCCGTAACTGCCCCCCATCACGCCCATTCGATCTTTGTCGAGGAAAGGGAAGCGGGCCAGAGCTTCATCCACGCCCTTCATCAGGTCGCGGTAATCGCCTCCACCCCAATCGTTGACACATCCGTCGGCGAATTTCTGGCCGTAGCCGGACGAACCTCGCGGGTTGATCAGCAGCACGGCGTAGCCGTGCGCGGCGAGCGCCTGAACCGTCGGGTTGAAGCTGTAACCATACATGCCATGCGGGCCGCCGTGGATCGAGAGGATCACAGGATATTTTTCGTTTGGATAGGCCTTCTTGAGTTCTCCGATTTGGTTGAGGACTCCTAGCACGCGCGGGTTTTGATCGCCGAATGTCTGCCGCAATTTCTCCAACTTGCTTTCGAGTCTGGCCGTCTCGCTTTCGAGTCTGGCCGTCGGGCCTATTGGCGCCACAACCCAGCCCTGGATTTCAAAGCTTTCATTTTTGAATTTGAATCCGTGTGGTGGAGAGAATTGTAGAGCTTTTAAGATACCGTCATTGATATTACTCAGGCGTTTTCTCTTCACATTAGCGGCGTCGCCATCGTTTCGCATGGCAACCGCTTTTTCTACGTAAACTTCAGTCGGATGCTCGGGGTCAGCGCTTGTGTAGGCAATGCTGCCATCGCTTGCGAAAGAGAAACTTGTTATCTGGGTCCCGGTCGCGGAGACAAGAAGTTTTTGCGCGGTTGTGGAAGATGGACTGTTGTTAACAGCGTAAAGAAATGCGCTACCTTCATTACTTGCCATAATACCAATGCTTTTATCGCCTTTCCATCTAAGCGCGAGAACTCGGCGATCCAGGCTACTGCCTAGTTCACTAGCCTCACCGCCTTGCGCAGGTATGATGTAGGCGTGTGAATCTTCGGCCACACTATCAATCGTCGTTACTTCGCGTTTCGTTGCAAGATAAGCGATCTGGCCGCCGTCCGGTGAATAGACCGGTTGCCACTCACACCCTTTCGTCTTCGTCAATTGCCGGATCGCAAACGTCTTTACGTTGACCGTGAAGAGGTCGGTGTTATTAACCTTGTCCGGATCGGGTTCGCGGTTCGAGGCGAAAACGATCTCGTCGCCCTTCGGCGACCAGTTGATCGAATGCTCGTAAAACAGGCTTTCCGTGAGCTGGCGGAGGCGCCGCGTTTCGATGTCAACGGCGAAGATGTGAGACCTGAGGTTGTCTGAGAACGACGTGCGCGATTTGTACTGGAGCCGCGTGATCACGCGCGGGTCGTCGGGCAACACGCTGATCACGTTGTCGAGCGGCGACGACGGCTTCCGGCCGAAAGCCTGCCCCTGGGCGCGGAAGATCATTTCGCGGATTTCGACGGGCAGTTTATCGATCTCGTCGCGAGTCAGCGGCCGCAACACTTGCGGCGGAAGTCCGGCGAGTTTCGGGTCGTTGGCGGCGGCGGCAGGCGGAGCTTCGTTCAAAATCTCCGTCGCCGAGAGGAACGCGAGGCGGTTGCTGTCGGGCGCCCAGGTGAAGCTCTCTCCCGCGCCTTTCAAATGAAAATTGGTGCGCAGTATGTGTGTGACCAGCTTTGGTTCTCCGCCTTCGGGCGGGACGATCCACAGCCCGTCCCGTTTGTCGCGGTTGGAATAGAATGCGATCCATTTGCCGTCGGGAGACCATCGCGGCGTTGATTCGCTCGCGTCGCCCGTGATCAACCGCCTCGATTCGCCGCCGGCGGTCGGAACGATCCACAAACGCGAAACTGCGCGCGAACGATCAGGGGCCGCTTCGCTGACGACATAAACGACCTTCGACCCGTCGGGCGAAATTTGCGCGTCGCTGACATCCCTGATCGCCGACAAATCGGTCGGCAGTAAGCCGCGTTTGGGCTGGCTGGGCTGCGCCGTCGCCAGGACCGGGCAGATCAGCGTCAGAGCGATACTCAAAAAGAACATTTTCTTGAATTCTACGGTTTTCATTCAACCTCCAGAACGACGAATGCGACGGCCTGATCTCGCGCGTGCGAGAGCGAGACGTGGGCGCGAGTGATATTAAGCTCTTTGACAATCTCGGCGGCGCGCCCGTGAAATTGAAGCTGCGGCGCGCCTTCGGTTGATGATATGATCTCGACGTCATGCCAGGAGAGCGCGGTGACGGGCGTGGCGGCGCCGATGGCTTTCCGGGCGGACTCTTTCGCGGCAAACCTGGTCGCGTAACGTTCGGCTTTGCGGGCGACCCGTTCGCAATAATCAATCTCCTGTTTGGTAAAGACGCGATTGACGAAACGTTCCCCGTATTCTTCAATCGCGTGTTCGAGACGCGAAATTTCAACGATGTCTACACCAACGCCTGCGATCATAAGGTAATTTCAAATTTGGAGATCCGAGATTTGAGATGAAGATTCGAGATGGAGCATTTCTCTTTTCGCCATATCAACAACCTGCGGCTACTGGTCTGTGATCCGATTGAACGGATCGGCTTCAAAAACGCCTTCAGCACACGCCTGGGGGGCGTCAGCCCCTTGCCGGCGGAGGCGCTCAGCCTGGGGAATTTCCGCCAGGACGAGCGTGAAAACGTAATCGAAAATCGGCGCCGGTTTTTTTCCGCGCTCGACGCGGCGGATTGGACGCTGGTCACCGCGAAACAGGTTCATTCAGCCGATGTCCGTTTTGTCAGCGGCGTGGAAGACGCTCGAACCGAACCCGCGCCTTGCGACGCGCTGATGGCTGACACGCCGAGCATTTTGCTGGCGGTTCAGACGGCCGATTGTCTGCCGATTTTGATCGCTGACGAAAGCAGTGGGGCGTTTTCGGCAGTGCACGCCGGATGGCGCGGCACGCTCGCGGGCATCGTCGCACAAACGGTCGAGCGTATGCAACAGGAGCGCGCCTCGCGCCCCGAAGACCTGCACGTCGCGCTAGGCCCCGCGATCAGCGCCGCCGTTTTTGAAGTCGGGCCAGAAGTGTTGGCCGAATTCAAGAAAAAATTCAGCTACGCCGAAGACCTGATCTCCGATCCGCAACCCAACGGCAAAGGCCATCTGAATCTGAATCTGGCCAACGCCCGCCAGTTGGTTGATTGCGGTGTGCGCGAGGATCGGGTCTACGACAGCGCTCTCTGCACCTGGCTGCGCAATGATCTGTTTTTCAGCTACCGGCGCGAGCGCGGGGCCGAGAATCCCGTCGGGAGGTTGATGGGGGTGATTGGGAGGGCGAGGTAATTCGAGATTCGAGATTTGAGATTCGAGATTCGAGATTCGAGATTCGAGATTCGAGATTCGAGATTCGAGATTCGAGATTCGAGATTCGAGATTGGAACCTTTTGGGGGAGCCACGCTCGGTACCGCGCGAAATTTGAGACTGGAGAAAAAACTGTGAAATCAAAATTATTGTTCGTCGCTTTGATTGCCTTGTCGCTGTTATCGGCGCCCGCGTTTGCGCTCGCCCAGGACGCCGGCAAGCCGAACACGAACGCGTCGCAGACGCCTGATTCGCCGAAAGACGCGACGCAGGCGAAAGATTCGGGCGCCGATCTGCGCCGCGCCATCGAAGCTTCGGGCGGGAGCGAAACGCAAATCATCGCGAACCTCGAGGGCTATCTGAAAAAATATCCGAATAGCGAGCGTCGCGGGGAGATCGAGAGCGAGCTTTACAAGATTAGTATGAAGCTGCGCGACCGCAACCGCGCCATCATCTACGCTGAAAAGCTCGTGATCAGCGATGAAAACAACATTGACGCGCTGACCAATCTGGTCACGATGCTGCGCGAACGCAAGACTGAGGCCGATCTGATCAAGGCCGCGGCTTACGCTGATGATCTCGTCAAACGCTTCGAAAACATCATCGGCGCCAGCCTCAAACCGAAGCGCGTCAGTTCCGCGCAATGGCAGGATCGCAAGGAGCAGGGGATCGCTTCGGTCTACCTGTTGCGTGGCAAGGTTCATGCCGACCTGGGCGCCGACGACAAGGCGCGCGCCGATTTGGCAAAGAGCTACAAGGCGGCGCGGCTGGCCGCAACCGCCGTGGCGCTGGGCGAACTGGCCGAGAAGCGCAAGAATATTGACGATGCGATTGGTTATTACCTGCAAGGATTCGCCATCTCGCTCAACACCGACGAAAGGATTGATCTGAAATCGCTGCGGCGCCGTGTCGGACAGATCTATTCGGCGAAAAACGGATCGGAGGCCGGACTCGGCGACCGCTTGCTGAAGGCTCACGACGCCTACGTCAAAGAGCGCGAAGAGCGGCTGGCGAAGCTTGAACCACCGAACATCAACGCGGGCATCGGTGACCCGCTGAAATTCACGCTGACGAAGCTTGATGGCTCGCCGCTGAAGCTCGACGACCACCGCGCCAAGGTGCTCGTGATGAATTTCTGGGCTACGTGGTGCGGCCCGTGTCTGACTGAGATGCCGCTGTTTGAAAAGACCATCGCAAAATATAAAGACGACAAGGACGTGGTCTTCCTGGCGATCACCACGGACGAAGACCGCGAACTGGTCGGACCGTTTTTGAAGCAGTACAAATTCAACCTTCCGGTTGCTTACGCCGAATACCTCAACGATCACTTCGCGGTCTCTTCAATCCCGACGACGATCATTCTTGATCGCAAAGGCGAGATCGCATTCCGCCAGGCCGGCTTCAACCCACGCGAAGATTTCATCGTGTCGCTCAGCGAGAAGATTGAAGACGCGAAGAAAAGATGACAGGGAGACAAGGGGACAAGGAGACAAGGGGACAGGGGGACAAGGGGACAGGGGGACAGGGGGACAAGGGGACAGGGGGACAGGGGGACAGGGGGACAAGGGGACAAGGAGACTTTCTTCACCCAATACACCAGTATCGGGGTGATTTCTCACTAAAACCAGCATAGCAATAATTGATTCATATCCTTGTCTCCTTGTCTCCTTGTCCCCTTGTCCCCCTGTCCCCCTGTCCCCTTGTCTCCCCCTCTTCTTACCGGATTTCCCGCTTCAATTGCTTTATCACTGAGCGCAGCGCTGACGCTTGAATGCTCTTCGGATCAAGCTGCAGATATTTTTCGTAAGCTTCCACGGCCTCTTTCGTGAGGTATTCGCGTTCGAGCGCGCTTCCCAGCAGGAAATAGATTATTGGTTCTGTGTCGTTAGCCTGGGCAATGGCCAGGCGGAGATGTTTGATCGCGTCTTCGTGAAGGCCGCGGTCTTGATAGGCCAGAGCGATGCCGGTGTGGGCTTCGGGCGAGACGCCGCGCGCCTGGGCCAGCGCCGTGCGGTAACTCGCAATGGCTTCGTCGTAAAAGGCTCGTGTACGTTTGGTGTTGGCGATGATGGTGTGGGCTTCGGGGAATACGCCGCCTCTTTCGCGCAATGCGCGGCGGGCTTCGGCGATGGCCTCATCATATTTTTCATTGGACGTCAGGCTACGGGCGAGGCCTATGCGCGCGGTAGGGAAGCCTCCGGGGCGAAGCTTGATGGCGGCGCGGTACTCCTTGATCGCATCGGCGTGTTGACCTTTTTCGCGAAGCTCTTCGGCGGTTTGGAACGCCATCTCGGCTTTGTTCGCCGGGGCTGGAAAATCGAGTTCAAGCGATTGTTGCGCGCCATCGGCGAGGATGATCTTCCGCGCGACCTCACGCTTGCCTTTCAAACGCGCGCGAATTGTGTGTGTGCCCACGCTCAAGTTTTTGACTGTTATCTCCCCATTTTCCGGAACCACGCCATATCGCAGCGAGTCAACCCAGATAATTGTTTCCGGCGGAGCTTTGGCGGTCAGGGTTAAGTTTGTCGCTGGCGAAACAGTTTGAGCCTCCTCGTGTCGGGGCCCATTTACAAAGTGAGCTTCTTTCGAGAAATGCGAAGAGGAAGCAAAACAGGCAAAAAGGGCAAAACAGGCGAAAAGGCCAACCTTTTTGCCTGTTTTGCCCTTTTTGCTTCCTCTAGCGCAAAACAGGGCAGAGAGGATGAAATGGAGGAGCGATAACTTCATACCTACTCTCCGGCTTTACTCCGGCACACTGCTCCTGAAATTACCTTGCTCGTCGTACAGCCGCTGGTATTGCCGCGCGTTGCGGTAAACGCCCTGCACGTAAAGCCGCGTTTCGGAGATCGGGATGCTTTCGACCCACTCTTCGATTTCGGCCGTTGGCAATTCCCTGATCCAGCGGCGCACGCGGGTCGGGCCGCCGTTGTACGCCGCGGCGACGTATTCGAAACGGTCGAACCCACCCATCAACTCTTTCACGTATGCCGTGCCGAGCTGGATGTTGAGAACGGGGTTGAAGAGGTCATTCGCCGTGATGGCTCCATTGCCTGTCTTCCGGGCCACATCCCGTCCGACGTACGGCAGAAGCTGCATCAATCCGAGCGCGTTCGCGCGGCTGCGCGCGTTTGGGGCAAAGACCGTCTCCTGGCGGATCAACCCGGCGATCAGATACGGGTCAATGTTGTGCCGCTTCGCCTCCTCTTTGATGTTCGACCACCACCTGAGCGGGTAGAAGACTTCCCAGACCTCACGCGTCGCCTCTTCGGGCAGCATTTGTCCGTAGTCGGGATAGGCGCGTTTGAGCGTGTTGAGCGCCGCCACCGGCTCGCCCTGGACGCGGAAGATCTGAGCGATGCGCAGGTTGACGGACGGCGAATCGGGATGGCTGGCGCGCGCGGCGTCGAGTTCGTTCATCGCCGATTGATAGAGCGCCACGCGCATCAATTGCCCGGCTTTCGTCACGCGTTCAGAGTCGGCGTCTTTGACAGTCTCCTGAGGCAGTTTGACCGTTTGAAGCCCCTGGACGGCGCGGCGTAAGAGCAGGTCGGATTCGAACGGCCTGGCCTGGACTCCTTCACTCGCGAGCTGCGCGATGCGGCGTTCAGCGTTGACCCCGAACCAGCCCGAGCCGTAACGCAACAACATTGCGCGATAAAGCGTCATCGCGGTCTCTTTGTCGCCCGCGCGTTCAGCGTCGAGCGCGGCCCAGAACCCAGCCTTGCCGCGGTTTTCCGTGGCATTGCTGTAATTGGCCACGTGCTCGGTCAACAACCGTGACGATGTCCGGTAATCCCTCGCCAGGTGCGCGCGCCACGCCAGCCAGAAATGGGCCTCGTCCGCGCCTTCCGCCTGCGGGAACTGCCTGATCAGTTGCGTGTAATACGAACTCGCCTGCTCGCCGCGGTCACGTTTCTCTTGATAGCGTCCGATGGCGTAAAGCAGATCGCCGATCCGCTCGCTGCCGGGGTCGATGCGGCGCAGTTCCGCAAGGGACTGCGCCGCCGCCAGCTCGCTGTTGAGCGAAAGCTGCGCCAGGCCTTTGTAATAGACCGCTTCGCTCGTCACTTTCGGCGCGCGCGCGTGGACCTGCGACAGCGCGTCAACGGCCTGCTTGAACGAATTTGCTTTGTAATACGAAACCCCCGCGCGCAGCCGGATGGCGCCAGTTGTCGCGTCGGGGAAGAGACGCGGTATCTGGTCGTAGGCTTGCGCGGCCATCGCGTATAGCCCGGCCTGATAAAGCCTGTCGGCGCGCTGTTTCTGTTGCGTGGCGTCAGCCGGGGCGGTCGAAGAACCGAGGCTGGTGAGCCGCGCGTCCAAGCTGACGGCTTCGGCCGATTGCGGCGCGTCGAAATAGAGCTTCCGAAGCGTGATGATCGCTTCGTTCGCGCGGCCCAAGCTGACAAGCGCGTCGGCCCGCAGCTTGAGCGCCGTGCCATCGTTCTTTTCGATGAGCGGCGCAAGGTCGTCAATCACCGTTTGATACTCTCCGCGCAACATCGCGGAGCCCGCCGATTGCAGCGCCGCCGTTCGCGCCAGCAAAGACGATGGGTAAGTCTGCGCCAGGCTGCGGAATTCACGTTCGGCCTCGACCGCGCCCCCATTCTCCTGCAGCGCCTGGCCGCGGTAGTAAAGCGCGTAATCGCCGATGGCGGTCAGCCGCGCGATGTTCTGGTCGGCGAGAAGAGCCGCCGCCGTGGAGAAATCTTTCGCCTGAAGACGCAAATAGCCGCGCAGAAGGCGGGCCAACGCCGCCTCTCTGGTTCCGGGAAAGGAATTCTCAACGCGTTGCAATTCAGCTTCGGAATTATCCGCGGCGGCGGCTTGTAATTGCGCCACGGCCTTATCCTGCGCCGAGACGAGCCTGGCGCGCGATTGCGTCGCCGCGCTGATCAATGTAAGGCTCAATGCAAAGCTCAATACCACAATGGAGACAAGGGACCGGTTAAGTTGGAGGAATGAGACGATGGAGGAAAAATACTTCATGCTGTCAACTCCAGGAAAACGCTTCAGCCAAAGGGGAAAACCGAAATAAGCGCAGGCGGAAAAATTCTGAGGTGTGATCGTTTCCCGTTTTCCATTTTCCACTTGTCATTTTTCATTTGTCATTGCCGGAGTTGCGGCCGTCGAACGCAATGACAAATGAAAAATGACAAGTGGAAAATGGAAAATGGAAAATGCCCCCAAATCCTTGCCTGACTGCTTGGTTGATGATCTCTTCGACGAACTTAAAGGGGTCGTCAGTTCGCCCGTGAAAATCCAAAGTGAAAATCCAAAGGGGTGGGGGGTTTGGTAATGGGAGAGCGAGGGAAAACTTTACGACTTTTCTCTCACTCCCGCAATTACTCTTCTATGCCAGCACCACTGGCCCAGGGCAATTCTTGCCCAATTTGGCGGGATCGCCTTCGGCCAGCGTCTGCACCAGTTCATCGTAAAAGTAATCGAAACGCGCGGCGACTGCTGGAGAAACGCGTTTATCGTAAACCTTGCGGCTGCGATCAATTTCGTCTTTAAGGCGGTCGTAGAGATCGTAATTACGGCGTCCGTCATTGACCTTCGCCGCGTTGTAGAGCTTGATTTCCGAAACGAGCAAGCGAGCGAACCGCCGCGCGTCGTTATGCGCGCGCTGTTCCGTTTCGCTCCCCGGAGTCGGAACCGTCGTTACAGGTTGAGCCGGCCTGGGCGCCTCCGCCGGAGGCGTGAATACCGGCGGTGTCGGCGGCGGTGGAAACGCCGGGATCCCTGATCCGGCCGGGCGTTCTTCGATTAAGGGGGCGGTGAAGTCCGAGATCGGCATGGTCGGAGCCGACGGCGTGTTTTCACCGACGGCTGTTTGCTGCGCATACACGGGGGGCGATGGCGGCTGGAACGGCGTCGGCGGTTCGAACTGTGGCGCGCCGCTTAATGCGCTGGCGACAGTTTCGCTGACTTCTCTGGTGATTCTGCGCGACTCGCTCACTCCCGCGCCTGGCTCTGTTTCGATGTATGCCGGTTCAGGCAGTTGGGCTTCCGCCTGGCGCAGGCCTTCATCAACTTGAGGCGCGCTGACAGGCAGTGGCGACAACTCGCCGGTCCTGTGTTTTTCGTTGGTTATCGCGGCCGGCGTCTCCGGGATTTGTTCGACCTGCGGCGCGACCTCCATCGTGACACGGTTCGGCGCCTCTTCGTAAATTTCGCGTCCGGACTCTTGTCTAAGCCCCGACTCGACTCGGGCGCTTTCCGCTTGAACCGCCGGCTGAACCGCCGCGCCTGCCGCATTGCCCTCTGGTCTGCCCTCTGGTCTAATGGCTGCTGTAAAAGAAGTTTCTGCGGGCGCCATGGTCAATTGGGGCTGGGTAATGCTCGGTCGCGCAGGCTCAGCGCCTCGACGGGAAAGCAGAAGCTCAACCGTCCTCCCGGCGATGCGGGTCAGCGATTCAGCGGCGGCCGTGTTGATCGAGCTTTCAGATTGCGTGCCTGAATCGGCGTACAGCACGGCGACGGCTTTATTGAAGACCACCAGCGGAATGGCGATGACGCGTTCGGGCACGGGAGAACTGTAAAGCCCCAGCACATCTGAACCGGGGCCGGTCAATTGCGGCTCGCTTGTGGCGAGGCGGAAGCTTGTGAGCGCGTCGCGTAAGAAAGTCTGCTTTTGTGACGGCACGGTCAGGAGTTTCACTGTCTCGTCATTCAACCCGTTCTCGAATCCGCTCGCCTTCCAGCCGACGGCGTCGCCGCTTTTGATTACGAAAAAGACCACGCGTGGCGCGAATTGAGAGACGCGGCGCACCAGCGCGGAGAGTATCTCCGACTGCGTGCGCTGGGAATCAATATCTTCGAGCGCGGTTCTGAACGTGTCGAAAGGCGCCGTTTGAGACGGAGGCTGTTGCGATGCGGCCACGGCCATAGTCAACGCCTTGCGGCTGGCTTCGAGTTGTTCGCGCATGTCTTCCACCTGGAGTTCAGCTTCGCGGCGCGCGCGGGCGGCGGCCTCGGCGCAGGCCTGCTCGATCCGGGTTTGAAAACTCTTCTCGGTCTCTTCACGCGCGTCGTCGGCGGCTTCGGCGCGGGCCTCTTCGAGGCGCGATTTGAAATCTTCTTCAGCCTTTGCGATCGAATCGCTGAACCATTGCTTGATGTGATCGAGCAGGCTGGACGTGTCCTGCTCGGTTATGTCGCTCTCCTGTTCCGTCAGACGCGAGCTGATTTCAGAGATGTTTGTCTGTAGCCGTTCAATCTCGGCTTTAAGCGGGGCGATGCGTCGCGCAAGCAGTTCGTTCTCGCGGACCTGAAGCTGAGCTTCCCAGTTTGCAAAGTCTGCAAAGGTTGCCGGGTCTGCTAAGGCTGATGATTGTTCCTCTCGGATTTGGTTTCTCTCTTCGGACACTTTGTACCTCCGAATCAATAAAGCAACGTTGGAGTAATGGGCGGTTTCGCTCCGTGCCACTTGAATTGTCGGGCGATGAACTGATCGGTCGGTTATAGGGCGGTTCATTATCTTTTCTCGGATTGAGCTTGTCAATTTGCCATTTTTCGTTTGGTAAGGCCGGTTAAGTTTTGCCAAAAAGTGGACGTTTGACTACAATTCGCCCGTCGTCAATACGCGGCGGCTCCAAAGTATTCCACCAACAGATCAAGTACCGGAACTTTGCCAAGGCAATGATCCGATGGATGTCAATTTGTCGTCGGCTCTCGCGGGCGGCTCTTCTGTGAGTAGCCCCGCCTTGGCCTGAAAAGGCGGGAGTACAAACAGCCTTTTAAGGAGAAGACAATGAAAAAGCAGAACCTCGTTTCGCGCAGGACAGTATTAAAAGGCGCGGCTGCCGCGACAGCGGCCTCGACCTTCACCATCGTCAAGGCCGAATCGGTTCGCGGTACTGCGGCCAATTCGATGGTTGAAGTTGGATTCATCGGCTGCGGCGGGCAGGGCACGCGCGACGCCACGCTGCTCGAAGCCACTGGCAAGGCAAAGATCGTCGCTCTGGCCGATTATTTCCAGGATCAACTCGACAAGGCCAAGAGCAAATTCAACGTCGACGCCAAACGCGCTCACGTCGGTATTGACGCGTACAAGGAAGTCATCGGGTCGAAGGTTGACGCCGTGCTGCTCGTTACGCCTCCGGGCTTCCGCCCCGAACACTTTCGCATGGCGGCCAACGCCAAGAAACACATCTTCGCCGAAAAACCGTTGGCCGTTGATGTGCCCGGCTGCCACACCGTGATGGACGCGGGCGAAAAATGCAAAGCCAACAACCTGACGGTCGTCGTCGGCTTGCAGCGCCACTATTCGAAAGCGTATCGCGGAGCGAAGAGGCTGATTGACGAAGGCGCGCTCGGCACGATCGCGATGGCCCATTCGGCCTGGGATCAGGGCGATTTGTGGCGGCGCGAAAAACGCAGCGAGATGAAATCGGAACTCGATTGGCAAATCCGCAACTGGTATTACTTCACCTGGCTTTCGGGTGATCACATCGTCGAGCAGAACATCCACAACATGGATGTGGTCAATTGGATGCTCAACTCGCGCCCGATCAAAGCCTACGGCAGTGGCGGCAGGCTCTGGCGCAAAGACATCGGCCACATCTACGATCACTTCAACTTGGTTTACGAATACCCGAACCAGGTTTTGCTCAACAATACTTGCGTGCAGATTAACGGAGTCCGCGGTGATGTGTCGGAAACGATCCGCGGCAGCAATGGCACGTTCACGACCACCGCGGGCAGGGGTGGCACCGGCGGCACACGCATCGAAGGCGTACCGCCGAAGCGTGGCGCCGAGACGCCAGTCATTTACAAATACGAAGGCGACGACGACAAGCATTACGATCAGGAAGCGCTGGCCTTCGTCAACAGCGTGCTCGGTCAAGGCGAGGGTGAAGACAAATACCGCAACGACGCCAAATTCGGCGTCGAAAGCACGTTCATGGCCATCCTCGGTCGCGAAGCGGCTTACCGCAAAGAGTGCATCACCTGGGATGAGTTGTGGAACTCGAACAAGAAGCTGGCGTTCAAACCCGAACCGAAAGCGGATTGAGACATGAATGGGACTTATAGGTCTTATAGTCTTATAGGTCCTATTGTTAGACAGGCCTGGACGGCGCGCTTATACTCGCGCGCATGCTTTCCAGGCTTGTCTTCTTTTTGCTGCTTTTTTTAACCGTAATTTTGAAATCGCCGCCAATGGCGCTCGCGCTCGGATTGGGGTTTGGTCTCGGCTTTACGAATCCATACGCCAGACAGACCAAATCGCTTTCAAAGACGCTGCTGCAGGCGAGCGTCGTTGGGCTTGGGTTCGGGATGAACCTGCATGACGTTTTGCGCGCGGGGAGTTCAGGCTTCGTTTACACCGCGCTGGGCATTGCGGCGACGATGATCATTGGTGTTGCGCTCGGACGTTTGCTGAAAGTCGGGTCAGTGAACGGGCTGTTGATTTCGGTCGGCACGGCGATTTGCGGCGGCAGCGCGATCGCCGCCGTCGGGCCCGTGGCTGGGGCGAACGACGAAGAGATGTCGGTCTCGCTCGGCACGGTCTTCATTTTGAATTCCGTGGCGCTGCTGATCTTCCCGTTCATCGGCCACAGCTTCGGATTGAACGACCAGCAGTTCGGGTTGTGGGCGGCGTTGGCGATTCACGACACAAGCTCGGTTGTCGGCGCCACGGCGAAATACGGCGCGGGGGCTTTGGCGGTGGGCACGACGGTAAAACTCGCGCGCGCTTTGTGGATCGTGCCTCTGGCCGTGGGAACGGCGCTCGTCAAACGCCGGGGGACCAGGATTCAATGGCCGTGGTTCATTCTCTTTTTCTGTCTCGCCGCGACGATCAGAACCTGGTTTCCGGAAGGCGAAGAAGCGTTCGATCTGTTCAGAGAAATCGCGCGCATCGGTCTGACGGTGACGCTGTTTCTGATCGGCTGCGGGATTTCAAAGAGGACTTTGCGGACTGTGGGCGCGCGGCCGTTGGCGCAGGGCGTGATTTTGTGGGTGATCGTCGGCGCGTTGTCATTGGCGCTGATTCGGGCCGGGGTGATTGGCCTGTGATTTATTCGGAGTAGAAAAATTATGATCCTCGACATGCTGGATAATGGCAGTTCATCACACGTCGCCATCGCCGTTTCGGGCGCTGGACCGGTGGTCACTTACGATCAGCTTCGGCGGCAAGTGGATTCCTGCGCCGCCAGGCTCAATCAACTCGGTCTTGGCCGCGGAGACCGCATCGCCATGGCCTTGCCTAACGGGCTGGAGATGATCGTCTCGTTCCTGGCGGCTTCGGCGGTCGGCGCCGCCGCGCCGCTCAATCCGGCCTACCGGCTCGATGAGTTCAAGTTTTACCTCGAAGATACCGGGGCCCGCGCTCTGATTATTCCTCCGGCTGGGAGCGATGAAGCCAGAGCCGCGGCCGGCGATCAGACGCTGGTTATCGAAACTGACCTCGACAGCAATGGCCAGGTTCGGTTTTCATCCTCTGGGGCGGCTGGCTCTCCACGCGCTCGTGAGTATCCTGACGCTGATGAGACCGCTTTGGTCTTGCATACCAGTGGGACGACCAGCCGTCCCAAGCGTGTTCCGCTCTCGCATACCAATCTGGAGATCTCCGCGCGCAACGTCGCTGAAACCTACCAGCTCACCGCGGAGGATGTCTCTTTGTGCGTGATGCCTCTGTTCCACGTGCACGGGCTGGTGGCTTCGACTTTGGCCACCCTGTTGACAGGCGGAACGGTCGTCGCGCCGCCACGCTTCAACCCTCTCTCGTTTTGGTCCTCGGTGAGGGATCATCGCGTGAGCTGGTATTCCGCCGTGCCGACGATTCATCAGGTGTTGTTGGCGCGGTCTCGCGGGGGGGCGCGGCCCGCGGGGGCCGAGCATCTACGTTTCATTCGTTCGTGCAGCGCGGCCTTGCCGCCACAAATGATGGCCGACCTTGAGGAGCGGTTCGGCGCGCCGGTGCTCGAAGCCTACGGGATGACGGAGGCCGCGCATCAGATGGCTTCCAATCCGCTGCCGCCCGGCGCGCGCAAGCCAGGCTCGGTCGGGTGCGGCACGGCCGTGAGCATCGCCATCCTCGACGAAGCCGGCAACTTGCTGCCGGCAGGCGCGACGGGCGAGGTCTCGATCAAAGGGCCGAACGTCTTCAGCGGCTACGAAGGCAACGCCGAGGCCACCGCGGCGTCATTCTCTCACGGTTGGTTCCGCACCGGCGATCAAGGGTATCTGGACAACGATGGCTATCTGGCGCTGGTTGGCCGCATCAAGGAGTTGATCAATCGCGGCGGTGAGAAGATTTCGCCGCGAGAGATTGATGAAGCGTTGCTCGCCCATCCGGCGGTGGCTGAAGCGGTGTGCTTCGGCGTCCCGGACCGGGTTTATGGTGAGGGGGTGGCGGCGGCGGTAACGCTCACGAGCGAGGCGACCGAAGCCGAGTTGATCGCTCATTGCCGAGCGTCGCTCGCAGATTTCAAATGCCCAAATGTGATCTACATTGTCGAGACGATCCCGCGCACCGCCACCGGAAAGATTCAGCGCCGCAACGTGGCGGCCGAGATCGCCAAGGATAGAGGATAGAGGATCGAGGATCGAGGATCGAGGATCGAGGATCGAGGATCGAGGATCGAGGATCGAGGATCGAGGATCGAGGATCGAGGATCGAGGATCGAGGATCGAGGA
>Ga0187894_10004496_pt1 | contig 14907 bp, 6 predicted proteins | sample GBC1701081metaG_FD_136650 | JGI IMG/M metagenome (GOLD analysis project Ga0187894, IMG submission 136650) | White microbial mat communities from a lava cave in the Kipuka Kanohina Cave System on the Island of Hawaii, USA - GBC170108-1 metaG ...
ACGCGCCTGGCAGAATTCGATCATCACAGCGGGCGCGGGGACGCAATTGCTGCCGTTTGAAAACGCGATCGGATTCATCGCCGGCGGGCAGCCGCTTGGATGGGCGTTGAAGGAGTTCAATGACGTTTTCGCCGCCAGCTCAGTCAGCCTGACGAACGTGATCAGAGACAAAGATGGCGGCGTGGAAGTTTCAGACCGCAAAATCGCGGAATTATGGCTGGAACGCAACGACGCCGAAGGATACGTGTTGATGGGCGATCCGGCTGTGCGTATGAGGAAAGATGCATTGGCGTAAGAGGGCAGAGAGAGTACGGAAAAAACGGAAAAGACGGAACAGACGGAAAAAAGAGAGGGGAATTATGATTGAGAAATTGATCTATGAACCGGAAAGTTACGCGATCAGAGGGGCTTGTAATGAACATTGCTGCGGGTGATGATTATTGTTGGTTGCGGATACGCATCTTCGGATCGAGCGGACCTGAGCGGATCTATCCGGTCGAGGCTGAGCTGGACGACGGAAGCTGGTACGCCGGCCAATTGAAACTGGGCGAGGAAGAGTTGACCGAATTGTTCACGCTCGAATCCGAGGCGCGCGATTACGGGATCAAGCTTGGCCGGCTGCTCTTCAACGACAAGATTCTAAGGGCATACGCGCTGGGGCGAGGGCGCGCGCAGGAGCGGTGCGAAGGGCGATTGCGCATCCAGCTTTGGATTTCGCCGGCGTGCGGCGAGCTGCATGCGCTGATGTGGGAACGGATCTTCGTCGAATTGAACGGGCACTACGTTCCGCTTTCGAGCGCCGAACTGACGCCGTATTCGCGTTTCACGCGGTTATCAAAAGCCGAGCCGGGCGCGATCAAAGACCGTCCGCTCAAAATCCTGATCGCCGTCTCAAACCCCACGAACCTGCCCGCCGGATACGCCGAGATCAAAGTCGAAGCGGAGATCGAAAACATCGCGGACGCGCTGGCCGATGTTGACGACATCGCCGTCACGATCCTGCCCGGACGGACGGGCGTGAAGTCCGATAAGCTGCGCGAAAAACTGCGGCAGCTCAAATTCAGAGTCGAGGAAGGCGCGACCTCGCCCGACGCGATTCAGACAAAGCTCGGCGAACATCACATCCTGCATTTCCTCGGGCACGGCAAATTCCAGCCGAACAAAGCCGGCTTCGAAGGGAAGATGGCGCCCGCGGGAGTCTCGTTCCTCTACCTGGAAGACGATGACGGCAGCCTGCTGCTCGCGCCCGACGACGAGATCGTGCGCCGGCTGGCGGCGTTTGAAGGCATTCCGCGATTGATCTTCCTGGCCGCGTGCGAGACGGCCAAACACGACGCCGAAGACCGGCGCCCGTTCGTCGGGCTTGGACCGAAGCTGGTCGAGGCGGGATTCCCGGCAGTCGTCGCGATGCAGGAAAAAGTACCGATGGATTTGGCGCGGCGGCTGACCCATTTCTTCTATCACAACCTGCTGCAGCATGGCCTGATTGACCTTGCATTGAACGAATCGCGCAAATTTCTGCAAAGCGAGCGGCACAGCGACTGGGCCATCCCGGTCTTGTTTATGCGCGTGCCTGGCGGACGGTTGTTTGAAGCGAACCCCGTGCGCTCGGCGTTGCGTGAAATCAATTCGGCGCGGCTCTTCGGCCCGCGCTGGCGTTACGGACACCTGCCGCTGGAAGCCGCGACGCTCACCGGGCGGCAGATCAAAGCCAATTGGGAGCGCGTCGCGCAGCAGACGTCGGCCCGCGTTGATTTGTGGCGCCGGACGCTCGAATTGCTGAAGAACGAAAAGGGGCTGCCACTCTTCCTGGCGGTTTCCGGCGAGCGCGGTACGGCCCGCTCGACTCACCTGCGGCGGCTGGTGAAACAGACCGCCGAGCAGTCGCTGGCGAACATGGACGAGACTCAGATCCTGCCGATCTACGTTGACCTGAACCTGCGGATGCGCCAACCGGGCGCGAGAGCCGATTTCCTCGCGTTGCTCACGGCGAGTTTGAACGAATACTGGCCGTCGGAACTCGATGAAGAGGCGATGCAAGGATTGCTCGACGGCGACAACCCGCGGCTGCGCGTGGTCTTCGACAACTGCGAAGACCTGCCCGAATCCGATTCGGTCAGAGGGCGCAATCAGATAGTCGAGGAATTGCGTAACAACATCCACAGATATTTTGACCGGCATCAGTTCGTGATCACGGTCGGTTATGGCGACGCGGGGATTTTGAAACTGCCCATTACCCATCTGCTCGACACGCAACTGCTCAGCCGCCGCAAGGTGGAGAAGTTTCTGCGCCACGAGATCGTCAGAGATCTGCGCGAGCGACGCGCCGCCGAGTCCGAGATCAGGGCCGCCTACCGCCTTGGTGAAGACCTGACCAAGGCTCTGGAAAAGACACGGCTCTTCGACCTGGCCGCGCAGCCCTGGTTGTTGGCGCGAATGGTCGAGCAGGCCGGGACGAGCAGCTATCCGAAGAGCCGCGCCTCGGTCTTGCAGGAGGTCGTCGAGGACAAAGTCGGGCGCATCCCGCGCGAAGGCGGAATGCAGGCGCGCGCGCTGGAGACGATGTTCGCGCTGGCTTGCGAGATGCAGTTTTCGCGCCGCCAGAGCCTGCCGCTGCACGAGGTGATCCCGCTCATGGCCGAAGCGCGCGGCGGCCGCGAATACAGGCTGGAAGAGATGCTCGGCCAGTTGATCGATCAGGACCTGCTGGCGATGCGGGGCGCCGAGGCGGTCAGGTTTCTCTACCCCGCTTTGCAGGCTTACTGCTGCGCGCAGGCGCTCGTCAGGCGGGCGCCGGCCGGGGATTCGCAGTCGTACTGGGAGCTGATCACCAGCGGACTGGGGCGCATCAACCAGGTGCGGTGGTGGCAGGACACGCTGACCTTGTTGTGCGGGATGCTCGCGAATCCCGACGAACTGCTCGATCAGATCATTTACGGCGAATCTTTCGCCGAAAGCGAGCGCGTGTTCCTGGCCTCGCGATGCCTGCTCGAAAGCCAGCGCGCGCGCGATCAACGGAAAGAGCAGGGAATTGGCGCGGCCGGAGAGCTTGCCGACGAAGTGCGCGACGCCCTGTTGTGGTTGCTCGATAACCGCCGTTCGGTCGGCGCCCGCAAAATTTCCGCGCTTGTGACTGACACGTTGCGGGAATTGATCAGCGCCCATCGCGCGGCGGCGTTAAAAACGCAGGGGAGCGCGGCAGATCAGGCGAACGCGGCGATCGAGCCGGAGCAACTGATGAGCGCGATGCATCAACTGCTCGAACGTTCGCAGACCGTCGGATCTAGTTACGTCGCCGACCGCGTGATGGAGGCTCTGATCTGGCGCTCGTCATCGGTCAACGAGCCGCGCTCGTTCCGGCGTCTGCGCGCGGTGGAAGAGCTTGGCCGCCAGCGCAGGCCCGAAGTCGCGCCCTACCTGGCCCACGTCGCGATGGCGCGGACTCGCATCTCATACAACAAAGGCCGCGTTTACGAATACGGCGGCATACGGCAGGCGGCGGGCCGCGCGCTGCGGCGGATGATGCCGGGATTTGAAAAAGAGCTTGAAGCGGCGGACCCGGCGCTGGCCAAAGTCGTGACGCTCTGGGCCGAAGCCAGCGACCCGGCGCAGCCGGAAGAGAAGGTCAAAGAAAACATCAATCAACTGGCCGCGCTGCTCCGCAAGACCGAAGAGGCGTGCAAGGTCGAGAAGATTCCCGAAGCGTTGCCGGCGATGGCCGCGTTCGCGCTCGGCGATATTGACAACGACGAATCGCACTCGATCCTTTACGAAGCCTTCCTGAATGAGCGGACTGAGCGCGAAACCCGCTGGGCGATCACCGACGCGCTGTCGTTGCTCGACTCCGAAGAGGTCATGAATTCGGTCGTCTACAAACTGGTCCCGAGCCGCGAGCAGCTCGAAGACGAGAGCTTCGAAATATCCAAGGCCCCGTCCGCCGACTGGCACGAGATGCTGAACCTGTTGATCGGCCAGTTGCGCAATCCCGATTCGCGCGCGCGCCGGTTTATCGAGCGGATCCTGACCGATGACCGCGCGGATTTCCTGCTCAAAGGCCGCGCCATTCTCGCCTTCGGCTTTCTCAACGAGCAGAGCTGGAAAGAGAAGTTTGAGAAGGTTGCGCTCGGCGATTTCGACGAGATCAAAATGCCGCGAGGCCAGCGCAGACAGGCCGAGGCCTATTTGCGGACGAAAGCTTTGCAGGCCCTGGCCGAAATCGGCGACCGCGAAACGCTTCGCCGCCTGCGCGGTTTCAAAGGCGACGGCCACGCGAGTTGGCCGCCCGAAGTCGAACGAGTCTTTTACATCACGAGCGAAGAGATCAACTGGCGGATGACCGCCGAAGGCGTAATTTGAAAAAGATGGAAATCATCCACGAAGTCACACGAAGAGACACAAGGGAAGTTTGTAGCCCTTCGCCGAGGCGGAAGCGTTTGGCGCCGTGGAATGGCTCTGTAGCGAACGCTTCCGCCTAAAGGCGGGACTACGAACTGATTTTTAGAGGAGAAACACCATGCCAATCCGACAAATCCTAAACACGAATCAAGATTACTACCTCATCAACTTCGACAGCGATTGCAAAGAACGCATGGCCGACGACGGGCGGGCGCTGAGCGAGCTTGTTGTTGATGAATTGAAAAGGGAGCCCATCACCGATGTCTTCGTGATGAGCCACGGCTGGATGGGCGATCTCGATGGCGCCAAGGCGCAATACGACAAATGGACGGCCAATTTGTGGAGTTGCGCCGACGACATCGAGGCTGTGAAGAAGAAGCGGCCTGGTTTCAGACCGCTTCTGATCGGGCTGCACTGGCCCAGCAAACCGTTTGGCAACGAAGACACTGGCGGCGCGTTCGACCTCAGCCTCGCTACGGGAGGCGATGATGTCGTCAAGATCGCAATCGCCGATCAAATCGCGCTGCTCGGCGCTTCGGACGAGATCGGGCCGCAACTCGAAACGATCTACAAAGCCTATCTGGAACTGGACGAACCGGACACTCTGCCGGATGAAGTGCGAAGGGCCTATCTGGAGATTGAGAGCAGGCTCGGACTCGAGGGCGAAGACCGTGAGCCGTTCAATCCCGAAGAGGTTTTCCGGAACGCGCTCGACGCCGATCAGCAAGAGGACGAGTTCGCCAGCTTCGCCGGAGGGTTCAGTTGGGGCGACCTGCTCGCGCCGCTGCGTGTGCTGTCGTTCTGGCGGATGAAAGACCGCGCGCGCCTCTTGGGCGAATCGGGAGCGAACGAGTTTCTGCGGAAGCTGCAGCAGGCTGCGGCCGGACGTGACGTGCGATTCCACTTGATGGGCCACAGCTTCGGATGCATCGTCGTCACCACGATGATCGCGGGCTCGTCCGAAGCGACAATGGCGCAAGACTCCGTCCACTCGATCTTTCTCGCTCAGGGCGCGATGTCGTTGTGGGCCTACTGCCCGAAGATTCCACACGCGAAAGAGAAAGCCGGCGCCTTCAACCGCCTTGTCAAAAACAACCGCGTCAAAGGCGCGATCGTGACCACGCTGTCGGAGCACGACTCGGCCGTGGGTTTCTTTTACCCCCTGGCCGCCGGGTTGAAATTCCAGGCTGATTTCGCCCTCGAACTGCCGAAATACGGCGCCATCGGCTCGTTCGGTATTCAGGGACTCGATGACATCACCGAAGGATTGACGATGGGCAGGAAAGATCATCAGTACAATTTCAAAGCCGGCCGAATCTACAACCTCGAAAGCAGCGGCGTGATTAAAGAGAAAGCGTTGGCGGTGGGCGCGCACAGCGATATCGCGCACCCCGAAGTCGCGCACGCGTGGTGGCAGGCGGTGATGGCTGATTGACCAAAACGTGGCGGTAGCCCGACCGTGAGGGAGGGCGTGGGCGCTGTATCTATATCAGAGTTATGCGCGCTGTTTTTTGCAGCGCGGCTTCACGCCGGGGCGCTGGTGTTCCAGATGTCAATGTGGAGCTTCCACGTTCCGCCGTCGTCTTTCCAGACCACGACGTATTTGCCCACATCGGTTATCGCGCCGGCCCCTTCGGGTTGGATCGTCAGGGTGTATTGGCCGACTTCGACGGCCAGGTCGCCACGCTCTTCGAGGAGTTTGGTTTCGAGCCTGGCTTCCTTGATGCCCAGTTTCATCATGCCTTGCCAGAAAACCGTGATGTCCGGGGCGCCGGTCACTATTGAGCCGTTGGGCGGCAGCAGCCAGGCGTCTTCGGCGTAACAAGCGGCGACGCCGGCTGCGTCGCCGCGCTTGAATGCGGCCATGAAGTTTTCGTTTCCCGCCTGAATCGCTTCACTGATTTTTGACATCGCGTTGTTCCCCTTTGTTAGTGAGTTGTTTTGATCGAGCGATTTCCCGCTTGGCGATTATCGAATTGTTCGGCCATCGCGTCACTCACCGCGCGCCGCTTAGAGCTTCCGTGATCGTCCGCGCGAAATCGCCCAGCTCGCTTCTGATCACGACATAGGTCATCGTGTCGTGGCCGGTGGCTTCTCGATTGACGATGATCAGCTTGGCGCCGTTTCTATGGACGTGTTCATAGCGTGGTTGACAATGTCGGCAAGCGGGTTAAGATACCCGCTTCTTTTAACCAAAATTGTGGCGCTGACCGCGTCAATCTAATCAGCGCCGCAATCGATGTCACCAAATGTTGCCATTCACTTCGTGTGCGATGACTCTGGAATTTAAAGCTGGCCCCGGCGAAAGATCAATCATTTATAGTCTCAGTAGCCCGACCGTGAGGGAGGACTTGGTCGCATCAGCCCAAGCCCTCCCTCGCGGCCGGGCTACTGATTCAGTGGGGTGTGGATTTATGTCACAAAGGTCGAAGTTTGTCAGCCTGCTCCTAAGCTCTGCCCTGATTCTTTCACAAATAATATCGCCGATGAGCGCATTCGCCTCCAGTCCAAGAGGACGTGTGGGGCGCGGCGCGGTCAAAACCAAACCCGACACGATCACCGGAACGATACAGGGACGCGTCATTGACCCGGGCGAATTGCCGCTGGCCGACGTGCGCGTTCGCGTTACCAATGAGGAGACGGGGAACATTCGTACTACCAGGACCGGTTTCGACGGTTGGTATAAGATCAACCTTCTGCCGCTTGGCTTTTATAAGGTCGAGGCGTCGAAAGAGGGTTTCACTCTCGTGAAAAACGCCAACCAACCGGTCAAGATCAGGCTCAACGAGACTGTCAAGACTTTGCCTGACATAATTCTTGGGCCCGCGGCCGCTTCGCCGCCGCCTGCCATCGCCTCCGCTTCGCCGCTCCCTCCTCCAACTACAACTCCGACGCCTCCTCCAACGCAGTCCCCAACAAAGCCCGCGGAGGAGAACAGCCAGTTGGCCAATCAGATTGACGCCACGCGGCGCGCGAATTCCGACGAGCGGATGGTCTCGCTGCTGCCATTGACCGCGATCCGCAGCTTCGATGACCTGGCTCTGCTGGCCGCGGGCGTCGCGCCTCCGCCGCAGGTCAGAGGCGTGGCAGGCCCGGGCATCGGCGCCGGGATCGGAACCGCCGGCCAGTTTTCGGTCAACGGCCAGCGCGCCCGCTCGAACAACTTCACCGTTGACGGTTCGGACAACAACGACGAAGACGTGGGCGTGCGCCGCCAGGGATTCGTCACACTCGTCCCGCAGAGCGTTGAAAGCATCAAGGAGATTCAGATTGTCACGCATCTGTGGGACGCCGAGCACGGACGCAGCGCCGGTTCGCAGGTCAACGCCGTGTCGAAATCGGGAACCAATTTCTTTCACGGCCAGCTTTATGATTTCTTCAATCACTCGGCGCTCAACGCCCGCAACTTCTTCGACTATTCAGCGAAAAACGCCCCGGCTAACAATCTGACCGCATTGGCCATTGGGCGCTTCATCAATGGCCAGCCGACAAATACGCGCGTGCTACCCGTCCGCATTGATTTTGAGGATGTCGTGCTGCCGAACCCTTCGGAGGGCAAAGATCGGTTCCAGCGCAATCAGGGAGGGGCCGCGCTGGGTTTTCCGATCATTCGTAACAAGACCTTCTTCTTCGGATCGTTTGAGCGGCAGGACATCAAGGCAAGGCAGGAGACCCATTTCGCCGTGCCGACCGTTACGCAACGCGGTTTTCTGGGATTCGGCGCGACCGGATTCGGCGCGACCGATCGCACGGGCGTCGGTCGAATCTTCCCGCCGACGTCCATCGCAGGCGATTCGGTTTTTTCGCTCTATCCGTTCGCGAACAACCCGGTCGGGCCATATGGCGAAAACACCTTCACGCAGGTTTTGCCCGCCGACGCGCACGGGACGATCTATTCGCTGAAGCTCGATCACAATTTCAGGCTATTCGGCCCGGAAGTCACGCACACCTTCACAGCGCGCTACAATTTTACTGACGACGAACGCCAGGTCCCGGCGGTCGGCGGAGCGATCTTTTCAGGTGTCGCGCCGAGCGTTCGCACGCAGAACCTGTCGCTCTTCCTGAACAGCCAGTTGTCGCCGACGATGGCCAACCAGTTGCGCGCCAGTTACGGTCGAACCCGGTTGACGTTCGACGAGCTACGCGACAGTTATCTAAAGAAGTCGCAACTCCTGCCAAACGAGCCGCTTTTGCTCAATGCGCCGAGGGTAGGCAATTTTACCTTTCCGTCCCCAACTCCTTCGTTCGTTAATTACCGCAGAAGCACTGACCTCTTCGATGTCGAAAGCAGTCTGTCGCCAGTCGGACAACTCCTGGTCTATCCGTTCAGCCCGGTCGGACTCGACGTTTATCTCTTCCCACAGGCTCGCGCGAACAACACGGCTCAGGTGGCCGACACTTTCAGTTACTTCCGCGCAAACCACGCTCTCAAATTCGGTTTCGATGTTCGTCGCACGCAGCTCAATAGTTTTTTGAATCGCAACTTTCGTCCGCAGGTCGTTTTCGGTGGAACGCCCGATCTGACAGGACTTTTCTCGCAGGCCCCGATTCCAAACATCAGCCGGTTCGGGCCGACGCCTGGTTTCCTCAGCGGCGCTGATCTGGCTTCGCTCGGCATTCCAACGGGCATCTTCCAGTCTCTCGCGATCGGCGCGCCCGATTCGACTATCGGCTTGCGGTTCTGGCAGTTCAACTTTTTCGCCAACGACAATTGGCGCGCGCGACGCGGGCTGACCCTGGATTACGGGCTGCGTTACGAGCTGAATACTGTGCCGCGTGAGGTCAATTCGCGCATCGAAAACACTTTCTCGCTCAGTCAGGTTCCTGCAAACGATCAATCGCTCAGACTCGCCGTTAACTTCAACGACTTGACCAAGATCGTTTTAGACAGTCAGAAATTGCTCAATTCGTTCAACGCGACGCTGGGAGCGCTGCGCGGCGTGTTGGGTGGACGCGACAAGATATTTGATTCCGACCGGAACAATTTCGGCGGGCACGTAGGATTCGCTTGGGACCCATTCGCGGCCAACACGGACCAGGTAGGGAAGACGGCGATTCGTGGCGGCGTCGGCGCATATTACGATCTGACGCTGGGCAGCGTGGTTAGTCAGTCGCGCAACGTTTTTCCGAACTTCCTGCCGTTCAACGTTGACGCCAGCACGTTCGCTTATGCCCAGAGGACTTTCCCTTACTTCGCCGCCGGCGAGACTGGATTTATATCTATCTTAAATCCGCGTTATTTGGGGATCGACGTTATCCGCAACAACCAATCCACAACGGTCGGGTTGCTTTCGCCGGAGCTGTTAAACGGGATCAGACTGCCGTCAGGTGTCTTGCAGCAAGTGCTTGGATTGCTCTTCGATCCATCTGTCGCCGGAGCGCCACGCTCGGGAGGCGGACTCGCGTTTACTCTGCCTGACAACAATTTGCGCTCACCTTACGCGTTGCATTACAACCTGCAATTAGAGCGCGAATTGTCCAGCGACCTTCTGGTCAACCTGGCTTATGTGGGAACGCGCGGCGTCAAACTGACGCGGTTCCGAACCCCGAACGGCGGGCCGAATTCGATAACGGCGCCGGTTGACCCGCTTGCGCTGGTTCCGAACTCGTTCTTAGCCATCGCCCTGCCGCCGCTCTCGGATGTCAACGCCGGCAGGCTCTCGCGCCCGAATCCGCTGCTCGGCGCCTACACGGTCTTCGATTCGTCGGCGGCCTCGAACTATCATTCGTTCCAGGCGACCGCGACGAAGCGTTTCTCGCAGGGCTACCAGTTCAGCGCGGCCTACACGTGGTCGCACGCGATCGACGATGTTTCGGACGTGTTCGATGTGGCGGGCGCGTTTGTATTGCCGCAGGACGACCGCGCTCTGGGGCTGGAACGCGGCGCCGCAAATTTCGACGTCCGCCATCGTCTCGCTTTTAGTTCGACGGGCAATCTGCCATTGCTGCATCGCTACAACGACGACAAGGGCGCCGCCGGGTTCCTGCTGGGCAGTTGGCAGTACGCCACATTCATGACCTATCAGACCGGCCAGCCGTTCACAGTCAACACCAGTTACGACATCAATATGGACGGCAATCTGACCGACCGGATCGACACGCTCAACGGGCTGGCGCTGATTGACAGCCGGCGGCAAAAACTGCGGTTGACGGCGGCCGACCCCACCACGCTGCTTGCGGCATTGGGCGCCAACGGGCGTGTCGGGCGCAACGTCTTCCGCGCCGGCAGAGTGGCGAAGACCGATTTCGCGCTGGTCAAAAATTTCAACGTGCGTGAGGGGCAATTCGTCCTGTTCCGTGTCGAAGCTTTCAACATTTTCAACCGCACCCATTTCGCGATCCCTGTAAGAGTTCTGGAAGCGCCGAGCTTCGGCAGTTCGGTTGACACGCTGTTCAACCCGCGCCAGGTACAGTTTGCTTTGAAGTATGTGTTCTAGGGGAGTGGGGAGTGGGGAATAGGGAATGGGGAGTGGGGAATGGGGAATGGGGGGACAAGGAAGGTTCTTCCCCCACTCCCCACTCCCCACTCCCCACTCCCCACCGCTCAGGATTTTCAACTTAAGGAGAGTGGCATGAGTATCATTGCACAGGTTCACGCTCGTGAAATTCTGGATTCGCGCGGCAATCCGACTGTCGAGGCCGAGGTCGTGTTGGAAAGCAGCGCGATGGGGCGCGCCGCCGCGCCTTCGGGGGCCTCGACCGGCGAAAACGAAGCCGTCGAGTTGCGCGACGGCGACAAGTTCCGCTATCTGGGCAAAGGCGTCCGGCTGGCCGTCGAGAACGTCAATAAGACCATTGCCAACGCCGTCGTCGGCAAAGACGCGTTCGATCAGGTCGAGATCGATCAGACGATGATGGATCTGGACGACACGCCGAACAAATCGAAGTTGGGCGCGAACGCGATCCTGGCCGTTTCGTTGGCGACGGCGCGAGCCGCGGCGACGGAGCTTGAGGTCCCGCTCTACCGCTACGTCGGCGGGACGGGCGCGCGAACGCTGCCCGTGCCGTTGATGAACATCATCAATGGAGGAGCGCACGCCGACAACAACGTTGATTTTCAGGAGTTCATGATCGTCCCGGCCGGAGCGCCGAGTTTCACCGAAGCGCTGCGCTGGGGCGCCGAGGTCTTTCACACGTTGAAAGGCGTGTTGAAGAAACGCGGATATTCGACCTCCGTCGGCGACGAGGGCGGATTCGCTCCGAGCCTGAAATCGAACGACGAGGCGATCGAGGCGATTCTGGAGGCGATCAGCGCCGCTGGTTATACGCCGGGCGAACAGATCGCCATCGCGCTCGATCCGGCCAGTTCGGAGTTTTTCGACGAGGGCCATTACGTCTTCAAAAAATCGGACGGCCGCAGACTCAGCTCGGAAGAGATGGTCCAGTACTGGATCAACTGGGTGAGGCAGTATCCGATCATTTCAATCGAAGACGGGCTGGCCGAAAACGATTGGAACGGATGGGCCACGTTGACCGAAGAATTGGGCGACACGGTTCAGCTCGTGGGCGACGACCTGTTCGTGACCAACACGCGGTATCTCGAACGCGGCATCGAAGAGGTCGTGGCCAATTCGATCCTGATCAAAGTCAACCAGATCGGAACGCTGACCGAAACGCTCGATGCGATCGAACTGGCGAAGACGAACAACTACACCGCGATCATCTCGCACCGTTCGGGCGAGACCGAAGACTCGTTCATCGCCGACCTGGCCGTGGCTACCAACGCCGGACAGATCAAGACCGGCTCGGCTTCGCGCACCGACCGGGTCGTGAAATACAACCAGTTGCTGCGGATCGAAGAGGATCTGGGCGGCATGGCGCGCTACAACGGCTTCGCGTCGTTCTATCAGCTCGAACTGGGTGAGTTGAATTTTCCGGTGAAGATGAGATCTGCGAGAAGATAACTGGGAGGAAGGCATTTTCCATTTTCCATTTGATATTCGTCATTTGTCTATGATCAGCATCGGCGTCGCCGAACCGCCGCCCGCCGTGACATTCAACAACGCCGAGGAAGAGAGCCTGACGCCTGCGCCCTCGACATCATCGCCGAGCCAGGTATAAGGATCGAAATCAACGTAGCGATCCTCAAACGTGATCTGCCCGCCGGACAGAGTCGGAAACGGTTCCTTCAACACCTCCACGCGCTCCTGCACGACGAATGAAGCGCCCGTCGCCTCGCTGACCGCGCGGTTCCAGTCGTCGTCGTTGCACTGCCAGCCCAATACCACGCCACGCCCGCCGTAATCACCATTCGGTTTCAGGACCAGAACTTCACGACGTCTGTTGACGAAATCAATCAGGTCAACGCGCCTGCCGCGATAAGTCGTGAAGCCTTCGCGCAGGATGCGAGTCCACGGGATGCGCCGCCGCAGCGCTTCCTTTTCATCGTCAGGAAAGATGTGGTCGTATTGAGGATCGTCGAGCAGCGCGAAGAGCGCTTTTTTCGTGAGCGCCTGGGCGCGGAACGAATTGACCGCGCAGACCGCGCGGTCCCGCACGGCGCGGATCAACGGATGATCCAGTCCTCTCGCGTTGAGGGCCCGAGACAGCAGCTCGCCCGTCACGACGCGTTTGTAGACGAGATTGATCTGGATATCCCCGGCGCGCAGCCATCCGCCGCGATATTCAAGCTCGTTCGGATCAACGATGATCGCGGCGTAACCGCGCGAATCGAAGTATTCATGGCAGATTTCGAACTCGGCCCGCGTCTTGACGTCATTCCAATCAACGATCGCTATGCGCGGGCGGTCGCGCCCGCCCCACTCGCGGTAACAAGAGAGCAGCGCCTCCAGAATGCGTGGTCTGATTTCGATGCGCCGCGACGGATACTTTCCGGCGAACTCGCGCATGATATCCATCTCCATGAAAATTTCACTGAGAGTGTCGCCGTAAAGCAGTCCGCCAGGAGAGTCGGCGTTGTATTCGACGAAATAGAACTCGCCTTGCGAATCGAAGAAAGCGTCCAGCCGCCCGCTCGCGTCAGGGGCGCCGAATCCGGGGTCAATGGAGATCAGCCGCTCCTCGTCCGGCGTCAGATCCAGCTCGGCGCGCAATTTCTCGTCGGCCATCAGCTCGCGATAGAGCCTTTCAATCGCCGAAAGCACAAGTGTCGAATCGCGCCTGACCTGTTCGTATTGCTTCTCGATGATGAGCATCGGGCGCAGAACCGTGCAGATCGGGCGGTCGCCGAAGCGCAGGTTGTATCTGACGGTTCCCTCGCTGAGTTTTGCGATTGCGTCTTCGGCGAGCGGGCCTTCGAGAAGGGAGTGGTAATGTTTGATCGCGTCTGTCGTCATTGCCGTTTTTTGTCAAAGTGCGGATTTTCGTCGTCTGTCTTCTCGCCCTGATGATCGCCGCCATTGAGTCAAGAGAAGAAGAGAATACGGAAAAGACGGAAAAGACGGAACAAACGGAAATTCTCAGACAGAGGGTTACAGGGTTCAGGCAAGATTGGTCGAGAGGGATTCCTCAACTTTCTTTCTTCATCTTGAAAAATCCCGTTCATCCTGTCAAAAAGCTTCCGTCTGTTCCGTTATTTCCGTCTTTTCCGTATTCTCTCCCGGCGCTTACGCGCGTTCTCAGGGCTTGGTTATCATCGAGGCGTGGCTTATATTACCGCAACCGCGACGCAAACTGCTTGCTCTCTCAAAAAACAATTTCGTTCAGGAGTAATCGTGTCAATTCGTAACGCTGTCATCCCCGTGGCCGGTTTGGGAACTCGTTTGCTTCCGGCCACGAAGTCGCAACCGAAAGAGATGCTGCCCGTGGGCAAAAAGCCGATCGTGCAATACATCGTCGAAGAACTGCATCTGTGCGGCGTCGAGCGCGCGCTGTTTGTCACCGGGCGCGGCAAAAGCTCCATCGAAGACCATTTCGACGACGACCCCGACCTGATCCGCACGCTGCGCGAAACGGGCAAGGAGGACTTGCTCGAAGAATTGCAGTACGAGCGGACGGGCGTCCATTTTCTCTATACGCGGCAGCGGCGGCAGCGAGGCTTGGGCGACGCGGTGTTGTGCGCCGAGCATTTTACCGGCGCCGAGCCGTTCGTCGTCGCGCTGGGTGATTCGATCATCGGCCGCCATAAACCTTCGCCGATCGTCGAGCGGCTGATCGCCGCCTTCGAAGCGCGCGAGGCCTCGTGCGCAATCGCCGTCGAGGAGGTTCCGATGGATCAGGTCTCGATGTACGGCGTGGTCAAACCGGCTTCCGACACGGAGGTTTTCGAGATCACCGACCTGATCGAAAAACCGAAGCGCGAAGAGGCGCCGAGCAATTGGGCCATCGCCGGAAGATACGTCTTTGCGCCGAGTCTCTTTTCCGCGATCAAACGGACAAATTTCGATCATCGCGGCGAATTGCAGTTGACCGACGCGATCAGACTGATGCTGCGCGAGGGCGAGCGCGTCGTCGGCGTCAGGCTGCCGCGCGAGGAGAAGCGGTACGACATCGGCAATTTCGAGAGCTACTTCGAGACCTTCGTCGAATTCGCGCTGACCGACCCGGAATTCG
>Ga0187894_10004497_pt1 | contig 14905 bp, 11 predicted proteins | sample GBC1701081metaG_FD_136650 | JGI IMG/M metagenome (GOLD analysis project Ga0187894, IMG submission 136650) | White microbial mat communities from a lava cave in the Kipuka Kanohina Cave System on the Island of Hawaii, USA - GBC170108-1 metaG ...
CCAGCCTCCGATCGGCGCGCCCCCGGCCACCAGCAGCGCGCTCATCAAAACGACGAAGCTCGCCAGCGTCAGCCAGAACGAAAGCATGTTGAGCCGGGGGAAAACCATTTCGCGCGCGCCCAGCTGGATCGGCAGAAAATAATTCCCGAAGGCGGATTGCGGCGCGACGCTCAAAACCATAAAGACCATCATCGTCCCGTGCATCGTGACCATCGCCAGATAGAACTCCGGCTTCATCAATCCGTCGTTGAACCCGTCGGGAAAGATCATTTCGAGCAATGGCCATCGGCTTTGCGGCCAGGCCAGTCGCAGCCGCACGAGCAGCGACATCGCCGATCCGATCAACGCCGCGATCAGCGCAAGAAAGAAATATTGAAGACCGATGATTTTGTGATCACGGCTGAAGACGTATTTGCCGATGAACGTGGAAGGTTTCGCTGTTTGGGGCGGAGCCTGAGACATCACTTACTGTTTGCTGTTCTTCCTCAACCACTCTTCGTAATCGCGCGACGACTTCACGTCCAGAAAGGCGCGCATCTGGTGATGAAACTGGCCGCACAACTCCGCACAAGCGATTTCGTAGCGTCCCTCGCGCGTCGCGGTGAAATGAATGTTGATCGTCATCCCGGGCACGGAGTCCTGTTTAAGGCGCAGCGCGGGGACGTAAAAATCGTGGATCACATCTTTTGACCTGAGCGCGAGGTTGATCGGACGGTTGACCGGCGCGGCCAGCGTGGTCGTCACCACATCGTCTTTGCCCGCCGGATCATTCGGATCAATGCCGAGCGGCCCCGGACGCGCGCCAACTGAGTTGTCGGCGTCGTTGTAAAGCCTCGGATCGGTACGCCCGAATTTCCCGTCGGCCCCGGGATAGCGAAAGTTCCACACGAACTGCTGCGCGACGGCTTCGACCCGGACGGCGTCCGGAGGCGCCTGATTCAATCGCAACCGCGCCCAGACTCTTTGCCCGGTGATCGCCAGCGCGATGAAAACAACAGTGGTGATCGCGGCCAGAATTACCTCGACCCGCGCGTTGCCCTGCGAATGCGAGGCGCGTTCATCGCCTTTCGCCCGGAAACGCCACACGGCATAGCCCAGAGCGGCATGCGTGATCAGGAACCCGGCGCCGATAATCGCCAATGTGATTTTGAACTGATGATCAATCGCCGGGCTGTGCGCGGAGACCGATTCAGGCAATCGCCACTTCGGCCAAACGAAAAGACTGGCAGTAATGATTGCCGTGAGCCAGATCGCAATTGCGAGTAATCGAGACATAGGAATAGGAGTGGGGAATGGGGAATGGGGAGTGGGGAATGGGGATTTGCGAATTGAAGTTCCTTATCCCCACTCCCCACTCCCCATTCACGGGATCATCATCGCCGGTTGAATCTTCAGGGATCCCGGCTGGTAAGCGACAGAACCGTCGAATGTGAAATCGGCCTTGGCGTCGGCTTTTTCAGCCACTGTGACCTTAGCGGTCTTCGCGCCGTACCGCTCGTGCCAGGCTTCGATCTCGTACTCGCCGGGGGGCAATCCATTGATCGTAAACTGTCCGTTCGAGCCGCTGACCGCGAAGAATGGATGCGCGAGCACGGCGATGTGAGCCATCATCCACGAATGCTGGTTGCATTTGACCGGGATCATGACTTCCGGTTTTGTAAACTTGCGGATGATCGGTCCCTGCCCGGCCAATTGCGAGTCGTTGAACTCACGGTTGACTCGCGGGATGGGATGGATGTTGTGGTTGGTCTGATCGGAGTTGACGATCTTGAGTGGCTGGCCGGCCCGAATACCCAGAACGCGCGGGACGTATTTGCAGCCCTTCTGATCGAGCGTGATTTCGGTCGAAGGCGTTTCAAACGTTACCTGCGGCAATCCGCCCTTGACGTAGACGAAGACGTTTTGGAGCTTGCCGTTATTGACGACCACGTCGTCGAGGAAATTCTCGCCCTCGCATTTCGAGTCGTTGGACATATCCAGTTTACTCGGGGCGGGAACGGCGCCGGTGAAACTGATCACGCCGGTGACATTGCCTTCATTGCCTGCTGGTTTCCACGCCGGCCCCGCAGGCGCGGAAGCCTCTTCCTTGTTGCCACAACCAAAACCAAAAGCGGTGTACAGAGCCAGTAAAAACAGAACGACGCTTCGCTTCGAGAACATTTATGCGGTCTCCTCCAGCTTGATGATTCGTTTGAATAGATTTCCACCACTTGAGCGGCAATCATCGCACAAACAGCCAATGCGGCAAAACGGCGCGCGCCGCGCCCGGAACCGTAGTGCGGCTCGCGCCGCCGAAAACCTGACAGGAAGTTCTCTGGGGTTTGAACAGCCGTCAAACGTTGATCACACCCTGTGGTCGCTGAGGTTGACTTGTTTCAACAAGAACGGTCTCCCAACAGTCGCTTATCCGAAAAACGAAACCATGAATTCATTTTTTTGAATTGTTGAGCGCTCAGTTTTCGTTTTTCTGGAAATATAAGTATATTATTTCGCTCAGGTTATAAAACAAATTGGATTGTTTTTCACGTTGGAATAACAGTTGCGTTTTAACTGAGATGCAACTGAGTTCAAGTCAGGGTAGAGCGCCTGATTGGGATTTTAATCGGGGCGCTCGTGTCCTCTCGTTGCGGTTACGAAACTCCCCCAGCACTAATTGTTACTTAAGCGCTAATTCAAAATCAGAAGCGAAAGTGAGACACCAGATTCGGGATCGGGTTGCGTTTAGCAGGCCGATTCAGCCTTAACAGCCTGCATCCTCGTTTCCAGCGGGATGCCGACCTCAAACGAAGAGAATGGAGTCAGCCAATGAATAAGACCAGGCAATTAATGTTTTGTGGTTTGCTGGCGCTGATGGCGGCGCTTAGCGCCAACTCAATGGCCCAGCACATTCGCGGGGCTTTGGACGGAACGGTCGCCGATCAGAACGGCGCCGTTGTTTTGGGCGCGAAGGTGATCGTCAAAAATGACGCGACCAGCGTAGAGGTCACGGTCACGGCCAATGATCGTGGCTATTTCAACGTTCAAAATCTGGAGGCTGGAACCTACACTGTCAGGGTCGAACAGTCCGGCTTCCGCAAATACATCGCCAAAGACGTCAGCGTCAAAGTCGGCGCCGTAACACCCCTGAACATCACGCTGCAGGTCGGCGCGCAGGAGCAGGTCGTGGAGGTCACAGCCACGAGCACCGAAGCGGCGGTGGACACCTCGCGTTCGACGGTTGACGGCGTGATCACGACCAAGACGATTGACAGCCTGCCCCTCAACGGGCGCAACTTCCTCGACCTGGCGCAGCTCGAACCCGGCGTGCAGGTGCGCGACGGCGGCGACTTCGACCCGACCAAGAACCAGATGGTCGGCGTCTCCATCGGCGGGCGCAGCGGGCGCTCGACCCGCATCCAGGTTGATGGCGTGGACATCACCGACGAGACGGTCGGCACCACGACAGCCAACATCTCCAACGAAACAATTCAGGAATTCCAGGTCAGCCGCTCGACGCTTGACGCCTCGACCGACCTGACTTCGAGCGGCGCGGTCAACATCGTCACACGCAGCGGCGGCAACGCCATCCACGGCGCGGGCTTCGCCTTCTTCCGCGACGAGAGTTTCGCCTCCGACATACGGCTGCTTAAAATTCCGGACAAGAAGCCGCCGTTCGACCGCCAACAGGGTGGCGGTCGCGCGGGCGGATACTTCATCAAAGACAAATGGTTCTGGCACGTCGAATATGAGCAGAACAACCAGGACGGCCAGCAAGTCACCAGCACCCCTGCCTTCCCGCAATTCACCACCGCTTTCGGCGTGCCGCTCGACGAACGGCTTGGTGGAGGGCGCACCGACTACAGCATCACGCAGAACCTGAAGGCCTTCTACCGCTACGGCTACAACTACAACTTCGGCGTGACCGGCTTCGGCGGCATTGACCTTGGGGCCTTCGCCAATCTCAACAACACGAACACGCATGTGGCCGGCCTCGACTATTCGACCGCGCGCTGGACGCATTCGGGCCGCTTCAGCTATCTCAACTTCAACAACTTCATCGTGGACGCCAACACGGCGGCGGGCACGCCGAAGACGCTCGATCCCGGCGGACGCCCCGTGCTGATCAGAATCACGGGGAATTTGCAGGTCGGCCCCGACCTATTGGCGCCGCAACAGACCTTTCAGGACAACAAGCAGAGCAAGTACGACGCGAGCTTCGCGTCCGGCCATCACACCTTCCGCTTCGGCGGGTCTTACAACAAGATTGGCGAGGCGGTCTTCGCCAGCTTCTTCGGTCTGGCGCCGCGCCTGACTTCGCCGCGCAATTCGACGACCATCGCATTCGCCAATACCAATGGCGGAGCGGGCGATCCGCTCAACTATCCGCTGACCCAGATCGTGCTCGGCAACGGCCAGGGCGCGTTCAGCGAGAAGCCGGCTCTCGGATTCCCCAACGGCGGCACGATCAACCACCGCCTCGGCTTCTATTTCACCGACGCCTGGAAGATCAAGCGCAACTTCACGTTCAATTACGGCCTGCGTTACGACTACGACAGCGCGCTGTCGGACAGCGATCTGGCGCGCACGCCGAAGCTGGCCCAGTTCAATCCGGCGCTCGCCGGCAAGCCGAACAACGATATCAACAATGTCGCCCCACAGGCCGGCATTGCCTGGGATTTGCGCGGGGACGGTAAGTGGGTGGTCCGCGCTGGCGCCGGACTCTTCTACGAAACCAACATCATCAACAACTTCCTCTTCGACCGCGTGCTCAACCTGCCACCCGGCTTTGGCAACGACACGCCGGTCTTGACCGCGGGCGCGCCGGACTTGATTGATCCGGGCACGGGTAACTGTATCTTCCGGGCCACCAACTTCAGGACGGCCCCGGGGCAGTGCGGCGTCGCGGGCGGAGTCAACCTCTTCCAGCAACCATTGAAGAATGTGATCGCGGCGGCGGACTTGATGCAACGGACGCTGCAGCAGGTGACAGCCGCGTTGGGGGCGAATTACCCGCCGCCGGGCGTGCCGCCGCTATTCGATCAGACGCTGGACGCCGCGGGCAGCATCATCTTCAACAAGTACAAACGGCCTTACGGTTTCATGGCCAACATCGGCTTCCAGCATGAGTTGAAGCCAGGACTGGTGCTGAGCGTGGATTACATGCGCAACCGCGGCGTCCACTTCAACCAGGTCACTGATCTGAACCGCATCGGCGCGGCCAATACGCTCAATGTCGCCACGGCTCGCGCCGTGATGGCTGCGTTGCACAGGGAAATTGGTTGCCCGGCCGACGCCAGCCCCGCGGCGGTTAATTGCGCGATCGGAAAAGGAGCGTCAATCATTGATTACGCCGATTTCGGCTTGGGCGCGGGAAGCGCGCTCGACGGCTTCGCCTTCCAGGGGATGAACGCTAATTTCCGCGGAATGGGCTTTATCCAATCCCAGGGACTGTCTGTCTACAATGCTCTCACGGTCAACCTGCGTGGTAGACTGGGCAGTATCGGGCCATTCAGGAATATGACCAGCAATTTCAGCTATGCCTGGTCGCGATTCGAGTCTTCGGGCGGCGACCAGGACTTCATCCCCGGCTCGGCCTTCAACGACGCGCCGACGAAGTTCTTTGGCCCAGCTGGGCTGGATCGCACGCATCAATTCAGCATGGGCTTGCTCGTTGATTTCCCCGGGGGATTCAAGCTCAACACGACCAACCGCATCGCCTCGCCGCTGGCGCAATCGGTTTTCCTCTCTTGCACCGATTGTGGCGCGGGAGAGATTTTCTTCAGCGACCTGGACGGCGATGGGGTGATTGACGATCCGCTGCCGGGAACGAATCGGGGTTCGTTCGGACGCAACGTGAAAGACGGCAAGGCGCTGAACACCCTGATCACCGCGTTCAACCAGCAGGTCACGGGCAACACGTTCACGCCCGCGGCCAGAGCGTTGGTTTCCGCCGGACTGTTTAGCGAGAGCCAGCTCAGAGCGCTTGGCGCCGTTTACAACGGTGGCCACGTAGTTGACCTCGCGCCGGCAGATCAGGTCGGGCTGGATTCGCTCATCAACACCGACATCCGCTTCTCGTGGACTTACAAGGTCAGGGAGCGGGTCAGCATCCAGCCGATGGTGGAGGTTTTCAATATCTTCAACGTCGCCAACTACGATACGCCGGGCGGTCCGCTGAGTTCATTACTGGACGCTTCGCCTGGCTCGATCAACGGTACTAGGCCGGGGCAGCGCCGCAACCGTTACGGACTTGGCTCAGGCTCGTTCGCGCCGGGCATTCCGCGAGCCTTCCAGTTCGGCATCCGCGTCGAGTTCTAAACAAAATTCAACACCGGATAAAAATCGAGGCGGCCCGCCAAAGGGCCGCCTCTTTTTTCGTACGCGCGGGATTGCGCGGGCATGATGTCATCGTTTACTGGAAAAACGGGAAGAGCCGCTTTAACTCCGCCTTGTCAGGCCGCCTTCCGTATTCGCAAATCTCGAAAGCCTCGGCATGTTTTATCTTCGCAGCGGTTTCATCGCCATACCATTCCTTCAACACGTTTCTGAAACGATCCGCGGCGCCGATATTGCGCGCGGCGTGTCCCCGGCGGACATCGGCGACTCGTTTGGTCCGCTCTTCGGCGTTTTTCGGCATCAATCCTTCGTGGCCGTTCGCGCCGCCTTCCAGGAATTGCGACTCCATCACGGCCAGCGCGTCCAGCTTCTTGTCCATCACTGCGTCAATCGAGACGGCGATGTCGGGTTGCGACGGGTTGGGCTTCATGAAGCGGTCGGTGTAGTACATAAAGATCGGGTTGTTTTTCATCGGCGGCGTTTCGGGGCAGATGAACGGCACTGTGACCATATAGGCCGCATCCTGCACCAGAATGCCCGTGTAGCGATGATCGGGATGGTAATCGTTCGGGCGCGGGCTGAAGACGATGTCGGCTTTCCATTGGCGGATCAACCTGATGATCGCGCGGCGGTTTTCGAGCGTCGGCGTCAACTCGCCGTCGTGGTTGTCCAGGATCTCGACCGTCGTGCCGAGGATTCTCGACGCCTCCACGACCTCTTTCGCGCGGCGAGTCGCGAGCGGCCCGCCCGCCTCGCGCCAATGGCCGATGTCGCCGTTGGTGACCGAGACAAATTTGACGTGATGGCCTTTTGTCGCCCACATCGCCCCGGCGCCGCCGACCGACAGTTCGCAATCGTCGGGGTGCGCGCCGAAGGCGATGATGCGCAGTTTGCCGTCGCCGGCTTGCGGCGCGATTGAGCCGCTGGCGGCGATGTTTTCAAAGTTGATCGTGAGAGCGATGGCGAACGCCAACAGGCACGCCAGCGCGACGCGACGGAACGTGAGCAGGGAAGTCCTCTTCATTTCGTTTGTCCTCCGAAAACCCCGGGTACGCATCGCTTGGGAGCGCGCTGGCTTCGATGAATGGCCGATGGCGGAAGCCAGGCGCGCTCCCAAGCGATGCGTACCCGGGGTTGATTTGATGGTTTTATGTCATGGAATACAGCGTGTGATATGCTGAGGCTGTTCCGCAATGATTTCAATAGCATTTCGTTCAATTGAGTCGAATCAGCACCGCGAGCGGTAGCGAGCGTGGCTTGCGGCACTGATTATTGGAGGGTAGCAATGTCCACGAATTACGAAAACCTGGTTGTTGAAATGACCGCGCCTGTAGCCCGTGTCACGCTCAATCGCCCCGAACGCCGCAACGCGCTGTCGCTCGCGTTGATGCGGGAATTGACGGCCTGTTTGCGGGAGATCGGCGAATCGAATGAGATACGCGGCGTCATTATCTCCGCCGCCGGAAACGTCTTTTCCTCCGGCCACGACCTGAACGAAATGCGCGGGCGTTCGATCAGCGATTACCGCCGGTTGTTCGACGCCTGCGTCGAGATGATGAGCGCGATCCAGAATATCCCGCAACCTGTCATCGCCGAAGTTCAGGGAATGGCGACCGCCGCCGGGTGCCAACTGGTTGCGGCCTGCGACCTGGCCGTCGCCGCCGAAGAGGCCAAATTCGCCACGCCCGGTGTTCGCATCGGATTGTTCTGCAGCACCCCGATGGTCGCGTTGACGCGAGCAATCGGCCGCAAACGCGCGCTCGAAATGTTGATGACCGGAACGCCGATAGACGCGCGCACTGCCGCCGAATGGGGGTTGGTCAACCACGTCGCGCCCGCCGCCCGGTTGCGCGAGGAGACTCTGGCTTTGGCCGAACGGATCGCCGAAGCAAGCCCGCTGATTGTCGGCATCGGCAAACAGGCCTTCTACGCGCAGATCGATCTCGATCAGGCGAAGGCTTACGACTACACCAAAGAGGTCATGAGCCTGAACGCGATGGCTCAAGATGCGCAGGAAGGCATCGGGGCGTTTTTGGAGAAGAGGAAGCCTTGTTGGACCGGGCGATAACAAAGATCTTCAACGCAAAGGGTCAAAGGGTCAAAGGTTCAAAGGTTCAAAAGGGAAGAAAGCTCAAAACCTTCTCAAGCCTTTGACCCTTTGACCCTTTGTGTTGTTTCAGTTCCTTGTATATGAATATCCTCTCGCTCGAAAACGTCAGCAAAACTTACGGCGTCAAGCCGCTGTTTGAATCCGTCTCGTTCGGCCTGGACGAATCGGACAAGGTCGGAGTGATCGGCGCGAACGGCAGCGGGAAATCAACGCTGCTCGGCGTGATCGCCGGAGAAGAGCCGCCCGACACGGGCCGCGTGGTTATCGCCAACGAAAAGGTAGTCGGGCGCCTTTCGCAAAACCCTCCCTACGATCCTGGTCAAACAGTCATCGAAGCCGTCTTCACCGGCGGCAACGAAGCGCTGCGGCAGAAGCTGGAGCTTGTGCGCGAATACGAGGACGTTTGCGCGAGGCTCGGGGCTCAGGGGGGCGCGGACGAAAAGCTGATGAACCGTGTCGCTGATCTCACCCGGCGGCTTGAAACGTCGGGCGCGTGGCAGCTTGAGACCGAAGCGAAAAACATCCTGGCCCGGCTCGGCGTCGGCGACCTGCGCGCGCGAATGAGCGCGCTGTCTGGCGGCCAGCGTAAACGCGTGGCTCTGGCGCACAGCCTGATCATCAGACCCGACCTGCTGATCCTGGACGAGCCGACCAATCACCTTGACGCGGAAACGGTCGAGTGGTTGGAAAGATACCTGGCCGAACTCAAAGGCGCGCTGCTGCTGGTGACTCACGACCGGTACTTCCTGGATCGCGTCACAAATCGCATCCTCGAAATTGATCGCGGACGCGCGCAGACGTTCGGCGGCAATTACGGCCACTACCTCGAAAAGAAACAGGAGCGGGAAGAGCGGCAGGTCGTCGAAGCTCAAAGGTTGAAACAAATGGCGCGGCGCGAGCTTGAATGGCTGAGGCGCGGCCCGAAGGCGCGCACGTCGAAAGCCAAAGCCCGCATCGATCGAGCCAACGAATTGATCCAACAATCGCGCCAGGCCGCGAGCGAGATTGCCGGCAAAAGGTCGCTCGACGTCGCGTTTGAATCGTCGCGGCTGGGAAGGAAGATTCTGAGCCTGCAAGGCGTCAGCAAATCTTACGACGGACGCGCGATCGTCAGTGACTTCAACTATCAATTCAAGCGCGGCGACCGCATAGGCGTCATCGGCCCGAACGGCGCGGGCAAAACCACGCTGCTCGAAATCATCGCGCGGCGGATCGAGCCGGACGCAGGCGAAATCGAAATCGGTAAGACGGTCGCCATCGGTTATTACGATCAGGAGAACCGCGAATTCGACGAGTCGCAGCGACTGATTGATTACATCAAGGACGTGGCCGAACGCATCCGGACGGTTGACGGCGATTGGATCACCGCCAGCCAGATGCTTGACCGGTTCCTCTTTCCGCCCGCGATGCATTATCAACCGCTCGCCACGCTGTCGGGCGGCGAGCGGCGCAGGCTCTATCTGCTCAGAATCCTGATGGGCGCGCCGAACCTGCTCCTGCTCGACGAAGTCACGAATGACCTGGACATCGCGACGCTCTCCGCGCTCGAAGATTACCTGGAGACTTTTCCCGGCTGCCTGGTCGTCGTCAGCCACGACCGGTACTTCCTCGACCGCACGGTTGATTATATCTTCAGGTTCGAAGGCGCCGGCCGGATTCGAGAATATCCCGGCGATTACTCAGCCTTCATCGAAATCCGCGATCGCGAAAGCGCCGAGAGATCGTTGACCGAAGTGGCCGCGAAGCCCGTAACCAGGCGGCGTGAAGACAACAGACCCTCGCAGGATTCGACGGCGAAGCGCAAGTTGTCCTTCAACGAGAGACGCGAGTTGGAGGAGCTGGAAGCGCGCATCCCCGCGGCCGAAGCGCGGAAGACGGAGGTCGAAAAGGAACTCGACGCGAATTCGAGCGATCACGTCCTCGTGCAAAAGCTTTACGAAGAATTGCAGGCGGTCAATGAAGCCCTCGACCACGATTTGGAGCGGTGGGCTGAGCTGGCCGATCTTGCCTGATCGTCATGGGGCCTTGGTTATGACCATTACTAAGCGTGTCACTATCATTCTGCTCTTCATCGGCGCGGCGACGTGGCTGGCGGCGGCGCGCGTTCATGTCAGCGCGCAAGTCGACAAACCCGGCAGAAGCGCTCCCGAGCCGAAGCCGTCATCGACTCCCGCGCGCCGTCCCGTTGCCAAACCGCCGTCAAAAACGAATCTGTCAACGTTCAGCTTTGAAACCGTGTACGCTAATGGTTGGATGTGTCGCGCCGCCATTCGAAATAGCCTTGACGCGGGCGACCGCAACTACAATTTTGGTTTTCGTGTTGTGGTTTCGGCCAGGATTCCGTAAACATTTGAAAGATTCGTCGTACTCGTAAAACCGAGGCGCCGGCGCCGCAACAGTTCAGAGATTCATTCTGCTTTCTGGTATTCAGCCAGCGCCGCGCGGAACCAATCCGGAAGCTCGATCGCGCGTTCGGCCGCATATTCTACCCAGGCGTTCACGCTGCGCGCCGAGGCGATAAGCTGATCCGTCCCTGTCAGAAAGATCCCGAAGCTCATCTCGAAACTGCGCCGCCCGATCCGTTCGACGCGCGCGCCGACGTCGAGCGTAGCCGGATAGACGACCTGCCGTTTGAAATCGCACGAAGTTGAAACCAGCGCGGGGCCTTCAACCGCGCCGGCTTGCTTGCCTTTGTAGCCGGTTTTTCGGATCAGCTCGACGCGCGCCGATTCGAGATAGGTGAAATAGACGGCGTTGTTGACGTGGCCCTGCGCGTCCATGTCACCCCAACGCACTTCGATGGGTTTCCAGTATTTGAACTGGTCACGCGTAATTGTTTGGTCGGTCATTGGGTGTTGTCGTCCGGTTCAGTACCGGGAGCGGTAGCGACCGGGTGATGATGAAGAGCGCGACTTGTGAGGCTACCAACTCGCTACCGCTCTCCGTACCGTAGCCCCAACTCCTGCTCGTGCGTCTCGCGCAGCTTGAACTTTTGAATCTTGCCGGAAGCCGTCATCGGGAATTCACTGACGAACCGAATGTATTTCGGAATCTTGAACCGCGCGACACGGCCCTGGCAGAAATTTCTCAACTCTTCTTCCGTGGCCGTGGCGTCGGGTTTCAGTCTGACCGCGGCTGCGACCTCTTCGCCGAAAAATTCGCTCTTCACGGCGTAGACGTAAACGTCCGAAACAGCCGGATGCTGGCGCATTAAATCCTCAACCTCTTTGGGCGAGATGTTTTCGCCGCCGCGAATGATGATATCTTTGATGCGGCCCGTGATGCGCACGTAACCGTCTTCGTCCATCGCCGCCTGATCGCCGGTGCGCAACCAGCCTTCGTCGTCAATCGCCGCGCGCGTAGCCTCGGGGTTGTTGTAATAACCCTTCATCACGTTGTAACCGCGCACGACCAATTCACCCGCCTTGTTCGGGCCGAGGATTTCGCGCGTCGCCGGATCAACGATCCTGGCCTCCATTTCGGGCAAGACCACGCCGACGGTGTTCGTGCGATGTTCGATCGTGTCGTCGCGCGGCGTCTGCGTGATGCCGGGCGAGGCTTCGGTCAGGCCGTAAATGATCGTGATCTCGCCGAGGTTCATCTCGTCAATCGCGCGCCGCATCAGGGCTTCCGGGCAGAGCGCGCCGGCCATCACGCCCGTGCGCAGCGACGAAAGATCGAACCGTTTGAACTCCGTGTCTTCCATCTCGGCCAGGAACATCGTCGGCACGCCGTAAAGCGACGTGCAGCGCTCGCGCTCTACCGTCTCCAAGACTTTTCGCGCGTCGAAAGATTCAATCGGGCACAAACAGGCGCCGTGCGTATAAGCGCCCAGGACGCCGATCACACAGCCGAAGCAGTGGAACAGCGGTACGCAAAGACACAGCCGATCCTCCGGCGTGTAACCCAGCCCGCGTCCGAGCCAGTAGCCGTTGTTGACGATGTTACGGCTCGACAACATCACGCCTTTCGGGAATCCGGTGGTGCCGGACGTGTACTGCATATTGATCACGTCGTCCAACCCGACTTCGCCTTCACGCATGTCGAGCTGAGCTTCTGTGACGTTCACCGCCATCTCGCGCAGCTTTTCGTACGGCGTCAAGCCTTCAGGACATTCATCGCCTTCGCCGCGACCGATGAAGATCGCGCGCTTCAAGCTGGGCAACTTTGCGTCGCCAATAGCGCCGATTTCACGCAACACGCCGACGTAATCAACGTCTCTGAATCCGCAAATAGTGACGACCGTGGCCGATTCGCTCTGGCGCAGCAGGTAATCCATTTCGTGAGCGCGCAGGGAAGTGTTGACCGTCACCAGAACCGCGCCAATCTTGGCCAGCGCGAATTGCAATACCACCCATTCGGGAATGTTGGTCGCCCACAAAGCCACGCGCTCGCCGCGTTCGACGCCGCAAGCCATCAGGCCGCGCGCGATCAAACGCGCCTCGGCTTCGAGCTCGGCGAAGGTCAGGCGTAGGTTGCGGTCGGCGTACACCAACGCTTCATCGTCGGGCAGCGCTTCCGCCAAACGTGTGAGCAATGCGCCGATGGGAAGATCACGATATGGAGGTACAGTGATCATATTGGGCCTTTCAGGTTGTTATTGAAGTTGTGAACTCGTCGAACTTGTCGTGGAAGAAAGGGCTGTAGGGCGCTTCGGCAAATGAGGTGAACCCCAGTGAATTGAAGAACTGCAAATAATCGGAAGGTTCGATCCTATTTACCGGTTGATTGATAAGCCGATCGTGTCCCACACCTCTCATCCGGCTTAACCAATCCTCGCTTTGCCGCGAAGGCGCTTGATGAAAATCGGGGCGGGTTTGGAAACTCATGAGCAAGTAATCGTTAACCCTGCTCAGCGCATACCATCGCCACAAATCTTCATCCTTTACCTCGTAGGGGTATGTTCGGAAGTTCATCTGCTTATACTGCTCCAGCGCCGCTGTCGCTTGCTCGGCCTTTGGGCGCCAGGGTTGAATCACTTCTTCGAAAGGCAGGGCGCCTTCGTATTTCAGCAAATCAAAGTAAAGTTCGATGAACCACGGGATGCTCTCTTTTAAGGGCGCTTTTGCCTTTCCAAAAAAACGAAGCAATGGTTTCACTTTGGAGTCTCCTTGGCGCGGCGAATCGAAGAGTCGTTTTGTTTCAGCGCCTCCCCGATTTTGCGCGCTCGTTCCTCAATAAGCCCATTGTTTATTCGCGCCTGTGTATCACGAAAGTATCTCGCCATCTGATCAACCAAAATATGGCTCTGCGATCTTTCAAGCTCATCAAAAACCACCAAGCCTAACGCCTCTGGCCCAACGTCTTCCAAAAAGTAAAAGAAACGCTCAAACAGATCCGATTCCGCGCGCTCGCTTTTTCTTATTTCCGCTTCGACTTCGTATACTCACTCTTCAACAAATTCATCATCTCTTCGCGCCGATCATACAACCGCCTCAGCTTGCGCGGCTCGCGTTTGGCGAAAGCATAAGCCGTAATCAGCGGCAACGCCACGGTCGAATCAATGTAACAAACAACCGTGCCCGGCAATTGATCGGGATCGATCTTGCCCCAACTGACCGCCTCACTCGGCGTCGCGCCGGAAAGCCCGCCGGTGTCAGGTCGAGCGTCCGTGATTTGCAAGAAGAGATCGTGGCCTTTCTCTTCGATGCCCAGCACCTCTTGAATCTGCGGCTCGGTTTGCAGCGCGAAGTTTTTCGGACTGCCTCCGCCGCAAATGAACACAGCGGATTTGCCGCCGCCGCGTTTGGCGTCGAGCACAATCGCCGCCGTTTCGTTCACGTCCGCCGAAGGGTTGATGCGCAGCTTGCCGCCCTGCAATTCCATCGCGGCCACGTTCATCCCGATCGAGCTGTCACCGGGCGATGAGGTGTAGACGGGCACGCCATGATGATAGGCCGCGGCGAGTAGCGAGTGATTCCGCAAGCCCAGCGCGCGTTCGCGTTCGGCCACGAACTTGCCGCAGAGGTAATGAAACTCGGCCGTGGACATCTCGCGCTGGAATTCTTCGGCGCGGATGATTTCGCGGAAGAAGGCGTCAGTCGAAAGCAGCACCTCGTAATCGAAGAAGATGTCGTAGATGCGCACGACGCCCTCTTCGCGCAAGGTCACGTCACTGATCTGGTGGCTGCCTCGGTGCATCGAAAGTCCGAGTCCGAAATGGGTGTCGTGATAAAGATTGGCGCCGGTGGTGATGATCCAGTCAACGAAACCGGCTTCGATCAAAGGGATGATTGCGGAGATTCCGAGACCTGCGGGCGTCAGCGCGCCGGTGAGCGTCAAGCCGACGGTGACGTCGTCGGCCAGCATTCGCTCGGCGAACAGTTGCGCGCCTTCGCGCAAACGCGCGGCGTTGTACGCCTGAAAATTGTTCTCGATCAGTTGAACGATGGAAGTCTCTTTGGTGATGGGCGTCGGAGCGATACGTTTGCCTTGCAGGAATCTGCTCTTGTTCATTTAACCTCCTGAAACCTGGTTGAA
>Ga0187894_10004498_pt1 | contig 14905 bp, 10 predicted proteins | sample GBC1701081metaG_FD_136650 | JGI IMG/M metagenome (GOLD analysis project Ga0187894, IMG submission 136650) | White microbial mat communities from a lava cave in the Kipuka Kanohina Cave System on the Island of Hawaii, USA - GBC170108-1 metaG ...
CGGGCCCAGAGCCTTGTAACGATAGCCCCATACGCCGGCCTTGAGGCTCAACGCTTTCGCGAAGACCACTCTCTCAAGCGCCACGAACAGACGCACAATCACGAAGCAAACAAAATACCAGCCGAGGAAATTGGCTAGGGTGATTCCAAAATAGCTTCCACCGTCCGGGTAGTAATAAATCTTGCCCAGGAACCACCGGTCGCCGCGCAACGCCACGGGATCGATGATGATGTCGAGGTACATCATCAGGAACGCGGCGAGCATTGCGGTTGACCAACGCTTCCTCACATCGTCGCCGTTTATTATCTGAACGTCACGCCAACTCGCTTTCACACGCCCCAGCAGCATCGTCGCCAGCTCCCAACTGATATAAGACAGAAACGTGAACGAGAGCGAGTCCATAAACGGCACGCCCGCGATCCACAACTCACGATGGCCGGTTCGATCAATGTAATAGTAGAGGCCGAACGGAAACCCTGTCGCGGCTACGGCTGAACTCCACTCGCACAGGAACGCGACCGTGTATGCGAGCGCGGTGAAGAGCGCCGCGCGTTTCCAGCCGATGCCCGTGATCGCCAGAAAGAGGTAGCAGGCGAAGAAAATGAACACATAAGGACGATAAGCGATGGTCGAAATAAGCAGTTCGAAAAAATGAATCATACGTTCGTTATCTAATTAAAGCGCCCCGCGGGTTAGACCGGCAATCTACCGCCACTAGTTTTCCGTAATTTTAGTTGACACCTTTATAAACGGCGAGTATCTTTTGCGGCGCTGAACAAAATAAGCAATACTTCAATAATGCGTTCCCTTCACTTACTGCACCAACTAAATCTCGAAGGTCATTGACCGAATCGTGGGTCTCGTCATTCTAACCGCTGTTGTTTCAAGCTCTCTTCAATTGAGACGCAATCTGGTCTCATTAGCAATTTGACGCGGCCATTGCCGCGAAAAGTTTCGTTGCTCCCACAATAACTAAAAGTAGTCTCCTTCAACAATAAAACGCTGCTCGGGCTTTCACGAACGCAGGCAGGTTCGGTCTTGTTACTTGCCTGATGATCATACGTATAAGCGAGGTCGGCCTCATGTGTCTACTTGCTCGCTCGCGTAGTAGTAGCGGTATGCGCAACCACCATTTTGAATTGCGCGGGCGATTCAAAACTAACCCTGCAACCAATTTCCGCTTAACAAATAGCAAGTTAAGTCAACTTCCCACTGGGCCACACATGGCCCAATCCACAAGGAGAATACATGAAGTTACTTAAGCTTATTGTAGCAATGTCCTTTACGGTAGGGGCGCTAGTTTTCCTGGCGACACTGCCGAATTCCGTCGCGGGTTCCCAAACCATACAAGAAGCTCCCACGACCGACCTGAACCGCCTCACCGACGACCTGTTCAATGGCTTCGGTGATCGGGGCACGCCCATAGATGAGTGTGTGGGAGAGCCGGAGCCGAACCGGTCGTTCGAGGACAACCTGTTCATCTTCGATGAACTTGAAACTCCGGAAGACGGATTGGGACCCACCTACAATGCCCCGGGTTGTGGCGATTGCCACCAGAACCCGGAGGTCGGCGGCATCAGCCAGATCCGAGAGCTGAGAGCCGGCCATCTGTCCGGCGGCGTCTTCGTCAACCCTCCGGGCGGCCAATCACTAATTCAACTGCGGGCAGTCGCCGCTCCCATCCAGGAGCGCCTGGACAACGCCCCGTTGGAAAACATCAGGGCTTTCCGCACAACTCTCAACGTCATCGGTGATGGCTTCGTGGAGTGCGTTGACAGTAACACACTCGTAGCCATTCGGAATAACCAACCGGCGGGCTTCCAGGGAACCTTCATCCAGGTTCCGGTGATTGAGTCTCCGGGCAACAACCGCGGGGGACGCTTTGGGTGGAAGAACCAACACGCCAGCTTACAGTCGTTCTCCGGCGACGCATACCTAAACGAGATGGGAATCACCAATCCCTTTGACGGCAACGGGGGAACGGTGGAGAACAACTCTTTGGGTCAATCGGTCGCGGCGTTTGATTTGGTCGCTGACCCAGAGGACGACGGTTTGGATGTGGAGGCGTTCGCCAATTTCATGAGGGCCACCCGCGCGCCTGGCCGCGGTCCTATCACCGCCGCCGTTCTTCGCGGCGATGCGCTGTTCCAACAAGCAGCCTGCTCGATCTGTCACACTCCCTCCATAGTCACCCTCCCGCCCGGCGCCGTGATCAACGGCGGCGCGTTCACGGTCCCGGCGGCTCTCGGCAACAAGAGAATTCGCCCATTCAGCGACTTCCTGTTGCACGACATCGGGACGGGCGACGGGATCGTCCAGAACGGCGGCGCGGCCACGCGGAACATGGTGCGGACGCCTCCGCTGTGGGGAGTGCGCACTCGCCCCGAATTGATGCACGACGGACTGTCGCTCACCTTCACCGAGGCGATTCAGCGCCACGCGGGGACCGGCGGTACGTTCTCCAGGAACTTCTTTAACAACCTGTCCGCCTCCCAAAAGGCGGATCTCATCGCATTCTTGAAGTCGCTATGAAGTAGCGGCTTTAAGGCAAGTAGGCAATAAAAGGCGTACCAGGGGCTCGCCAATATCTGTCCCGGCGAGTCCCTGGCTGTCTAATACAACTATTCAGTTTGAGCTATGTTAAAAATATTCAGCGAACCGTTCGAATTGGCCTGTCTGCTGTTTATCGCGGGAGCGTGCATCCTTTCGCCCGGTTGCGCCAGGCCGGCGCCGCCGATGGCGAAGGAAAAACCGATTCCCCTTGAGCCCCAACCGGCTCCGGACACCTCAAGGGCCAGGAGCATACCCAACCTTCCAGCGCCTGAACCCGCGGAAATCAACCGCGCGATTGAACGGGTATTCAAGGGCGTTGTGACTATTGAGACTAACCGGAATCCCTATTTCACTGTTGGCGACTTCAATGGAGACTTCTCGCAGGATCTGGCCGTGGTGGTGAAGCCCGCGCCAGGTAAGCTTCCGGAGATCAATGACGAGTTGGCCAACTGGATCCTCGTGGACCCGGTCCGGCTCGCCCGGCCCGCTCCGAAGGGGGCGCCTTATCCTGAGCTTCACGCTGAAATGATCAGGCGGCGACGAGTTCAAGTAGACCGAGAAGACACCCTCCTGGCAGTCATTCATGGGTTTGAATCAAAAGGATGGCGGGACCCACAGGCCACCCAAACCTATGTGTTGAGGGGCGCCGCCGGCGCCAAGATGGGTACCCAGGCGCGCAAGCAGATCGTCTGGGCCGGTAATGAGGATAAGTTGCCACGCATCTGGGGCGACGTAATCGCCCAGACCATCAGCGATCAACCTGGATTCCTCTATTACAACGGAGCAAAGTACGACTGGTACGATCCGCGCACTTACCAGCCCGGCCCGGCTGCGAGAACCGCGCACGGCAGGATATCCAGGGCAACGCAGTAATAACGCGCACGGCAGGATACCCAGGGCAACGCAGTAATAATCGGTAATCTATTCAGGAGATGATCAGATGAGCTTCAAAAAATTGGCGATAGCAGTTTGCGCGTTCCTCTTGCCCATTAGCCCCATTGGCCCCACTGGTATGGATATGGCGATGGCCAATGTCAACGCCGGCGGAGTTCAATCTCCCGCTCAGGCCAAGACTGACCAGCCGAAACCTCCCGAGATTGAGCGGATAACGGCTGAGGAGTTAAAAGCGAAACTGACCAAAAACGAGCCGGTAACGATCATTGATGTCCGCGCGACCGACTCTTACATTGGCAGTAACAGTAAGATCAAGGGCGCCATCCACTTGAAATCCAGGAGACTTCGAACCAGGCTCGCCTTTCCGCCGCTCAAGGATGTTCCTCGCGACCGCGTGGTCGTTACTTATTGCGCATGTCCGGACGACGGAACAAGCGTCCGTGCGGCGCAAGTCCTCCTGGAGGCCGGCTTCAAGAACGTGCGCGCTTTGAAAGGCGGGTGGCAGGCGTGGCTGAAAGTTGGCGGTCAAGTGGAGTCGAAGCCGAAAATTATGTAGGCAGCCAGGCGACTGTAAAGATGACCTGTGTTAAATTCAACGGCGAAAGGGAGAGGTAAGATGATGAATTGGTCCCGTTACTTTCTCGTGGCGCTGGCGCTGCTCGTGTCCGGCCCGCATATCATCCGCGCCCAACTTCCCGCTGCCCGCAACCGTGGTCTTAACCCGCCTGCCCTGATCGGCAGTGTTGAGAGCGCGGGTGGCCGGTTTTATGCCAGCCTGGCCAACACCGACGCCACCCGCGAGTTTCGCGGCACGGCTCGGATCAGCATCGGCTCCTCCGACCAGCAGTCCGAAACAGCCAAGATTGAGTTCACCCTTGCCCCTCAAGAATCGCGACTCTTCCCGCTTGATTCCCGGGGCGTCTCAGGCAATCGCTATACGCTCGCGGTCTATGACCAGGCCGGGTCACTCATCATCCTCAAAAACGCGCCCGTCAAAAGTGTCACCGATATATCGCTAATCGCGCCGCCCCCAACCCCTGCCGCTCCCACTCCCGCCGCGGCCGAACTGTCCGGCGCCAAAGGGGTGACGGTGAAGGCGCGGCTGGTGGCCGGGCGGTCGAGCAAACCGCAGAGCGGCGAGATCAAGGCCCCGGCAGCCGAGCAACCGAGCCAGGCGCAGATCGCTGAGATCGAGGCCCAGGTGGCCGAGCAACTGAGCCAGCCAACCGTCGCGACGCTCAAGGTCCTGTCGGGCAAGCTGTCGCGCCGGCGGCAAGGCGCCGAGATCAAGGCCCCGGCGGCCGAGCGGCCGAGCCAGCCGCAGGGCGGCGAGATCGAGGCTCCGGTGTCCGACGAGACCGGCCCGGCGGCGCTCTCCTTCGAGATTACCGCGCCGTCGCCCATCATCAACGCCACCCTCAGCGTGTCAGCGAAGGGGTTCGCCGAGCGCCAGGCTGTCACCGTCCGAAGTAGCGCCAGCGTCGAGTTCAAGCTGCCGGACGATTTCAACGAGCCGAAGATCAACTACACGCTCACCGACGCCACCGGCCGAGCGCTGACCACCGGCGAACTCAAACTCGAAGAGCTCAGGATGGAGGATTCCGTTTCGGTCACCGACGTCAATCTCAACCGGCTGAGCTACACGCCGGGAGAATCGGCGCATATCACGATGACGCTCGAAGGCCGCTCGCCACACGGCTATCGCCTTGAGGTGACGGCCAAGAACGAGGATGAAGCGATCCTACTCCGTGACAGCCGAACGGGGGTCTACCACCAGGGCAGATCCATTCAGGAATTCAGGATCGAAATCCCGTCCGAGGCCAAGGGGGCGATCACCCTGGAGTTCAAAGTTTTCGGGAACCTGACCAAAAAGCTCTTCGCCTCCGGCGCGCGCGAAATCCCGGTGATTGAAGCGCAGGACAAAGAGATCAGCATCGACAACCGCTCGTTGCTTTAGTACTCGCCGCTAGAGATCCTTTTTTGTGTTCTGCCTTTGCGCTTTTTGTGTTGAGACAGGGCTTGTCTTCTACTCAGTCAATTTGTACGCCAAGCGCTTCTGGCAAAACACGCGACCCGTTTAACGACTCCCGGCGGTCCGCGTTGTTACCACCGGCAGCTTAATCCCCGAGGCGTGGGACTTCGACCTGTATATGCGCTGTGTCGCTACGGTGAAATCCGAATCCTTCGCCTTGAAAATGTTCTCGACATATTTCTGCGGATTGCGGTCGATCACCGGGAACCACGTGCTCTGCGCCTGAACCATGATCCTGTGCCCTTTCTTGAAGCAATGATCTTTGTGGATAAGATCGACGTTGAACTCCGTCACCTTGTTGGAAACCAGCGGCTCAGGCTTATCGAATCCTTTGTGGTATCGGCCGCGCAACACTTCGCCGGCCACCATAAACTGGTATCCGCCCATCCTGTAATTGTCGGGCCACTCCTGCGGATAAACGTCAATCAGCTTGACGACCCAATCGCTGTCCGTGCCTGAAGTCGAGGCGAAGAGCTGAGCGATAATCTCGCCCGACACCGTGATGTCTTCCGTCAAAACTTCCGTCTCCCAACTCAACACGTCCTGGCGGTTGCTGACGAACCGCTGGTCTTCCATCAGCCATGCCCGCCAGCCGGAACCTCTCGAATAGGTTCGTTCAATCGGCCTTTGGCGATAAGGCACGGGATTGGCCGGGTCGGAGACGTAGCTGTCAAAAGCGTTCTCACTCGTGTCTGTCGGCGGATCGAAAGAGAGCTTGCCGCCGGCGCGGAAGTAGAGCTTGCGTTCAGTGGTGGCGTTGACGGGCGGCCACTGATCGTAAGTCTTCCACTCATTGCTGCCGGTCTGGAACGTGACGGCTTCGGGCTGATCGAGCGAGCCTTTGCCTTTTAGGTGATACGCGAACCAGGGCGCTTCGATCTTTTCGCGGAAGTGTCTGCCGGTGGCGTTTTTGAATTCGATATTGCCGAGCTTGTCGCCGTCGCCGCCTCGCCATCCGCCGTGATTCCATGGGCCGATAACCACATAGTTGTTCTTCCGCTTGTCGTTCTTCTCCAACCCGACGTAAGTCTTCACCGGGCCGTAGAAATCCTCCTGATCGAACCAGCCTATGACGTGCAGCGTCGGCACGACGGGGTCTTTCAGATAATGCGAGGCCGAACGCGACTTCCAGAAACCGTCGAACGACGGGTGCTCAATGAAATCCTTCCACGTCGGCAGCGTGGACTTCAGGAAGTTCGACAGCGCGCCCGCCTTCAGATACCACTCGAACGCGTCGTACCTGTCGAACTTCGGATCGCCGCCGCTGGAGCTTTCCAGACCTAAAACGTACTCATAGCCGTAACTCAGCCGAAAGGCGCCTTGATGAAAGAAGTCGTCGCCGAGCCACGTGTCGTTCATCGCCGCCTGCGGCGACAGAGCTTTCAACGCCGGATGAGGTTCGAGCAGCGGAACGGCGGCCAGCCATCCCGGATACGACACGCCGAAGATGCCCACGCGCCCGTTGTTGTTCTTGACGTTTTTGACCAGCCACTCAATCGCGTCGTAAGTGTCCGAAGCTTCGTCAATCGATTTGGAGTCGCTTTTGTCGCGCGGCGGGCGATTCATCCTGAAATCGCCCTCGGATTTGTTTTTCCCGCGAATGTCCTGAAAAGCGAAGATGTAACCATCCGCGGCCAACTCTTTGTGCGAAAGATGTAAATTGCCGGCCGCTCTGGTACTGACGCCGTACGGGGTGCGTTGCAACAGAATCGGCAGTGGTTCACTGGAATTTTTCGGGACGCAGATGACCGTGTAAAGCTTGACTCCATCACGCATCGGGACCATCGCTTCAATGGCGTCGAACTTCGCTTCTTCGGCCTGGGATTGTTGTTGTATGGCTTGCGTCCGATTGAACGGAGCGATCAAAGCCAACAGCGCCGCCGTCAAAAGGACGTAGTGGAATTTTGCTCTGCGTGGGGAGGCGAATTTGTTCCGCATAACTATCTCCTTGGAAAACAGTTTGTAGTTCCGCCTTCAGGCGGTTGGTCCGGATCATTGAGCCTGACCGCCTGAAGGCGGGACTACAAACATACTTCCTATTTCAAGCGTTTCAACTTAACAATTCTTCCGACCGCCATCCATTCTTCGACATACAGATTGCCCTGTTTGTCCCAACAGATGCCGTGCGGCGAAACGAAGGTTCCGTCGAGCCATTGGTCGCGCGGAAGCTTGTTGGTTGCGCGTTTCTTGGTGTCAACCTGATCGCCCAGGTGCGTGACCAGCTTGTTGTCTTTGTCGAGAATCGTCACGCGGCCGCCGAGATCGCCGATCACCAGGTCGGTTCCGCGAATATGAAGCGTCGCGGGCAATCGAAGCTGATCGTTCTCGGTCCCATCGAGCGTTTTGACGTGTTTGCCTTCGAGCGAGAACCATTGCAGCCGGTGATTGGCGCGGTCGGTGGCTAAAACCAGCGGGGCCTTGCCGCGCGTGTCGATGATGATCGCGTGCGGCGTGTTGAACTTGCCGTCCTCTTTCGGGTTCTCTTTGCTGACCTTGCCGCCCCACGAGCTGACGTACTCGCCTTTGGCGTCGTAGCGATGAATGTAGTTCGAGCCGTAACCGTCGGTGACGTAAAAATCTCCGTTCGGCGCGACGGCGATGCCGGTCGGACGGAACTGATCTTTGCTTTGGTAGACGCCGGATTTTTCAGGGTAGCCCTTCACCCAAACGACTTCGCCGTCAATCGTCAGCTTGGCGAATTCGTGGCGGAAGAGATTGGTCAGGTAGATGAATTCCTGCCTGCCTTCCTTGCGGATCTGCATCCCGTGCGTGCCGTTGCCTTCCTTGTCGGCCTTCCATTCCTTGCCGAACGATTTGACGAACTTGCCTTCCTGGTCGAAAACGATGATCGCGTTCTCGGTGTCGGTGTTGACATAGATGCGATTGAGCGAATCGACCTGCACCGCGCCATGCGTGCTGCCGTATTGCATTCCTTCGGGCAACTTGCCCCATCCGCGAACCCATTCGTATCTGTGATTGCCCGCGCCGAGGATGATCGGATCGGTTTTGCGCGTCCCGGCGTGAGTCGAAAAGAAAGACGGCGCGATGGCCGAAGCGGCGACGCCCGCGCCCAGTCCGCGAAGAAACAAGCGGCGTGAAAAGTCACGCGAAATGTCGTGCGACATCTGAAGCCTCCGTTGGTTTGTGTTGTGAGCGATATTTGATTTCGATTGAACGCAAAGACCGAAGCAGTTTCTACCGTAGCGGTTGCGATTTGGCAACCTGTTTCCAGACAACCTCCACATTGTCCAGCCAGTCTTCCATCACGCTGAATAATCCGGCGTCTCAAGCGACACGCTTATGGAGAAGGCCGCAAATCAAGCCAATCGCCATTCCCCATAACCATGACCGGTGATCGCCCCAACTCAATTTCACGGCGACTGTGGCGATTAACATAATGGCCGCCATGATTCAAAAAAGGCGGTTGCTGACGGTGATCAAACTGTAGCTGAGAAACAACGCATGCCCTGATGACGGAATGATCGGGCCGAAGAAGTTGACGTTGCGCTAAATCAGACCTGACAACATTGGTACACAGGTTCAACCACGGGGATCACGGGGATCACGGAGATGGCTATAGTTATTGTCTTTCCCTGTGGCGCCCCGTGATCCCCGTGGTTGAACCTGTCCCAATGTTTGTTGTTCCGATTTAGATCGCTAATCCCCCGCTTCCGAACGCGCCGCGCCGATCTCTGGAATATCACCGGGAACCGGGACACGATCAGGCGTCTTGACCGGGTCGGCTTGATGCGCCGGCTGGGCGGGCCGTTTCGCGGACGCCCGTCGTCGCACCCACGCGCCGATGTCGTCGAAGATCGAATAAGCCACGGGCGTCATGAGCAGCGTCAGGAGCAGCGACAACGATTGTCCGCCGATGACCACGATGGCGATGGAGCGGCGCTCTTCGGCTCCGGGGCCCGTGCCCAGCGCGAGCGGCAGCATCCCCGCGACCAGCGCCAGCGTCGTCATCAGGATCGGGCGAAGACGGTCGCGGTTCGCCTGTAGAATCGCGTCGTAACGCGGCATGCCTTTCGCGCGCAATCCGTTCATGTGGTCGATCTGCAGGATCGCGTTCTTCTTGACCACGCCGAACAGGACCAGGATGCCCAGCGCCGAATAGAGGTTGAGCGTGTCGCCCATCGCCCACAGGGAGATCAAGGCGAACGGCACGGCCAGCGGCAGACTGAGCAGGATCGTGACCGGGTGGATGACGCTCTCGAATTGCGAAGCGAGGATCATGTACATAAACGCAATCGAGAGCAGGAAGGCCGCGATGAATTCCGTGAACGTGCGTTCGAGTTCGCGCCCGCGGCCCGAGACGGCGGTGTTGTAGCCCCCCGGCATATTCAACTTCGCCGCTTCGTCCTGCAGCGCGACGATTCGGTCCTTGAGCGCAAACCCGGGGGCGATGTTCGCGCGAAGCGAGACTTGCCGCTGGCGGTCCAATCGGTCGATTCTCGACGACGTGTTTGACGGCTCAAGGCGGACAAGATTTTCAAGACTCATCATCCCGCCGCGCGACGAAGGCACGAACAGCCTCGATATGGTTTCGGCGTCGTTGCGGTGGCCCTGCTGCAACCGCACCTGCACGTCGTAATCCTCGTTCATCTGCTCGTCGTGGAAACGTGAAACGCGTTCGTCGCCGCCGACCATGATTCTGAGCGCCGTGGCGATCTCGGTCGAATCGACGCCCAGATCGGCCGCGCGCGCGCGATCGATGTTCACGCGCAATTCCGGCTTGTCGAGTTTCAGCGTCACGTCGGCGTCGAGCAGACCGAGTTCCGGCGCGCGTTCGCGCAGTTGGTTGGCGTAATGAACCAGGGCGTTCAGATCAGGGCCGCGCAGCGCGAAATCGAGATCGGAGAAACCGCCCCCGCCCAGGTTGATGGTCTGCGGGTTGCGCACCCCAGGCCGCAAGTGAGTGAATTGGCGCAGGCGCTGGCGCACTTTTTGTTGAACGTCGCGCGCCGAATAATTGCCGCGGAAGACCGCCAACGGCTCGCCGCGCTTCAATCCCTGCCAGAACTTTGTCAGGTTGATCGTGCGCTCTTCGTGCGGCGGGATGCGAACGTAGATGTCGGCGTTGTTGACCGATCCCATGAAGGAACTGCCCGCCTGGCCCATCATCATCCGAATCTCCGGCATCTGCTTCAATTCGGCCTCGACGGCCTGCAACGCCTCGTTCATCGCGGTAAGGCTGGTGCCCTCGGGCGCCGAAAGATTCACGCCGAACTCCGCTTCGTCAATATTGCTGGGAATGAAATCCTGTTTGATCAGGCCGTAGAGCGGAATGGACGAAGCCATCACCAGAAGCATGAAAGCCCAAACCAAAAAGCGATGCCGCAACACGAATTTGAGCATTCGCGTGTAGAAGCGATCAATATAGCCGTAAAAGCCGCTCCGCGACCCGGCGACGTCGGCGCCGTGATGAGCGTCCGCGACCTTGAGCAGCCGCGCGCTCATCGCCGGCGTCAAGGTGAACGAAACCAGCAGGCTGACCATGATCGCCACCGCCGCCGTGATTCCGAATTGATAAAGGAAGCGTCCCGAGACCGAAGACATAAACGAGATCGGCAGGAAGATGACGACCAGGGACAACGTCGTCGCCAGCACCGCCAGGCCGATCTCCTTCGTGGCCTCCTTCGCGGCCTGCATCGGCTGCATCCGTTTCTCTTCGATAAATCGGAAGATGTTTTCCAGAACGACGATGGCGTCGTCGATAACCACGCCCACCATCAAGACCAGCGCCAGCATCGTCACGCTGTTGAGCGTGAAATCGAGCGCCTGCATCATCCCGAAAGTCGAGATGACCGAGGCCGGAATCGCGATGCCCGCGATGACGGTCGAGCGCCACGAGCGCATAAACAGCATCACCACCAGACAGGCCAGGACGCTGCCCAGGATCAAATGGACGTTGATCTCGTTCAGCGCGTTTTTGATGTAACGCGACTGGTCGTTGATGATTTCGAGCTTCACGTCGGGCGGGAGTTGCGACCGCACGCGCTCCAGGTTCTTTTTGACGTCCGCGATGACCGCCATCGTGTTCGCGCCCGTCTGACGGCGCACTTCGATCGTCACCGCGGGAATGCTGGGAGTTTGCGCGCGGGCCTTCGGATCATCCCCCGCCGCGTTCAGGTCTGTCAGCCGCGAAAGCGACCGTTGCTCTTTCACGCCGTCTTCGGCGTAGCCGATGTCGCGGACGCGAACCGGAGAGCCGCCGATGGTGGTAATGACCAGTTCGTTGAAATCGCGCGGGTCGATGACCTTGCCCATCGTGCGCAGCGTCAATTCGCGCCGCCCCGCGTCCACATTGCCGCCGGGCACGTCGCTGTTCTGACGGACGACGGCGTTGCGCACCTGCGTGATCGGAATGCGGTAGGCCGCGAGACGGTCGGCGTCGGCCCAGATGTTGACCGAGCGGATCGTGCCGCCCCAAACGCCGATCTCGCCGACGCCGTTTGACCGTTCAAGCTGTTTTTTAACCACCTTGTCGGCCAGCTCGCTCAACTCGCGGACCGAGCGGTTCGAAGAGAGCGCGATCGTCATGATTCCCTGCCGCTCGCTGTCGAACTTTTGCACGATGGGCGGGTCAGTGCCGGGCGGGAACAACCGCGTCACGCCCTGCACGCGGTCGCGCACGTCCTGCGCCGCGTCGTCGATGTCGCGGTCGAGATTGAACGTCGCCATGACGAACGTCCTGCCCTGACTCGAAACCGAGCGGAGCATTTCGACGCCTTCGACTGTGTTGACTGCTTCCTCCAAGACCTGCGCAAGCGTGGATTCCGCCTCTTCGGGCGACGCGCCGGGCAGACTGGCGCGCACCGTCACTGTCGGCACGTCAACCGCCGGGAAGCGGTCAACGCCGAGTTTGAAATAGCTCGACGCGCCAACCACGACGAGCGCCAAGATGATCATCGCCGCAAAGACCGGGCGTTTGATACAGATTTCCGCAAGCTTCTGCATATTCGCGATCCTAAGCTATCAATTGCTGATTTCGATAAAATTGGATGTAAAACCGGCGCGCGTTGATTTTACAAGATCGCATCCGGCTTTCCTAAGGACGCTCCGGCGATAAAATGAGTTGCAGGAAACTTGGCGCGGTTGACATTGCCGATTTATCGTTTACCCTCTGCCATTCAACGTTGCTAAGGTACGCGATGAACCGAACAGAGCTTCTAAGACAATTGCGCGCGCATCAGCCCTCCGATGCGCGCGAACGCGGAATGTTGGAACGAATCGCGGATTTCGTCAGAGATAACGAAACCTGTTTCGACCGGAATTTGAGGATGGGCCATCTGACCGGCTCGGCCTGGATCGTGGATCAGGATCGTTCTCACGCGCTGCTGACGCATCACGCCAGGCTCGACATCTGGGTACAGCCCGGCGGACATGTCGAAAACGATCCCGACATGCTCAATGCGGCGTGGCGTGAAGCGCGCGAAGAATCCGGCTTGAATAATGTACGCCCCATCTACGATCATATCTTCGATGTCGATGTCCATCAGATTCCTGAAAATCCGAAAGATCCCGCGCACCTCCATTTTGACATTCGATTTTTGTTCGAGGCGGACAGAGACGCCGAACTAACTGTCACGGCCGAATCGAAATCGCTGCGATGGATCGCGCTCGATAAAATCACCGAGATCACGCAGGAAGAGTCCGTCCTGCGAATGGTTCGCAAAACAATTGCCGCTAAGAAGTCCTGATGAACCTGCGAAGAAAAGGGCCGCCTTTTGATGCATGCCTCGATACTCAGAAAGATGCGCTCCGCCGTAAGAGCAGGGCGCATAGTTATCACCGAACACGCCTTCGATGAAATGGCATTCGATGACTTGTTGCAAGCCGACCTGGAGCGTTGCATATTGATTGGCGAAATCGTGGAACGACAGTGGGACGAAGATTTCCAGGAATGGAAATATGTCATTGAGGGTGAAAGCACAGATGGAGCGTATATGGCAGTAGCCGCCAAGTTGGCATTCAAAGACAACGTAGTTGTCATTACCGCTTTTCTATTATGACCAGCAAAAAACCAAAACCGGAATTAATGATCTGTGACATCTGCGGAGCGTGCGCCGCGCGAATCGTAAAACGCAATAAAGTTTTCGGCAGGGGCCGTAAGATGATCGTCATCGAAAACATCCCCTTCATTTCGTGTCAGAACTGTGGGCAAACCTACATCACAAGGGATGTGATGCTCGCTCTGGATAAAATTCGCACTCACAGCGAAACCATGACAGTGCCTAAAGAAGTGGCTTACGCCAAGATCGCCTGAAACAGTGGATTCAATTTATGACTTTTGAAACATGGTTCCAATCAATTCATGCGGCCATTCCCGTCAATTCGGCGACTGCGGTTCTTAATCTGACTGGAGAAGGCGCGACGCTTCCCTTCATCGCCCGGTACCGGAAAGAACAAACCGGCGCCCTCGATGAAGTCGCGATCCAGAACGTGATTGACGCCAAAGAGCGATGGGACGAGACCATTAAACGCCAGACCTTCATCGTCGAAGAGATCGAACGCCAGGGCAAGCTGACCGACGAGCTGAAAGAGAAAATTCTTTCGACCTTTAATCTGGATTCGCTCGAAGACATCTACCTGCCTTACAAACAGAAACGCAAAACCAAAGCGACCATCGCGAAAGAGGCCGGGCTGGAGCCCTTCGCCGACTGGATCTGGGATTGCGGCCACGGCTTGGCCACGCCGGAACCGGGGCAGACGGTCGAAGCGTTCGCGCTCGCGTTCTACAACCCCGAAAAGAACATCAACGACGCCGAAGCCGCGATTACAGGCGCGCAGGACATCCTGACCGAACGCCTCGCCGAGACTCAGGAGTTGCGCGAATTCACGCGCAAGACCGTCTTTGAACGCGCCGCCGCGAAATCGGTCAAAACTGAAAAGGCGAAAGAGCACAGCAAGTACGAACGCTACTTCGATCACTACGAGCCAATCCAGTCGCTGCTCAAGCCCGAAAACTCGCACCGCTATCTGGCGATGCGGCGCGGCTGGACGGAAGAGGAGTTGACGCTGACCATCGGCGGCGCGCCCGAGGATACGGCCTACGACGAAATATTGCTCGCGCGATTCGAGAGCGAAGCCTGTTCCGCGCCCGATTCGCCCGGCGCCGAAGTCTTGCAACGCGCCGCGCGGCTTGCGTTGAAAGGCTACGTCCTGCCGAGCATCGAAAATGAAGTCCACCGCGAGCTGAAAGAAATCGCCGACGAGGCCGCGATCAAGGTCTTCGCCGAAAACGTCAGGAAGCTGCTGCTCGCCGCGCCTTTCGGATCGAAGGCCGTGCTCGGAGTCGATCCCGGCGTGCGCACCGGCTGCAAGCTGGCCGTCGTTGACGATTCCGGAAAATTCCTCGCCAGCAACGTGATCTTCCTGCAATCGAAATCGGATCAGGAGAACGCGAAGAAGATGCTCGGC